>Ga0114956_1000472_pt1 | contig 29129 bp, 18 predicted proteins | sample MaitaG_FD_87304 | JGI IMG/M metagenome (GOLD analysis project Ga0114956, IMG submission 87304) | Marine algal microbial communities from Maine, USA - Maine_Asex2 metaG | ecosystem: Host-associated > Algae > Red algae > Unclassified | place: Maine, USA | collected 2015-01-05
AACGTAGGTAACATCCGAGGCCATCGCGCAGGCCACTGGTTCACGACTTGTGAACCGGAATCAACTAGCGTTCCATTAGATTTATTCTCCTCAGGTGCGAACGACCTCGGAGAAGGAGCTCTGCTGGTCACAGTCATTGCCGCTTACGTTTCCATTGTCTGGGCTTACCGAGTAGTTTTTCGACGAAAAGGTTCTGCAAGCAGATGGGACAATTATCAAGGCCTGGTTCTTTGCCAGATTTACAATGATGACCTGCGTTTTTTCCAAACCGTTCGAGGCACTTCACGTGTTGTAATGAAGCCTCCAGCATTTATTCGCCCATTGGAAGCCCTTGTTAAATTTCAGACGATCACCACATCACCCCCAAAGCTGTCCTTCACTTTCTCTGACGGATTCAACGTAGAACTCTATTCCAGTGGCGATGATTTGGAATTGACTAAGTTTCGAGAAGTAGTCACGACATTCCAGTCGGGAACAAGAGGCGAAGATGACGATTCAGAAGTTTAATTTGGAATCGTAGGTTTTGTTTAACGGTGAAAATTGGGTGCACCATCGGCTGAAGCAGCTGGGGACAGCGGCTTTACTATCGATAATACAGTCACTGTCTCAGCTACTGAAGCATTTCGATTAAATGTGACTCACACTCCGGTCTCGAATCCAATTCGTTAAGGTCGAATCAAGTTAGAAACGATTGACTGTGAGTTTCGTTTAACGGTGAAAATTGGGTGCACCATCGGCTGAAGCAGCTGGGGACAGCAGCTTTACTATCGATAGTACAGTCGCTGTCTCAGCTACTGAAGCACTTCGATTAAATGTTACTCAAACTCCGGTCTCGAATCCAATTCGTTGAGGTCGAATCAAGATGAAAACGACTGACCGTGAGTTTCGTTTAACGGTGAAAATTGGTTGCACCATCGGCTGAAGCAGCTGGGGACAGCAGCTTTACTATTGATAGTACAGTCGCTGTCCCAGCTACTGAAGCACTTCGGTTAAATGTTACTCACACTCCGGTCTCGAATCCAATTCGTTAAGGTCGAATCAAGATGGAAACGATTGATCGTGAGTTTCGTTTAACGGTCAAAATTGGGTAAGCCATCGGCTGAAGCAGCTGGGGACAGCGGCTTTACTATCGATAGTACAGTCGCTGTCCCAGTTACTGAAGCACTTCGATTAGATGTTACTCACACTCCGGTCTCGAATCCAATTCGTTAAGGGCGAATCAAGATGGAAACGATTGACCGTGAGTTTCGTTTAACGGTGAAAAACGGATAAGCCATCAGCTGAAGCAGCTGGGGACAGCGGCTTTACTATCGATAGTACAGTCGCTGTCTCAGCTACTGAAGCACTTCGATTAAATGTTACTCACTCTCCGTTCTCGAATCCAATTCGTTAAGGTCGAATCAAGATGGAAACGATTGATCGTGAGTTTCGTTTAACGGTAAAAATTGGGTAAGCCATCGGCTGAAGCAGCTGGGGACAGCAGCTTTACTATCGATAGTACAGTCGCTGTCTCAGCTACTGAAGCACTTCGATTAAATGTTACACACACTCCGGGCTCGAATGCAGCTCGTTAAGGGCGAATCAAGATGGAAACGGTTGACCTTGAGTTTCGTTTAACGGTGAAAATTGGGTAAGCCATCGGCTGAAGCAGCTGGGGACAGCTGCTTTACTATCGATAGTACAGTCGCTGTCCCAGCTACTGAAGCACTTTGATTAAATGTTACTCACACTCCGGTCTCGAATCCAATTCGTTAGGGTCGAATCAAGATAAAAACGATTGACCGTGAGTTTCGTCTAACGGTGAAAATTGGGTGCACCATCGGCTGAAGCAGCTGGGGACAGCGGCTTTACTATCGATAGTACAGTCGCTGTCCCAGCTACTGAAGCACTTCTTATTGCGGTCTCGACACTCCGGTCGGGAATAGGGTTGGTTCGTGACGGATTAGTAGCTTAACGGTGAATCGCATCATTGATTGTCGCACCCTGACAACGCATCGACTCTCTTTAATAGTGTTGGCATTCTAAACGTAGCATGCATATGCTGTACATTTTCGGCAGCTTCTTGACTGGAAATATCCGCCGCGCTGACAAACAGCGGGCGTTTACTCGTACCATGACAGCCTTCGATGGCTTGCGAAGCCGAGTGGAGATGTCTTTTGGCGGCGGCAACGAACGCTGTTTTAATTTCAGATGTTCAACCAGTTTTTGGCCCAAACCGGGCTGGCTAGGTCCCAATTGGACGTAGCTGTCGACCATAATTGTGTGAATCGGGCGGTCGATTTCTGCCAGTGCGACCAAAATGCAAGGCAATGCGCGTTTGTAGAACTGTCCCTGTGCATAGTCGCCAGACTTTCTTAGCAGCCCGACCACTTTCTCCTCGGCAGATTCGGCGTCCGACCAATCGTTGCACAACCCGACCGCTGTGGTTGAACGTTTTTGAAATGATAAGTGTCGATTGCCACGATCATGAAGCTATTTCTCAAACATGCATATTGGAACTTTGATTGGTTTTTAATGAGACCTACCTAGGCCAAAATTGGTTCGACGAATTATTTTCCATGCCGAAGAAGCGATCAGAACCATCTGATATCGCTACAACCGTCACCAACGGCGTGTTTATCTAACCGGACGTCATTAACTGACCGGATCTTTCCATTTTGGCAGGACATCTTCTCTAGGCGCTGTATTTTTACAACGTTGGCGATGGACCGTTGACTTTTTACATCACAGAGAACGGTTTCCCCTGACCCTAGCAAAGCGAAAGTTTCCCATGGCCAAGTCTAAATCAACAGCAACTGCCACGAAAGCATCAGCCAAAAAATTAACTACCAAAACAAAAGCCAAGTCGAAGACCACGGCCAAGTCGAAGACGGCTGCTAAATCAAAATCTGCCACGAAGCCGAAAGCCGCTAAGAAATCGACCAGCCATCAAGAGTTAGAACTGTTGAACGAAACTGGCCGACGTAAGAGTGTTATCAAGCCGACGAAAGAACGACGCAAACGTCGTCGTCAAATTGACCCGACGACTTGCGAACGCGAATATTCAGATCCAGAAGTGCAGTTCATGCAAGCGATGGATGAATACAAACGCGCCAGTGGCCGCATGTTCCCAACCTGTAGCGAAATCCTTGAAGTTTTGGATCGACTCGGATACCGCCAAATAGAAACCCCGCTTGAAACAATGTACGAGCCAAAAGCTGCTCAGAAGTCCGAAGAAGATTTGGACGACGAAGCAGAGGGAGAAGACGAAGACATCGAATAAACGCGATGCCTAGAATTAGCAAATAAACCGTCATTCTGATCTAAATGAGTGCAAATTCAACGACAACCTACTCGACTACTGGATGATAATTTCACGGCGAAGTTCAAAAGCTTTCCGCTCCCCGCCGCCTGCCGAAATTGTCATCCATTTTTTCTCGCTGAGATGGATAAAAAGCCGGACCATTTACATGGCCCGGCTTTTTCTATTGGATTTCCATTTCACCAAAGAATCTTATTCGTTGACGTGAGTTTCCAAGAACCTTGCCAGTCGGTGGAAATCGCTGTCGGTGTTGATATAGCGGACAACGGTGACTAACGTTTCCGGGTCGACCAAGTTCTCAAATGGCTCGTAGTGCAGATCCAATTGTCCGGTCACGCTGACCATGACACCGTTGAGCTTCTTCTCTGCCAGGGCGCGGAACGCGCCGACGCCTAATTGGCTGCCGAGCATTGCATCGAAGGCATGCGGTTGGGCACAGCGTGCTTCATAGCCCAGCTGAAGTCCCTTCACCAATCGAACGCGGCCCGTCTTCTCTGTGTAGCTTTGTTCGACAGCTTTGGAAAGGATCGAAAACAGGCTAACTTTCGAGATATTGATGTGACCATGATCGTCGCGCTCAACACCCTCAACATGAGCGAACGGAAGGTACTCGGCCAAGCCCTCGGCGACGACGATTGTCCCGTACTCTTTGCCTTCGGATTCTCGCGCCAGCATTGTTTTCACGATACGGCCGATCACGCGTTCCATGTCCATACACTGACGTGTTTTTGATTCGCCATGTGAGTCAGTATAGGTTTCTTCGATCAAGAAACCGGCCATAATATCTTCGACACTGATCACCAACGAAGCTTCGCCAGCAATCGCGGCACCGTAGGATAACCACCCTGCGCTACGCCCCATCGTTTCGGTCAGAAAGTAGGAACGCGTCGCTTCTGCGTCGTGAATCAGCGTTCGCAGTTCGGTGGCAATGAAGTCAACGGCGGTAAAGAATCCGAATGTGAAATCAATTCCGTGGTAATCGTTGTCGATCGTTTTAGGCAAGTGAACGACGGGTAGGATTTTGCCATCTCCATGTTTTTCTTGGAACAGTTTAAATTTGTTGGCCGTTTTGAGCGTGTCATCACCACCGATGGATATCAGTGCATCAGCGCCGATCGACTTGAGGCCCGCGACGACGTTCTTCATCGGTGCAGTTTTTTCAGAATCTTCCACATCCGCCGGCGAACTGATGTGTTTTCCCGGATTGGTACGGGCGGTGCCAATCATGATACCTTGGGAATTCCGTGTCCGCCCCAAGACTTTGTGAGTGAGGTAAATGTAGTCTTTGCCTTCTTCCAGCGGCGTGTTGCCATCGTATTCCGACAATGCGGAGTAGCCGTATTTAATGCCGATGACTTCTACGCCCGCTCGGAGAAACGACGCAGCGGCGGCCGATATAACGGCGTTGGCAGCAGGGGCTGGGCCTCCGGAGAAAAGGATGGCTACCTTTTTAAATGTGTGATCCGGACGTGTTGGAGGAGATAGCGTATTAGCCACGAATTAGCCTCAATCAAAATAGTTTGAGCGGATGAAACTTCTAATGGTGTCGATTTTATTAAATCACGACCAAAGTTGTAGCGGCTAAATCGCGCGATCAGATAAAACAGCTCAACATCCGATGGATGCTCGAACTATGTCCCCCTAAAGAGCGTTTTGCGGACGGCTTAATGGCCTAGTTGGAAGAAAGTTGTTCTTCGTCATCTCTGCGGCCGCAATCTTTTGCTGTGTCGGCGATCAACCAGCTGGGCAGTGTAACAGTTTAATTAGAACGCTAGTCATTCAGCGGGAATTTAACTGTCAGCGGCATGCGTTTTGTCGCTTACGAAAGTAGCAGTGGATAACTCGACCGAATCGATAGGTTACTTCTGCGAAAGGAAATCGCGTTCGACCCATTTCGTATCGATCTTATTGTTCTTAAAGTCCTCGCACTGGAGAACCTTAACCAAAAAATCGGCGGTAGTTTTGATACCTTCGATACGAAGCTCTTTCAATGAACGGATCATTGTCGCGATCGCTTGGGTACGTGTGGGTTGATACACGATCAGTTTCCCGATCATCGAATCGTAATAGGGCAGCACCGAATAGCCCGCGTGCACGTGAGATTCCCATCGAACTCCCATGCCGCCGGGGATGTGAATTTGCTTGATGACGCCTGGGCAGGGTTGAAAATTCTTATCAGGATCTTCGGCGTTGATCCGACACTCCATCGCAACGCCCTTGCATTGAATATCAGCTTGGCTGAAGGCAAGTTTCTCTCCAGCGGCGACGCGGATCTGTTGCTGAATCAGGTCGATCCCTGTCACCATCTCCGAAACGGGATGTTCGACCTGAATTCGGGCGTTCACTTCGATGAAGTAAAAATTGTGATCTTTGTCGACGATGAATTCGACGGTACCTGCGTTGGAATAGTCGGCCGCTTTGACCATACGTACTGCGGCGGCACAAATTTCCTCGCGTTTCTCAGGTGGCAGTGTCGGTGCGGGGCTCTCTTCGATTAATTTCTGGTGTCGGCGTTGCGTCGAACAATCTCGTTCCCAGAGGTGAACGACATTGCCGTGCTGGTCGGCCAAGACTTGGACCTCGACGTGACGAGGTCGATTGATGAATTTTTCTAAGTACACGCCACCATTTCCAAACGCGGCTTGTGCTTCTTGAGCGGCTTGTTCGACGGCGTTTTTCAGGTCGGCTTCATTTTCAGCGACACGCATGCCCTTGCCGCCACCACCAGCGGTCGCTTTGACCAGAATGGGGTACCCGATCTCACGAGCATCCTTCACCGCTTGGTCGGCATCGGTGACCAAGCCCACGCTTCCGGGAACGACGGGAACGTCTGCCTTCCGCGCGAGCGACCGGGCCGTATTTTTGTCGCCCAGCATCTGCATCGCTTCTGGCGACGGGCCGATGAAATCAATGTTGCAGTCTCGACACACTTCGTTGAACTGCGCGTTCTCAGAAAGGAAGCCGAAGCCGGGGTGTATTGCTTCCGCGTTGCCAATTTCGGCGGCGCTGATAATACGGTCGATCTTTAAATAGCTATCGCTGGCTCTTTCGCCACCGATGCAAAATGCCTGGTCGGCCAGATCGAGATACGCGCTGCCTTTATCAGCTCTGCTATAAACGGCGACGGTCTCGATGCCCATTTCTTTGCAGGCGCGAATGATGCGGAGAGCAATTTCGCCACGATTGGCGATTAAAATACGGTTGTACATACTTCGTTAGTTCAATCGGTGAAAACTGTTTAATTTTTCGAGATGCGAAACAGCGGCATGTCCACGTGCACGGCGTCTTCGCTGTTGACCAAGATTTCAACAATGGTTCCCGAAACTCCTGCTGGAATTTCGTTGAACATTTTCATCGCTTCGACCAAGCAGACGATCGTATCGGGGGTAACCTTATCGCCGACCTTAACAAAATCTTTCGCAGTTGGCTTGGGACGTGAATAGTACGTGCCAATGGTCGGTGAAAGAATCAAGTCGTGATTGTCATCGGCCGCTGGAGCAGGTGCGGCCGCCGCGGGTGCAGCGGGTGTCGGCGAGACGGGAGCTGCCGTCCGGACGACCGGGGGAGCAACGGTCATTTCACCGCCGCGACGCAAGCGAATGCGTTGATCGGATTGTTTCAGATCAACCTCATTCAAATCGTGCTCTTCCATCAGCTCGATCAATTCACGCACTTTGTTCACGTCAAAAACCGATGTCTCTTCTTTTGCTTTCGCCATTTATTTCTCCGCAGTCAATGGCCAGCAATCATTGATGGCCGCTGCTGCAATGGTTTGATTTGGATTGAAATGATATAGATGTCGAGTTTTTCAAAATAGCCTGAGCTGCGAATTTCGCCCGCATCAGGGTCGCCTATTGTATCTTAAAACGGTCGGGAATTTAAACCGGAACAACACAATGTTTTCGTTCTTTAGGCAAATTGCTGAGCACTTCGCAGCCATCTTCGGTAATCAGCACGTCATCTTCAATTCTTACCCCGCCCAAACCCGGTACATAAATTCCTGGTTCGACCGTTACGACCATCCCGGTCTTCAGTACGCCCTCAAAAGAAGGTGATAATCTCGGGCCTTCGTGAATGTTTAGACCGATCCCATGCCCCAACCCATGATTGAATTGATCGCCAAAACCTGCCTCCGCAATGAAATCGCGCGCCGTTGCGTCAACGGCTTTCGCTTCAACCCCCGGTTTCAGTTGCCGGATCGCCGCCTGTTGAGCGGCGAGTGTGACGTCGTAAATTTCCGCCAGTTCGGAGGGAGTTTCTGAGGTCAACACCATCCGCGTCAGGTCGCTGGCGTAGCCTTGGTAGTTGAGCCCCCAATCGATCAGCGTGAAGGTTCCCTCGCCCAATCGAACGTCACCAGGGCGGTAGTGAGCCAGTGCGGAATTTGCTCCCACGGCAACGATCGGTTCGAACGAGCACCCATCTGCCCCCAGACGACGCCCCTGATACTCAATCTCCGCGGCGAGTTCCTTTTCGGTGGTGTTGGTTGAGAGAATTTCAATGATGGATTGAAAGACGGTTTGGTTCATCGCAATGGATTGGCGAATCAGTTGAATCTCCGATTCGTCTTTCACCGCGCGGAGATCCTCGATCCAAGGACCGCTGGGTTGAAGCTGACCCTGATAGGCTTGTTCGAGTTGATTGAATTGCTGGAGTGAGATCGCACCGTATTCAAAGTACAGATTATCAGGACATCGTTCCCCCAGCAGCGCTGCGGTGTATTCGATCAGCGTGTCGGTCATCGGGCGAATGGCAGCTTCGATGTTGGGGCACTGTTGTTGAAGCTGCTGATCGTAGCGACCGTCGCTGATAATCAAGGCATCCTTTGGAGTCACCAATAGAATCGCGGAACTTCCCGTGAAACCAGTCAGATAGCGAATGTTGGTGATGTCGGTGACCAGCAAATTATTCGCATTGTAGGCAACCATAACTTCTCTCAGGCGATCAATCCGCATGTGTACTTTCGTTGACGTTTTTAGTCCGGTTCAAATCACTATCAGATCAAATATGCTCAGCTGAGACAACTTCTCTAAATCATTTTGGTCACCCGCAAACACAACGGCGTCACTTAAAAGAACTTTTGTTAGGTTCACATCTCCGATGACTCGCCATTCGGATTCTTCTTGCCAGTTAATTTTTTTGTTGCCAGATTTTTCCTTTTGAAAAAAAGGACGGTCGGATGCGGATAGTGCTTGCCACGTTTCTTCGTTTCCATAGATTACGGGGCGGCATCCAAATTGCGTTTCCAGCACGCTACGTTTTATCGCAATGCCGTACGGAAGAAAGTCCCAGCGTTGCAGGTGTTTGCGAAAGATTGTTTTGTCTCGCAGTTTGCCCAGCGGGACATTGGAAAAACAAACCACCGGAGTCGGATCGCGTGTCAGAATTGCGGAAGCGATGATTCGGCGTGACGCTAAAATGCGACAGAGCGAGAACACTTCGTTGTGTTGATAGCCGCCAGAGCCAAATATTAAGTCATCCCAATACTCCTCTGCACTTTGGTCAGGCCACGCGCCGGGACGCGCGCGTGTCCAGTGAATCAGATATTCCGATTGGTCTAAGTCGGATAAGAGACGCTGCTGATTGACTCTCACATTTAAGGCGGCAGGTGCTGCATCATCACCAGCCAATAACAGCCAATCAATCGCACCGATTGCCAGCAATGGCTCTCGAACCGATTTTCGAATCAGCGTGTTGTCCCGCAAAATATAAGTCCATGTTTTACGGGCATCTTGGGCCAAGCGATGCCGTAATGCCGTTTCGACATTCCCGTTTTTTCTGATGGAAAGAGCGAAAACAGTATCGGCCACATCTGCCAGTACAGAGTCCGCTTTTGACGTTTGTTGTGTGACATAAAATACTGTTCCCGCTGATAATAAAACCTGCCATTGGTCCTTGAGCAGTGCAGGTGTTTGGAGTTTCTGCAAAGGCAGTCGCTTCAACGTCACATGGTCGATCGAAAACAATTTTGCCAAACGCGCACAGCACAGATGTGCGGCGGTCGATTCGCCGCTGAGCAACAGATCGGTCGATCGACTTATTTTGACGCCAATGGTTCGAATCGCGTCGAACCAATTCCGATGCGCATCTAAGATTTTGGGCAGACGCGAACTGAGTACAGCTGTCGATCGTGATTTTTCAAGAATGGCTTTCGTCGTCGAGTGCATCACAAATATAAGATCGTCGGCTGCGGTCTGTTTGCCCGGCCAATGGTCGAGTACGACAATCTCACCCGTCGCGGCGGCGTCGATAAGTTCCGTCAGGTTTTCGTGATTCAGTTCCATTGCTCTGACCGTTCTTAGCGCTGTTCCATCGACCTGTCCTGCGACTATCTTACCGACCAGATGAACCGCTTTATCTGGCAGAAGTGACGTCTTATAGTTACGATGATAACGGAATCCAATCTATGAATCGAATATCTCTCTTAATACTTCCCGTTGTCATCATCTCCTTGCTGGCAGGCTACCTCGTGGCCGACTGGTATCAGGCGTACCCGATTGATACGCAACGGTCGTATATCGGCCGAACGTCCTGTGTTGAGTGTCATCAGGCGGAGGCCAATAAATTTGTCGATTCGCATCATGACAAAGCCATGGATCTGGCCACCGACGCTTCAGTTCTGGGCAACTTTGATGACCAAACGGTCGAGCATTTCGGCGTCACGTCGCGGATGTTCCGCGATGGTGATCGCTTCATGATCAATACAGAAGGCCCCGATGGTCAGATGACGGATTTCGAAGTGAAATACGTTTTTGGTTTCACGCCGCTGCAACAATATATGGTCGAACTTGAACCACACCCGGTGAAAGGCACTGCCAGCAACACGTCGGATGGCTGGGCGCAGTCGGCTGCCATTGGCCGAGTTCAAGTTTTGCGAGTTTCTTGGGATACTGAGAACAAGAAGTGGTTCTATCTTTCTCCGCCAGACGTCAAAGAGAAGCTCACCCCCGACGATCCGTTGCACTGGACGGGGATCACACAGAATTGGAACACTTCTTGCGCCGAGTGTCACAGTACAGATCTTCAAAAAAACTATCAGGTCACCACCAACGAGTATCACACGACTTACTCGGAGATCGACGTTAGTTGCGAAGCCTGTCACGGCCCGGCGAGTCTACACGTCGAATTAGCCAATGATCGAAGTTTGTTCTGGGATCGGAATCACGGGTATGGTCTGGCGAAGTTGAAATCCGTTTCCAATGTTCCGCAGGTGCAAGCCTGTGCGCCCTGTCATTCACGCCGCGCAACGGTCCAAGAGGGGTTTCAACCGGGCTGTAATTTTGATGATTACTACGCGTTGCAATTGCTAACGTATCCCATCTATCAGGTTGATGGGCAGATTCGAGATGAGGATTACGTTTATGGTTCTTTTTTGCAGAGCAAGATGTACCACAACGGTATTCGCTGCACCGATTGTCATGATCCGCATTCGGCTAAGCTGATCCATACCGGCAATCAAGTGTGCACGTCTTGTCACCAGCACGCAGGTGGAAAGTACGATTCGGAAAATCATCACCATCACAAAATGGGTACTGAGGCAGCCGCGTGCGTGAATTGTCACATGTCGACAACTCACTATATGGAGCTGGATGGGAGACGCGATCACAGCTTCCGCGTGCCCAATCCGCAGCTGAGTATTGAAACGGGAACGCCTAACGCGTGTACGGCGTGTCATCTAAAATTGGAAAGTAAGCTGCCATCATCAGCTCAAACGAAGGAACTGAAGCAGTATCTTGATCACATTATCGCTGCGGAAAATGGCAACGATGCCGTTCGACAGAATCTGCACACCATCAACGCCAGCATGGCAGCGGCGCGTGAGAAATGGTATCCCGAAAATCATTTCAGCCCCAAATCAAAATACTATCAACAGCTGGCCGCGGGACAGCATGGTGATGCGGTAGACATTTTACAAGAAGTCGCAACCGACAAACGTAATCCTGTCATCGTTAGGGCAACGGCCGTCGATTCGATGCTGGGACTGGACGTAGAGGTTGACGTTATTTTAGATGCGCTTCAAAGTTCAGACTCTCTTGTGAAGATAGCAGCCCTAAATTTGGCCGAAGAGCGATTGTTAAGTTTAATAAGCAATCGTCCAGGCGAAGAGTTTAAAAATGTATTTGCCGCAGTGGCAGGGAAACTTGGCGACGCATCCTCGCGGGTGGCGGCTGAGTCGGCTTGGGTGATTTCAATGTTGCCCGCTCCCTTGATTCAAACTCAGCTTTCCAGCGATGACCAGCAGTTGTATTTTCGGTCGCTGGAGCAGTATCTAGAAAGTCTCAGTGCCAATCGAGACCGGGCCTCGGCTCACTTGATGATGGGAGGCTTATTCGAAAGGCAAGGTGAAACCGACAAAGCGATCCGCGCCTATCGCAACGCGATGTCGGTACAATCGGATATGGTTGGTGCGCGATCCAATTTGGCCGTGTTGCTTGAACAACAGGCTCAACAACTGATGAGCGGCCAATCGCCGGATGCCGCTCAGCGGGCTCAACGACTGGTAGCTCAGGCCGATGAATTACGTTTGGTTGAACACAAAAACCTCGGCCGAGACGCCGAACGTTCTAAGGATCTTCCCAACACCGAAGGGTTAAATTATCGCTATGGGATGTCCAGCTATCTGCAAGGAGACCTGGAAACGGCCGAGCAACAGTTAGAACTGGCGTTTAAGAAAGCTCCCGATAATGAAACCTATCTGTTAGGTTTAGCGACGTTTTATTTTCAGATGAAGAAGTTAGAGGAAGCTCAGGAATTGGTAAATCGCTTGTTAGAGTTATCGCCCGACGATCAGCGTTATCAATCACTTAAAAAGGCAATTGATGCCGCAGCAATGTAGTCAGATCTGTGCGTCGGCTGAGTTACTTCCGATCAGAATCATCACCGATGCCCCGTCCGGAGAGAATCATTATGTCAAAATTTAATATTGCCGGCGTGCAAATGGACATCGCTTTGGCGGATGCTGAAGCGAATATTGCGCGCGTGGAGTCGCTGTGTAAGACTGCTGTTTCGAAGGGGGCTCAATTAGTGGTTTTTCCCGAATGCACATTGACCGGATACTGCTTCGACTCTCTCGCTGAAGCAAAAAAAATCGCTCAACCGATTGACGGTTCGAACGTAGAGCGTGTTGTTGAGATCGCGAAACAAAACGACACGCATGTCGTCATCGGAATGTTGGAGTCCGGTAGCGATGGCGTCGTCTATAACTCGGCGGTGCTGGTCAATCAAACCGGTGTCATTGGCGTCTATCGAAAAACGCATTTGCCGCATCTGGGCGTTGACCGCTTCACCACTCCCGGCAACCGCGCCGATCAAATTTTCGAAGTTGGACAACTGCGGGTGGGGATTAACATCTGCTACGACTGTTCGTTTCCTGAATCGGCGCGTGTGTTGGCGTTGGCGGGCGCGGATGTCGTTGTATTGCCGACCAACTGGCCGCCAGGTTCAGGGCGTGTCTCGGATCTTATTCCTAACACTCGTGCTCTGGAAAACAATGTCTACTTTATGTCGGTCAATCGCATCGGTACCGAGAAGGGGTTTGACTTCATCGGCAAAAGCAAAATCTGTGATCCATTGGGCGGTGATATTCAATTCGCCAATCATGCCAATGAAGCGATTATCGTTGCGGAGATCGACACCGATTGGGCGCGACGCAAGCACTTGGTGGCTGTTCCAGGTCAGCATGAGGTTCATCGCTTCAAGGATCGCCGACCGGATATTTATGGTTCTGTTGTTGAGTAGTCACAAGTGCAAGTGCAGGTGCCGTTTAACTATTCGAATTCAGCTACTTTTTTGAGGTTCTGTGAGCGGCGAGTCGACAAACCAGCGGCGCGTGCTAGGCCGTCAAAAATCCGATATTGAAAACGATGTCGGCCCACATGTTTTTGTTTCTCATTCACTGTCTCCAACTCGTACTCCAACTCGTACTCGTACTCGTACTCGTACTCGTCGCAACTCGCTCAAGTCAAGTTATTCTTAAAAAAAGATCAAGCGTAAACGATGTCTTCCCCCCCAATTATGACAGTCCGAGCTACCGTCCAATGGCACTTACTCTACATCCAAACATAAAAAACTAGCTCCCCCTCTCCCTAAAAATTCCGGATGACGTTTGCTTCCAGTGGGAAGATCCAACGTCCAAATTTTCAGGGAGAGGGGGAGCTAAATTTTGGTTTCTGAAGCGCTAGTAAAATCAAAAGTATGTGCCATCGGGCTAGCGGCTTGCCGCTCACGTTTGCTCAACAGTGCCTCATTCGCTGTGTTGTATCGATGGAATGTAGATTGAACTACCCGCGATAAAATTTGTTGACGAAGCTCAGCGCGAGTTTTACCGACTACTTTACGGTCGAAAACTTAAAGATCGTTTTCGATTTGAACTCTTCTCCGGGAGACAACAGCGTCGATGGGAAATGCTCGTGATTGGGTGCGTCGGGGTAATGCTGCGTTTCTAAAGCGATGCCCGAATGTAGCTTGTGCCCACCACATTCAGGTAACCCATCCATGTAATTCGACGAATAGAACTGTAGTGTTGGCTGGTCGGTGAAGATATCCAATTGGCGTCCGGAAGCCTGATCCATTAGATTTGCTGCCAGCTTCTGCTCGTTTGCATCTCCGTCATCATTAAGAATGAAACAGTGGTCGTAGCCCTGAGGGGAATTGGTAAGCTGTTTGAGGTCATCGCCTACTAATTTCGCTTCGCGGAAATCCAAGGGCGAATCGGCAACGGGCGTCAATTCGCCTGATGGAATGCTCCCACTGTCAACATCGACAAAGTAGTCGGAATTTATCTGAAGACGATGGTCGTAGATTGTTCCCCGTCTTTCACCAGACAAATTCCAATAGCAGTGATTCGTCAAATTTAGATGCGTCGCTTTGTCGGTGGTGGCTGAGAATTCGATCGACAGTTCATTCTGGTTGTTAAGTAGGTACTCGACCGTCACTTCCACAGTGCCGGGGAACCCCTCTTCGCCATCAGGACTGGTCGTGGTGAAACGGACTCCTAACGCATCGGCGTGTTCGATGGGTTGTGCGTCCCAAACCTTTTGTTTGAAACCAAGCTTGCCTCCATGCAGTGTGTTGGGACCATCGTTGGCTGTCAAATTGAACTTCTGCCCCGCGATCGTAAACTGTGCTCCGCCGATTCGGTTGCAGAATCTTCCCACCGTGGCACCGATTGACGCTTCGTTGGCTTCGTAGGCCGCCAAGTCGTCGCAGGAAAGCGCGATGTTGGCAGCGTTCCCCTCAAGATCAGGAGTCTTGACTGAGAAAATAGTGGCACCGTAACTTAGCATCTGCACTTCGCAGCCTTGGTCATTGGCGAAAGTAAACTTATGGACAACGACGCCAGACTGAGTGGTTCCAAATTCGGTAATGTTGACTTTTGAGGCAGGTTTTTTGTTCGATTTTGTGTGGGACATCAATCAGCTTATTTTAAGACGTTTTGTACCTGCTATAGGACCAGCGTTGGCGACATCCGAGAGGCAATTGCCAGCTACCGCACCGATTTGGTCTTTCGTGACAGATCAGCCTATCACCAAACCAGTGGCGATAAACGAAACTCCTTTTAGATAGGCCGATTTTGGCCAGAAACCTAGGTTGAAATCGGTTTCATTTTCGCCCTGCGCCTTCGTTATTTACTTTCCAGAAGATAGGCAACAACATCCGCAAGCTCCGAGGCGTCTTGGACTAATCCAGCAGGCATTGCCGATAGCTTGCTCTCCTTCTTTTCGTCAATATCCTCCTTTTTGATTTTCACGCGCGTCGTATCGCTTTTCATGACGGTAATGGAATCCTTGGTTTCTTCAATGACCAAGCCTTCGATCACGTTGCCGTCCATATCAAGAATCAAATTTGACTTAAACGCTGGTGAAATTTGCTCGTTAGGCAGCAGGACCGATTCGACCAAGTAGTTCAGCGTGAATCGCTTGCCTGATTCGGCGAGACTAGGTCCCCCGGTAATGGCGTCATTGGCGGATGCCGAATGGCACTTCGCACATCCCAACGCCTCCCCAGCGAACAAGCGTTTCCCGCGTTCAGGGTCGGCAGCGGCAATTTTCTCCTTCCAATCAACGTTCAGTAATTCTGCTGGAACTTTGCCGTCGCCACTGGCGGCTTCGGCCAGGCGTTGGGCTAAGGACATTCCTTCAGGTTTCTCTGGCAGAGAGAAGTAGGTCTGGCCAATGGCGCGATAGTTGAAGTAGCTGCCCGAGCCGCCCGTTTTGTTGTGAAACCGACAGAGAAAATCATTCGAACCGGCTTTAAGTTGGACGTTGACAAGATCTTCATATTGTTGCGGACCTCGTTGAGCGTCTTTGGAGAATACTTCGTTGCCATTGTGAAACACCTTCACGCTGTCATCAGGCCCCAGCATCACCTGAGCCGGACTGTCGGCGGAGGTCTGAAGTCGGAAGTAAGCGTAAACGCTTTTATTGTCCATCGTGCCGTAGACCTTTTCGAAGTCGATTAGTCCACCATATCCTTCGTGATTACGTTTCTGCTTTTTCCAGATAAATTCTTTGCCGTCGGCGATGACGGGTTCGGTGAGGTCGATCGGAGCTGTTTCGAAGTCGCGTGACATTTCGAATCCTGCATCTCCATCGTCCAACGGCCCCAACAGCCACACTTCGCTTATTTCACGACTGTCGGCAACCTCCAGTTGTTTCTTCGCGGCGGCAATTCGTACGTTTTCGAGTCGCACTTCGCTGCGATCGTCATGCAAGAGGCTGAGGAAGTGAGTCGCAGTGTCTTGGACGGACTGATCCGAGTCATCCAATTTTTTCATCAGCGTTTCGAACCCAAAAATAGATTTCGGTTGATCCTTAATCAAAGGCCACAAATCGCCGATGGTGTAGTTTCCATTTTTTCCCAGCGTACGAAGATCGACTTTGCCACTAACCAGTTCGACAGTGAACGCGTCTTCGTTACGGTGCGGTTGGACCGAAAGTTCCTCTGGCAATTCGGCCGTTTCAGGAATCAAGCAGGTCGCGTATCCCAATCCGATTGTCGCCAGCAAACGCACGCCCTTATTGTCGGAATCAATAAGTGTCTTGAATTGGTCTTCTGAAGCATAGCGTGAAATCAGGGTCGCGGCAGCGTGACGAATAAATGTGTCATCGTTGCTTGAAACCAAAGCCACAATCGTATTGACGTCAGCAGAAGAAATTTCGTTGTCCGACGAAAGAATCGCAAGCATTGCCGCGTGCTGCACCGCTGGATCGCCGGATTCAATCAGCGGCAGCAGCTCGTCGATCTTAAACGCAGGGTTCGGTGCGTGTTGGATGGCTCTCAGGGCCGCCAGTTGCATTTGCGGTTCGCCAGAAAGTGCCGAACGGACCTGTTGAATCTTTTGGTCGGTTGGCTTCTTAAGCATGACAGGGAAAATATTGAACGCGGCCTCGGAAGTCGTTGGGGAACTTACTTCGGAGGTGTCCTCGCGATGCATCAGCTCAACGAACGCTTGCATACGGCGGACGTGGGAATTCGATGTCGCCTGCACTTCCAGTTCCGCGACAGATAGTTTCGTTAAATCAATTGGACCTTGTTTGTCCTCAGTTTTGGCGTTGGGTGAAATCATTAGTAGGTCACTGCGATACGTGGGAGAGCCCTCGTTTTGAGCCATGTGCGAAACGGCGACAAACACATTGCCGTTGTTGCCCACACAAACGCCAACAGGACGTGCTAAATTATCACAGACCAGCAGGTCCTTCTCAGGGCCATGAAACGTGGCCCCAAATTTCTCCAGCGGATGGTAGGACACCGTGCGTTTTCCCCACCGCGTCACCATCAGCGAATTCTTATATTCTGCGGGAAGCACGTCTTCGTTGTAATAGGTTTGCAGCACAGGAACGTAGCGACCAAGATCCTCGTTCAGCGTTTCCAACAAATCCATTCGCTCAGGAGTTTTGGATCTCAGCCAGCCGTTGGGCCAAGCAAAATAAGCGTGTTGCGTGATGTGCAGCAGACGGCCTGGGGAGTAAATCGCGGCAAATTGTTCATGGTCATTGTCGTTGGTGAACAGGTTCCACTGTGAATCAAAACAAAGGCCGCAGCTGTTTCGAAGCCCGCGCGTGTAACCTTCCAATTCTGTGCCATCTGGATTGATACACATCGCCGCGCCGACGCCGTTGTAGTTTTGCTGTTCTTCATCGGGGCCGTAGATGAATGTCCAATGAGCCCAGTGGTCAGGACGGGTGAAATCGCCGTAATACCAGGAAGGATCACCGAACGTAAAAAACAGTTTTCCATTAGGCCCCCACGCGAGTGCATGAAAGCACTGATGGGTATGGCCGCGCGGGATTCCATAAAGCAACCGAACCGGTTTGACGTCGTCCTGCTCGACACGCGCGTTAGGCAAGCGATAAATGGCGCTAACCGTGGACACGAAAACGTCGTTGCCCAGAAATTCGATATCGTAGACCCAAGTGTGTTCAGGAAACTCGTAGACCAGACGTCGCTCTTGATAGCTTCCGTCTGCGTTGGGCCGCAGCACAAACAATTTTCGGCGACCGCCAACAAATAATTGATTTTCGCTGTCCGATTTAACGGCCAAATAAGAATCATCGGGACTGCTGTCAATTAGCGTCAGTTTTAGTTCCGCGTCGGGCAGCGAATAATCCGCGAGACTCGCGCTATTCTCTGCCAAACAGGGCTGAGCAAAATGAGTGGCCGCAAAAACAAAGCATGCCATCAAATACAGACGCGTCATCACAAACTCCGGTTGAAACTTAACAGGTAAATACGATCAAATATTGATAGTATACAAAAATGAGACGATGCCGTAGCGTTAATTTGTTTAACGAGATAGAAGTTCATCGCATTTTTTAGATTGCGGCAATGTTTAACAGTCGGGTGACTCAAAGGACTCAAAGACCTCAGGCCAAGCCGTCGCACATAAATCGAGCGGTCCATAGATCACTCAGCGGTAGAAGCTGACATGACTGATCAACCATCGACTAGCGCGAGCGAAGGATTGTCACTTCGGCGATCAGTCCCTAGCGGCCATTTCTTTGTTGCGAGCTGATTTTCGTTTATGCATTGGAGGCACGATGTTCGACGCCAAGCCCACCAACTGAAAACCTTTGATGAAGTAATAATTGACATCAATCTCCCACCATTTGTGCTGCACCGTTGCGGCGGATTGGTCGGCGTGATGGTTGTTGTGCCAACCTTCGCCTGAGGCGATTAGTGCCACAAACCAATTGTTACGGCTATGGTCATCGGTGTCGTAGGTGCGGTAGCCAAACATGTGAGACAATGAGTTCACTGACCAAGTGATGTGCCAAACCCAAACGACTCGCGCGATCACGCCCCAAACGAAGATACTGCTGGCCAACTGAAACGCTTCCATGCCCAAGCCGTAGAAGAGGCTGGCACCGAGGAAGGCTAAGAGATAAATTAACAATCCGTGAGCCAAAAAGATCGCAACGCCTGCGTAGGTCTTCTTCTCCAGCCACATATAATAGGGGTCTTGGAGAATGTCCTTGGCGTACTTCTTATACAGATCAAATTTGTCAGTGCCTTTGTTTTCGAATACTAACCACTGGAAATGGGACCAAAAGAAATTGACCAGCGGGCTGTGGGGATCTTCTTGATGATCGGATTCGTGGTGGTGCAAACGATGCCAAGCCACCCAGCGGGCGGGCGTCTCTTGTCCGTTGCATAGTGCGATTGTGACCAGTACGCGTTCAAACCATTTTGGCGTTTTAAAACTGCGGTGCGTTAGCAAGCGATGGTAGCAGATCGGAATTCCAATGGCACCAAACAGGTAAGTTCCAATCACCAGCGACGCAACGCCTGTCCAGCTGAAGAACCAGGGTACAAAGATTAGTAAGGCTGCAATGTGAAACGCACCGATTGACGCACAGTAGCTGTAATAGATACGTTTGCGGTTCACCTTGGACGGCAGCGGAATGCTGGTGGCGTCTCGACCGCCAACTCCGGAATGCTTTTTGCGGCTACCGTTTGAAGAATCGTTGGTCGAGCCAGAATCTGTTGTTTGAGTTTCGGTTTCTGGCGACAGCGTGCTTGGCTGATTCATTTTGCTTCCGTACGTTTAAAAACTTCCCTTGCGGTTTCACCGACAAATTTGAATCGTTTAATGTTCAAATTAGACTTTGATTTCAATAGCGGTGAGACAGGTGAATTCTAGGGCGGGACCGTGCAACAACCGTTGTGTTAACGGAAAAGATAATTTTATCACCTCCGCCTAAAAATCGAATGGTGGAAATCGCAAAATCACGGCGGTATTCGAGGACCAATTGTCACACATCGAGTCACTTTGGCAATTTTTCTGCGATTGCGGGTCAGATCAGCTTGGCGGCAATGGTTGGCTTATAGAGCACGGTGAGAGATCACGGTGAGCCGTTTGGGCGATCGCCCAATGGTAACCCTAATGGTAACCCTAATGGTAAATCCAATGGCACTTACCGTGAATGGACAGGGGCTCGAATTACGGCCCGCAGCGCGAGCAAGTGATTTTTTCGGTTCGTTTACATACTCACTCAGGGATATGTTGATTCAATGAGCCGTTTAAACGTAAGCCTCGGTTTAGTCATCGCAAAACCGGGGCTTGCGCCCAATGGCACTTACTTTAGATTTTACTAGCGGTGCAGAAACCAAAATTTAGCTCCCCCTCTGCTCGTGAATTCGGTCAGCGTTTGATTAGGTGGCAGCGTCTTTAGGTCCGAATTCACGAGGAGAGGGGGAGCTAGTTTTTATGGTTGGATGTAAAGTAAGTGCCATTGGACTAGCGCCCAAACGGCTCACATTAAAAATCGAAAGCCGGCTTAATCAACACGCCCTCGCGCGTCGGGTTCATATTGCAACGCTTCGCTTTTTTGGGGTATCGCAGGTAATTGAAAAAATTTGACTCGTTGGGGGAGCCACGCCGAGCTCCGTTAAACGGAACATCATACAAAAAAAGCCGCTGCTCATGCGAGCAACGGCTTTTCGTTTTTTCAATCTAAATGATGTTTAGATTTAATACATGTCATGTCCGCCACCGTGACCGGCTGACTTACCATCTTTGGGTTTGTCGGCGATTAAAGCGTCGCTGGTCAGCAACAACGTGGCAACGCTGGCCGCATTGGTGAGCGCTGTTTTTGTGACCTTGGCAGGATCGATAACACCCGCTGCGACCAAGTCGACGTATTCGTCGGTGAGGGCGTTGTATCCAAAATTAGTTTTCCCCGCGACAACTTTTTCGCAAACGATTCCGCCGTCTTGACCGGCGTTACTGGCGATCATGTTTAGAGGAGATCGGCAAGCCCTCACAACAATGTTGTAACCGGTAATCTCGTCGTCAGTTAAATCTCCAGGTTTAACGGCAGCCGAAGCTCTTAACAACGCCACGCCACCACCGGGAAGGATACCGTCTTCAACCGCCGCACGCGTCGCGTGTAGTGCGTCTTCGACACGTGCCTTCTTTTCTTTCATTTCGCTTTCGGTTGCAGCACCCACGTTAAGCTTTGCAACTCCGCCGGAAAGTTTCGCCAAGCGTTCTTCCAGTTTTTCACGATCGTAATCGGAAGAACAGTTCTCTACTTCGCGGCGAATCTGATCCACACGAGCCTTCACATCAGACGTCTTACCACCACCCTGAATGATTGTCGTCGCATCTTTGGTGATGATCACCTTCTTGGCGCGGCCGAGTTCTGTCAGGCTGAGGTTCTCCAACTTCATACCAAGGGCTTCGAAGACAGCCGTTCCGCCACACAGGATTGCAATGTCTTCCATCATGGCTTTACGGCGATCGCCGTAGCCAGGAGCCTTAACCGCACAGCAGTTGAAAGAACCACGGAGGCGGTTGATGACCAAAGTAGCCAACGCTTCGCCATCGACGTCTTCGGCGATGATGACCAGCGGCTTGCCTTGCTGAACGACTTTTTCTAGAAGCGGAACCAAGTCTTTGATGTTGGAGATCTTCTTTTCGAAGACCAAAATGTAAGCGTCTTCGAAGACAACTTCCATGCTCGATGGTTCGTTGACGAAGTAGGGTGACAGGTAGCCGCGGTCGAACTGCATGCCTTCGACCAATTCGACTTCGGTGCTAAGACTTTTACCTTCGTCCACCGTGATGACGCCGTCTTTGCCAACTTTTTCCATCGCTTCGGAAAGAAGTTCGCCAATTTCGCGATCGTTGTTAGCCGCAATCGCAGCGACGTTCGCCATTTCTGATTTGTTTTTGATCTTAATGGACATGCTGGTCAATTTTGCACAGATGTCGTCAACGGCTTTTTCGATCCCTTGCTTCATTTGGATCGGGTTTACGCCAGCGGTGACGGCCTTGAGACCTTCATTGAAAATGGCTTCTGCCATGACGGTCGCAGTGGTCGTGCCATCGCCAGCCACGTCGCTGGTTTTGCTGGCCACTTCACGGACCATTTGAGCGCCCATGTTTTCGTAAACATCTTCCAGTTCAATTTCCTTAGCGACGCTGACGCCATCCTTGGTAACCGTTGGCGAGCCGAAGCTTTTTTGAAGGATGACGTTGCGGCCTTTGGGGCCCAGCGTGACTTTGACCGCGCGGGCCAGTTTTGATACGCCGCGGCGGATGGCTTCGCGAGCCTCTTGTTCGAAGGCAATCATTTTTGCCATGATAAAATCTCCTGAGTTCAGGTTTATGTTGAATGTTTTGGGTTGAGATGGACAGACGTGAAGCGTGTTCGAGACTTACTCGATGACCGCCAGGACATCGTCTTCACGCATCAGCAGCAACGTATCGTCGCCAAAGGTGATTTCGTCCGGACCGTAAGATGAAAACAGAACTTGGTCGCCCGGTTTGAGAGTCAGCGCCACGCGTGAACCCTCTTTGGTCATGCGGCCTTCGCCGACCGAAACCACAGTGCCTCGCGCCGGTTTGTCTTTGGCCGATTCTGGCAGGAAGATTCCCCCTGCGGTCTGGTCCTGAGATTCCTCCCGTTGCACAACGATGCGTTCGCCCAGCGGCTGTAGATTGATTGATTTAGCCTTCGATTTAGCTGGTTTTTTGGCGGTCGCTGCCATGTTCTATTCCTCCAGAACTTTGGTTTGATATCGTGAATCGGATTTTCGATGATTGAAAGGCCGCTATCGTAAGGGGTTTGTGAAGGTTGTCCACAGATTCCCCTGACATTTTTGCGGTTATTCGTTTTCAAGCTACGGTATAAGGCAACTCGCGGGCCAGATGTGAATTTGCCAAAGAAAATTTCGCCATGCCAAACTTCGTAGAGAAATTACTGATCGCACTGCAAAACTTGCGGAAACTTGCGGAGACTTTGGGAGACGACGGTATCGCAAACTGTGTTAATACAAACCCGAAGCGCCAGCGAGTGAGTCTTTCTCGGCGCGCGGGGACTCGTTGGGCCGCGTGTCGGCTTTGTCTTGCGAGGTCTATGTTGACCAATGTTGGCCGATGTTGGCCGATGTTGACCAATGTTTGCCAATGGCGAAATCCTCAACAATCCATCGCTCTGCCACAATGTCATTTACCGAACAGCTCGCCGAATCCCTTAAACAGATCAAACGAAGGCAGCCCGTCCGCCTGATCCGAACGTTGCACGTCGAGGATACCGTGGATCGAAAATTGCGTATCTTCCTTGACGACTTCCAGCTCCAACCCGCGAAACCAAGTCAGCACAGGCGCTAAATAGCCCTCCGGCAGCACCGGAGCACCGAATGACGGCCAAGCATCGGAGTACCAGATGCTGCGGCCGGTCGGCAAAGCCATCGGTTGGTACTTGCCGTCCAGCGAGCACACCAGCTCGACGTCCAACATGCGCGACGCCACCGAACGTGTCTGCTCAGGCGGCGTGCGAAATTGCTGATTAATCAAATTTAGCAACTGAACATTCGCGATTGACGCTTGCCAACTACGCCGAAAATTGATCGTGTTGGCCCAGACTTGGATTTTAGAATTCGCGAGGTCGCCGATCTTCACCCGCACCTGCGCCGGCCGTGGGCTGGGGATGATGGCCAAGTGCTGTTTTAAGCTCTCCAATCGCCTTTGATCGAAAGACAGCACGGAGAAATCCTCCCACTGCAAACGCCACAATTTCAGCAAACGAGAATAAGTGTATCCAAACGCATCAGGCCGCCCACCCAGCTGCGGCATCCAGTCGGTAAAACCGGCGTTGGGCCAAGCTCCCACGTAACCTGGAGTTTGGCGAAAGGTGTCCAACAATCGCAAGAACGATTTCGGTTTCAAATCAATGTCGGGGTCTAAATAGTCCTGCACCGCACCGAACAGATGGTGCGTTTGGGCCGGGCCGGCCATCCGACCGCCCTGCATGCTGGCCTCGAAACGAACGATGTCCTCCGGCGACGAACGGACTTCCTGTTGCAGCGGCGGTCCCATCCTTTGAACCAGCCATTTATATTTGTCTTCGCCGAATGGCAAAACTTGAGCATCAAAGACGATCCGCTCAAGTTTGTCTTCCTGTTGGTAACGCTTCACTGCGATCATCATCGGGTCGAGTGACTTGATGTTGTCGGAAAAGAAATTGGCCCGCTGGGTAAACCATTGTTGTTCGTCTTGTGTGACGCGGTTTATTTTCATGTCTGCGATGGGTGTGAAGAAACCGCGTCGCCCACGCAGCCCGCACTGCCAGAAGTCGCCGACGGTTTCGAAAGTGCTGCCGTCGGGGTGGCTGCCAAAATTAGTTGGCAGGTAACCGGCGTTGATCAGATCGTCGATGCTTTTAAAGTCGAACGATTCACCGGCGGCCAGAAGTTTTGCCATCTCGTTGAGCACCATGTCGGTGACGACTTGGTTACGCCGCCGGAGTTCAATTTGATACTCGGGCGTCAACAATTGCTGGAAAAAACGAGTCGGCAAGTAGACGAACAATGTGTCGTCGCGGGTCACCGGCATTTGATATCGCGCAAATTGAAATTCGCGTGTGTCGGCCAGGCTGCCAACGCCACGCGCTGATTCCAAGAATCGTTCGGCAATGCGTTGAGACGTCGTCAGCAAATGATTGTCGCCGGCAACGGCGTAGAAGGACCGATAACGATTGTCGGGTGTTGAAAGTAGTTCGATCGTTTCACCGTCTTTGGTGGTGATGGACTTCACCGTCGCGTCTTGATCGGCGTGTGCCGCCGCAAACTTTTTGCGCTTGGATCGCAGGTTGCTGGATAGAGCTTCGGTGTTCTTTGCGTGAAGCGTAACACCGATCGCCGCACCGTTGTCGAGATAGCTGTCCATGCCGATGACGCCGACGTCGTCGATGAGACTGCCGCCGAAGAGGCGGTCAAATTCATTGGATTGAATGGCCAACTGATCCAAGAATTTTGATTGAATTTTTGGCTGGTAGCCGCGTAGCTGAATCATGCGGCTGAGATTGCCACCAAATTCCTCGGTCAATTGTTGAAGCCAGATTTGATTCTTCCAGGTACCAAACCGAAGATAAAAACACTCGTGGGGAACGGCTTGAGCGAGCGGTTCGATGTCGATGTCATCCGGCAAATTCTCAACGACCAGCGGCGTCCATTGGATCTTTGGCGGCAACGGCAGCGTTGCCAGATCACGATCCACCCCCACGGTCATCGCGTTATGAATCCCGTCGATACGAAGTGCTTCGACGTCGAATAGAAGTTCAAAGGTGCGGGCCAGTGCGTCCTTGGAACGTAGCACGCTTTTGGGCGGGGCGAGGCCCAATCGCTTTCCAACCACCGCCGTCAGATAGGTCTCGACCATCGGAGGATAGTCGCCGGATTCAATCATATCATCGCTGGTCGAAGAAAAGCCGTTCCACCAGTTCTTGGCAAAGCGTTCGTAGCGGTTGGGTTGGTCGAAAACGACAGGAACTTCAAAGGTCGATTGCCCACTGCCGTGTACCGTGATGTTGAGCGGTTGGTCGCCTTGGAAGAGGAACCAGATTGACTTGGAATCAGCAGAATCGGCTGGGTTGGACCGAATGAAGTTCGCTAAAAACTCGCGAAAGGGAGTGTCTGAGATAACCGGAAAACTGATCCGCTGGTTTGATTCGGTGATTAACACCGCTCCAGTTCGGGCGATTATTTCATCGCCTGGTTGCAGGCGATAGTTGATACGCCCGATCCCATAAGGCCGACCCGCGTGAGCTTCGGCGGACAGAATTGCCGGAGGACGTGCCACTTGCAGATCATCGGTAGCAAAATTTCCGGTGTCTCGTATCGCCGGGGTCGGTGTTTTATTTGCTTGCTGCGCGGGGCAACGCGGTGAAGACGATGCGATCAAGACGATCAAGATCATCAGCAGAGCAAACAGCGTTCGTAGAAGGTTCATCTTTTTATGGCAATGCGGAAGAAGTGAATCAGCATGGCCAACTCGCGATCACTAAGCATCGTTTCAAAACAACTATCGGATAGTCGACGATCGCTCTGCGAAAGTAGCGATATTTCGCAGAACGAGTGACGACTTTTAAAATACCGCTGAACACTAAACGACGTCGACGATCGGATCGGAGACGTCTTCGAGTGTCACGTGGACCATCCACTGATCAATATTTAACTTTTCATCGTAAACTTGTCCCGGTTCCTCTTCCGCGTTGACGACAATTTCTTCACCATCGACGGGAAAGAAAAGGTAGTCGCAACCATCGGTGTCGATGCGGGTCAGCGGTCCGATCTGAGAATGTACCATCTCGACAACACGCGCAAAACGTACTTGACAATTGGTCGTCGAATCGAGCTGGTTGAAGAAGATAAAATCTGGCGTCTTTTCGCCTGTGGCGATACCGTCGGGTGGCGTCTGAAAGAACCACAGTTTTTGTTTTTCACCTAAAGCCAGCGTTTGGTCAAGCTCGTACCAACCGGGAACCCAGAGAGCAGTTTGCTGTGAAGTGATCATGTTTAGGCTTCAATGAAAATTAAGGATGGGAGCAAATCACGCACGCAAGTGAGACGCGGTCATTGGCGTTGGAACTTCCGCGTAATGATTAGGCGTAACGATTAGTGATGATGAGGAGCGTGCTCGGGGACGATGCCGACGTAAGTTTTGCCGTCGATTTCTATTTTCAGCTTCACGCCCAAGTTCATTGCGTTGGAAAACTGTTCATCGTCCAGCATATAGACTGCGGTTTTTCCATCTTCGTCCTCGTCTTCTGGGCGGAGAACGAAAGGATCGCGCGTTTTGCCAGTCTGCGGTTCGACAGTGACTTTCGCATTGACGGCAACCGACTTTTTATCTTTGTCCAGCACGTAGATGCGAATGACTGAGTTACCTTTGTAGTGACGCCACTCGCTGACGTAGTCGTTTGGCTCCAGATAAATGATGTGGCCTTTATTGGGGCCCATTTCTTCTGCGGCCGCGCCGTCATGATCGTGATCTTCATGGCCCTCGTGGTCGGCGTGATCTTCATGACCTTCTTCGTCATGGCTGTGGCCGTGATCGTCGCCGTCATGATCATGCCCTTGTACCGCTGATGTACCTCCATCGGCATCGGATGCCGGTTTGTCGCAGCCAACATGGAGGGTGCAAACGGCGGCTAGAAATAACACTAAAAAAGAGAATCGCATCTTTGGGTCCCGTAAATTGATGTTTGTTAGTCTGAAATGTTAGACGAGTTAACGCCCACTGTTTCATTTGAATCAGGTCTACGATTATATCGGATTCGTAATGAATTCAATACGGTGTCAAAGCGGGTTTGGTTTTGTTATCAGATACCGGATTTGATTACGGCATTCGATTATTTCCTCGGTTGAGCAAATTTCAACCGAAACGTGCGCAATTGATGCTGTGAAAATGACAGCTCGAACTGATTCGACTGGTCGGCCGCGACAGGTTTTTCGAATGTCAGATCGGTTTCGATATGAGACGCTGGTTGGATTAGCTTCAATTTAGGAAATTTAAAGGTAATGGACTGTGCGTGATTGGAAACATTCCACCAGCGAGCGACTGTGTCAGAATCGGAACTGTTTTCGGCCGGTTTAATCGACCAGAGTAGTACACTTTGAAGATTGTGAACTTCTTCATCATTGGAATCGATTTGAAGCAGTGCGTATTTTGCAGGTAAGATGCCATCGGAATCTGAGTTGAGTTCGATTGCGATCGCCGGGTTGGTGCGCTCAAGTGCCCATGCCATTGGGCAGTTCGATTTCGCAGCTTTGCCATCGGACGCCTCGTGAGCCTCGAGCATATCGGATGTCTCGGATGTCTCGGATGTCTCGGCTAATTTGACCGTTCGAATCGAGAACCGTTGCGTGAAAGTTGCGTCGCCGTATTGATTCAGAATCCCAAGCTCCGGGCCGTCAATTTGACCACCAATCAAAAACTGAACACGCGGTTGAGTCGTGTCCAATTTTTGGGGCACACTCTGTCCGAATTTGAAAAAAGAGCAATCATGGTTGGCAATATCGACAGCGAATCCAGTTTCGCTCAAGCGCACAAAATGGCCGGCTGAGAGCCAATCATACCGAGCATTTCGATTGGCATAATGACCGCCGTTGCTGACTAAATCCGCTTTGACGATCGCCCCGACTTCTTCGTGCGTCAATTCAAAGTCCTGTAGTAGCAAGTCGAAACTCCAGCTCAAGGTCTGAGAAAAGTTCTGCAGGATCTTGTTTTCGATCAAGATGCCATCGTCTTGGGTCAAGGTGATGATGGTTTGGCTTTTGATGGGACCGATGCGCTGGATCTCCAGCTGTTGGCCAACACTGCCAAGCTTTCGAGCCGCGACGGTTGCTTTGGAAAGTATGGGTTTGCCATCGCGCAACAGTTGGTTGAAGCCCTTGGTTGATACCAACTCCCTGCCACTGGACTTTTGGATAACGCTTGATACAACTCCACTGACATCGACGATAATTTTATATTGGCGGTTCTCAATCGTGTGGCCTTGGACGGGAAGGCCTTGGACGGGATTGCCTTGAATGGGATTGCCTTGAACGGGCACACGCGCGGGGTTTGACGGCGGCGGGCTGATTTCTATGGTCGTGAACCCGACAGGCGGTATGTCGTTAACGCGCACTAAAATCTTTCCGCCATCGCTGCAGTGATGATTAAGAACAGCGTTTGTGTTAACGTCGATGATTTTCACGTCTGATTGGAAATCGCCTTCAATCGCTACGGTCGTGTCACGTTCCCACCCCAATGGATTGAAAATTAAATAAGACCGTGATCCAGCTATCGACGACGGTCGGGCAGCGACCAATGATGCCAGTTTGTTTTCCGCGTCTGCCTGTAACCGTTCAGCGTAGCTGGAAATCTGGTCGGCCAACCTCTTTTGCCAATGAGCTCTTTTCTGCCTCATGGTTTCGTTTGCGTCGCTGGTCCAATCGTGCTCCCAGTAAAGGCCCAAATTTAAATGGGCTAGATCGCGCTGCGTTTTTCGTTTCTTCCAAAAACCGGTGTCATGCTGATTCACGATCGCGGCGATGGCTTCCGCTGTTCTCAGTTGTTCGACGGCCCGGCGCACCCGGGCGGTTTGTTTGGCCATCGACGCACAAAGAATATCCCATTCGTTACCGTACGCCTCTGTGACGACGGGAAGGTCGCCACCGTACCGGCGTTCGAACGCGCGAAAGTAATCTTCTTCGTTAGAGACGATCACCTGCTGGTCTCTGGTTGAACGACGTCTCGCGATCGCTGGAAAGCTGTTGTCCAACGTCTTCAAATCGTCCCATCCTTGCCCAAACAAACCGACCGTCGCGTAGGGATGGCGTTTGAGAAATCCTTGGTCGGTGGTGATAAAGTCGATGGCTTGATCGGGATTTCGGGCTTCGGCGTAGCCGCCCACCGATTCGTTATTATTGCCCAGCGAATACCATTTCATGAGAATGCGGCTGTTGTCCAGACCGCGCCACCAATAAACTTCATGGTCGCGTCTTTGAAACGGTGCGTAAGGCATCTTCGTCGCGCAACCGCAGATGCCACGCCAAG
>Ga0114956_1000475_pt1 | contig 29094 bp, 29 predicted proteins | sample MaitaG_FD_87304 | JGI IMG/M metagenome (GOLD analysis project Ga0114956, IMG submission 87304) | Marine algal microbial communities from Maine, USA - Maine_Asex2 metaG | ecosystem: Host-associated > Algae > Red algae > Unclassified | place: Maine, USA | collected 2015-01-05
ATCATCGGGGAAAGGTCCAATTGTTTGGCTGCTTTCTGCTTTGTTGCTTGCATTAATAGCCGCTTGTGGTTATCTACTTATTAATAGCGGTGGGGAAAGCGAGCTTGCTAGTGAAAGTAAAGCAGCAACAGAAAATGATGTTAGTGATTCTCCTGACATTGTTACAGAATCAGCTCCAGTTGAAGCTTCAACTGAAGAACTTGGTATGAGATTTGCTATTAGCGATTATAACTTGACAGTTTCTGGAACCTTGCCAGATGAGGCTTCTGTGACTGCTTATAACGAAAATGCAAATAGGAACTTTTCATCAAACCCTGTGAATGATTTAATATTTAAAGACCGCTTGAATATTAACGTAAAATTTAATGAAGATTTAGAATCACAACCTTGGGTGTCTCTAGTGCCACAGCTAAACGGTTTAATTCGATTAATCGTGGAAGGCGAAATAATTCTTACTGAAGAGTCAGTAACTTTAAATGGGACAATAGATTCTGTTGCTAGTGAACAGATTTTGCTTGGAGCTTTCCAACAGATGCAGGTATTTCCTGAAATAAAAAATAATCTTACAGTTATTTCAAACCCTGTCTATCCAAAAACTTCTGTTAGATTGTCCGAAGGGGTAGTGAATATCGAAATAGAGGCGCCTAATCAGTCGGTGTTAGAGACTGTGCAAGGTGCTGCCGCAGCGGTTTATACTGGTTCGAATCCAAACATAGTTGCAAAGGTTAATCCAGAGATTAATGCTGGAACTATCGGTTATTTGCAGAGTCCGTTGGGTTCTGACTTCTTCAGAGCTTTCGGAGATTTTGATTATCAGGTTGACAATGGAGGTTTCTTTGTTGAGCTTGGTGAAGATCAACTGCTAAAGTTTGCTTCTGGTAAGGATCAAGTGCCTAACGACTTCATCGAGCCTGTAGCTAGGCTATATCAGCTTCTTGCTCAAAACCAATATAAGATGAAGATCACAGGACATACAGACTCTGATGGTGATGATGCTTTGAACCAATCTTTGAGCGAACGAAGAGCTCAAGCGGTTAAAAACATAATCATTGGTGCTGCTAGTCAAGATCCTGCCGGACAATTTGACCCTTCACGTATTATTGTTTTAGGACTAGGCGAAACTGAACCTATCGCTGAAAATGACACAGCAGAAAACAAAGCTAAGAACAGGCGAGTCCAAATTGAAGTTGGGGAATCAGCCAATAGCTAAACGGCTAGTTAAATTAAAAATGGGTGAAACCAAATTTGGTCTCACCCATTTTTAATAAATTATTCAGTTATTTCTGGACTAGCTTCAGTATCCAACTCAACTTCAATTTCTTGAGCTGTAGCTAATGCTTCGTCTCCGTTTTCTGTTAATAATGATAACCCATCTTCAGATACAGACCATGATTCAACATCACTCAATAAAGTTATGTATTCTGCAAAGTCAACAGAGTCTGTGCAGGCTTTCTCAGTTAAAAACACATCAGAAATTATGATTGGATTTACTGGTGCTTCATTTACTTCGGGGGTGTCTTTGCCCTCATCAGTGTCAACCACGTCTTCTGGATCAACTTCTGAGTTGTCTTCAACTTGTGGCAGTTCCCAAGTTCCGGTGTAAGTATTGCATCCAGCTGAACCTGTTACGGTTAAGTTCTCACCTTCACTAAACTTGATAGTCACTGGGTTAGCAGGTTCTATCTTTTTGCCATCTATTACAACATGTGTCAAATCCCAAGTAGATGCTGATAGCGCAAATTGGCTACCCCCACTACTCGCAGATATAGTTGTTTCAGTAGTTTCAGTTGGTGTCTCTACTGTATCGGTACAGGCCAGCGCACTTAACGAAGCGGCCAACCCTATTGCTATTAGTCTCTTTTGCATTTTTCTCTCCTTATTTGCTTGAGTGACTACATCGTTAGACGTTTAGAACGCTTACTGGATCCGTAGAGTATCAGATGTCATACTGTTGTCATCTGTCTGTTTCTTATAAGTCATAGAATAAATATAGATTATTTGAATGATTTAGAACATTGTCTAGCTTGGAATAGCAGATTTAGAGCGTTTTTTGAGATTCCCTGTAGTATAGACAGCTGTAATAAATTCTTTTCGCCCTAGACCTCAGGTAGGCAACTTGTTGCCATAAATCCTAAGCAGGCGATCTTTTCATCTTTGTGTTAGCTCTGCTTTCAAATTGGTGTATTGGTCGGCGGAAGATGTCGATAATAACCAATTAATTGAAAGGAGGTGCAATGGATAACCCAAGACCAGAAAAGGTCGCTGCTGTAGAAGAAGTTAAAGAACGATTTAGTTCAGCTTCTTCTGTGATGGTAACCGAATATCGTGGTTTGAGCGTCACTGCATTATCTGAGTTGCGAGTTAAACTTCGTGAATCAGGCGGCTACTACAAAGTATATAAAAATACTTTAGTTAGAAGAGCTGCTGATGAAGCTGGCTTAGATTTTAAAGATCACCTTTTGGGGCCAACAGCTTTAACTTTTACTGAGAAAAAGCCTGATGGTTCAGAAGGCGATGTTGTAACTGTCGCTAAAACATTGCGCGACTTCGGCAAGGCTCACCCAGAACTAGTCATTAAAGGTGGCTATTTTGACGGTGAAGTTATAGATGCTGAAGGTATTAACCAACTAGCTGATGTTGAACCACGCGAAGTTTTGCTTGCAAAATTCGCCGGTTTATTGGCAGCACCTATGCAGCAATTTGCTGGCTTGCTTCAAGCATTGCCAAGAGATTTTGCATACGGTCTCCAAGCACTTATTGAAAAAGGTGGCGCCCCAGGTGCTCCTGAAAGTGAACCTGCTCCAGTCGAAGCTGCTGTTGAAGCAGATGCTGCTGAAGCAGATGCTGCTGAAGCAGATGCTGCTGAAAAACCAGCTGCTGCTGAAGATTCTGTAACACCAGAAACTGAAACAGACAATTCAACTCCAGAAGCAACTGAACAAGCTGCACCTGAAACTACTCCAGAATCAACTGAAGATTCTGAGTCCAAACCAGCAGAAGCGAAAGACGCTGAAGCTGAACCTGCATCAAACGAAACTAAATCTGATGCAGAACCTGAAACAAAAGACGAAAAGGAATAAATAATCATGGCAACAAAAACAAAAGACGACATATTAGAAGCAATAGCAAGCATGAGCGTGTTAGAACTTTCAGAACTTCTTAAAGAGTTCGAAGAAAAGTTCGACGTTTCTGCTGCAGCTCCTGCAGCTGCTGCTGCTGCTCCTGCTGCTGGTGGCGATGCTGCTGAAGCTCAGACAGAATTTGATGTAGTATTAACTGCTGCAGGCGACAAGAAAATTGGCGTAATCAAAGCTGTTCGTGAACTTACAAGCCTTGGCCTAAAAGAAGCTAAAGACTTAGTAGAGAAAGCTCCAGCTCCTGTAGTTGAAGGCGCTACTAAAGAAGAAGCAGAAGCTGCTAAAGCTAAAATTGAAGCTGCTGGTGGTTCAGTAGAACTTAAGTAATCACAGGGACAGTACTCCAGCAGTCATTCCCAACCCGTGCTTGCACACTCGATTGGGAATCTATGATGAATATAACCTTGGGGTTTCTCGAGAATTATAGCTGTTGTGTGAAGTCCTAAACAATTACATTAGTTGAAAAGTAGGGTCCTGAAGTAGGGGCCCTACTTTTTTGTTTCAAATCATTGATTAGGGTTAACCGAAACCTTATTCAGACACTTACAATAGAAGGTTGTGTCTAAACTAGTTTCCAAGTCTCTTCTGCCTTTGTTGTTTATGGTTTCAATGATTTCGGTCATGTCCACAACGCTAATTGCTTCTTCGACTCCAGAGATTGTTGAAGAGTTTAATAAGAACGATTTTGCCAGAAGCTTAATTCTTGTTTTAAGTTCTTTGCCGGCTGTATTTATTGCCCCAAGCCTTGGCTTCTTGGCTGACCGTTTGGGCAGGCGAAAAATAATGTCTGTTTCATTGTTGATCTTTGGGTTGGGTGGAATTGTAGGTTACTTAGCAAATAGTTTTGAGCTGTTCCTTTTCTCTAGAGTTCTTATTGGTTGTGGCTCATCAGGGCTCATTGGTTTAGTCATTACATCTATTGCTGATTTCTGGGAAGGTAAAGATCGAATTAAATATATTGGGTACAACTCTGCAGTCATTTCAACCGGGTTGATGATTCTTCCTCTAATAGGTGGCTACCTGGCGGAATCGTTTGGTTGGAGGGTTGCAGTTATTCCAATGTCGATCGGAGTTATTGCTTCTGTGGTCATTTGGAAGTTCCTGCCCGAGGTTAAACGCAAATCTTCTGGCAATTTTTCAGAACAGCTTGTGGCTGCTCGGTTATTAATAAGGGATTCAAGGTTTCAACTAAGTTTGGTTATGCTTTTCTTAATTTTCTTTATGATCTTCGGAGCGTTATTAACCGTTCTACCCGATTTTTTGAAAGACAAATATCAGATGTCAGAATCACAGCGCTCCACTGTGTATGCAGTTGCCGCATTTTCTACAACTGTCGCCGGTATCTATTTAAGCAAAATCAGAAAAAAATTAGGGGCTCGGAAGTTAATATTATTTTGCACTGTTCTTTTTTCTCTTGGTAACTTAGTTGTTGGTTTTTCCACCTCATTATCAATGGTCTACATGGGCGCAGTAATATTTGGGTTTGCTGAAGGTGCAAGTGTTGCAACTTTACAAGAGCTAGTTGTTAGTAGCGCTACTCAACATGTCAGGGCAACAGCCATGTTATGTGGGGTAGCCATAATTCGATTGGCGCAAGCTTCTGGTGCCTTAATATTTGGCCTGTTGTTATCTGTGTTTGAAAATAATCAGCTATTAGTACTTGCTGGTTTGACCTACCTGGTCGCATTCTTAGTCCAATTGGTTTTTAGAAAACAACTGATTAGAGTTTGATCAGTTTTATGTTAAATTGAGTAGCAAATTTAGTATTAATGTTCTAATATCATTTACAATTCGAAATTCCTCATATTTCTTTTGATATTTCCTGGTGTTTAGTTGCTAGATGAAATTTATATGCATATGCTTGACAAGCCTTACTTATTGCTGTCTTATTTTTGATTTATAGTCTTCTTATATTCAGCTTTAGTTCTGCTTTTGTTCGTATTTCTTGCCCTTTATTTAATTTGGTGGTGTCCTTTGCCTGCACGTACAGTTGCCCGTGACCGTTATTCGTTTGGAAAACTTGAAGAAATTATAGAGCTTCCAAATCTGATATCAGTTCAGAAAGATTCTTTTAAATGGTTCTTAGAGGAGGGTTTGGCGAATGCCTATAGAGATATCAGCCCTATCAAGGACTATACAGAGACTTTACAGCTCGAGTTGGAGTTTGATCCAACTGATGAAGATCTGATCCCTATTCCTAAGCACACTGTTGAAGAGTGTAAAGAAAAAGACATGACCTTCGCCGCACCTATATTTGTGCGTGCTCGTTTCATCAATTCAACTACAGGTGAAATTAAAGAACAAACTGTTTTCATGGGCGATTTCCCAATGATGACAGAAAACGGAACTTTTGTTATCAACGGAACTGAAAGGGTGGTTGTTTCTCAGCTAGTCCGATCTCCTGGAGTTATCTTTGAACCGGGTGAGCGTTTCCGTTTGCGTAACCTTGCCAAACACCAAATGGTTAAAGGCACTATTCACCCATACCGTGGTGAATGGATTGAATTTGATGTAGAGCAAAAGCCAGGTAAAGATCCTACTGCTGGTGTTCGTGTAGCTCGTAAACGTCGAATTTCATTATTCACAATGTTAAGAGCATTAGGTTATGACGAAGCTAACGCTCCAGGTTTCTTGGATGCATTTGTTAAGCACTTTGAATTCCTTGAAGGTCAATGGGAAAAAGATAAAGAAATCTCAGTAACTCAAGACGAAGCTGTTGTAGAAATATACAAAAGAGCCCGTCCAGGAGAACCACCTACTTTAGAGGCTGCTCGTTCATATTTAAGAACAGCTTTTTTCGAGAACCGTCGTTATGACCTTTCTCGAGTTGGCCGTTATAAATTAAATCGTAAATTAGGTCCTGAGCTTGAGAAGTTGCAAAAGCTTTTCCCAATGCTCGATATGGACATGCCAGAATCTGATCAACCAATACTTTCTCGTTGTGAAGTTCTAGCTTCTGCTTCTTACTTGTTGCATCTTATGATTGCAGAGCCTGGTTACAGGTTGGATGACCAAGACCACTTTGCTAATAGACGTATTCGTTCTGTTGGTGAACTAATACAGAACCAGGTTCGTATTGGTCTTTCTCGTATGGAACGTGTTGTTCGTGAGCGAATGACCACTCAAGATGTTGAGGCTATTACTCCGCAGACTCTTATTAATATCAGGCCAGTTGTTGCTTCTATCAAAGAGTTCTTTGGTACTTCTCAGCTAAGTCAGTTTATGGACCAGGTTAATCCTTTGTCTGGATTAACTCACCGTCGTAGGCTCTCTGCATTAGGACCAGGTGGTCTTTCAAGAGAGCGCGCTGGTTTCGAGGTTCGAGACGTTCACTTCAGCCACTATGGAAGAATGTGTCCGATTGAAACTCCTGAAGGTCCAAACATTGGGCTTATTGGTTATTTGTCAAGTTATGCACGTGTGAATGAATTTGGTTTCTTAGAGACTCCTTACCGCAAAGTTACTAAAGGCAAAGTTTCTGATGAAATTGTTTATCTGACGGCAGATGAAGAAGAAGAATATGTAGTAGCTCAGGCAAACTCTAAGCTTAAACCTAATGGTGAATTCGCCGAGAAGAAAGTTCTTTCTAGACGTTCACCACAAGCCGCTTCTTTGAGAGACTTGAAATTGCAGCTCGAAAGAGATGTATTCTTCGGTGCTACAACTGAGATTTCTCAAGTCCCACCTGAAGAAATTCAGATGATGGACGTTTCACCAAAGCAAATTGTATCTATCGGTACTGGTCTTATTCCCTTCTTGGAACACGATGACGCTAACCGTGCGTTGATGGGTGCAAACATGCAACGTCAGGCTGTTCCTTTGATAACAGCTGAAGCTCCATATATTGGAACTGGTATTGAAGCAAGAGCTGCCCGAGATGCTGCAGATACTATTGCTGCTGAAGAAGATGGTGTAGTAATCTCTGCAGACTGTCTACAAATGGTTGTTGAATATAAGAAGTCTGGTCGCAAGGTTTACAACTTATTAAAGTTCAACCGTTCGAATCAAGATACCTGTATTAATCAGAAGCCTAGAATTTTAGAAGGAAAATCTTTTAAGACAGGTGATATTCTTGCAGATGGGCCATCTACTGATAATGGTGAGCTTGCTTTAGGTAAGAACCTTGTTGTGGCGTTTATGCCTTGGGAAGGTTACAACTTTGAGGATGCTATTATCCTCAGTGAACGTCTTGTTAAAGATGATGTTTTAACTTCTATTCATATTAAAGAACACGAGATTGATGCTAGAGATACCAAGCTTGGTCCGGAAGAAATCACTAGAGATATTCCTAACCTTTCAGACGATATCCTAGGCGACCTTGATGAACGAGGAATAATTCGTGTTGGTGCCCAGGTTCGTCCCGGTGACGTGCTTGTTGGCAAGGTTACACCTAAGGGTGAAACTGAACTAACTCCTGAAGAGCGTTTACTTCGAGCAATTTTCGGTGAGAAAGCTCGTGAAGTTCGTGATACTTCAATGAAGGTTCCTCATGGTGAAGTTGGAAAAGTTATTGATGTGAAAGTCTTTAACCGTGATGAAAGTCATGAACTTCCACCAGGTGTTAATCAATTAGTTCGTGTTTATGTAGCTCAAAAACGTAAAATTAGCGTTGGTGATAAACTTGCTGGACGACACGGAAATAAAGGTGTTATTTCTAGAATTCTTCCTATCGAAGATATGCCTCACTTGGAAGATGGAACACCAGTTGATGTGATTCTTAACCCACTAGGTGTACCTTCTCGTATGAACATTGGTCAGGTTCTCGAATCTCACCTTGGTTATGCAGCTCGTTGGGGTTGGGAAACTGACAACGTTCAAGTTGGTTCTCTTCCAGTTAAAGGAACTGAAACTAAGACTCGTCCGTTCACAACACCAGCTACATTGGTAGCAACACCGGTATTCGATGGTGCGAAGTGGGATGAAGAAGAGTTGTCTGGCGACAAGCCAACAATTCAGAATATTTTCCGAAACATGAACTCAGATTCAGCTGATGCCGATTCGACTGAGCGCTTAGTTGGCGATGATGGTAAAGCAACTGTTTATGATGGCCGTACAGGTGAAAAGTATGACAATAAAATCATGATCGGGATTATGTACATCTTGAAATTGTCTCACTTGGTTGACGACAAGATTCACGCACGTGCAACTGGGCCTTACTCTATGATTACCCAGCAGCCTCTTGGTGGTAAAGCACAATTTGGTGGTCAGCGCTTTGGTGAGATGGAAGTTTGGGCTCTTGAAGCTTATGGTGCCGCTTATTGTTTACAAGAATTGTTGACAATTAAGTCTGACGATGTCTTAGGCCGAGTTAAGGTTTATGAAGCCATTGTCAAGGGCGAAAATATCCCTGAACCAGGTATTCCTGAGAGTTTCAAAGTACTTATCAAAGAAATGCAAGCTCTATGTTTGAACATAGAAGTGCTTGATTCTGATGGTCAAGAAATTGAAATGCGTGAAACAGACGATGAACTGTTCCGCACAGCAGAAGAGTTGGGTATTGACTTGAGTAGGCCTGAACGTGGTTCAGACGAAGAAGATAATGCCCGTATGTCCGGTTCCGTTAAATAATTAGTTAGTTACACAGAAAGAGAGTTCATTCAAGCCATGCTGGATGTTAACGATTTTGATCAGTTAAAAATAAGTTTAGCCGCAGCGGATTTCATCCGTATGTGGTCTAATGGTGAGGTTAAGAAACCTGAGACTATTAACTACAGAACTTTAAAGCCCGAGAAAGACGGTCTGTTCTGTGAAAAGATATTTGGACCTACCAAAGACTGGGAATGTACTTGTGGTAAGTACAAAAGGGTTCGCTTTAAAGGGATAATTTGTGAACGATGTGGGGTAGAGGTAACTCGATCTAAAGTACGTCGTGAACGAATGGGTCATATCGAATTAGCTGCACCTTGTGTTCATATTTGGTACTTGAGAGGGACAAGGTCTTGGCTGGCTTATCTCTTGATGGGAACTACCCCTAAAACAGAATTGAAAGCCAAACAGCTAGAGAAGGTAATTTATTTTGCCGCTAGTTTGTGCACCTGGGTTGATGATGAGAAGCGTGATGCTGATCTGCCTAACCTTGAAGCAGAAGTTGCAGCTGAGCGTGAAGCTATCATGAAAGAACTTGAAGTTGAGCTGGCTCAACAGCATGAAGATTTCGAGGCTGAAGTTGCTCAGATGGAAAAGGATAAAGCTAAAGATCCAGAAATCAAAGCTCGTCAAAAAGCCTTTGATAAAGAACTTGCGATGACTCGTGAACAATTTGAAGCTGAATTTGATGTTCTTGATAGAGCATTTGATGAATTCAAAGACCTTTTCCCACGCAAAATTATTGAAGATGAAATCCTTTGGCGTGAAATGGCTGATCGTTTTGGAGATTACTTCGAAGGTGGAATGGGTGCTACCTCAATCGCTCAATTAATTGAAAGAATTGATTTTGACGAAGAAGAGATCAAACTTCGTGATGCAATTGATCCTAAAGATAAAGATCAAAAGCAGCTTTCTGAACAACGTCGTGAAAAAGCTATTAAACGCTTAAAAATTGTTGCTGCCTTTAACCGTAAAGACGAAAATGATGTTCGTGTAAACGATCCTCGAGCGATGATTTTAGATGTTGTTCCGGTTATTCCTCCTGAACTTCGTCCAATGGTTCAGCTTGATGGTGGACGTTTCGCTACATCTGACTTAAATGATCTTTATAGAAGAGTTATTAACCGTAATAACAGGCTTAAGAGGCTGTTAGATCTTGGTGCTCCAGAGATTATTGTTAACAATGAAAAGCGTATGCTTCAAGAAGCTGTGGATGCTTTGTTTGACAATGGTCGTCGTGGTCGACCAGTTACTGGTCCAGGTAACAGACCATTGAAGTCTTTGTCAGACATGTTAAAAGGTAAACAGGGTCGTTTCCGTCAGAACCTTCTTGGTAAGCGTGTTGACTATTCAGGTCGTTCTGTAATTGTTGTTGGTCCTACTCTGAAATTTCATCAGTGTGGCTTGCCTAAAATTATGGCTCTTGAACTATTCAAACCATTCGTTATGAAAAAGTTAGTAGATCTTGAGTTAGCTCAAAATATTAAATCTGCTAAACGAATGGTAGAACGTAAACGTTCTGAGGTTTGGGAAGTTCTTGAAGGCGTTATTGAAGAACACCCTGTACTTCTCAACCGTGCACCTACACTTCACCGTCTTGGTATCCAGGCATTCGAGCCTGTTCTTGTGGAAGGTAAAGCTATTCAGATTCACCCGTTAGTTTGTGCAGCCTTTAACGCTGACTTCGACGGTGACCAAATGGCAGTTCACTTGCCACTGTCTGCAGAAGCTCAGGCAGAAGCACGAGTACTTATGCTTTCTGCGAACAACGTATTGTCCCCTGCCCACGGTCGTCCGTTGGTAACTCCAACTCAGGACATGGTTATTGGTGTGTTCTATCTTTCAGAAATGAGAGAAGGAGAACATGCAGATCACTTGAAAACTTACCGAAGAATTCATCAGGTTGAAAGAGCATATGAAGCTGGTGAGATTACTCTTCATGAACCAATAATCTTCAGACATCCTGATCTTCTAGAAACCCCTTCTAATGGTGTTGAAGCAAAATATACTGCAACCACAGCAGGCCGAGTTATCTTGAACGAAGCTCTTCCTGAAGGGTTCCCGTATATGAACCACACTGCAAAGAAGCGTGACCTTAGCGAGATCGTAGACATGTTGGCTGCAGATTATCCTAAAGCTATTGTTGGGGAGTCTTTGGACGCCATCAAGAATAAAGCATTCCATTATGCTGCTAAATCTGGTTTGACCGTTTCTGTAAATGACGTTCAGACCCCTCCAGAGAAAAAAGCTATTCTCGATCGCCACGAGATCGAGGCAGAAAAAATTGAGAAGCAGTACAAAAAAGGTATTATCACCGATGGTGAGCGACGTCAGAAAGAAGTAGAAATTTGGACTGCTGCTACTGATGAAGTAAAAGATGCCATGGTTGTAAACATGAGCTCAAAGCAATTTAACCCTATCGATATGATGGTGAGTTCTGGGGCTAGAGGTAACATGATGCAGGTTCGTCAGATTGCGGGCATGCGTGGCTTGGTAGCTAACCCTCGTGGTGACATGATTCCTCGCCCAATTAAATCGAACTTCCGTGAAGGTCTTTCGATGCTTGAATACTTCATTGCGACTCCGGGTGCCCGTAAAGGTCTGGTAGACACAGCGTTACGTACAGCTGACTCTGGTTATCTAACTCGTCGTTTAGTAGATGTTGCTCAAGAAGTGATCATTAATGACAGTTCGCCGTTTGAAGAAGGCCGCCAAGTTCGTGGTCTGATGTTAGAAGATGTAAAACCAGATGGTTACTACAATACTAAAACTGGTAAAGCTTCTGATGCTAGTGATCCTGATGCATTAATGGAAAAGACTTATCTCGAAACGCGACTTTACAGCCGTGTTTTGGCTGAAGATATGAAACTCGTTGATGGTACTGTAATTCCTCGTGGAACTATGGTTCGTGAACCTGAAATGGAAGCATTACGAGACGATCCAAAAATTGATCGTGTGAAAGTTCTTTCCCCATTAACAGATGATTCTCCAGTTGGTATTACAGGCGAATCTTATGGTATGAGTCTTGCAACTGGTGGTGACATCGAAGTTGGTGAAGCTGTTGGTGTAATTGCTGCTCAGTCAATTGGTGAGCCGGGTACACAGCTTACAATGCGTACTTTCCATACAGGTGGTGTTGCCGGTGGTGCAGATATCGCTGGTGGTTTGCCTCGTGTAGTTGAGTTGTTTGAAGCTCGTACACCAAAAGGCGCTGCAACTTTAGCTCGTGTTTCTGGTGTGATTCGTCTTGATGAAGATGAAGGTAAAGGTAAAGTCATCACAATAGTGACAGACGATGGAACTGAAGATCAGTACATAGTTCCTTTAGCGGCAAGGTTGCAGGTTACCGACGGTCAAGAAATTACTGCTGGTGATGCAATCGTTGACGGCCCTCGTGATCCAAAAGTACTTCTTCAAATTCGTGGAATTAGAGAAACTCAGCTCTACCTTGTACAAGAAGTTCAAAAAGTTTACCGTGACCAGGGTGTTTCTATACACGATAAACATATAGAGCTTATCGTTCGACAAATGACACGTCGTGTTGCAATTTCTGAACCAGGAGATTCTGATTTCTTGCCTGGTGAACGTTGTGATCAGTGGAAGTTTGCTGATGTAAATAAGGCTTTGGTTGCTGATGGTAAGAAACCTGCTGAAGGTCGCCCAGAAATTATGGGTATTACAAAGGCTTCTTTGGCTACTGAATCTTGGCTCTCAGCTGCTTCTTTCCAGGAGACAACTCGAGTTTTGACAGAGGCTGCTATCGAAGGCAAATCTGACTCAATGATTGGTTTGAAAGAGAACATCATTATTGGTAAGTTAATTCCTGCCGGTACCGGTTTGAACCGTCACCGTGAACTAGAAACTCATGCTCCGGATTATCAACCAATGTCTTTCTACTCTTCAGAGGGTGATGAACAAGATCCAGCGCAGTGGTTGGCTTCAATTGGGGCTGAACAAGCTGAAAATTATGTAGGTCGTGAAACAGAATCACTTGTTGGTGAAGCGATGCCTTCTAACGCTGAATCTTTGATTACTGCGGTAGTTCCAGACGAAGTTGGATAGAAATCTAGATTGAACAGGTTAAATAAATGTCTGATAATCAGAATTTTTTTCCTGGTCAGATAAACTACGGACAGCCAGACACTCTTGAAAAAAGTGTCTGGCTATCTTTGGTTGACTTTTTATTAGGATTTTTTGGATCACTGATACTTGCTCTGGCAGTTGCACTTCCAATCCTATATATTGGGTCAGATGATATAGCAGAACCTGCTATAGGAGCTCTATTAATTGCTGGTTTATTTCAACAATCGGTGCAGTTTTTTGCTCCACTAATAATTTCTAAGCATTCTTTTGGCCCAATAAAAGATTGGCGATTTAAGTTTGAAAAATTTGACATTCTATATGGAGCAGGCATTGCTACTTGTTTAGTCTTGGTTGGAAACTTAGTTCTGAAAGTAGTAAGTAATTTAGTGAACTTGCAGTCTCTCCCTCCTTCTAATACTGCAATATTGACTGATTCACAAGGCTCAATTTGGGTAGTTGTTGCTGTCTTTGTTGCTGTGATTGGGGCTCCTATTACTGAAGAATTATTGTTTAGGGGTCTTGTACTAAGGATATTTGAAGGAATCTCTGCCGAGTATCTTCCACGAATTATCGCATCATCTATTGGTGTTTTGCTCTCTACAATATTTTTTACAATATTGCATTCTCCAGATACAAGTAATGGTTGGGAAGCATTTGTTGTTTTTCAGTCAGTAATCTTCGTTCTTGGGCTTGGATTCGGAATCTCAGCAATAGTATTTAACCGTTTAGGACCTGGCATTTTTGGTCATATGTTCTTTAATGGTGTGACAGTATTTAGTATCTTGTTTCTTGCTGAAGATACAGAAGCTTTAGGTTTGCAAAGATTAACTCTATTTGGTTAGAAGTAAGTGGGAACTTTCTTAATATTTCTTGCAATAGTAGGTTGATTTAGTTGCTTATGAACAATATGTGGGTAGCATTGTTGAGCCGGAGTTGTTAATTAACCCTGCATTAAACTAACTGAGTTTAAGAACCTAGTTAGTGATTATTATTAGACATCTATTAGTTTGTGCCTAGAAAGGTTCTTGTGCCAACGCAACAACAATTGGTCCGTAAGGGTCGTAAAGCAAAATTTCGCAAAGAAAAGACACCAGCTCTCAATGGGGCGCCTCAAAGAAGGGGTGTCTGTACTCGTGTTTATACTGCTACTCCAAGAAAACCTAACTCAGCTTTAAGAAAAGTTGCTCGTGTTCGCTTAACAACAGGCATTGAAGTTACTGCATACATCCCTGGTGAAGGCCATAACCTCCAAGAGCACTCAATTGTCTTAGTGCGTGGTGGTAGAGTAAAAGACCTTCCAGGTGTTCGTTATAAAATCGTTAGAGGAACGCTCGATACTGCGGGTGTTCGTGATCGTAAACAAGCTCGTAGTCTTTACGGAGCAAAAAAGGAATCTAAATAATGTCTCGTAAGGGTCCAGCGCAAAAGCGTGAATTAAAACCAGATCCTGTCTACAAGTCTTTACTTGTTACACAGTTGGTAAATAAAGTATTATTAGCCGGTAAAAAAACAATCGCTGAGCGTATTGTTTATGATGCGTTAGATGTTCTAGCTGAAAAAACTGGCGGAGATCCAATTGTTGCACTTAAACGCTCAGTTGATCAAGTTCGTCCACAGCTTGAGGTTCGTAGTCGCCGTGTTGGTGGTGCAACCTATCAAGTTCCTGTAGAAGTACGTCCGCAGCGAGCGACTACTTTGGCTATTCGATGGCTAGTTGAATACTCGAGAGATCGTCGTGAGAACACAATGTCTGAACGTCTAGCGAATGAATTGTTAGATGCTTCAAATGGTATTGGCGCATCTGTTAAAAAACGTGAAGATCTACACAAGATGGCTGAAGCCAACAAAGCTTTCGCTCACTATCGCTGGTAAGGGATTTAAAAAATGTCAGAACGTCCTACATCACTTGAAAAATACCGCAATATCGGCATTATGGCCCATATCGATGCTGGTAAAACAACAACTACTGAACGCATTCTTTTCTATACCGGTAAAAATTATAAAATCGGTGAAGTCCACGATGGCGGAGCCACAATGGACTGGATGGAACAAGAGCAGGAGAGGGGTATTACAATTACCTCAGCTGCTACAACTTGTTTCTGGAATGATCACAGAATAAATATTATCGATACTCCAGGTCACGTAGATTTTACAGTTGAAGTTGAACGATCTCTTCGTGTGTTAGATGGTTCTGTTGCAGTCTTTGATGGTGTTGCCGGTGTAGAGCCTCAAACTGAAACGGTTTGGCGTCAAGCTGACACTTACGGTGTGCCTCGTATGTGTTTTGTTAATAAGTTAGATCGTACTGGTGCTGATTTTTATTTTGTTGTTGACACGATCTTAGAACGTCTTACTAAAGATATTGCTATTTGTCAGTTGCCAATTGGAACTGAAGCTGGTTTCTCTGGCATTGTAGATTTAATTAAGATGAAAGCTCTTTCTTGGCCCGCTACAACTGATGAAAAAGACCTAGGTGCAACTTATGAAGAAGTTGAGATTCCTGAAGATCTTGCTGAAAAGTCTGCCGAATATCGCGAGAAACTAGTTGAAGCTATCTCGACGCACGATGATGCTTTGATGGAGAAGTATCTTGAAGGTCAAGAAATTACTGAAGTCGAGCTAAAAGCTTCTCTCCGTAAAGCAACTATCGATGGCAAGCTTGTCCCAATACTTTGTGGTTCCGCATTTAAGAATAAAGGTGTTCAGCCTTTACTTGATGCTGTTATCGATTATTTGCCTTCTCCAATAGATCTTCCTCCTGTTAAAGGTGAATTGCTTAAAGGCGGCGAAGAAGCTGAGCGTAAAGCTTCAGACGACGAACCATTCTCTGCAATTGCGTTTAAAATTATGCGTGCAGATCAGGTTGGTAAATTAGTATATTTTAGAGTTTATTCAGGCAATATCTCTAAGGGTGATCAAATTTTAAACACTCGTAGTGGTAATAAAGAACGACTTGGTCGTTTGCTAGAAATGCATGCTAATAAACAAGAGGATCGTGACTTTGCTGTAACCGGTGACATTATGGCAGCTATTGGCTTAAAAGATGTAAAAACCGGTGATACTCTGACTGATCCGAGCAACGCTATTGTGCTTGAATCTTTAGATTTCCCAGAGCCAGTTATCCACGTTGCTGTAGAGCCAAAGACTAAAGCTGATCAAGACAGAATGGCTAAAGCTTTAACTGAATTATCTGCAGAAGATCCAACATTTACTGTTAAATCGGATCTTGAAACGGGCCAAACAATTATTGCGGGTATGGGTGAGCTTCACCTAGAAGTACTAGTTGATCGTATGCTTCGTGAATTTAAAGTTGAAGCAACTGTTGGTAAACCTCAGGTTGCTTATAGAGAAACAATAACTGCTGTTGTAGAAAAACATACTTACACTCATAAAAAGCAAACTGGTGGTTCCGGACAATTCGCTGAGGTGACGATTAGACTTGAACCTTCAGAACTAGGTGAAGGTTTTATTTTCGAAGACAAAATTTCTGGTGGACGTATTCCTAAGGAATACATCCCTTCAGTTGGACACGGTATGGAAGAAGCTATGACAAATGGTGTCTTGGCCGGCTTCTCTACTGTAGATGTTAAAGCAACGCTTCTCGATGGAAAGTTTCACGATGTGGACTCATCTGAGATGGCGTTTAAGATTGCAGGAACATACGCATATAGAGAGGCTGCGCGAAAAGCAAAGCCTGTCATGTTAGAACCTGTGATGGCGGTAGAAGTGGTGACTCCTGAAGATTACATGGGTGACGTTATTGGTGACTTAAACTCTCGTAGAGGAAAAGTTGGCCAAATGGAATCTCGTGGTTTGAATCAGGTCGTTACGGCTGAGGTTCCTTTATCTGAGATGTTTGCTTATTCAAACGATCTAAGATCAAAGACCCAGGGTCGAGCCACTTACACTATGCAATTTCATAGTTACCAAAAAACTCCCGGCAATGTACAGGAAGAAATTGTCCAACGCATCCGGGGCGAGTGAACTACAATAAATAAACCGTGAACTCTCTCGTTCCGGAATTCTGAAAGGAAACAATAAAAATGTCTAAGGAGAAGTTTGACCGCTCCAAGCCCCATCTTAATGTAGGAACCATGGGTCATATCGACCATGGTAAAACTACATTGACTGCGGCTATATCTAAAGTTCTAGGTGAACGAATCGGTGGAAGCGCAACTGCTTTCGAAGATATCGATAAAGCACCTGAAGAGCGTGAACGTGGTATAACAATTAACGTTTCTCACATTGAATATGAAACAGCTAATCGTCACTATGCGCACGTTGATATGCCAGGACACGCTGACTATATCAAAAATATGATTACAGGTGCTGCACAAGTTGACGGAGCAATTCTTGTTGTGTCTGCTGCTGATGGCCCAATGCCACAGACCCGTGAGCACGTACTTCTTGCTCGCCAGGTTGGTGTACCTGCAATGGTTATCGCTCTTAATAAGTCTGACATGGTCGACGACGAAGAGTTGCTTGATCTTGTTGAGATGGAAGCACGTGAGCTTTTGTCTGAATACGAATTCCCTGGTGACGACGTTCCTGTTGTTCATGTCAGCGCACTAAAAGCCCTTGAAGGTGATGAAGCTGCTGGCGACAAGATTATGGAACTTATGGAACAAATTGATACTTATATTCCAGAGCCAGAACGTGATTTTGATAAGCCGTTTCTAATGCCGATTGAGGATGTATTCTCAATCACAGGTCGTGGAACTGTAGTAACAGGTAAAGTTGAACAAGGAATCATCAACATTGGTGATGAAGTTGAAATTGTTGGTATTAAAGATACTCAAAAGACAACTTGTACAGGTGTTGAAGCATTCAAGAAAGATCTTGATAGGGGACAAGCTGGTGACAACATCGGTGCTCTTCTACGTGGTATTGAAAAAGACGATGTTCAACGTGGACAAGTACTTACAAAACCTGGAGCTATTACGCCTCACAAGAAGTTTAAAGCTCAAGTTTATGTATTAACAAAAGAAGAAGGTGGCCGTCACAAGCCGTTCTTTACTAACTATCGTCCACAGTTCTACTTTAGAACTACAGATGTTACTGGTGAAGTTGCTCTTCCAGAAGGTACTGAAATGTGCGTTCCTGGTGATAATACTGAAATGGTAGTTGATCTTATTAACCCAATCGCGATGGATGAAGGTTTACGCTTCGCTATTCGTGAGGGTGGCCGTACCGTTGGTGCTGGTCGTGTTATCGAAATTATCGAATAAGGATACTTGTGGCGACTCAGCAAAAAATTAGAATCAGGTTAAAAGCCTACGATCATAAGATCATTGATCAGTCAACGAAAAAGATTGTAGAAACTGTAGCTAAAACAAATGCTGTTTTTAGAGGCCCAATTCCTCTACCAACAGAGATGCATCGTTTTTGTGTGATTCGGTCACCTCATAAGGATAAAGACAGTCGTGAGCATTTCGAAATGCGTATTCACAAACGTCTAATTGATATTCTTGAGCCAAACCCTAAGACTGTTGATTCACTTCAGCGCTTAGAATTACCGGCTGGGGTAGATATTGAGTTGAAAATTCAAGAAGTATAATTTCTAAAATTAACAATACCTAGTAGGAAGAAACCGCTGATCCAGTGGTTTCTTCCTATTTTTATGCCTATGTTTATAAGCAATCTTCTTGAAATAATGACCTTCCCTGTTATAGAGCCTAACAATTTGCTATAATTGTGTAATGGCGGAACGTAAATCAGGTTGGGCGCAACCAGCTAAACTAGTCCGACGAGCGACTTTAGCAAACGACCCCGAGTTTATTGCTGTAGTTAAACAGGTGATCGATGCTAATGGTTGGAAAGCTGGGGTTAATTACATTGTAGATCGCCCCTTAGATATATCAAAAGTAACTTATAAAATTACAGATCAGGCGGAAGCTCGAAGAAGATATACAAATTGGTATATAAAACAAATTAATATTACGACTAACCCTTTACAAGAAAAAATGACATTTTTTTGGCATGGAATATTAACTTCTGATCATAACGCAGCCGGAAATAAGCTGCGCCCTCTCTTAGCAATTCAGATCAACATGATGAGAGAAAAAGCCTTAACAAATTACCGTGACCTATTACATGCCTTTGTAAAAGATGGCTTATTATGTCGTTATCTGAATGCAAATACAAATAAGGCAGACAGGATTAATGAAAATTTAGCACGAGAGCTAATGGAATTGTTCACTACAGGTCCTGGTCATTATAGTGAGACTGATATTCGTGAAGCAGCTAAAGCTATGTCCGGATGGGTTGTCACAGATAATTTAGAAGTTCTGTATAGGCCTTCTCGAGGGTTTAATGACAATGTAAAGTTTTTAGGCGAAACAAAAAAGTGGGATTTGGAATCCATTACAGATCGTTTATTAGATCATCCAGCTACGGCAGACAGAATTTCTGCAAAGTTGTGGTATGAGTTAGTAGGTAATAACAAACCTCCCGCTGATCTGGGCTCTGGATGGCTTGCTCAGAATTATGACATAAAATGGTTATTAAAGAGAATCTTAAATGATTCAGCATTTAAAAACGGAAATCATTATGTTCGCCCAAGGACTGGCTTTGAATATTTAGTTAATACAAAAAGAGCTTTAGGTCAAGTACCAAATACTACTCAAGGAATTAATTTAGGCCAAGCGCCGTGGCATCCACCCGATGTAGCCGGTTGGCAAACAGGTAATCGCTGGTTTGATTTGGGTTCATTGTTGGCAAGGTCTAAGTTGATAAATCTGAATTATGCGGAAGTGCCTAATGGTAGGAATGCTTCAGTTGAGATGGTCTTGGATAGATGTTCAATATTTGAAGTTAGCGAATCAACTTTACAAATATTAAATTCTTTAAAGGTCGGAGCTGGAATAAACGAAAATGGCTTAGCTCAACTTCGTTGGAGAATAGCTTTAAGTAGCCCGGAGGCTAATTTATTATGACCGAGCCAGTTAATAGTTCAAAAGATATAAAACGTGATCCGAAACAAGTAACTCGTAGAAGATTTATTGCTGGTCTTGCTGGGACAGGCGTTGTCGCCGCTGGCACAATCGCTGCTGTAAGTAAAACAGGAGACAAAGACAAACTAAGTTTAAACAACAAAAAATTGTTTACAAATCCTGCTGACCCAGAGGTTATAGCTGACTCAAATGTAAATACTGGTACTACATTGTTAGCAAATGATAAAAGAGTTGGTGAAGGTTTAGCAACACCGGGCGCTGTCGCTGACCGAATTTTAGTAGTAGTCGAATTATCTGGTGGTAATGATGGTCCTTCGACTGTTATTCCCTATGGTGATGGTAAATATTATGATTTAAGACCAAATCTATCTATTTCAAAAAAAGATGTTGTCCCAATTGACGATTACATAGGTTTAAATCCTGAATTGATTAATTTGAGTAAAAGGCAATTTGCTGTTGTTGAGGGTATTGGCAATACAAGTAATAATCTTTCGCATTTTGTTAATAGGAGGATTTGGCATAGAGCTGGTCAATCGAGTTCTTCCTCTGGTTACTTAGCGTCGTTGGCGGATTGTTTAGCATCAAATAAATCCAAAGAAGCCTTAATAGCATTATCCGTGGCTGGCTATGCTCCACAATTGAACGGTATTTCTGCTAATTCTCTAATATTAAGCAATTTCAACAATCTTGGATACCTATCAAAGGATAAAGTCCTGGAAGGCGTCTATAGAGATTCCGTTCAGCAGTTCGAAGGTGGGGCTTTAACAAATTTACTTTCAAAAAATTGGCTAGAACTATTTTCGGTTGGTGGTAAATTGCCTGGGATTCCAAAAATAGCTGAAAAGGACCCGATGATTATTGAAGGTAAAACTCTTGGTCGTCAACTTTGGGTGGCAGCTGATTTTATTAAATCGGATGTAGGTATTCAGGTTATCCATGCAAAGCTTGGTGGTTTTGATACGCATGTTAATCATAAATCGAAGCATAGAAGACTTATGAAAGAAGTTAACTTTGCTATTGATGGATTCTTACAGAAGATAGCAGATGCTGGTATGCAGGATAGGGTTTTAGTCGCTTTAACAAGTGAGTTTGGTCGTCGTGGGCAGGAAAATGGTCAAGGTTTTGATCATGGTAATGGATCTACCTTGATGGTATTTGGTCCAGTTGTTCCTGGGAGACATGGGGTCACCAATACTTTTTCTAACCTTGATAAGTCAGGTAACTTTAAAACTCAAATACCTTACGATAGTTATCTAAAAACTCTATCGAGCGAATGGCTTGGTTGTGAAGAGATATTGTCTGATTCTGAAGCTATCCCTGGCTTGATATAGCTTGCATTCTGTTTATTTAGTCTGATACGTGGTGTTTGAATAATAAATCATAGATTCCGACTAAGTATTTGGTGGAATTGTCATTAATAATAGTTATGCTTTCTAAGGCTTTGTGTGCAGGTTTTGCCACATAAGTTGAAGTCTGCAGAGGCCTCCTTAAATATTAGGGAGGAACCGGGTAGCGAGTCCAATTGCTTTTGTAATGAGAGCGTGTACGTGAACGGCCTTTGGCCCTCTGACGAAAAGAAAGTATATGACTAAAAAATCTGTTGTTGGCCATAAGGTCGGCATGACCCAAGTATGGGATGACAATAACAATGTTGTGCCGGTTACTGTTCTTGAAGTGACGCCATGTCGTGTTGTCGAAATTAAAACTCGCGAGAAGCATGGGTATCAAGCCGTGCAAGTAGCTGTAGGCGAGAAAGATATTTCAAAACTGACAAAGCCGCTTGCAGGTCAGTATCTTAAAGCAAATGTTGATCCTGGAGTTAAACTCATTGAATTGAGGTTAGACGATGTGTCTGAATTCTCTATCGGCCAAGAAATTGGTTGTGATGTTTTTGCAGCTGGTGAAATTATTGATGTTACTGCTACAAGTAAAGGTAAAGGTTTTGCTGGTGTAATGAAGCGTCACAACTTTGCTGGTCAGCGTGCAACTCACGGTGCCCACCTTGTGCACAGAATGCCCGGTTCAGTTGGTCAATGTGCAACTCCTGGCCGAATTTTCAAAGGTCAAAGAATGGCTGGTCGTATGGGTGGGGAACAAGTCACTACTCAGAATCTTCAAGTTGTTAAGTCAGATCCGGAAAAGAATGTAGTTCTTGTTAAAGGTTCTGTCCCAGGGCCAAAGGGTGGCTCAGTTGTGATTAGTAATGCTATTAAGAAGGGGTCTAATTCATGAAAGTAGATGTTAAAGCCATTTCTGGTAAATCAACAGGCTCAGTTGAACTAGATGAAAAATTATTTGGTGTGGAACCCAACGTTGCTCTAATGCATCAAGTCGTTACTGCTCAGTTAGCGGCTAAACGAGTCGGTACCGCAAGAACTAAAACTAGAGCAGAAGTTTCTGGTGGTGGCGCTAAGCCTTGGAAGCAAAAAGGTACTGGTCGGGCTCGTGCTGGTTCTAGTCGTTCTCCAATATGGGTCGGTGGTGGAAAGGCTCACGGGCCAAAACCACGTGACTATTCTGAACGAACAAATAAGAAGATGATTAAAGCAGCCCTACGCTCAGCTTTGTCTGATCGTGCTGCTGAAGAGAAAGTTATCGTTGTTGATACTTGGGACTTTGAAAAACCTAGTACAAAAGCAGCAAGCGAAGCGGTGGCAGCCTTGGGCGTTGAAGGTAGAGCCTTAGTTGTCTTAGATCGTACTGATGAAAATGCAGTCTTAAGTTTAAGAAACTTAACTAATGTAAGCGTCTTGGCGTCTGATCAACTTAACACTCATGATGTGTTAGTAAATGATTATGTTGTCTTCACAAAAGATAACTTGCCAACAAGTGTTGCAAAGGAAGCTAAATGATAAAAGATCCTAGAGACATAATTATTAAGCCAGTTGTTTCTGAAAAGGCTTATCAAGTTAATGAAGCATCAAATGCCTATACATTCGTAGTGTCAAGGTCTGCTGGGAAACCAGAAATTTCTGATGCAATAGAAGCAATTTTTCCAGGTGTTAAAGTAGCCAAAGTAAATACTTTAAATCGAAAAGGCAAACGTTCAAAAAACCGTCGTACAAATCAGATTACTGTTAGTCCGACTACTAAAAGAGCAATTGTAACTCTCTCTGAGGGTGAAATTGACGTGTTCGATAGTTAGGAAGTTATGGGAATTAGAACTAGAAAACCAACCAGCCCTGGTCGCAGATTTCAGACTTGTTCTGATTTCTCGGAACTTACTACTGATAAGCCTGAGAAGTCGCTCCTAGTTAAGCAATCAAAAACTGGTGGCAGAAATAACCTTGGTAGAAAAACATCACGTCACCGTGGTGGAGGTCATAAAAAGCGTTATCGTTCAATTGATTTTGTACGGGCCAAGGATGCTATTCCTGCAACTGTTGCAAGTATCGAATATGACCCCAATAGAAATTGTCGGATTGCATTATTGCACTATCACGACGGTGAGAAGCGGTATATCTTAGCTCCAAAGTCTTTGAAGGCAAAGGATATTGTTGAGTCTGGTCCTAAGGCTGATATCAAGGTAGGTAATGCGTTACCCCTAAGGTACATACCTGTTGGAACTACAATTCATGCCATCGAGATGAAACCTGGTGGGGGAGCGAAGATGGCTCGTTCTGCTGGTTCTTCAGTCCAGCTAGTAGCAAAAGAAGGCACAACGGCTACGTTGCGTTTGCCTTCAACAGAAATGCGTAAAATTTCAATTGATTGTCGTGCGACTATTGGCGAAGTTGGTAATGCAGAAGCTGAACTTATTAAAGTCGGAAAAGCTGGCCGTTCTCGTTGGAAGGGTAAGCGACCTCAAACACGTGGTGTAGCGATGAACCCGGTCGATCACCCACACGGTGGTGGCGAAGGTAAGACTTCTGGTGGTAGACATCCAGTTTCACCTTGGGGTAAACCTGAAAAAAGAACTCGTAAGAGGCGAAAAGAATCAGATAAAATGATTGTTCGTCGTAGACGTAAACGTGGATCTAGGAGATAGTAATGGCACGTAGTTTAAAGAAGGGCCCTTTCGTTGATGATCATCTTCTCAAAAAGGTTGATGCATTAAATGAAAAAGGTGACAAAAGCGTTATTAAGACTTGGTCTAGACGCTCAACTATCATACCGGATATGGTAGGGCACACAATTGCGGTCCATGACGGACGTAAACATGTTCCTATATATATCAGTGAATCGATGGTTGGTCACAAACTAGGAGAATTCTCTCCTACACGTACATTTCGGTTCCATGCTGGTCAAGAGAGGTCTGGATAATGGCAATAAAATTAGAAGATCGACCTGGCGCAAAGGCCGAGGTCCGTTTTGTTCGTATGTCCGCATCTAAAGCCAGGCTGGTCCTTGGTACTATTCGTGGAAAAAAAGTTTCTGATGCCTTAATGACTTTAGAACTTTCAGAGCGACGAGCTTCAGAAACTGTTTCTAAATGTTTAAAATCAGCAATTGCTAATGCTGATCATAATGAGAGCATTCCATTTGATGAGCTATACATCTTTGAGTGTTTCGCAGATGAGGGGCCTACTCTAAAAAGGTTTAAACCAAGAGCTAGAGGTCGAGCTAGTAGTATTCATAAGCAAACATGTCATATCACAATTCAGGTGTGTCGATATACTGATGAAGAGTTAGAAATCTTAAAAGAAAGTGCAGCTAAAAAGTTAGCGACTGCTCCTAAGAAATCTAAAAAAGCTAAGCCTGCTGCTTCAAGAGCTGACCGAGTCGCTAAGAGTAAAAAAGAATCTCCTGCGCCAGTAGCTGCTAGCGATGAGGAAACTTCAGTTGAAGCTGAGAGCCCTCCAATGCCAGATGCTGAGATCAAAGAGGATGTAGCTTCTGAAGCTGCTAGTCCTCCGATGCCGGATGCTGAAGCAAAAGCTGAGCCATCTGCTGAAGTAAAAGACGAGAACAAGGAAGAAGAGGCCAAATAATGGGTCAAAAAGTACACCCATACGGTTTCCGTTTAGGGATAACAACTGACTGGAAATCTCGATGGATTGCTGATCGTGATGAGTACCGTCAGTATCTTGAAGAAGATTCAAATATCCGTAAGTATCTTATGGAACAGCTTCCAAACGCTGCTATTTCAAGTGTTGATGTTGAACGCACCCGTGACAAATTACAAATAGATGTGCACACTGCCCGTCCCGGAATTGTAATTGGCCGTAAAGGTGCAGAGGCTGACAGATTAAGAACCGGACTAACAGAAATGACTGGAAATCCGAACATCAAGTTAAATATTGTTGAGATTAAACAACCAGAACTTGATGCTGCACTAATAGCCCAAGGAGTTGCCGATCAGCTTGTTGGAAGAATGGCATTTCGGCGTGCAATGAAAAGAGCACTTCAAAATGCAATGAAGGCAGGCGCCGAAGGTGTTCGTGTTCAAAGTTCTGGCCGTTTAGGCGGAGCAGACATGAGTCGTACTGAATGGTACAGAGAAGGAAGAGTTCCACTTCATACTTTAAGAGCAAATATTGATTATGGCTTTAGAGAAGCTGCAACTACTTATGGTCGAATTGGTGTCAAAGTATGGCTGTATAAAGGTGACATCTTGCCTTACAAACAAAGTAATGATGCTCTTGGCTTGGAAACTCCTGTTCCTATTGAAGGACAAACACAAGCTCCTAAAGAAATCGTATCTTCTAAACGTACTGCCGAAGAAGCGGATCCATCTGCTGAGCCGGCTCCGTTAGTTAAAGAAGCTGATCCTGAATTTGAAAGACTTTTGGCTGAAGAAGAAGCTGTTGAAGCTTCTTTAAAAGATAAATCGTCTACTGACAAATTCCGTCCAGGGGATGATTAATTATGTTAATGCCTAAAAAGACTAAATATCGTAAACAGCATAGAGGTCGAACTCGTGGAATTGCAAAAGGTGGAAACAAAGTTTCTTACGGAGATTTTGGTGTTCAAATTCTTGAACCAGCCTGGATAACTTCTCGTCAAATCGAAGCGGCTCGTATCGCAATGACTAGACACGTTCGTCGTGGTGGTAAAGTCTGGATAAATATTTTTCCAGATAAACCAGTTACTCAAAGAGCTGCAGAAACCAGAATGGGTTCTGGTAAGGGTAACCCTGAATATTGGGTTGCTGTTTGTAAACCAGGAAGAGTGATCTTTGAGATCTCTTATCCTGATGAAGCTGTTGCTCGTTTAGCAGCAGAAAGAGCTATTCAAAAATTACCAGTTAGAGCAAGATTTATTTCTCGTCAGGAGGGCTTCGATGGGTAAGACAAGCGTTAAAGAAAGTTCAGATGCTGAGTTACTCTCAGCACTAACAGATGTTAAAGAGGAAATGTTTAAAATGCGTTTTCAACATGCGACTGGTCAATTAGAGGATACATCTAAGATGTCTTCTTTAAAGAAGCAGGTAGCAAGAATTCATACTGAAATTCGCAGCCGAGAAATAATAGCGGCTGAGGCTATTGAAAATGCCGAAGGAGAGTCATAATGGCTGATACCGAAGAAATCGATCGTTCACAAAACCGTAAGGTCCGTGAAGGTCAAGTAGTATCTACAAAAATGGATAAGACAGCTGTTGTTGAAGTTGTTCGTCGTTCACGACATCCTCGATATAACAAAACTGTTCAGACAAGAAAAAAGTATTTTACTCATGATGAGTCTAATGATTTAAATGTTGGCGATAAAGTCAAAATCGTTGAAACCCGTCGTCTTTCTGCGAAGAAACGATGGAGAGTTCTTGAAATCTTGGAGCGTGCACGATGATTCAGCAAGAAAGTCGACTTAAAGTTGCAGATAACAGTGGTGCTAAAGAAGTTCTTTGTATAAAGGTTCTTGGCGGTTCTCGTAGGAGATACGCAGGAATTGGCGATATTTTTGTTGCTACAGTTAAAGACGCAATGCCTGGTGCAGCCGTTAAAAAAGGTGAAGTAGTTCGTTGTGTTGTCGTAAGAACATCTAAAGAACGTAGAAGACCAGATGGTTCTTACATACGGTTTGATGAAAATGCAGCAGTGTTAATAAATGAACAACGTGAACCAAAAGGTACTCGAATCTTTGGTCCTGTTGGCAGAGAACTTCGTGATAAGAAATTTATGCGCATAGTTTCTCTCGCTCCGGAGGTATTATAATGAAAATACGTAAAGGTGATAAAGTTCTAGTTCTGTCTGGTAAAGACAAAGGGACCGAGTCTCATGTTGAAACCGCTTTTCCTAAAAGAGGTAAAGTTATAATTGCTGGTGTTAATACCGCAAAGAGACATACAAAAGCTAAGTCAGAAGAAGAACCTGGTGGCATCGTCGAAGTTGATATGCCAATAGATGTTTCTAACGTGGCAGTTATAAGCCCTAAAGATGGTAAGCCAACTCGCGTAGGTTACAAAATCGATGGCGATAAGAAAATCCGTGTTTGTAAACGAACTGGTGTAGAAATTCCGGAGGCTGTCTGATGTCAGATACAAAAATTAAACCTCGTATGAAAACAATGTACGCTGAAACTATTAAGAGTCAGCTTCAGGCCGATCTTGCTTTGAAAAATGTAATGCAAGTTCCGACACTTGAAAAAATTGTTATTAATATGGGTGTTGGAGAAGCAATTATTAACTCCAAGCATTTAGAGTCTGCAGTTGCTGATTTAACTTTGATAGCAGGTCAAAAACCTATTATTACTAAAGCTATAAATTCAATAGCTAGTTTCAAACTCAGAGAAGGTAATGCTGTAGGTACGAAAGTAACTCTTCGAGGCGATCGTATGTGGGAGTTTTTTGACCGCTTAATTACTCTGTCTATTCCTCGAATTAGAGATTTTAGAGGTTTAAATCCGAAGTCATTTGATGGCAATGGCAATTACACCTTTGGTTTACAAGAACAGCTTATGTTCACAGAAATCAATTATGACAAAGTAGATATCACTCGTGGTATGGATATCACGATAGTCACAACAGCTAAGACAAATGAGCAAGGTAAAAAATTGCTAGAAGCATTCAAATTTCCTTTTAAAGGTGAAAGGCAGCCTCAATAATGGCTAAGAAAGCACTTGTAAATAAACAAAAGAAGACTCCAAAATTCAAAGTTCGAGGTTACACCCGTTGTAGCAAATGTGGGCGACCACGTGCTGTATACCGCAGGTTTAACTTATGCAGAGTTTGTTTTAGGTCTATGGCACACAAGGGTGAAATCCCAGGCGTGACCAAGGCCAGCTGGTAGAAGGGGATAGAAATATGTCAATGACAGATCCAATTGCAGATATGCTTACTCGTATCCGTAACGCAAATATTGCTATGCATGATGAAGTCTCTATGCCTTCGTCAAAACTTAAAGTAGCTTTAGCTGAAGTGTTAGAAAAAGAAGGGTATATCGAAGGTTTCAAAGCTGAAGATAATCCAAATGGTCAAGGTAAAGTTCTCACAGTGAGCATGAAGTATTCGATTGATCGCCAAAGGGTTATCAGCGGAATTAAACGTGTTTCAAAACCTGGTCTCCGTGTGTATTTAAAGAAAGATGCTATACCTAGAGTCTTAGGTGGACTTGGTGTAGTTATTTTGTCAACTAGTAAAGGACTAGTTACCGATCGTGCTGCGAGAAAAGCACGTGTTGGTGGCGAAGTCTTATGTTACGTGTGGTAAGGAAGATAAATGTCTCGTATCGGTAATGCCCCAATAGAGGTTCCAAGTGGAGTAGACGTTTCTGTTTCAGGAAATGTTTTTAAAGCTAAAGGATCTAAAGGTGAACTCAGTTTTGGTTTACCTGAAAAAATTAATGTTAAAGTCGAGGAATCTACCATCAGTGTTTCACGCATCGATGATCAAGGTGAATCAAAAGCATTACACGGACTTAGTCGAGCTTTGCTAAATAACATGGTTATTGGTGTGAGCGAAGGCTTTAAGAAAGAGTTAGAAATCGTTGGTGTTGGTTACAGAGCTAAAGCTCAAGGTAAGAACAAGCTTGAACTTCTTTTAGGATTTAGTCATCCAATAAATTATGAAGCACCTGAAGGAATAGAATTTGATGTTCCTGAACCAACTAAAATAACAGTATCTGGAATTGACAAACAAATTGTTGGTCAAGTTGCAGCGGAAATTCGATCGTATAGACCTCCTGAACCTTATAAAGGTAAAGGGGTTAAATATGTTGGTGAGCGTATCCTGCGCAAAGCAGGAAAGGCAGGTAAATAATAATGTCTAAGAATAAATCAGTTGCTCGTGGTAATCGTCAACGTAGATTAAGAAAAAAAGTTACGGGCACTTCAAGTCGCCCACGTCTGAGCGTTTTCAGATCTAGTAGCCATATAAGTGCTCAGGTTATTGATGATGAATCAGGCAAGACTATCGCATCTGCTTCAACCTATGAATCTTCATTAAGAGGAAAAGGTCATTC
>Ga0114956_1000478_pt1 | contig 29078 bp, 24 predicted proteins | sample MaitaG_FD_87304 | JGI IMG/M metagenome (GOLD analysis project Ga0114956, IMG submission 87304) | Marine algal microbial communities from Maine, USA - Maine_Asex2 metaG | ecosystem: Host-associated > Algae > Red algae > Unclassified | place: Maine, USA | collected 2015-01-05
CAGTACTACCTCGTGTTCCCGCTCTTCCTGATGGCCGTCGTCAAGATCGCCCGCCGCTGGTTCGACGACAACCCGATGGTCGTCGTCGGCTCGCTGCTCGGCATCGGCATTGCCAGTTACGCCTGGATGGAATGGGCGCTGCGCACCGATCCGAGCGGCAACTTCTACCTTGCCCCAAGCCGGGTCTGGGAACTCATCGTTGGTGCTCTCTGCGCAGTCGTCATGACCGACCACCGACCGAAGCCAAGCACCGTCGCCTCGGCGATCGGTCTCGTCATGATCGGCTGGTCGATCTTCCGGTTCGACGAGGCCACACCGTTCCCATCGGCCTGGGCGATCTTGCCCGTGTTCGGCACCGCGTTCATCATTCTGTTCGCCGACAAGACAACGGCGACCGCCAAGCTGCTTTCAACGAAGGCGCTCGTCGGCATCGGCCTCATTAGCTACAGCACCTACCTCTGGCACCTACCGCTGTTCGTGTTCGCTCGACTCAGTCGGCTCGAACGTCTCACGCTGACGATGAACGTTGGCCTTATCGTGGCATCGCTCGTTCTGGGTTACCTGAGCTGGCGGTTCGTGGAGCAGCCGTTTCGCAAGCCGGCGAGTGGTCCGCTGTCTCGGCAAAACGTCATCCTTGGGCTGGCTGCGCTGTCGATCGTTGGCTTCGTCGGGATCGCCCTCGTCGGCCATGTCGGCAACGGATTTCCGCAGCGCTTCGCACTCTCGGAGCGCCAGGACAGCTATCTCGAGACGATGCGACTGCGAACGCCCGACAAGGACTCATGCCAGGTCGAGTTCGGCAACGTCGACGACCGCGGCTACCTCGACGCGTGCCAGTACGGCGATACCGACGTTGCGCCATCGATCGCCGTGCTCGGCGACAGCCACAGCGTCGGGCTCGCCTACCAACTCGGTAACCGCCTCGGCGAGCGCGGGCACAACCTTCGGCTCCATGCCTTCGGTGGCTGCGGTCCACTTGGTGAACGATCGCCGGCCAGCCCCGAAGCCGTCGCCTGCGCCGAATGGAGCGAGGATACGTTCGCAGCTATTCGTGACGATTCGACCATCACGACCGTGGTTGTCGCGTACAAGATTGGGGCGCTGCTCGAAGGTTCCGCTCGCGGCCGTTACCCGGACCTTCCCGACGACGTCGATGCCGACGACCGCCGCGCCGTTGCCGAGAACACGAGGCTGGTCATCGACGAACTCGTCGCCGCCCACAAGACGGTGATCTTCGTCCCCCAGGTGCCCGAGATACCGCGCCGGATGCTCCCGATGATCTACCACTTCATCGGCGACGACGACACTGCGATCGAAGGCGTCTCACGATCCTGGTGGAACGATCGGCGACGAGCGACCGATGAACTGGTTGCAACGTTCGACGCCCGGGTGCAGGTCATCGACGCAACTCCCCTGCTCTGCGATAACACGACGTGCTGGGCCGGACGTGACGGGGTGGCGTTCTACCGCGACGACAACCATCTCTCGTTGCCGGCCTCAGACCTCGTCGCGGCCGAGGTCGTCGCTCTCGTTGATGACGGCGCGATACCCGAGCCGTAGGACCCAGTTGGTTACCGGGCCGCTTCGAGCGCAGGGAGGAACACCCGCTCGTAGAGGTCATCAAACTCTTCGGTGTACGCGCTGAACACGACAAAGATGTCGGCGTCGCCGCTCAGGAATCCGGCCGCGACGCTGACGTCGTCGAAGTCGCTGCGGTAAATACTCCACGGCTGTTCGCCCACGGTTTCCTCACCGAAGAACCTCGGCTCCTCATCCCAACCGAGGGCGTCGCCCAGGAAGCCGAGTACGAACGGCGCGGGCAGTCCCCCGCTCCCCTGGACCAATAGCAGCGCCGGGTCAGCGATCGTTTGGGTCCGGGCGAAGACGCCGGCGCCTTGAGCGGCCCATTCGTCCGGCCGCACACCGGACACCGACAGCGAACCCGCGTCAGTGTCGAAGGGAATCATGGTGATGTCGCCGCCGAGCATCGGCGTGAAAGCGGGCCGCTCGGTCTCGGCGATGCAGCTTTGATCCGGCGCGGTCGTTGGGTCGTTGAAGAACGCATTGACGATCTCGGCTCCACAGTCGGTCGGTGACACGCCGTGGCCATCGTGTGGGAACACGACCGACCAACTCGTCGTGAGACCCTCGGCGATGACGGGCAACCCCGATGGCGGTGTGATCGGGTCGTATTGACCAGCCATGAGCAACGCTGGAATTGAACTCTGCAGCAGCTGATCTTCGTCGTCGGCGGCGCGGCCTGCATCCCAGAACTCGCAGATGGGATCCAACTCGTTGACTGCGAATCGTTCGTAGTACGGGTCACCGGGCGCCAGCGAGTCGATGTCGGCCGGGTCTTCGAACGGTTCTTCCTCGTGGCATCGCACCGACAGCAACATGCCGAGCGACACGAACGGCGCGTTCGCAAGTTCGAGGGAAATGATCGAGCCGAAGAGGTCGTAGTCGCCCTGCTTCGCTTCGTCAACGAGCTGGGGCCAGATCGCGAACGTCGATTGTGAGTACAGCGCGCTGAAGGTTGCGTCGAGCAGGTCGTCGCCGCTGGCGATGAACTCGTACTCGTCGCCGCTCAGGCTGTCGGACGCGTTGTAACTGATCGGCTCGTCGTCCCACGCGTCGACCAGGTCGAAGTAGTCCTGACGAAACGTCGGGTACGCCGCAGCACATTCGGGGTCGGCCTCGCAGCCGGCAAAGAGCTGTTCGAAGGCTCGTTCCGCGTTTGGCGCGAAGTCCGGCGACATGTCTGCGGTGATCGGCACGACCGAGTCGAGCACGACGGACTGCACGCCTTCGGGATAGAGACGCATGAGGGTCTGGCCCAGCCGGGTGCCGTACGAAATGCCGAGCACGTGCCAAGGCTCGTAGTCGAGGAGCAGCCGGATCGCTTCAGTATCGATCGCACTGAACACGCTGTGGTAAGCGGAGAGATCGGCGCGGGTCGAGAGCACCCGGTGACACTCGTTCGCTGCTGCTTGCCATCTCGCCTCTTCGTCGGCGGCCGAAAGTGCAACCTGGCGGCTTTCGATGCCGACGTCGTCGATCGTGGGGCAATCGAGCGTCGGGGTGCTGAGGCCGGCCCCGCGCTGGTCAAACACGACCATCTCGCGCGTGCCGTTGAATGGCACGACAAGGCTGGTGTAGGAGAATTCAAGGCCTTCGATGGCGTTCCCGCCCGGTCCCCCTTCGAGATACACGAGTGCATCGCCCGCACTCGTTGGCGAGCCGCCGTTACGCGCCGGGAACACGGCGACCGGTAGCTCGACCGTTGAGCCATCGGCAGGATCGGTCCAATCCTCGGGCACGGTCACGGTGTGACAGCGGACGTCGTCGACGGGCGGACCAAGCAGCGTGAAAAAGTCGTCGCACGATGCAGGGGCGATCGTTGCGTGAACCGACGGATCGGTCACACGGAAACCGGCGAGCTCGACGGTGTCGTCGTCGGTCGATGCGCCGCCGCTCGGCGATTCACTTTCCTCCGCCGATTTACTATCGCTCGCCGACTCACCATCGTCGAGTGCGCCCTCGATGATGTCCGCCGACGGCTCCGAATCCAAGTCGACGGCATCGAGCGCGAGAGGTTCGATGGAACAGGAGGTCGCGATCAGTGCCGCAGCAACAACGGCGACAGCTCCGACGCGCCGACGACGAGCCGTTTCAGGTCGTCGAGTTCGATAGCCCCTCAGGACCATCAATCGCGGAAATTGCCAAACTGGAGCGGAATGCCGAAGTCTTCCGCCTTGATCGCTGCGATGACATCCTGCAGATCGTCGCGTTTCTTGCCATTCACTCGAAGCTGGTCGCCCTGGCCTTGCGACGACACGCCCTTCTTGCCGAGGGCCTTGATGAACTTGTTCAGTTCCTTCGACTTCTCCGACGAGAGCCCGGCCATGAGTGTGATCACCTGTCGGGCCCGGGCCCCTGACGCTTCCTCGACCTGACCACGGTCGAGGGCCTTCAGCGAGACCTTGCGCTTGACCAACTTCTCTTCGAGAACTTGCCGGAGCGCATTGACGCGATCTTCGCTGGCCGACTCGAGCGAGATCGTGTCGTCGCCGAGCTCAACGGTCGACTCGGTTCCCTTGAAGTCGAAGCGGGTGCCGACCTCACGCGACGCTTGGTCTACTGCGTTACGCACCTCTTGCATATCGATCTCGGAACTGATGTCAAAGGTCGGCATGAACGAAGTCACTCCTAGGCGGTCGGAGGCGCGGAAATCCGAAGCTTACGCTTTCGAACTCCGGCGAACCAGTGTGGTTCGCAGTGTGGGCCGAGGAGGATTTGAACCTCCGAAGGCAATGCCGACGGGTTTACAGCCCGTTCCCTTTGGCCACTCGGGCACCGACCCAGGACCAAGGATCATAACCGGCTGACTCTCGGATGCCGCGTCGATTTCGGGACTTGGCTACAACAGAATTTGCATCGGAACGACGTCGACCCAGGCGTTGAACTTCCGGCCGACTTCGCGTTCGAGCCCGATGCGCTCGAAACCAAGCTGTTCGTGCAGGACCAGCGACGAACCATTGTCGGCCGTCACCCGACCGATCATGGCGTGGAAACCGTGGTTGCGGGCCTGCTCAATCAACTCCGACAGCAGCAGACGGCCGGCACCGGATCGACGCCGATCAGCGGCGACGTATACCGAGTGCTCAACGGTCGTGCGGTACGACGTCTTGTTGCGGTACGGCGACATCGAACCAAAGCCAATCACGGTCGGCCCATCGACGGCTACGAGCACCACATGAACGCCGGACCGCTCGCTCATCCACGCTCGCTGCTCGGCAACCGATCGCGGTTTACTTTCGAGCACGCCAGTGCCCGACATGACCTCTTCGTTGTAGATCTGCCGAATTGCCTCGGCGTCTTCGACGGTCGCATGTCGAATGTCCATGGCCAGCCAGACTACGGAGTCAGTGACCGCCGAGGATCGATCGGTCGCAAAGGTTGGGGAGCATGCAAAATTCTGGCATGATTCTTGCGCGCCAATTGGCCGGTGGGCCCTGCTCACCTCGTCCGGCGGCACGCTCCCTTAGCTCAGTCGGTAGAGCGCTTCCATGGTAAGGAAGAGGTCGACAGTTCGATTCTGTCAGGGAGCTCCACTCGTTCTGGTGTGGGGCCACTCATACCAGCACCGACGGGTGGTCAGCGAAAGGCTGACATACGTCATGGCGGCGTAGCTCAGATGGTAAGAGCGCTCGACTCATAATCGAGAGGTCGACAGTTCAAGTCTGTCCGCCGCTACCAAATCTTCAGGATCGCTGGGCCGCGACGCGCGGTCGACGGCGGAGGTGGCGGTGAAGGCCTGAGGATGCGATGCGTCGAGGGCCCGATGTAGAGTCAGAGCGTGGACGACGAGAAGACGAAAGCGCTTATCGTTCGCGCCAAGGCTGGCGACAGCGATGCGTTCAACGAGTTGGTGCGAGACACCTACCAACGTGTCCACGATCTAGCGCTGCGTCTCACCGGTGACGTCCACGACGCTGACGACGTCGTGCAAGAGACGTATGTACGAGCATTTCGGCATCTCCGACGATTTCGGGGCGATGCCCGATTCTCCACGTGGTTGCACCGCATCACGGCGAACAATGCCTCGACCCTGCTCGGGCGACGCAGCAAGGTCCGTCGGCGTCACGACCACCTCGACGACGTCATCGACCTCGCCGATTACTCCGCGGACAATGATCCGCAACTTCGAGCCGAGGCTGCGTTCACGCGTACCCGCCTGAACCAGGCGATCGGTCTTTTGCCAGCACGGTTGCGCAGCGTGCTCGAACTTCGTGAGGAACTTGGGCTGAGCCATCGCGAGATCGCGCAGCGGCTGAACATCACCGAGTCCGCGGCAAAGGTCCGCCTCCACCGGGCGCGCGAACGAATTCGAATGACGCTCGCCCACCGCCTCCTCGTGGAAGATGCCATCGAGACCGACGGCGATGCCCGGGTTTCAACACCACCCAAAGAGCCGGGCCAGCGCCCTGCCAGCTAACGACCCGGCTCTGCGTTCGGACGAGGGCGAAAGTTCAGAGGCGCTCGCCCCGGTGCGCGCGACCGTCCGATGGTGGGCGTTCATTCTGGCCATCGCCTGGATGGCAACAGCGGGCGCGTTGTTGTTCACGACCCCCTGGATCAGCACCGGGCCCGACGACGATGGCCTTGGCCACTTCGTCTTGTTCGGCGCATTGTGCATCGCCAACATAGCGGTCGCTCTTTCACCGAGCGCAACGAATCGCGTTGCCGTGATCCGAAACGTGGTCATTGCCGCGACGCTCACGATGGTCTTAGCGGCCGGGTCCGAGATCGTGCAGCACTTTCTACCGATCCGAAGCTTCGAAACCAGTGATCTCGCGTTCGACGTGACCGGCATCTCGGTTGCCCTCATCATCTGCTTGTTCCTATTTCTCGCCCTCGGTCGTGATGTGCTCATCGAAATGCTGGTCGGCTTTGGCATCACCGGGTGGCTGTTGCTCATCGTCACGCTGGTCGTGCTGGCCGAGCAGGACGACACCCGCGCGGTCGATGTGGCGTGTGCCAATCTCCTCGCACCGCCACCTGCAGACTCGGGCGAGAACCACGACGCCGGTGAGGTTCGGGTTCGGTTCTCCGAACCCCAGAACGGTTGCGTCGCATTCGGCGAGCAGTGGTTAGCGCCGCTCATGGGGTCCGTCGAATGGGACGACGACGCGGACGTAATCCAGTTCGAGAGCGGTGCTTTGCGATCGGATCCGTTGCGCGCCACGACCGAAGAGATGACGGCGAGCAACTCGTTCACCGTCGGCCTCCGATTCCGGCCGACCGATCTCTATGCAAATCCAGTCACCCGTTGGATCCTGGAAATCCTCGATGAAGATCGACCGGGGCGACCATTGATCCGGATCCTTCAGGCCGGCGGCCAAATCCGCTCGGACACCACCGTTGGTGATCGCCCCGGCGACGTGGCGATGCTGGCCGTTCCCGCGACCCTCGTCGAGGATGAATGGACCGAGGTGTTGGTCGTTGTCGATACCGAGCAACAGCAGATGTTCGTGAACGGTGTACTCACCGGTGCGCTGCCCCGAACCGCCGACCGCCTTCTGTTGCAGGATGACCTGCGGCTCGTGCTCGGCTGGCGGGAGATTTCGCCGAACACGCAATTCCGCGGCGACATGAGCGACGTTGTGATCCTGCCGTATGCGATCGACGAGGCCGACGTGTCGACGGTTTTCGAAGCGGAGTGAGGCAGGCCGTCGACCCCGACTTTGCCGGTGCTGCTCGACTCAACGAGCGAGCGGTGTGCCGTCCATTTCGATGAGGTCCTCGGACTCGAGCCGCGACAGCGTTGCCGCAAGGTCCGACACGTTGCAGCCCAGGCGATCGGCGATCGCCGCCATCGGTGTCGTTCCATCGGCCATGCTCAACATCGTCAAGATCCGATCGAGCTGCGTGCGGCCATCGACGCCATCGGCCGACTGGGCTCGCGAGCTCGCAGAGTTCACCGACGGGTAGAGATTCCGTTTCCCGAGTTGTGGCTCGCCGAATGGGCTGAGGTTCACCGGGTTGCCGCTGATCTCGAGCACCCGAAGCAGATCCTCGATTGCATCGGCGGTTTCGACGAGGCGATTGACGCCCATCCATTCCTTCGAATCGAGTGAGTTGTGATAGCCGTCGTACTCGCCGTACGGGGTGCGGGCAATCTGGCCCATCGGCAGGTTGAAACCAGGTGAGCAGTATTGGCGCTCATCGCTACCGCCGAGCGGCGTGAAGGGCTCGAACCGCATACCCATCGGGTTCGCCTCTCGACCGTCGCTGATGCGCCCCATCAAGGCATCGATCCGGCTGTCGCCTCGCCGACTTGCTTTGTAGCGAAGCGTGTCGTGCGGACCGCCGACGCATGTGAGCACGAGACCGGCTTCGAGGTGCGAATCAAGATGATCGCCGAATCGACTCAAGAAGCACAACGCGCCAATTGTCTCGGGGTTGAGGACGAAGCGGTAGGTGAAACGGCGGCGGGGCCATGCGGCAATTCGGCGGTACAGGGCCAACAGCACGAGTGGGCCCGACAGTTCATTGTTCGCGAGCGATGGGTGACACAGGTAGCTCGTCAGCAGGATCTCGCGTTCGGACTCGCCGGGCAGCGTGCACGTTCCGAACGGCACGCCGCCATCGACGAACTCGGCGTCGATACTGACGCGGTAGGTCCCGGCGGTCAGCTGCTGGCGGCGTTCGTCGGAGAGACAGAAGCCCCACGTCCGGTTGTAATAACTCGTGACGTACGGAATGGCCGTTGGAAGGTGCGCGATGCTGTGCAGATGCGCTTGCAGCTCGTCGAGTTCGAGCTCGGCCTCGACGCCCTCGGAGAAGTTCAGGACGTGGAGGTTGCTGACCTCGGTGTCGCAGATGACCTCACCGTCGGGTCCCCACAGCTGGGCTCGCCGACAGTGCCATTCATCGGGCACCGTCCAGTCGAACACCTTCTCCCCCGAAGGCACCTTTACGAGGTCGAGCGGCATAAACTGACTTACGTACGACAGTGACGTTTCGATCCCCGGCCCGCTGATTGAACGCAGGATGGGGAACAGATCGTCGAAACAGTCACTCAGGAACCGGTGTTCATCGCCGAGCATCGCAGCCAACGTAGTGGTTGAGACAGGGAAACAACGAGCCTCATGACCAAGGAAGCCGCGAGACCGGTTCGCGCCGTCATGCTCGCGAAGGGCTCCAGCCGCCGTCTGCCCCGGAAAAACATGCAGGACTTCCTTGGGGAGCCGCTGTTCGTTCACAACGTTCGGAAGCTGGTCGAGCTCGGCGTTGGGCCGATCGTCGATTCCGACGACGATGAAATCCTTGCCATTGCCGAAGCCGCCGGAGCGGTCCCCAACCTCCGGGACGAGGCGCTGCGCGGGCCCGACGTGCCAACCTTGCCGATCGTTCGGGCGGCATTCGAGCACCTCGGTATCGGCGCTCCGACCTGTGCCCTTATCGTCCAAGCGAACTCGCCAAACGTCCGGGTCGAAACGCTGCGTCACGCGATCGACGTGATCTCGTTCACCGGCATCGATGAACTGATGTCGGCGGCACCAGATCGTTCTCACAACGGCTCCGTCTGGGCCGTTTCCCATGCCCGCCTCATCGACTACGGCGATCCGTACGTCCACCGGCCCGACGTGCTGCTCGTCGATGACTCGATCGACATTCACCACCTGGCCGACCTCGATCAGGCGCGCGTCCTGGCCACCGCCGCCGAACGCGACACCTTCTTCGACTGTCGGGCCCCGGACCCGTCGATCAGCCAGGCGTGGGAGACGACATGACGTCGGCGATCTCGCTTGTCATCACAAACTTCAACCGGGCGCCATTCCTCGACCGCGCAATCCGGTCCTGCGTCGGGCAGATTCTGTTCCGGGTCCCTTTCGAGATCATCGTCGTCGACGACGCGTCGACCGACGATTCGAATGAGCTGATCGCCGAGTTCGGCGACGACCTCATCCACATTCGAAACTCCGAGAACCTCGGTGTTGCAGCATCGTCGAATCGCGGCCTCACCGCCGCGAGTGGCGAGTACTGGATGCGAGTCGACGCCGACGACTTCCTCAACCAGTTCGCCTGCGCCTTCATGAAAGAGATCCTCGACCACAATCCCGAGATCGACTTCGTCTACTGCGACCACTTCCGAGTCGACGTGCGAGGTATCAAGGTCGAACACGTCCGGCTCGATGAGGACGAAGCGTTGTTCAATCACGGCGCCGGCGTCATGTTCCGAACCGAGGCGCTCCGCTCGGTCGGTGGCTACGACGAAGACCTTCGCAACTGCGAGGACTACGACTTACTTGTCCGGATGAAGAAGGCTGGCCTGCAGGGCTTCTACCTGCCGGTTCCGCTGTATCGGTACTACATACATGGCGACAACATGACGTTGTCCGCTGAACGTGAACTTGCGAAAGAGATGGTGAGAAAACGGCATGGCCTTTCAGATTGAAGACGTGACGATCGGTGGCGACCAGACGGTCGTCATTGCCGAGGCCGGTGTGAACCACCTCGGCCGGATGGACTACGCCGAAGAGTTGGTGAAGACCGCCGCCCGAGCTGGTGCCGACATCGTGAAGTTCCAGAGCTATAAGGCCGACAAGCTTACGACGGCTGCCGCACCACGCTTTTGGTCGTGGGAAGGCGAACACGACGAAGCCGGATCGCAGCGTGATTCGTACTCGGTGCTCGATACGTTCGGCATCGATGAACACCGTCAGCTCAAAGAGTTGTGCGACAAGTACGGCGTCGTCTTCCTTTCGACCCCCTTCGACAACGACGCGGTCGACATGCTCGTCGAGGTCGGTGCCAAGGGTTTCAAGCTCGCAAGCTGCGACATCACCAACATTCCGTTCCTCACCTACGTGGCAAAGACAGGACTGCCAATGTTGCTGTCCACCGGCGCCGCAACGATTGACGAAATTCGCACCGCAGTGCAAACCGTCGAGGCCGAGGGCAACCCGAATGTCTGCGTCATGCACTGCACGCTCTGCTACCCGACCGATCCGAAGGACTCGAACCTTCAGGCGATCAATCACATCGCCGAGGAGTTTCCCGGGTATGTGCTCGGGCTGAGCGATCACACGCTCGGCACGATCGTGCCGGCTGCGTCGATCCTCTACGGCGTCAAGGTCATCGAGAAGCACTACACCTTCGACAAGACGCTGCCCGATAGCGCCGACCACTGGCTCTCGCTGAACGAGGCGGAGTTGAAGGTGATGGTCGATCATGTCCGCGAACTCGAACTCGCGATGGGTACCAGCGAAAGCGGCGGCAAGAAGGTCCTACTCGAGTGCGAGACACCAGCTCACAAGTTCGCTCGACGTAGCGTCGTTGCCGCCGTCGACATCCCGTCGGGGGCAACGATCGCCGATGAGATGCTCACGATGAAGCGCCCGGGCACCGGGCTGGCGCCCGACTTCGCGACCCGCATCATCGGCTCGACCTCGACCCGCGACATCAAGGCCGACGAGCTCCTCGCCATGTCGGACTTCGCGTAACAAAGCGGTTCAGGCCGCGTCTTCGGGCGCGGCCGAAACCGCACCGGTCGCCGAGAGTTCTCGGCCCCACACGAGTGAACCGAGCCCGAGCCCGCTCGCGCGTCCAACAACGGCGCCGATCGTGCCGAACAAGAACGCGCCAGCGATGCTGGCTGTGACGACCAATACTGAGTCCATCATGCGCAGTCGCGTCACGATGTTCATCCGACCAACCGATCGCAGGTAGGTCCGGCAGATGAGCCGGACGACGCCCAAGCCGAACGAGAGCCCGGCCCATGGGATAAGCGGCCGCGCTCCCTCCCAGTTCTCCTTGATAAGCAACGCCGTCAGGCCGGCCGGGTTTGACGCGGCCAAGACGGCGGTCACCACCGTCACGACCGCTACTACTCCGACTGCACGAACGAGGATTCTCTTGGCCCGCTCGCCGCCCCGCTCGAATATCGGGATGAGCAGCGCTGGCAACAAGAAGAGGAGCGGGCTGAACAGCGTGAACAGAAGTCGGGCTGAGTGGATCTGCCCGAGGCCGATGAAGCCAACCACGACGCCGACTACCGCGATTGTGACATACGCCGAACCCCGGTCGACGAAGAGCTCGAATCCGAATCGCAGTACTTCCGAGCGATGCCGCGTGAAGAAGTCGTGAAACAGCTCGCTGTCGAGCGAACGCCAGGCGCTGCTTCCGGCTACGAGGCTCGCGACGCCACCAAGCCCCCATGCCACAACGATGCCGAACGCCGGGTTATCAAGCGTCATCGCGAAGATCGTGAGCGGTACCTGGGTGACAAACCAGCTCAGCGACATCTGCAATGCGACGTCGGGGCGGCGCATCGCGATCGCGCTATAGCGCACTACTTCCTGCTGCACCACGACTGCGAGCGATAACGCGACCGTCACAACGACGGCTGATCTCAAGACGGTCGTCGAGCCGATGAGGCCGGTGATGCACAGCGCAGCGACGAGCAGCGGGAATGTCCCTCGGATCGCCCCGCGGAGGCTCAATCGACGACCCTCGCTGAACAGCAGGAGCGCCTCGCCGATCGACGATCGAGTGACTTCGGTAAAGAAGCCGATCACGAGCAGTAACGCCGCGAAGGCACCAAATGTCTCGGGATCAGTGACTCGGAGTAGCCCGAACGAGAGCAAGAAATTCGTCAGGCTCGACAACACTTGGTCAATGGTGATTGCTCGGCGATACCCGATTCGTTGTAGCACTGAGGCCCCGTCGGGGAACTATGCCGTCACACTGGCAAGGTCAGCGGCGATGGTGTCGATGATTCGCTGGCCAACGGTGCCGTCCCGCAGCGAGATGAGATTTGCTTCGATGTCAGCAGGGACTCCGTCGGTCGCGAGCGTCCGGGTCAGTTCGGCGGCTTCGACGATCGATCCGACTACAAGGCCTCCCAACTCGAGATATTCGAAGCAGGCGGCCACTTTGCGGGACTTGCCTTTCGGCGTCTCGATCACGATGGGGATGCTGCCACACAGTGCCGCAAGCAACGCCGCATGAAGCCGGCTACTGATCGTGAACCGGGAATGGTCGTAGGTGTCGAGCACCGGCAAGAGCGTTGTCATGTCACCGCGCCACGCAATCATCGGCGCCGCCAACCGTCGCGCTGCGGACCAACTTGTTGCCTCGTCGAGCTGGACCTGCGACACGACTGTCAGGTCGAGGTCGAGGTCTGCTGCAAGCGTGGTGATGTGTTCGACATCGTTCCAGGCCGCTAGACCAGCCTCGACGGAACGGAGACACACCGACAGGAGGTGCCGCTCGTTGTCGAACGATGCACGGGCAAGTTGGGGATCGAACGGCAGGAGGCACGCCATATCGGGGATCAGGTCGATGTGGCGATCTGACGATGCGCGGCATTCGTGGAGCGAATCGCGATCGCGCACGAGTAGTGAGTCGAGGTGCTTGATGCGGCCACCGTCAAGCGATCGCTCGCCGTGATAGGAAGCTCCATACTTCGCTTGTCGGATTCCGGCGCGTGTCAACTGCGCGAACAGGCCGGCCTTCATCCGATCGAAGTTGCTGACATAACCCTGTATTCGGTCGCCGCCCGGACGAAAGACCAGCACGGGGTTCTGACCGCGGGCCGCTGAAGCAATAAGACGCGAGAACCAGACGCTCCTGGCGAACCATCGCATCGAGGTTTCTTCATTGGCCCCCAGCGCTCCCAGGTACTCGGCCGGGGCGGTACTTCGGTTGACGTGCACAACGCCGTGCTTTTGAAGTTCCCGCAATGCCAGTCGATTGATGACAAGGTCGCCAACGTTTTCATATTGCGCCTTGGCGGTGAAGAAGAGCGGCGTCTTCGGCGCGTTAGCTGCAATCGCACCGCCCGACCTCGGCTCGTGCGGCGGGTTCAGGTCGAGAAGCTGCCGACTAAAGGCCTCCGTCGTTGCATCTTCGTGCAGCTTGGCGGCAATAGATCGAGTGTTGGATCGCGATAGTTGCACGCAGGCATCGAGTGCGGTCGCAAGCTGGCGTCCATCGACGGCGTCGATAGCAGTGCCGAGGCCATGCGCGGCGAGCGCCTGACCAAGCTGGGTGTGAGCGAACGCAACGACTGGGCAGCCTGTCTGGACGGCCAGGGCGGCCACGCCCGACGGCACATCAGACTGATGCAGACAGAGGACGGCGGAGGCGCTCGCCATCAAATCGGCCAGCTCCGCGTCGGAGAAGTACCGGCTGTCGAGTTCAACATTTGCGCCACGGGCCCGAGCCTCAACGACGAGACCCGCCACGTCGGTGCCGTCACTAACGCGACCCTTCAGCATAAGTTTGTAGGGCTGCAGTGCCTCGTGATGCCACGTTGCGAGGAGCGCGTCGAGCGACTTCCTCGCGTTGAGCTGGCCCGTAATCAGCGCAAACGGCGGGTCCTGGTCCGAGGGGGTGGATAGTGGCGCGACAGCGACCGGTGGGCTCAAGACCGGATCGGTCAGTGTCGTGCACCAGCCGCGCCGCTTGAGGAACCGTGTTGTTGGACTCGGCGGAAAAAGTGGGCTGCGGAGAACGTGCACGCTACATCTCGAACCAAACATCTTTCGGAGCGTGATGATGAGCGCAGTCTTGGCGCTACGAGATGCCAAGGCGCGAGACGCATGCCCGAGAATCCCTCGGTCGGGTTCACGCATCAACTGCAGCGACGCATGCAACCCTGGTCGAGCCCGCAACAGTTTGGTGAATTGATACATCAGCGCGTCGGCCTCGAGCACGATGACCCGCTCAAGGCCCATTGGCAAGACCTCGCCCAGGTCAACTCTGCCGAAGTCGACTGGGCGTAACGAATGGCCGTCCAGTGTTGCTTCGATTCGCGGCCACTCAGGAGCTTCGAGGGCCTTCGTGTCGACGAAAACAAGGTGGGGTCGATTTTGCCGCGCGGCCTCTTTGAGAACCGCCTCGAGATAGAGCAATCGGTGCCCGGTCCATTCGATGGACGCCACCGCTTCCATCGGTTCACGGTCCGTGAGATTTGTCTTCAAAGCAATGACGTCGCTATCTCTCGGCCAGACGTTGCCGGTCGGACCATCGTTGAAGTCGGGGCTCATCACCCGCCGCGGTCGCTGACGCGAGCGGCGTGAGCCTTGGCATCGCCGAACGATCGGCGAGCCGCGCATAGGCAACACCCAACATGAGCCAAAGTTCTCGATTGATCGCGATGTTCCCAGATACCAACGAGGTCAACACCGCGAAAATGGCAAGGCCGGCGAACACCGGCATGTCGTTCCGATCGAGCACCACGTATCGGCCCAGGTAGACGATAACAAGAAAGGCGCCGACGATGCCGAAGATGCCCACCGAGGACGCCGACTCGAGCAGGAAATTGTGCGCGTACACGTAGCTTTCACGTCGTGGCGAAACCCCCGTCGCCATGCCGACGCCGGTAAACGGGTGATCCCAAAACTGGTCGATCGCAGGAGCAAACGTCTCGTCGGTGCGAACGGTCGACGACGGCGACGACAGCATGTCTTTGAGGTTCAGTGACTGGGCTTGCCGGAAGGCAACGTCGGCGGATTTTTCGCCGCTGCGCGAGCTGAGAATCGTCACAATGGTTTCTTGCGCATCGAAGAGTGTTCCAGCGAGTTGCTGGATCACGATGAAGATGCCGATCTGGATCGCGAAGAACTTTCGCACCGAGAGCCCCGCCCGCAGCAACGTGACCGTCAACACCGCAAAACTGCCGAAAAGGAACGCGCCACGACTTCCCGAAGACAGGAGTCCGAGAAAGAGCACAGCGGATGCTGGCAGTCGAATGCCGAGGCGAAGTGGCGATAGGGCGACAACAATGAACGCAGAGGCGAGCACTCGTCCCATAGCGACTCGGTGCGCGGCGAATGTGGTTTCGGAGAACCAGATCGTGCTCGCGATGGCAACGCCGATGATCGTCAACGCAACACCAATTGTGCGGTCGAGAACTCGCGACTCCTGCTGGCCGAGAGTAACGCCGGCGAGCAGGAAGATCGGCACGAGTATTGCGACTCGCAGCGAGACTTCGGCGATGTTCGCGAAGGTCGACCTCGACCAGAGCAACGTATGCGTTCCGAGAAGGATGAACGCCAGCGCGGTAGCCAAGAAGCTTGGGAGCCGGAAGACAGAACTCGAGCGCCGTATTGCGATGAAAAGCAGCACGGCGGCCAAACTCGTCAGCGTCGGAACACCGCCGGGAATGATGGGCAGTGTGCCGATCGCGGGTGCCGCAATGAATAGAATGATCGCCACGGCCAAGACCTGGGTCTGTTCGTAGCGCTCTGGCATCGTCAAAGCGCCGGGCACGGCAATCGCATTACCGGTCAGAGCGCTCATCGGAACGCCTGCCAGCAGCGCAGTCTGTCTCGGGCGTGGGTCATAGTGGTCGCGAAGTGGCGGGCGGGCTAACCGGCGTTGGTTGCCCACTCGCCGGACCGCAAGAGCCGAATACGCTCTTCGATCGGGGGGTGGGTGCCGAACATCTTGCCAAGCTTCGGACCACGCATGCCGAAGTTGCTCTGGGTAACGCCAGCGAGCGGATCGATGATGTAGTGCGACGCCTGCTCTGGCGTCACGTGGGCGGGCTGGATGCGGCCTGAGGCAAAGGCCAGGCGCTCGAGGGCGGCCGCGAGCGGTTCACCGTCGCCGATAAGCCGAGCGGCGCCGGAATCGGCGGCGAACTCACGCGTCTTGCTGATCGCGCTCTTTATGAACATGGCCGCAACCGGCGCCAGAATTGCCGTCGCCAGCATGACCAGCATGTTCGCGCCGTTGTTGCCGCGACCTCGCATGCCGCCCCACATCGCCATCCGAGCGGCATAGGTGACCACCATGGCGATGACGGCGGCGACCGACCCGATGAGGATGTCGCGATTGCGGACGTGCATCAGTTCGTGTGCCAGCACGCCTCGGATCTCGTCCCAACTCAGTTGGTCGATCATGCCCTGGGTGACGGCAACGGCAGCGTTACTTGGATTACGCCCCGTAGCGAATGCATTGGGCTGGGGGTTCGGCGTTATGTAGAGCTCCGGCATCGGCATGTCTGCCTTCTCCGTCAGCTCCTGCATGATGCGGTGATATTCGGGATACCGGCCGGGGTCGGCGGGAACGGCCCGAGCGGACTTGATCGCCACCTTGGCGCTGAACCAGTACGAGTAGCCGGCGGTTGCGAGCCCGAAGATCAGACCGAAAAGCAGACCTGCGGAGCCACCGATCGCGCCTCCGATTGCCATTGCGAGGCCACCGAGCGCTGCCAAGAGAATGAACGTTTTTGCGGTATTTGCCATGCTTACACTGAACCTTGCCCTCGAACCAATGATGCTCGTGCTTCAACGCTAGGCCCATTGCGGACTATTCCGAAGGCGCCGGGGTGGACCGCGAACACCTACTTGTCAGTTCCGGCTTTCGATCCGGCACCATCGCCATCGAGCCAGTCTGCGACACCTGGATTCTCGGTGGACTTCGAAGGCTGGCGAAGCCGCAAACCATTGGTTGAACCGTTCGCCGACCGCTCGCGGCGGGGCGTTGCCGCTCCATTCCGGTCGGTCACAGGCGCAGCCCCGATCTTGCCCGTCGCGCCGCCATCTCCCGATGGCGCCTTGCGAGCCAGCCGCTGCGACATTCCCGAGACCTCGCCGAAATCGACCTTCGACACTTCCTGGCCGTTGCTGCTCTGGGCGGCGCCATCTTCAGGCTCTGCGCCGTTGTCGATGCGGGCGGGAACCGAGCGCTCGACGCCCTTCCCTTTGCGCATGCGGGGCGAGAACCGTTTGGCCGGGGCCGTTTCCTGGCTGTAGCCATAGCCGTAGCCGTAGCTGGCACCATCGAGATTCGCCTTTTTGACCTGATTGAGGACGGTGCCGACGATCGGCGCTTCGACCTTTTCAAGCGATTCGAAGGCCGCGAGCACACCCTGGCGGTCGGACCGCTGAGCGTTCGCAACAACGATGGTGGCGTCCGCGACCCGAGAGATGACCAACGCATCGGCAACTGGCAACACCGGTGGTGTGTCGATGATGACGTAGTCGGCGACCTTGCGGAGCATGCCGATGACTTCCTCGAACCGCGTGCTGCCAAGCAACTCGGACGGGCCAGGGGGAAGGGGGCCGCTGGGCAGAAGAAGAAGGTTTTCGCCGCAGCCGGGCACCAGGAAGCAGGCTTCTTCGAGAAGGACATCGCCGACCATGACCGAGGTGAGTCCTGGAATCGGCTCGCGATCGAAGAATGCGTGCTGGCGAGGCTTACGGAGGTCACAATCGACGAGGGCGACCCGGCTGCCGGCGCGGGCGAAGGCGACCGCGAGGTTGGCCGTCGTGGTGCTCTTGCCTTCGCCAGGACGGGCGCTCGTGACCTGGATGATCTGCATCTGGGTGCCGATCGCGGCGAAGCTCAAACTGGCGCGCAAAGTTCGATACGCCTCGGAGGTCGGTGAGGTCATGGACTCCATGGTGACGATGCGGGTCGAATTGTCCGGGCCCCAATCGCGAATCGCCGGAACCGCGGTGAGGTTCGCAACGCCGGTAAGCGCCTCGAGCTGGTCCTTTGACTTGACCGAGTTGTCGAGCGTCTCAAGCAGCAATGCAAGCCCGAGGCCAAACAGCAGGCCGAAGGTTCCGCCAAGGATCGCGTTGCCGCGCACGTTCGGTTCGAACGGTTGCAGAGGCACAACCGCTTGCTTCAGGATGCGGGCACCACCGCCGCCGCCAAGGTCGGCGGTGATGGTGAGGTTGATGAGGGCGGTGCGAAGCGTGCTGGCTTCGGCTTCAAGTGAACGACGGTCGAAGGTCGCGCTCTCCGACAGCGCGTCGAGCTGAGCCTCGAGGCCATCGAATCGCGTCTGGATGATGCTCGCTGTTTCGAGATATTCATCGATCTCTTGTTGCCGGCGCAATTCAATGAAGGTCTCGGCGTAGGTCTGGGCGACGAGTGCTGCTTCATCGGCATCGTCGGCGACGGTACGGATCGTAAGCACGTCGTCGCGGTCGCCATCGCCAGAGGCCTCAACCGTCGCTGTATAACCGTTGACGAAACGATCGGCGACCGCTTCTTCGACGATTTGGGAACCGGCGAATTCGACCTCGTTAGCCATCGCGACGAAACGCCCGGTGCGGGAGCGGTCGGCCGATGTCGGGTCGAATATCTCTGAGGTCTGCTCCTGGTTGAGCAGAATCGGCACGCTCGACTCGTAAAGCGGCGTCTTGAGCATCGACCAGATAAACGCGGCGCCGATGAAAAAAGCCACCGATAGCAGGATCAGCAACCAGCGACTTTTAACGATGACCAGGTAGTCCTGGAGACTGAGTTGGTTCCGTTTCATTCGGTTTAGTCGCTCCGTGGCATTGGTCGAGTCGCCACTCATCAAGTCTAGTGGGTCGCCTCAGCAGACAGCTGGCATGGCCTCGGGTTCTCGCCAAAAAGGCGACAAACCACCCGTTTAGGGCAGTTTGTCGTCAGAGATTATGGGTTGAATGACTTGAGCTGGTGTTAGCCCTCGACAGTGGTGCGGCGCCGCGAGACGGCGACGGCGGCGGCACCGAGTACGACGAGTGAGCCACCGACGAGCGCAAGCTCTCCGGCTTCGGAACCGGTGACGGCGAGCGCCGGAGCGGCCTTCTTGACTGGCTCAGCCTTCTTGACAACAACCGCCGGAGCGACTGCGGGCTGCACGATGACAACCGGTGCTGGCTGCACGATGACCGCGGGAACCGGAGCGGGTGCAGGCGCTGGTGCAGGGGCGGGAGCCGGTGCGGGCGCTGGGGCCGGTGCAGGCGCTGGAGCCGGAGCAACGGGAGCAGCCTGCGGAACAACTCGGACCACCTTGAGTGCGGTCTTGAGGCTGGACGTCATGATCGTGGAGCCGTCGGGGGCGGTGCCCTGCACGGTGACGAGTTCGGCACCGATGGCATTGACGACGCCATCGACGGAGACGACGCCACCTTCTGGGACTGGGCCGGTGAACAGAATCTGGCCGGAAGCGGTTGAAATCGTGATGTCACCAACGAAGTCGCCCGTTTCCAAACCGGTGATCGTGGTGGTTCCCGCGCCATCGTGTGAGACCGTGATGGCTCCGCCGGTGTACGTATCTTGCGCTAGGGCCGATCCTGAGGACCCGACCACAAGTGCAACAGCAAGAAACATCGCTGAGATGATGGTGAGAAGGCGTCGCATGTGGCTGGTAGCTCCTGAGAACTGAGTGTGCGTTTACGTCTGGACGAGACCAAACGGGCGTTGAGGGCTCAACGAATCTTTCAGATAGTACGAGCCGACAGCACGAGATGCAAGTTTATGACGGAGGAACGAACTCGCTGCGTTCACGCCGTCGGAGCACCAGCGCGCTACGAGCGGGAGAATTGCCATCCGAGCCGTTGATCCTCAGTCAGCACAAACGAGGTTTGCACCGCTTCACCCGACTGACCAACGCCGATATTCCAATCTGGGGGCGGCTCGACCGTGATCGTGACGTTGTCGTCGTTCACCAGTGGCTGGTTCGCCATCGTAAGCCAATAGCCCGCACTCAAATTGATCTCCCCCAACAGATCGAACTCGATGATGACCTGTTCACCCGGTGCCAGATCGACCGAGGTCAGGTGCCGCCAGTAGCCGTACTCAAGCTGGATTGAGGCCGCAGTCACGACACCGTTGACTCGAAGCTCGGCGAGCTCATGGGGGGTATAGATCGACAAGAGTGTGCGAGTCGAACCATCGAGGGCGAGGCCCTGCCAGTCAGGTTCGTCGACACCACCGGCGATGACGTAGTCGGGCGGATTGGCGGGTGGGTCATACGACAGATCGATGGTGGCGGTGGCTTCCATGCGTCCGGTGGCGATGTCTTGGACCCGGACCGAATAGTCGACTTGCCTCGACAGGTACGTATCGAGCTTTGTCGGCGAGCCGCTGGCTTGCACGATCGAGAAGAAGTCGAGACCGTCAGGCCGGGGAAAGTCTCGCAGCAAATAGACCCGACGCAGGAAACTGTTGACGTCGGGGTTGAACGTCGCCACCTGCAGTCGACCCTGGCGAGCACTCGGCCCGAGTTTGGCGCCGAGCGTCTCGGGGCCCGGCAGATCGGCGGCCAGCAGCTGGCCGAACGTCTGACTCAACATGTCGACGAGGAACGCTTTGCGTTCGATCGGGTCGGGGTACTGGGCGTATTGCCCTTCGAGCAGGAAGTCGGCGGTGTTCTTACCCGTGAGGGCCATATCGAGACCCTCGATCGTGAGTTCACCAACAAGATCGACGAATGCTTCGGTCGCGAACGGGTCCATGTAGACGATCGCATCGATCGGCGCGCCGGCGACGCTCGGCATGAGGTCGTTCGTCGCGGCCAACACCGTCAGCAAGTCGGGGGTTCCCGGCAGGTTCATTGGGAACTTGTTCAGTCGGTACTCGCTGTACCAGGGCGGATAGTTGGCTGGCACCTCGATAACACCGCGGATCGACGAGTCGGTCAGGGCGGTGTTGTTGCCGACCTCGACGAGCGAGAAGGTCCCCTGGCTCGCTTCGAGGACCGCGTAGGCACCCAGGAACCCACCGAGTTCGCGACTCTCGGCGGGCGTTGCGAACATAACGAAGTACCGGAACGGCCGGTCGGCGCCGAGCATCACGGGCACCATTTCGGTCGCATTGCGGGCAAGGCTGGTTTCTGTCCTTGCGCTCGCAAGTTCAGTGCGGAGATCGTTCACGGTCCCCCGCACCGGCGGAAGTAACCAGCGACTGTTCGAATCGGCGATGGCGAGATCTGCGGCGGTGAGGCTGTCGTCGGCGGCGCTGAGGCTCTGGCCCATACCCGTCAGCAGCGCGAGGTCGATGGCGCCGCCCGATGGCCGCAAGCGCTGGACGTCGGCTTCGAGCGCAACCGAACGCGCCGCGGCCACGATGCTCCGACCTTCACGGCTCGCCACCGCGAGTGTTCGCATGTGCTGACCCAAGACCGGCACCAGTCGAGCGGGCATGGTGTAGAAGGCCGAGAAGGTGGCGGCTGCATCTTCGAAGGACGCTTCCGCCGCAGCAAGTTGTTCGACGCTGACCTCTTGTTCGCCGAGCCGGGCCGCGTCGAGACCGGACCGAGCCGCGTCGACGCCGCGCTCGGCGGCCGAGCGACCAAGTGCGATTGCGCCGACGACGCCAAGTACAGCGATGACGATGAAGACGCCGGTGCCGACGAACATGAACCGCGCCGATCGACGAACGCCTCGCGACGCGGTCTGGTAGCCGACGTACAGCACGAGCAGCGTGACAATGCCAACGAGAATCGAGTTGAAGCCGAAGAACAATCGCTCGTCAGCGCGGAGTAATGCTTGCATCGAGGCTGCCCCGACAAAGGCACCGGACATTCGGTTGCGTTTGCCGTCGGTGAAGAATGCGGCGCCCGCGACCGAGAGCGCGGCGATCCCGATGACCGAGATGATCGCGGGGGCCGGGAGAATCGTGGCGCAGATGGCGATTGGAAGCCACGACCAGCGTTTGGCCGCTGAGGTCGCGAATACAACCATCGCCGCGAAGGCCGCAACAACAATGTTGTCCCAGAACGCGAGGCCGGTCGGCGAAACGCCAGCCATCCAGGCGCCGACGGCGCTTACAAACGCGAAGCCGGCAACAAGAACCTGGGTTTCCTGCAAGTCGATCAGTCGGCTGCGCCGATCAACGTCCACCCGGTGCGCTCCATCTTCTGGTCAACAACATCGCTTGCGAAGCCGCATCCTATACCTGCCCCCAGCCGCAACCGGGGGCGTAGTCAGCGCTCGCGGGAGCCGATGAGTCGGGCCGGAACGCCGCCGTAGATGCCATCGGGTTGGTCGAGATCACCGGTAACAACTGACCCCGCGCCGACAACGACGCCATGGGCGAGGCTGCACGGGGCGATCATGATCGAGCCGTAGCCGACGAGATTGTCGCCGGCCAAGACGACGCGGCCCGCAGCGAGTCGGCTGCCTTCGGCGACCGACTTCGCGCCGGGGCCAAGGTCGTGGTCTTTACCGATGAAGGCGACCGAGCTGGAGATCAGGCTGCCGGCGCCGATGTCGAAGGGAACGTCAGCGCGAAAGTCGGTGCCGACAAGAACGTTCGGACCAATCGACCCGGACGCGGTCGGCAAGATTCTCGATCGCCGGGCGATGCCCGATGTTTCGTCGATGGTGACTCGACCACGCGACGTGATCCGCAACTTCGCGACCCGAAGCCTCCGCACGATGGTTCGGGCGAGCACGCCGAGGCGCGACCTCGGCATCTCCGACGCCAGCTGGGTCATGTCGCCACCTTCATCGTCATGCCATCTTCGATCGTCATGTTGGGGCCGCTGCGGCTTGTACGGCGGCGGCGAATCCGCTGGCCATTCCTTCGGCCGAGTGCTTGGTGAGAATCGACTGTTGACACCGGGCGTAAGCGACCGCCGGGTCGGCCAGGTGGCGTTCATGGGCTTCGATGAGCGCCGCGGCCAACGCCGACGCGCTCGCATCGCTTGCGGCGTACGAGTTCACGCCCGGCTGGGCGAGATCGATCTCGGGGGCATGGTCGGGCAAGTCGGCCGGGTACACGAGCGGCACACCGAAACTTCCGGCCTGCACGATCGACAATCCGACGTAGCCCGGGTTGATCGCCGCGAATGCGGTGTTGTAGGCATCGGCGAGATCCTCGACCCCGAACAGGCGGCCGAGCCACTCGACGGATTCGTCGAGACCGAGTTCGCTGCTGAGCTTGCGCAGGCTTGCCTCTTCGGGCCCTTCGCCGGCGATGAGGAGCTTGCCGGTCCAGCCGGTTTGTTCTTTGAACGCCCGGGCGGCGTGGAGCCCAACCTCGGGGCGCTTCTCGGGCACGAGGCGGCTGACGAAGACGATGTTCTCGCGATCGGGTTGGGGCTGCGACAGTCGGGCGAGGTCGTCGCTTGAATAGAGCGCGTTCGGGGCAACCCACGAGGGGTGCGAGCCGTACCGCCGCTCGAACTCGGCCTGTTCTCCGTCGGTGTAGAGCAAGGAGCCGGTGGCGAGGGATCGGAGCATTTGACGCAGCTTGTTCGTGCGACTCTCGCTGCCGGCGCGCGAGTAGACGTGCCCCCAGCCAATCGACGGGCGACCGAGTGCCTTGCGCGCCAGCAGCACCGGCCAGAGGTTGGCGAAGCGCGGATTGAATTCGAACACGAGGACGTCGGCCGCGAGCATTTTCCGATTCGCGCCACGCTGCACGACGAATCGGCGATCGAGCACGTAGCTGTTTTCGGCCGGCACGATCTGGGGCAACGCCGACATCATCTGGCCCATCTCGTAGGCACTCGCGAAGTGTTGATTGCCGGAAACGATGGTGAGCTGCGCGCCCATGAGCTCGCGCAATTCCCGGAGGAAGTAGTAGCGGTAGTCCTCGATGGCCAGGCCGACGAGGAGCGTGTCCGGGTAGCTTTCGCCGGTCATTGCGCCTTGACCAGGGAAGCGCCCTGCGTCGACGATGACGGTGTCGACGGAGGCACGACTGGGAGCTGCACGGGGCGCATCGTAGCCAAACGCACTACGCGCAAGGCAAGTTGCTACCGTTCGGCCGATGCGACTCCGCGATAACGGCTGGCCGCATGCCTGAGGCTCGATTCGCAGCGCTGGCATGGCAGCTTCAGTCGAAAGTGCGAGCCAGCCGAAAGGCCGCCGCCGCGCTTCGACATCCACTGACCCGCCAAGCACTTCGCGAGGGGGTCGCCCCGGCCAGCGAGCACAGTCAGCTGCTGCGCCGCGTTGCCCCGGCGTTTGTCGTCGATGTCGGCGCCCACAAGGGTCAATTCGGGCTCGCGGTTCGCTCTGCGGGGCTCGAGTGTCCGATCTTGGCGTTCGAACCGTTGCCCGAGATTTTTGCGGGCACGACGGAGCGATTCCGATCCGACGAGGCATATGAGCTCCGCAACTTTGCGCTCTCGGACCGGGTGGCGACCGAAACGATGCAAGTCTCCGGGTACGACGACAGCTCGTCGCTGCTCGAAATCGGCGAGCAGCAAGCCGCGTTCTTTCCGGGCCGCGAAGCCGTTGCCACGGTCGACGTCGCGGTCTCGACGCTCGACGTTCAGCTGCGCGATGTCGACATGGCGCAACCGGCACTGCTCAAGATCGACGTGCAGGGAGCCGAACTCGATGTGCTTCGCGGGGCGACCGAGTCGCTGGCAAGGTTCGAACACCTCTATGTCGAGTGTTCGACGACGGAAATGTACGTTGGTCAACCACTAGCGAGTGAAATCGTTGCGTTCCTGTACGAACGCCGCTTTCAGCTCAGCGACATCGGATCGACGGCAAAAGTCGCCGGACATGGCGTGGTGCAAGCCGACTTCCTTTTCAGTGGCTTTTAGTCCATTTTAGGTATGTGTTCGCGACCACGATGGGGATTGAATATCATTTCGGTCCCGTCAGTGGCCTTCCAGGGCTTGAACATGTAGCGTCAGCGGACGCTGGTTACTATCCGCGGCGCGGGAGCCGAATAACGGTACGGCTGGCATCTGAGCAGATTTCTCGTGTTGGAGCCCAGAAATGACAGTTCGCCCGTCGTGTCCCAAAAACTCGTAACCAGCGAATTTCGGCATAACTCGGCAGCGGTCGTTTCGACATTCGATGCGACATAACGCGCTCGGCAGACGTCATACATGTTGGCGTCAGCGACGCCCCGCCCATTAGCTGAAAAGCACTAAAGATTACTGTGAACGCATCATCTACTCCCGCAGCAATTCTGATTACCGGAGGATCGGGCTTTATCGGTCGCGCCGTGATCGCCGAGCTCGAGAAGAACGACGCGTTCGGCGAGATCGTCAACGTCGACCTCGAACCGGGACCCGGCCAGTACCTACCGGGCGACATTCGCCAACCGCTGCCGATCGATGATCTCGACGGCTACGACTTTGCCGCCTGCGTGCACTTGGCCGGGCTGTCAAAAGAGCCTGGGTATGACCACGACGAGTACTTCGACACGAACCTGCGCGGCACGCGCCACGTGCTCGAAACCTGCCGATTGCTCTCGATCCCGCAGGTCATCTTCACCAGTACGATGATGGTTCACGCACCGAGCGACGATCGCAAGATCGAAAGCGATGTGTTGAACCCGAACACCGCCTACGGAACCAGCAAGGCCCTCGCCGAGGGCGAGATGCTCGAGTTCGCGAAGTCGACGGGCGCGAAGGTCAGCATCCTTCGGCCCGGGGTGGTCTTCGGCCCGGGTGACATCGGCAACTTCCCCCGTCTGCTCCGGATGCTTGAGCGCAAGATCTTCTTCTACGTCGGACGACAAGACACCGTGAAGAGCTGCGTGCATGTCGACGACGCGGTCGGCGTGATCTCGCATCTGCTGGCCGATCCCCAAGACAGCGATGTCTACAACGTGGCGTTGAACGCGCCGACGACGATCTCGGAGATCGTTGGTGCGATCCAGTCGCACTTCGGTTGCCGGTATCGCGTGCCCACGGTTCCGTTCCGCCTCGCGCATGTGGCCAGCCGGCCGTTTGAGGCCCTTGCGGCTGTAGGTCTTGAGACCGGAATCCATCACCGTCGCATCGAAAAGCTCTTCGAATCAACTAATATCTCTGCCGATCGGCTTTCGAAGACCGGGTACGAAATGTGTTACCCAACAATCGATGAAGCCATTGGCGCCTGGGCAGATGAGGAGAGGACGCGCAGTGAGAGCTGAACAGCAGCGCGTTGTGGCGATCGTCGACTACGCCCCCTACGAATTCATTCGCCGCGGCTTCGATGCTGCCAGCGAGTTTTTCGAGGGCGACGTCGACTGCCACTACATCTTCAATGCCGACTTTCCGGGGCCCGGACGAGCTTCTGACCGGCAGGCCGACCTTCGCGGCGCGACGATCACGCCGCTGTCGATCGGCGCCGACGTTGCGAAGGGCACCTTCGCGAAGCGGTGTGCGCAAGACATGCGTTGGGCCTTCTCGCTCCTGCGTCATCTGCGCCAGATCGGGGCCGACACTGTGCTGGTGTCGAATACCGCGCTGCCGGTCCTAGCCGTGCTCGCGGCGTACTCGGCATTTGCCCGCAAGCTCCGGTGGGGCGTTTGGGTGCAGGACATCTACAGCTCCGCATTCGAGACGGTCTTGGTCGACAAGTTCCCGGAGCGCATCGCGGCCGCAGGTACGACCATCGCCGACCGCGTCGAGGGCGCCGCACTTCGCCGCGCCGACATGATCTTCTCGATTGGCGAGACACTCGACAAAGAGATTCAGCGTCTGGCGTCTCGGTCGGCTGAGCCGTTGCCGAACTGGGCGATGCTCGACGATTTCGAGCCCGACAACGACGCAGCGGCAACCTTCGGCACCGACCCGGAGCGCCGCATTGCCACCTACGCCGGCACGCTCGGCGTCAAGCATGATCTGACCGACTTTGTCTCGTTGGCCCAAACCTTGGCCGCCAGCTCGTGGTCGCTCGTCGTCGCCTCCGAAGGTGACGCCGCCGATCGGCTCAGTGATCTGCTTTCAGACTTTGAGCACGCCAAGGTCATCCCCTTCCAGTCGGACGCCGCCTATCGCGCGTTGCTGGCCGAGTCCGACCTCTTGCTCGTCGCGCTCACCGATGATGCGGCCCAGTATTCGATTCCGTCGAAGGTGCTCACCTATCTGTGCGCTGGCCGACCAATCGCAGCTTCGATTGCGCCCGACAACGATGCGGCGCGCATCATCAAAACGATCGGTTGCGGCACGGTTGCGAGTTCACTCGATGCTGCGGCCAAGACGTGTATGGACCTGACCGATGGCGAACGCCATGAGCTTGGCGACCGTGGTCGGGCCTACGCCGAACGTCACTTTGCCGAGCCGGTGATCGGTCGACGATTGGCCGATGCACTGGCCGAACTCGACCCGCGGCTCGCCACGATCCCGACGACCTAATCGGCCGCCGCCAGCCGGCGGTGGCCTATTCGTAGTAGCCGCAGATAGAGCAGGTGTTCGCTGTCGAGGTGTTCGGGTTGGCAGCCGTCGACCGCACCGTCTCAGCAGAGGGCCGGCGGGTTCTCGATGTCGTTACCGGCGCCGCCCAGTTTTCGACCCTCACCCGTCAGGAGCGGACGGCCGCTCACGCGACCATCGACGCCCGCCTTGCGGACCGAGTCGCGAGTGAACGTTTCGGACCGGCCGCCCGCAAAGCCGGCCACGTCTCCGTCTCACTCGACGACGACGGCACCCTCGTCGAGATCGGACCGGACGGTGTGCGCCGACCTCTGTGAGCCGCCTCGACGTGATCGCCGGACCGAACGGAGCGGGCAAGACCACGCTTTACGAGCGAACCATCGCCCCCGATCGCCCAGGACTGCCGTTTGTCAACGCCGACCGGATCGCCGCCGACCGTTTCCCGGGCGACGAGGTAGCGCAGGCATACGCTGCTGCCGAATTCGCCGCCGATGCTCGCGCAGCCCTCATCGACGCCCGTCTCGACTTCTGCACCGAAACGGTGTTCTACCACCCTTCGAAAGTCGAACTCGTGACCGCAGCCGCCGAAGTAGCCGCCTACCGCCACGGAACCGCCGACTACCCGCCACGCTGGCCGGTCTGGACGCCCGAACCGCTACTCGCGCACTGAGGTCGACGCCACGCCACGACCCTCGCTACTCGTAATAGCCGCTGTGGATGTAGATGCCGTGGTGGCCTTCGTCGATGATGACCTCGACGTTGCGGATGTCGTCGTCGAAGCCAGCTTCGACCTCGTAGCCCTGCACTCGCAGCTCACGTAACGAGCGGCGTTTGAAAGCTGGCGATTGCAGGTTGCCGTCTTTCTTGTGCCGCATGATGAGGGCGTCCCAGCGGATGCCGTTCTTGCCGAGCCAGGCGACGGTGATGTCGTGCATGTAGTGCGGGCGCGCGGTGAGCAGCACGACGCCGAGTGCGGGGTCGAAGAGGTTCAGCACGTGCACGAACGACGGGATCGGGGGGTCGTGTTCGGCGGCTTCGAAGAAGCCCTTCCAGTCGCGGTCGTCGCCTGCGAGGAAGTGTTGCCGGTGTGACGCGTCGCTGATGACGCCGTCGATGTCGACGACCACGATGCGCTCGGGTGCGAGCGGCGCGTCGTTCCAGGTCCAGTTGTCGTACGGCGGGGCCGCTGCATCGGGGGCGGGGTCGGCCACTAGTCCTCGTCGGAGGCGGCGGCGCCGGCTCGGATCGCCTCGACAACGCTGGCGTCGGCGAGCGTGGTCGTGTCGCCGAGCACCTTGCCTTCGGCGACGTCGCGCAACAGGCGGCGCATGATCTTGCCGCTGCGGGTTTTCGGCAGGTCGGGCACGAGGAACACGGCCTTCGGGCGAGCGGTCGGGCCGAGCTTCGTCGCCACATGCTGGCGGACTTCTTCGCGCAGTTCGTCGGTCGCGTCGTTGCCGCCCCGCAGGATTGCGTAGCCGATGATGGCCTGGCCGGTGAGCTCGTCGTTCGCGCCGACGACGGCGGCTTCGGCGACGGACGGGTGATCGACCATGGCCGATTCGACTTCGGTGGTCGAGATGCGGTGGCCGGAGACGTTCATGACGTCGTCGACTCGGCCGAGCAGCCAGAGGTAGCCGTCGTCGTCGAGTTTGGCGCCGTCGCCGGCAAAGTAGCGGCCCGGGAACCGGGACCAGTACGTGTCGCGGTAGCGCTGGTCGTCGCCCCAGACGCC
>Ga0114956_1000479_pt1 | contig 29064 bp, 24 predicted proteins | sample MaitaG_FD_87304 | JGI IMG/M metagenome (GOLD analysis project Ga0114956, IMG submission 87304) | Marine algal microbial communities from Maine, USA - Maine_Asex2 metaG | ecosystem: Host-associated > Algae > Red algae > Unclassified | place: Maine, USA | collected 2015-01-05
AAGAAATCAGCCAAAAAAACAACTAAGAAGGCTTCAGCCTCTAAGCCTGTAGCCCCTGTTAAAAAAGCAGCTCCAGCTAAACCAAAGATTCCTGCTTCTGCCAAGTATTTAAAAGATAAGAAGTGGTTAAAAGCTCAAAAAGAAGAGCTAATTTTGAAAAGAGCTTCATATACCCAATCTGCAGATAAGTTGGCGGCAGATGCGGCTGCACTTATGGCTGATAGAGAGCCTGGAGATGTGCAATTTGATGAAGAGTCGGGTGAAGGTGACACTTTAGCTGTTGAACGCGATCGTGATCTTGCACTTTCAGCAAAAGCACGTCAATCGGTTGAAGAAATTGATTTGGCTTTAGAACGACTAGAAAAAGGTACATATGGAATGTGTGTTGCTGCTGACGATGCGATACCTAAAGCTCGTTTAGAATATATGCCCGAAGCGTCTGTTTGTGTTGAACACAAAACCTCAATGTTCATATGAAGCTAAATAAGCGCAGTTTAATAATTGCTTTGACCGTTGTTTTAATGTCATTGGTCTTAGATCAAGCTTCCAAGTCTTGGGCTTTATCCAATCTCGGTGGCGCTTGTGCTAAGCCAGGTTCCTGCATAGATTTAATTTTTGGTGCAAAGTTACATTTAGTTTTTAACAACGGGGCAGCCTTTAGTCAAGGAGAATCATTAGGTAGGGTTTTTGGAATAATCGCATTCATAATGACATTTGTTCTACTTTACTTGGCTTCTCAAAGGTCAGATAAAATATTTCCGCTACTTTACGGTTTGATAGCCGGAGGTGCAATTGGTAATCTTTGGGACAGGGCTTTTCGTGCAGAAGACAAAGGTTGGCTTAATGGTTCTGTAGTTGATTTTATTGATCTTGGTTGGTGGCCTGTATTCAATTTGGCTGATGCATTTATAGTTATCGGAGCTATCTGCCTATTGGTTTTTACCCAGATAAAGCCCGATATTTCTAAAACAATTTAATAAGTATCTGGTATCTTGTGCCTTCCGATAGTAGATTGGTTTTGGCTTTCGGTTCGGAGATCTTTTGTTAGAGAAAATATTCCCATCATTTGATAGTGGATGCGTAACTCATCTAGTTCCAGCATTGCTTGGAGTTAAGGGTTCTGAGGAGAGGTTGCCTATTGACGTAAATGGTTCTGTTGATTCTAGCGTTCTTATAATCCTGGATGGCTTAGGCTGGGAACAGCTTCAAGATAGAAAACATCTAGCTCCAACATTAAGCTCTTTGGCTGGTGGACCTATCACAACTGTTGCTCCTTCTACTACCTCTGCTGCTTTGACATCTATTACGACGTCTTTAGCTCCTGGTCAGCACGGCATTATTGGTTATAGGTTCTTATTAGATGACCATATTCTCAATGCTTTACGCTGGGCTAATGCAAAAGGCGAGGATTTACGAAAACTTATTCCTCCTGAGGTTGTTCAGCCATATGATTCTTTTCTAGGTGAATCTGTTGCATACGTAGCCAAAGCAGAATTTGAAAAGACCGGTTTCACTGCGGCATCTTGGAGGGGTCAGCAGCTGTACGGCTATCGAACAACTTCTACTTTAGTTAATAAGCTTTGCAATTTGGTTAGCTCAGGTGAAAAATATTCTTATTGTTATTACGATGGAATAGATAAAGTTTCACATGAGTATGGTTTTGGAGATTACTTTGACGCTGAAATTGAGTTCGTCGATCAGCTTGTGACAAAAATTTTGGCAGATTTACCAAAAGGTACCAGGGTAATTATTTCTGCTGATCATGGTCAAGTTGACTGTAGCGATAACCTTATTAAATTACCTGAGCAAGTAACTCAGCATGTCTCGATGCTGTCAGGTGAGGGCCGCTTTCGTTGGCTTCACTGCGAAGATAATGTTTTGCAAGAGCTTTTTTCAATCTGTAATGAGACGTTTGGTCATCAATCTTGGGTTCATACTAAACAGGAGCTTATAGATCTTGGCCTTTTCGGAAATGCAGTTTCTAGGGATGTGGCTGATCGCATGGGCGATATCGCTTTATTGCCTTTCGAAAATATTGCTTATGACGACCCGCTAGACACTGGTTCTTTCAGTCTTATTGGCAGGCATGGGTCTTTAACGCCAGCTGAAATGTTTGTGCCATGTTTAACAACAATCACATAATTATTTGATAAAAAACGTCATTATGCGTTGGAGTAATTGGCTTTGAGAGCTAGAAACAATAAATGGCTGAAGCAAAGAAAAAAGTATCTGATCCGAAAAAAACTGAGAAAAAGGTTGTAAAGAAGGTTGAGAAACCGGAAATAGTCGAGGAGCCTTCTTCTAAAGAGGAATCATCTGATTCGTCGATGATCTCTGAACCGGCTAAAGTTATGAGAATTGGGACAATGATTAAGCAGCTTTTGGAAGAAGTTAAAGCTACTGATTTAGACGAACCTGGTAGAGATCGTTTAAAAGAAATTTATGAAACATCTGTTGAAGAGTTATCGTCATCGCTGTCCAATGACCTTAGGGAAGAGCTTGGACGATTGGCCCTTCCTTTTGATGACGCCGAGATTCCTTCTGGTCCGGAATTGAGAATTGCACAGGCTCAACTTGTTGGTTGGCTAGAAGGTCTATTCCATGGAATACAAGCAACATTATTTGCTCAACAGAATTCAGCTCGTCATCAAATTGAACAGATCCAACAGTCTCAGGGTTTGCCGGCTGGCTCTGGAACTTCCGATGATGATACTTCTGCCGGAGTTTATCTATAAATTAATTTGGAGTGCCCTCGTATCGGCTCTTATTCAGTGGTTGAAGCGGGATACTGAGTGGTTCCCGGTGTAACGGTCTGAGCGTAACGAATAGTTTGAGATGACGCCTGCTAGCAGGAACAATTAAAAAGATCATTGTTTATTTTCAGATTGGCTTGCTTAAAACTGTAGAAGGTTGCACAATATAGTTAGTGGTTTAGAGCGGGCTTACTCTAGGAGCCTTAATTTGGTAGTTTCTGTCGTTACTCAAGATTGTTCATCTCTGACTAATTTAGATATAGAACAGATGGCATCTTTATCAGCGACTGGTTATGACTGGGGTGCTGATGTTATTTCTAAAAATTCTGAAAATTGGGTAACAGCTGTTGTAGCAAAAAGCGGTAACAGCTTGCAAGGTTACATTCTTTGCACCTTAGAAAGAATTGGAGGTACGCCTTCTATTTTGATTGGTATGGCCTGTGTACCAAAAGGTGATCAAGACACTTTAGAGGCTTTGAGGTTAGGTTTATTTAAGAAAGCATATATGGCATTCCCTGATGAAGATGTTGTTGTTGCACTTCTTACTTCTTCAAGGGGCCCATTAAGTATCTTAAACGACCTCGAAGATAGGCATCCTATTAAACGTGATCGTGTTAATGGAGAACAGAGAGCTTGGGGAAGACGGTTAGCAAAACGCTTTGAATCTCAACAATTTGAAGATAATTCTATGGTTGCAACTATAGATTCTGAAACTGTTCTTTTTGATTATCCTGGTGAACCGGCTGAGCAGACGGCTGAGTTTCTATCAGAATTTAGTCAAACTCAGTACTGTATTGCTTGGGGTTGGGCTTTAACAGAATATTTAGAGGAATATGCCTCTTAGTTCGAGGAGTTCTTTTAAACTTCCTCGATATATCGGTTTCGCTTGAACTCTTTCTTTGTCCTTTTGTAGTTTGATTTTTTCAAACGATATTATTAATTTATCCCCTTCTAGATTGGTGATTAATGGATTCTTCATTCGTTCATTTACATGTACATACAGAATTTTCGATGTTAGATGGTGCTTCGCGTCTGGATGAGCTTGTAGCCAAGGCGGCAGCAGAAAAGATGCCTGCCTTAGGTATCACCGATCATGGAAATATGTACGGAGTCTTGGATTTCTACAAGGCGTGTAGGAAACAAGGTGTTAAACCAATTATTGGAACAGAGCTCTATCAAGCATACGAATCAAGAGCTGAGCGCCCTTCTCGCCGGGGTAAAGTTGATGACTCTGGAGGTTCAACCGATGGCGGCGGCAAGCTTTATTATCATTTGACTGCTTTGGCTGAAAATTCAACTGGCTATAAAAACCTTATCCAAATGGCTTCTAGAGCTTTTATGGAGGGCTATTACTATAAGCCTAGAGTTGACTGGGAAGTCCTTAGCGACCACAGCGAGGGCGTTATCGTCACTACAGGGTGTTTGGGTGGTCAGGTCCTCCAAGCACTTATGAAGGGCGATAGCGAAGCTGCTTTAGCCAAGGCAGCAAGACTGCAAGATATTTTTGGTCGTGACAATATGTTTGTTGAACTTCAGGATCATGGGATACCTGAACAGATCAAGACAAACCCAATGCTAATTGAGCTGGCAAAGAAGATAAACGCACCAATTATTGCTACAAATGATTCACATTATACAGAACGCCAAGATCACCTTTCTCACGATGCGTTGTTGTGTGTGCAAACTGGTTCGCTGATGAGCGATCCTGATCGATTTAAATTTCATGGGGATCAGCACTATTTGAAAACTTCTCAAGAGATGCGAAGTGATTGGTCTGAGTTTCCAGAGGCCTGTGATAATACCTTATGGATTGCTGAAAGAGCCAACGTCGAAATTGAGTTCGGTAAACCATTATTGCCAGATTTCCCTATTCCAGAGCCACATAAAAACCCTGACGAATATTTGTTGCATTTAACTATGGAAGGCGCTGATAAACGTTGGGGTTCATCGTTAACTGATGAGATTCGTGAACGTTTAGTATTTGAGCTTGATGTTATTAAAACTATGGGCTTCAGCTCCTATTTTCTGATCACTTGGGATCTGATTAAATTTGCTCGCGATCAAAATATTCGAGTGGGTCCTGGCCGTGGTTCTGCAGCTGGTTGTGCTGTTGCTTATTGTCTTTGGATCACAGACCTTGATCCTATTAAATACGATTTAGTATTTGAACGTTTTTTGAATCCATCAAGAATTTCTATGCCTGATATCGATATGGACTTTGATTCACGTTACCGCGATGAAATGATCAATTATTGTGCTCGAAAATATGGTCGAGATCACGTTGCTCAAATAGTCACATTTTCTCAGATAAAGGCTAGGGCAGCGGTGCGTGATGCTGCAAGAGTTCTCGGTTATCCGTACGTGGTAGGAGACAAGGTGGCTAAGGCTATGCCGCCTTTGATCATGGGCCGAGACACTCCCTTGAAATACTGTTTTGAAGATGACCCTAAATACACTGATGGTTTTAAAGCTGCCGCTTCGCTACGTGAAATGGTAGATACCGACAAAGATGTTGAGCGAGTAATCGAAGTTGCGATGGGCTTAGAAGGCTTACGTAGACAAGATGGAATCCATGCAGCTGCAGTTGTAATTACTAAAGAGCCGTTAACTAACTATTTGCCTATTCAGCGCAAGCCTTCAAGTGGCCAAGATCCAGAAGAAGCGCCAGTAGTTACACAATACGAGATGCACGGTGTAGAAGAGCTTGGGCTACTCAAGATGGACTTCTTGGGTCTTCGGAATTTAGATGTTATCTCTGATGCTTTAGATTTGATCAAAAGAGTTAAGAACATTGAATTAGACATTGATAATGTAGATCTGTTTGATGATAAAACTTACGAGATGTTACAAGAGGGTAAATCGATTGGTGTATTTCAGCTAGAATCATCACCCATGCGGGCGTTAATGCGTTCAATGGCTCCGACTGAGTTTGAAGATATAGCTGCTTTGGTTGCCTTGTATAGGCCAGGGCCAATGGCTGCGAACATGCACAATGATTACGCTGATCGTAAAAATGGCAGAAAAGAAGCTGAGATTTTTCATCCTGATGCTGCTGAGATTCTAGGTGGTACATATAACCTTTGTATCTATCAAGAAGAGTTGATGATGCTCGCTCAGAAGTTTGCTGGCTATGATATGGCGCAGGCTGATAACTTGCGTAAAGCCATGGGTAAAAAAGTCCGGGAGCTTATTAAGGCAGAGCGTCAAACATTTGTTGATGGCTGTGAGGCTACTGGGTATGGTCGAGATCTTGGCGAAGAACTTTTTGACACCATGGAGCCCTTTGCTGACTATGCTTTTAATAAGAGTCACTCTTATGGTTACGGTTATGTTAGCTATCAAACTGCATATTTAAAGGCAAATTATCCAGCTGAGTACTTGGCTTCTCTTTTAACCAGTGTTAAAAGTAATTTAGATAAAGCTGGAATTTATTTGAATGAGTGCCGACAATTTGGCATCCAGGTTTTAGTTCCGAATGTAAATTTGTCTGAAACAGACTTTTCTTCAGTTCCAAACCCTGAATCTGAGATCAATGATATTTCGTTTGGCCTTTCTGCAGTTAGAAATGTTGGCGAGGGTATTGTTGAAAAGATTATTGATGAACGCTTAGAAAACGGGCCTTACGAAAACTTTAACGATTTCTGTGAACGGGTCGACTACTCAGTTTTAAATAAGCGTGCCTTAGAATCGTTAATCAAATCAGGTGCCTTTGACTGTATGGAACATCCAAGAAAAGGTTTATTGGAATGTTTCCAAGAAATTGTTGATAAGACAGTTTCAAAGCGGCGTGAGAAAGATATGGGTGTAATGACCCTGTTCGGTGGTTCAGATCCAGATAACGATGATCTTCTTTTTGATGACCGTCCAGATATTTTTGATGTTGAATTTGAGAAAAGTCAAAAGCTGGCTTTTGAAAAAGAAATGTTGGGACTCTACATATCAGATCATCCACTGATGGGCTTAGAGTCAGCCTTGAATAGAAAAGCTTCAAATAGAATATCTGAGATTCAAGAATCTGAAGATGGGAATTCGGTCACCCTTGGTGGAGTGGTCACAGGCCTTGTAAAAAAATGGACTCGCAAAGGCGATCTTATGGGTGTTTTTGTTTTAGAAGATTTAACTGATTCTACCGAAGTAATGGTTTTTCCGAGAACATTCGCTGATTACGGTCATTTATTAGAAGATGACAGGATTGTAATCCTTCGAGGTCGTGTAGATAAAAGGGATGAGACTGCTAAAATTATTGCTCAGGGTGTTCAAGTGTTTGAACCTGAATTAGCTGGTTCTTCTCCACCATTGCGCTTGTCAATAAGACCCGAACAACTCTCTGAAATTATATTAGAAAAGCTTCAGGTTGTTTTAAAAGATAACCCGGGAGATTCTTCTGTATTCATTCATTTAAATGACCAACAAGTTATTAGCTTAGGTGATGAGTTTCACGCTAATATAAATGATGGTTTAATCCCAGAGCTAAGGATTCTTCTAGGTGAAGATTCAATTATAGGGTAGTTCTATTCATGAGTTTGTTGATCCGTCAGCACTAGATTGTATGTAATGCTTATATCAAAATCTACTAATTATCTTCAGGGGAGTTCCCTTGGTCCTATAGCACGTTTAAGCACGATCGTTTTTTTAGTAGTAACTATGTTAATAGGCTTGAGGTTCGGCGAGGATAGTCAGTTAGCTTTTCTTGCCCGTCAAGAGTTTATTATTCTTTTATTTGGTCTGGCTGTTGGTGCGTTAATTCTTACCCCTATCAAAGTTGTTATGAAAATACCGTTATCAATTTCGATTCTGGCTTTATTGGTTTGGATGGCTTTTTCAATTGGTTGGACTTATAACAGCGTTGCAACAAAATTTATATTTACTAGAACATTTCCTTTATATTTTGGAATGCTTTGCGTCAGTGGGATCGTCTCTTTTTCTGATATCAAATTATCAATGGTTTGGTTTACCAGAATTATTGTTGTCTCTACTTTTATAGCGGCGGTAATATTTCCTGAAACTCGTATTCATATTAACGCTGATGCTTTTGCAGAGGGTACTTATCCTGGCTGGCATGGCTTTTTTGGTCATAAAAATATTATGAGCCCAGTTCTTGTACTTGGGCTATTGACGGTATATCTTTTTGATAAAAATACTATTTTAAAATATTCAACTATGGTTTCAATTGCAGTTCTGCTTATCCTTTCAACTTCTGCAACGGGTCTGTCAGCGGCTATCCTTGGTTTAAGCTTTTTGGTTTGGCTTAAACTTTTTAGAGATTTTGATTCCCGGAGTAGCACACTCTTTTTTGTAGTTTCTATTTTTTTTGGGGTTGTTATTTTAGGCGCAGTTATTACTTCGCTAGGCTCAATAGCTCAAGCCTATGGAAAAGATTTAACTTTCACCGGTCGAACTGACATTTGGTCTACTGCCATTACTTTTATTGGCCGAGAGCCATTTCTTGGATATGGACTAAATGGTATTTTTTGGCGAGGTGACGGCGGCTCGGGTCCGGAATCTTATGAATTCTGGGGCATAATTGGCTTTCGAATTTCACATGTTCATAATGGAATTCTAGATTTAATTCTCCAAATCGGACTGATTGGGGCTGTTCTATACGCTGGGCTTGTGTTATCAACTCTGTATGGGGGCTGGAAAATCTATGATGATTATCCAGATATTTCGCTTTGGATTGTTTCAGTTCTTTTCGCTCAGATCTTCATTGGGCTTTCTGAGAGCGTATTTCTTGGCGGCTGGCTATTATTGATTTTCTTAATGAAAGTTATGACTATGCGGGCTAACTTAGAAAAAAATCAAAATAGTAAATTAAGTTTATTGTGAGCGTAATTTTTAAAAAGATTTGGAATGCCTTTGATGGGCTGGCAAGCGATTCTCTTTGGGCTATTTTGTTTGATGTTATTAAGTTAATTTCTGCAATTATTTCTTTTACCCTTATTCAAAAAATTTTAGATACAGAAAAATATGGAAGCTTTATGGCTGTTTTTGCGATAATTGCTCCTCTAGGTGCTTTAAGCTACGCCGGCCCAGGTTTAGCAATTCTCAAAGCAATATTTAGAGACCGTCTAGATAACTTAACTACTTTTAGATCTTATTTAACTTTAAGCTTTTTTGCTTCACTGGGCTTGAGTGTTTTTGGGATTGTATTTGCACTTTTTATTACTAATGATTTAAATGTATTTGAGATTTCTTTTTTAGTTCTGAGTGAATTGCTTGCTGGGTCAGTAATCATGATGGTCGCATCGTTTTTGCACGCAACAGCAGGTTTTGCAAATATGACTCGAGTCAAGATAGGCATGATTGCCATCAAAATTTCGTTAATTTTTTTACTGGTAGTTTTGGATGCAAATTTAGAACAAGAGATCGAAATCTTGAGTCGTATTAGTTTACCTTTTGAGAAGTTTGAAGCATTTACGATTCTAAATCTTGGTCTTGGTTATTTAGTTTTCTATGTTTTGTATGCTATTTGGCTTTTAAGAGTTCATTTGCCAAAGTATGGCTATAAATTCTCCTTCAAAAAACCTGAATATCCATACTTGAGATCTGGTTTGATCTTTGGTGGTCCAATGGCGGCTGGGCAGTTCCAGTCTGAAGGGGACAAAATAGTTATGGAAAAGTTTAATGCAGATGCTAATGAAGTTGGACTGTACGCAAATGCCTACAAAATAATTTCTTTTGGAATAACTCCTCTCAGAGCACTAAACTCTGCTGCTTTTCAAAGGTTTTTACCAGATGATGAATCACAAAAAGGTTTACATTTACGAAGAGCAACTAGATACACGGCTTTTCTCTTTTCTGCTTCTGTAGCTATTTCAGCCGTCTTATATCTTTCTTTACCTCTAATCGATTTCTTAATTGATGATAATTATAAAGATGCACGGAAAATGATTCCATGGTTGATCCCAATTATTCCGCTATTTGCGTTGAAGGGAACACCACTCAATGGCTTAATTGGTTTAGACAGAACCTTGGAAAGAAGTTATATATATTTTGCTTCTTCAATGTTTTCTTTAATCATGTATCTAATATTTATTCCACCATATGGTTGGAAAGGGGCAGTTGCTGCCACTCTGATTAGTGAGGTATTCTTAGCTATAGTTAGCTGGGTTGCTATTATCTATTATCAACGTAAGAGCGATCAGACAAAGCTCGTTGATGAAGCTGCTATAGTGGGCTGATGGTTTTAGTAAGTGTTGTCATGCCTATTGGAAGAGTAGATCAAGATCTGGTGCTTCAGTTTGAGGCCTTAGACTCTCAAAGCTACTCTGGACCTTGGGAATTAGTTCTTTCTTTAAATACTAATGAAGAAGATGAGATAGAAAAGTTAAATAAGTTAGTAGATAAGATAGACAAGCCTACAGTCAAGGTTGTTGATTCTTCCCAGGTTAGAAGCGCTTCTTATGCTCGAAATATTGGAGTAAAGAATTCTCAAGGAGAATTTCTAATATTCTGTGATGGCGATGACATCGCTGATTCAGACTGGTTGTCTGAGATCGTCGGGTTTCTTCAAGAGAACCCTCAAAAAGCAGTTGGTGGTCAACTAGGCGAAGATGTATTAGCTATCCCAGGACAAGAGTCTTGGAGACCTCCCGCAACGCCAGGTGCACTACCGAGGTTCCTAGATCATCCGTATTTAGTAAGTGCCAATATGGGTTTATCTAGAGAGTCTTTTGAAAAAGCTGGTGGATTTGATGAAGATCTGATCCGATGTGAAGATATAGCTTTTTCATGGGAGCTAATTAACTTAAATATCGATATTGAATACCTGGATTCAGCAATTATTCATTATCGACACAGAAAAGGCTTAAAAAACCTACTAAAACAGCATTATATGTATGGTCGTGGCTTCTCTCAACTGCTTTCTAGATTTGGCACGCCTGGATCTTCAGAAAATATTTCTACAATAAATAAATTTAAGCCTAATGGTCAGAAAGTTGCCAGCAAAAACACAGTGTATTTCTTAAGAAGAGGTGCAATTGCTCTAGGTCGAATTGTAGGGCTGGTGGAGCAGAGGTTCAAAAAATAGGGTATTCTAGGGGGTACGCCTTTTTTTTGACTTCTAGGAAACTTGATGGAAATATCATTTGTAATCTCAGCGCTTCGTAGGAGATTTTGGGTAATAGCAGTTTTTACTTTGCTAGGGTTTTTACTTGGTTTTGTAATAACTCCCAGAGATGAGTCTTTTCAATCATCAGTCGGTTTGGTTGTTAGACAACCGGTCGGCGGCTTTCAAGATTCTGATAGGTACTTGGCAACAGAAATGGGTGTCATCAGAAGCAGTCAATTTATCGGAGAAACGGCAGATAAATTTGATCAGCTAGATTTCTTAGATATCGCCGAAGCCATTGAGATTGAGCAGAAGGAAGACACTGATAGCGTTATAATTACTGCGACTCATTCAAACAGATATTTGCCAGCGTCCATAGCAAATGCTTATGCAGGGACTTATATAGATAGTTTAAGTAAGTCCAGCTTGAATCCTGGTGAGACAGAAAAATTAAACATTGAACTTTTTGGGGATCCAGAAAACCCAGAAGTGAAGGGTCTGTTAGCTGAAGTAGCTCAAGTCAACGATCTGATTAGTCGTAAGGTTGATGCTTCTACTCAGAATTTGGCTGTGGCTGATCCAGAGCTTGAGTGGAAAAGAACCAAGTTGATAAATGAGATCGCTGCAAAAGAGTCTCGTCTTGGCACTTTATCTGTTCCTCCGAATAGTTTTATATTTGAAGATGCTGTTCGTACAGATCGTGTTACTGCTGGAAAAAGTTTTTATATTTTTGGTGGACTTGTTGGTGGCGGGCTTTTTGGTCTCTTAGTTGCTTTAACTTGGGCGAGGTTCTCGACCAAGGTATTGGACGAGCTTTCTGTAGGGGAGCTTCTAGGAACTCCTGTAGTTGCTGAATTACCTCATTACCGGTCTTTGTCAAGAAACCCTTTAGCAGCGTTCAGGTCGTTGCCTCGTTCCGCTGTGCCTGTGATAAGCCAGCTGTGCGTACGTTCTGAGGCTAAAGCCCAAATGAGCGACCGATTAATCGTTGCTGTAGTTGGTACCCAAAGAGGAGCTGGTGCAACAACAGTAGCGCTTGCTATGGCTGAGCAGTTTGCAACTACAGGTTCTGAAGTGGTCTTAATTGATGGTGATGTGCGAGATCCAAAAGTTACTGAAGTCTTTGATGGTTCTGTTAATGGTGGTATCCCAGCGGTTATAGCTAATGATGGCGCTTTAATCGACCGACAAGGGGATTCAGTTTTCACTAAGACAATGGACCCACAAGTGAGTGTCTTAGGCCTAGGGGCGTCTCGTGGCAGGGCGCTTAGACGAGAAAATATTGCAAGTATCTTAGAAGCAGCAAGTAGGAAAGCTCAAATTGTTGTAGTTGATGGTGGCCCAGCTCTTGACCTTGCATCAACAATTCAGCTAACGCGGTTGGCTGATGCAGTTGTTTTGGCTACTCCAATTAGTAGACAAAAAGTTGATGAACTGGCAGATATAGGCCGCCAACTTTCTCAAGTCAGAGAAAAACTATTACCAATAATTACCATTCCTGCTAAAATTCGCAGTACTGAAGCAAAACAAATCCAAGAAATAAACCTTGATAGAGGGCTTCCGTCTAACGACAGGGCAACTGTAATCTTTGAATAGGAGTAATTTTGAGCGTAGATTCTAAGGACATTCCTGTAGTCATCATGTGTGGTGGTTTTGGGACTCGTATTAGAGGGGTTTCTGAAGATCTTCCAAAACCGATGATTCCTATCGGAGGTTATCCAATCCTTTGGCACATTATGAAAACTTATAGTTTTTATGGTCATCGTAAATTTATTTTATGTTTGGGTTATAAAGCTTGGGATATTAAAGAATTTTTTATCAGGTACAAATCTATGGTTTCTGATATAAAAGTATTAACAGCTTCAGATTCAATCTCTCCGGTATCGGAAGATCAGGTTGATGATTGGGAAGTGACTTTAGTAGACACTGGTATTAATTCTGGTACAGGTGGTCGTTTGGCTAAGGTTGCTCATCTAATCGATACAGATCATTTCATGTTGAGTTACGGAGATGGCGTTGGAAACATAGACTTGTCTGCTCAGCTAGCAAACTTAGCCACTTCAGATTACTTAGGTCTGGTTACTGGAGTTCATCCTACTTCTAGATACGGTGAGCTAAGCGTTAGCGATGGACAGGTCACTAGCTTTGCAGAAAAAATAGAATCTAATGGGTGGGTTTCTGGCGGCTTTTTTGCCTTCAAATCAGATTTTCTAGAATATGTACCTCAAGATGAACCGGCTCACTTTTTTGAACATGGCCCTTTGCAGAAATTAGCTGCTGAAGGTAAATTAGGTTTGTTCCCCCATGGCGGTTTTTGGATGGGGATGGATACGTTCCGCGAGTACAGTTCTCTGAATGCTATGTGGGAGCAGAATGAAGCTACTTGGAAAGTCTGGGGTTCAGAAAGTCCCGACGTTGTGTTGAGTTAATTCAAATGGTGTCTTAGTTTCAAAACTATCTAAGCTAGTTTTGTTATTCAAATTAATTTCTGTCTGAATTTGTGAATTCCAATTATTTAGGTCTCCGTCTACAACACAAATTCCTAAGATTTTTGCCCCAACTCTATTTAGAGCACTAATAGATGTCCCTAATTCTTTTTTCTTAGTCTTCCCAGCTCTGACAACTATCAGGACTCGGTCTACTTTAGAGGCTAATGCTAGAGCATCTGAGTATGGAAGAATTGGGGGAGAGTCGAGCACAACGATGTCTGCTTGGGTCTTTAGGTTAGTGAGGAGCTTTGAGAACCCTGCGCTAGCTAGGAAAGCTCCAGCACTTGGAGGACCATATCCTGAGGGTAAAACTATTAAGTTGCTTTTTTCATCGGCGATTTTAAGGGCAACTTGTTTTAGAGGTGTATGGTCAAGGACATAATTTGTTATTCCTGGTTCTGATGTGCATCCAAATACATTGTGTAAATCTGGTTTTCTAAAGTTCGTATCTGCGATAACTACACGGTTTTGAACTGACCCTAATGTCCAGGCAATGTTTACCGCACTTGTTGTTTTACCTTCGTTAGCTCCAGGACTAACAACTAAGAGCGAGTTAAAATCATTCTCTGATTTAGCGAACTCAATTGATGCCCTAATTTTTTGATATGCCTCAGCAACCTCAGAATTAGGATGGCTCATTACTGCTAGAGATAGTTCAGAGTTAGAAAGTTTACCTTTTGAAGACGGGATAACCCCGATTGTTGGAACACCGTACATTTCGAGATCTGATATGTCTTTTATAGAACTATCTACCTGATCAAGTGCTATTGCTGTTATTAGCCCAAGAATTGTTCCTATAAGTAATGAAATTAATAGTATTTTGCTTAGCGAGTTCGAGGATGGAGCTTTTGGAACCTGTGCTTCTTTGATAACCTCTGCGCTATTGCTTACAGATAAAGTGCTTGTAATTTTTAGATCAGAGATCTTGTCGTTTAATAATGATATTTGTGAATCTAAAAGGTTTGTATCTGAATTTTTAACTTGAGTATCAGTAACAGCTACTTCTGTATCTTCAGGATTTATAGGTGTGCTCTGGAGCGCTAGATCTCTAGAGTTTTGTAGATCTAACTTTTCTTTTTCCAAAATGTTTATTGCTGCAGCAATACTTTGTTGGTTATCTTTTGATTTTGTTTCAACGTAAGATTGAGCCCAAAGGTTTGCATCCTGTGCTGCTAGATCAGGTGTTCCAGAATCTGCACTAAACCAAAGAGTATCAGAATCTTCGTTCTCTTCATCTCTACTTATTTCTATATCGATTTCTCGATCAGTTTTGCTTGCGACTGTCTCAGTTACAGCGTCACCTCCGGCATAAGTAATTTCGTTACCTAGATTTCTTTCAGCTATTCCTGGATTGTTTGTTGATTCAAACGAGCCTGATTTTACAAGTACTTGCGCTGTAGCGGAATAAGAAACTGCTTGGGTAAGAGAATATAGCGTTCCGATCACTAAGGTGGCTACTGTTATAGCCAAAATCCAAGGGGCTTTTCTTCTAAATAAGTTTAGATAACCAATTAGTTCGGTTGGTGTGGCAGGTGTGTTAGCTGGCGGCATCATATGATCTTAGGTTCAACTAGAGAATTTTTCTAGCTAAATACAAAATAAAGTTAGATTTCTTCGGTTATTGTCTTTGCAGCCTGGAGATAATCATGTCCTGGTTCTCTCAAATCTATGATATCGGCAGCGTTAGGGGCATCAGAAATCATAAATGGAGGTAATGTCGAATAACTCTCTCTACCCCTGATTGAATCAGTATTCGAACTCTTACGCTTTAAAAATTTTCTGATCGGGAGCAGGAACAACGACACAGCCATTTGTTCAGCAGTTGCTAGTAAGATCCGTAGATCTAGCCAGAACGTCCAGTTCTCGACGTAGTGTAGGTCAAGGCGTCTGTAGGCATTAAATGCTTCATTTGATCGTGCTTCAACTTGCCATAGCCCTGTGATCCCAGGCCGTACATCAGTTCTTTTACGAAGCTCTTCATCAAAATCTTGAGTCTCTTCTGGTAGCGCTGGCCTTGGGCCTACTAAGCTCATATCGCCTTTTAAGACATTGAATAATTGGGGTAGCTCATCGATCGAGGTTTCTCTGATAAATTTACCTACTTTTGTAATTCTTGGATCATTTGAAAGCTTAAACAGAGGACCATTTCTTTCGTTCTGATCTTCCATCTCTTTTTTCATTAAGTCAGCTTCGGTGACCATAGATCGAAATTTATACATATCAAATTCGGTTCCCTTGCGAGCAACTCTTTTTGAAGTGTAAAATATTGGTCGGCCATCTTCGATGAGAATCGCAAGTGCAGAAATTAAGATAAAAGGAAAGAATAGGACTAGTCCAACTAAAGCTCCGACTATGTCTAAGACTCGTTTAGCTTTTTTTTGCCACAATGAAGTTTTATTACGGGCAACAGAAATAAACGGTTCGTGTACTAAAGATTTAACTTCGAACCTTCCTTCGCGCATCCTGCTTATCCCTGTAGTTAGGTGTACATCAAACCCAGCTTCAAATAGTTCTTGTGTGATGCCTTGGAAACGATCTCCGCGAAAACCTGTTGTAGTAACAATAGCGCTACCAATATCGTAGCGTTTCATTATTTCTATAAGCCTACTTGTAGGCCCAATCCAGTAATCGGCTAGTCCGTTTCTTTCTGATACAGCTAAGCTGCCTACAACTCCACAAAAATGTAATTGAGATTCAGGATGATCTAAAATTAGGTTTGTTAGCTCTTTTGCTTCTCTACCCGCACCTACAACAGTAACTTTTTGTTTGTGAGATATATCGCTCGAAACTTCAGATCTGATTGATGTCAATAGCGCTCTTACTAGAGTTCTGAGTTGGAATAAAACTATACTTCCGAGGATAATTTCTGTTGCCCCAATAGGTAAATTAGCAAAAGCTGCAAATATTGTTACTGCAGCAGCTCCTGTGACTACGGCGACAAATACTTTGGCAATCTCATCAGTTTTTGGTAACGAAGGAGCTTTTTGATATAGCCCTTTACGTCTCATCATAGTAATGGTTGCAATTACTGCAACTAAAGAAAATATTGCAGATTCAAAAGTTGAACGCACCGTTACTATGGTGATGTTAGAAAATAAGAACGCTCCAAGCCAGCAGATGCTTGCTAAGAAAATATCAATATGTATTTGTTTACCAAGAGAGCCAAATAGCTTTTTAGCTTCTTTCTCCGTTTGCATCTAGATTCTTTCTTCCGCATATGCCCGCACTTAACAAATATATCATCATTATGTTAATTGAGTATGGCTACCGAGCCTGAGGTGGCTAATTTATTGAAAAAATTAGATTAATTTGGTCGATTATGCTCTTGTTGCAGTTATTAGTTGAGAAATTCCGCCGGTTAATTGTTTGTGTTCTATATCGGTAAATCCTGCGGATCTCAGCATTTCTAGCATCTCAGACCTGGGAGGCAAATAAGATACAGATGCTGGCAGATATGAGTAGGCTTTTTTATTAGAAATTAAGCCGCCGATTTTTGGAACAATTTTATTGAAATATAGGTTGTGTCCAAATTTTAGAAAACGATTATCTGGGGTAGAGACGTCGAGTAAAGCTATTCGTGATTGAGTTTTAAAAGTTCTGTGGAGCTCTTCAAAAAAAGGTTTTAGATCAGTCAGGTTTCGTAAAGCGTATCCACAAACAGCGGCGTCAACACTTTCAGATTGGATTGGCAGTTTGAGTAAATCACCTTGTATAAGATCCAAGTCATGAGGCGAATTTTTTAACATTCCCAGAGAAAGATCAATCCCAATAACAGTGTGACCTTTTTTCTTCAGAGCTTGAGCGAAGTCGCCAGTCCCGCATGCTAAATCTAGAATTGTTGATTTATTATTTAGGTTTAGGCTTGCAATAGCTTTTTTGCGCCAGCGGACATCTAATCTGAAAGTTAGTATTCTGTTTAGCAAATCATATCTAGGAGCAATTGAGTCAAACATAGTTTGAACTGCTTCTCGTTTGTTTTCCTTATTCGGTAGCTGATTATTTTGGCTCATCTTGTTTCTTTGTTATCTTTACCTTAGTCGACTTAGTCTCTGTTGCGAGTTGGCCACATGCAGCAGATATTTCAACTCCACGGTTTTTTCTTACAGTAACGTTTACACCTTCATCTTCTAGAATTTCTACGAATGTATTTATTTGTTGTTTGCTGGAACCTTTTGTTGGCCAGCCAGGAGTTGGGTTTAATGGGATTAAATTTACGTGTGCATTAGCTTCAGTGGCTATTTCAGCTAGCTGTATAGCGTCAGTATCGCTGTCGTTAGTATCTTCAATCATTGCCCATTCAAATGATACTCTTCGGCCTGTCAGTTCTCGATAATTTTTACAAGCAACAACTAAGTCTTTGAGAGGGTAACGTTTGTTTATTGGAATTAGTTCTGTTCTCAACTCATCATTTGCTGCGTGTAAGGAAACAGCTAAACCTATCTGAAGTTTTTCTTTTGCAAGATTATTCATCTGGGGGATTAAGCCAATCGTGGAAACAGTAATGTTTCTTGCTCCGATTTGCAGATCATTCATAATTCGCTTTAGCGATCTAAGAACTATTGGGAAGTTAGCCATAGGCTCACCCATCCCCATGAATACAACGTTAGAAAGTCTTCTGTCTAAAGCTTTACAAGCATTTTGAGCTGCTACTATTTGTTCAAGAATTTCACCTAACGTCAAATTTCTTGTATACCCGGCTTGGCCGGTCGCACAAAATCCGCAGGCCATCGCACAGCCAGCTTGGCTAGAGATACACACAGTAGATCTCTGTTCGTAGTGCATCAGCACAGTTTCAATTGTTGCTTTGTCTGGTAACTCAAATAACCACTTTGAAGTGAGTTTATCTTCACTAGATTGAACTGCTATTGGGTTTAACGAAGGTGACAAGTCTTCGGAGAGTTGAGTTCGAATTTGATCTGGAAGTGTTGAAATATCTGATATAGAGTTCCCTCTCAGATATAGCCCATCCCAAATTTGTTCTACTCTAAACTTAGGTTCTGAACTTAAAAGATCAGAATAGTTTTTTTTATCTAAACTCCATGGTGATTCCATACATTGATTGTACTGACTAGATTTCAAAGTAGATGTGGCTTTGTTTATAGTTGAAACCAATAGTCTCATAAATCTTGATTGCTATCTCGTTTGTAGATTCAGCAAATAGATTGGCATTGCTATAGCCAAGAGATGCTAAATGATTTAAACCGCTAAGGACAACTTTTTTGCCAATCCCTTTATTTTGAAAATCTGGGTTCACGGCTACAACATATAGTTCGCCGATCATGTTTTCTTGGTCTGGTTTAACCCAGCAAAATCCTTGTATCTGATCTTTTGAAGGAGAATATATTCTGATGTGGCTGTCTTGGTACCACGCCTTTTCTTGAAGATTCGAGAATGTTGTTTTATTCATATTCCCTTGATCCGGATGATCTGAAAACGCTTGATTATTAACTTTAATAAAATTATTTGTATCTGAAATTTTAAAACTTCTTGTAGCTAAATATTCTCCGGATATGTCTGCAAGCTCACAGACGTATTCGTTAACTTGTCTGAGGACTATAAAATTTCTTTTGGCTATGATCTGAGTTATTGTTTCATCGGCTGGCTTGATCCAGAGTTTTATTTGCTGATTTGGGAGCTGAGTCTTTAGTTCATCAAAACACTTCTCTAACAAAGCCGGCTCTATCTGGAATGACCTTGATATAAATATTTCTGCGGTGAATACTTTTTTCTTGATGCTTCCAGCGATCAATACTTTAGGGTTGTCTACTTCTCCTGCAATTACACCGCTATAGCAATCTAGCTGTGAAATTGAAAGCAAATCTTGTTCTGACTGTTGTTTATTCGGAAAGGTAGATATCAGTTTTTTGATACCAGTTTTATGTTTTTCGAACTGATAGTCTTCAAAAAAATTTATAGCGGTCACAGCGAACGACTTTATCAAAGTTTTTCGCATTACTAGGTTACTATGGTGGATGAATGAAAGAATCTAAAAAGTTAAATGAAAAAGCAAAATCAATTAACGATTTGTTGACTCTTGAATATCCTGTGGCTGAATGTGAATTAATCCATGACAATAGTTTCCAACTTCTAATTGCTACTATCCTTTCAGCCCAGACAACTGATGTTGGAGTAAATAAAGTCACACCAAACTTGTTTAAAAAATTTCCAGATGCACAAAGTCTGGCACAAGCAAAAGAACCTGAAATTGAAAAAATTATTGGTTCAATTGGGTTATTCAGGACTAAGGCTCAACGAATAATAAAATGTTCGCAACAAATTATGGCAACTTTTGACGGTGAGATTCCCACGTCTATTGAAGATTTAACTTCGCTAGCGGGGGTAGGCCGCAAGACGGCGAACGTTGTCCGGGCTGTAGCTTTGGGTCTTCCCGGTTTGGCTGTTGATACACATGTGAAGCGGTTGAGTAATCTATTAGGTTTAACAAATAAAAAAGACCCAGTTGCAATCGAATTAGAATTAAATGAGTTATTCGATCCAGAGATTTGGGGAGAATTTAGTTTAAGGCTTATTCTTCATGGCCGCCGTGTTTGTGTTGCTCGTAAACCTAGGTGTTCAGATTGTCTTTTAAGCGATGTTTGTCCTTCTGTAAACATGTAGGCGTCGTCGGTAAGAGCATCGGCACAGCGCTTGCTGGTCTACAAAGAAAAACGTTCTCTGGGATATTTTTACTAGCATCCCACCTTTTAATTATGGAATGAATTAAGTTATTAATTGCCAGGTTCCCGCCACCTGGTAAAAAAAAGCGAAATGCGGGTCCGCCGCCCCGTTTCGCATTGGCCAGCGTCTCACTATGAGGCGCTGGCCCACTTTTTTACAGGGAATCTTTTTAATTTTAGATTCCCTCAATGAATCCGCTCCGCTCGGGGCAGCTTGCCTGCAAGCACGATCCGGGAATCTTATTGAGCTGAGCTCCACCTCGATACAGATTAACAACCCTTAAGTGTTGGTAAATTTAATTAATCTTCGACTAGCTGTTGTTAACTGACGTTCTATTTCAAGCAGGTTTATTAGATCTTCATCATCAGGGTGGAGTTCATTTGATATCTGAGAAATCCTCGTTACAAGGTCTTCGAGTTGAGATGAGATTGATGATAGTTCACTTAGATTCAAGAATTTGAACTTTATAGGTTTTTCTCATCAAAGAGGTAATTTCGCTCTTAATAGCGATAGTTACTTCGTATTTAGGTGCTTAGCCATAGAAGTTTTGCGTTGCCCATTCTTTATCAGTAGGACTATCATAAAAATGCCCGATACCGATGTGAGTGAATTCTTTTTTCAATATATTACAAAGATGGGGATCGGAATCGCGCCAACCTTCAAAAAATACTCTAGCTACTTCTAGATCTGGATCTCCTTGTGCCTGTTGTCTATATCCAGAATGCCAAGCAACATTTTCTCCCCAAGTATTAAATGCAGTATTATTATCTTCCAAGATTTTGCGTTGGTCGGCTAGAGGTCTATGGCTCATATGATTTGCTTGAGCCATTTGTATAGACCAGTCTCTAGCTAGTATTATCGAAATAGAATTATCTAGCATAAATGGTTGTAAACCTTTCGCCGAATTACAACCTGCTGGTAATGGCTCTGATCTGGCAAGGCGTCCGAACGGGTTCTGGCGATATTCATTTACTAAGTTGAATATTTCTAATTCAACTTTGTTTAAAGAAGCAGGTTGTGTGGGCGCAGTTGTTGTGGTTGGTTTGATCGTAGTTGTGGTTTCAGGCTTTGCTGTTGTTGCCGGTTGAGTGACTGTTGTAATAGCATTGGTAGTTGGTGTAGAAACGGTGCTAGTAGGTGCTTTAGTGACAAGAGGTTGAGTAGTGCTAGAAGATTCTGCGGGGGCTTTCCCTAGTGTTGTTGTTTCTTCTTTCGTGGTTTCAGACCCGATGCTTGTACTTGTATCTTTTTGTATGAAAGTGGTACTTGACTTCTTTATCTTTATCGTATTTCCAACATTTGCTAGTTGATTAGGGGCTGAGCTTAAGCTTAGAGCTGGGTTAGTTTCTTGTTGGCTTACTGAAACTCCTATGACCCCAGAAAATATGCAAGCGCAGGCAAAAATGGAGACAGTAAATTTTGGCTTAGATCGTACATTATTTATAAATTTCCAAAACAAAAGTTTTTCCCCGTCTACTTTTTAAGTTCTGTCTATTTCTTTCATCGTGATATCTTGTGGAAATCTGTAGAACTAATACCATTTTTAATAAAATTTCGGCTATTCTTCCCGATGATGGGTACAACTTCAAAGAACAAAAAAAAGCGCTCAACTAGCGATAAACTGGCCATAAAAATGCTGAGCGATAGGATTTTGGTTGATTTAGAAGGATCTGAAGGAGATCGTAAATCTACAGGCGGAATTCTGATCCCTGCTACAGCTCAAGTTGAAAAACGCTTAACATGGGCACAAGTAATTGCTACTGGACCTAACGTTAGATCCATGGAACTAAATGATCGTGTTCTATTTAACCCAGATGACCGATACGAAGTTGAAGTTGGCGGCAAAGATTATGTTATCTTGCGTGAACGCGATGTGCATGCAGTAGCTGCTGAACGGTTAGACGATTCGCATACGGGGCTGTACCTATGACCACGTCTAGAGAAGAGTTTTTTTCATTAGCTAAACAATATCAAGCGGTCCCTTTAACTAGAGAATTATTAGCAGATATGACTACCCCTGTTGGCACCTTTCTAAGATGCGTTTCTTCTGAGCAAGGGTTTATTTTAGAGTCAGTTGAAGACGATGATAAGTGGAGCCGCTTTAGTTTTGTTGGTCGTAAAGCTCATGCTGTATTAAAATCTTACGGCAAAAGGGTTGAGATCGATGGTGAGCTCCCTATCGAAGGCATCCCAATTAATCAAGGAATTTTGTCTGCTCTAGACTTTTTATTGAGTAAGTTCTCAGGACCAACTTTAGAAAATCTGCCGCCTTTAACTTCTGGCCTTGTTGGCTACTTTGGTTACGATGTTGTTCTCGAGATAGAGGACCTTCCTTTTGAGAATAAGGATAATTCAGACACTCCAGATTCGATAATTTCTGTAATCGGAGAAATGGCTGTCTTCGATCATTGGACACAAAGGGTTACTTTAATCTCGGTTGCTCTGTTGCCAGAAAGTCCATCAGATGATCAGATAGAAGCAGCTTATGCGGATGCTCTTGAACGCCTTGATGACTTGACATCAGCTGGGGCTAATCCAATAAATGAACCTCTAGTTGATACCCCTGTTCTTGGTGAGCTGCCAGAGATTACTACTGGGCTATCAAAGGATCAGTTTGTTGCAGCTGTGGAGTCAGCAAAAGATTTTATCTCAGCTGGTCATATTTTTCAGGTTGTATTGTCAAATAAGTTTTCATTTGAAATTGATGCTGATCCATTAGATGTTTATCGTGTTCTTCGCCAAATTAATCCTAGCCCCTATATGTTCTTTTTGCAGAACGAAGATGTCAGTATCGTTGGTTGTTCTCCTGAACCTTTGGTGAAAGTGAATGGATCAAAAGTCGTTTCTAGACCAATAGCTGGGACCCGGCCAAGAGGTAAAAACTCTGAAGAAGATTCTGTTCTGGCTGCTTCACTTATTGAAGACCCTAAGGAAGTGGCCGAGCACGTCATGTTAGTTGATCTTGCACGCAATGATTTGGGAAGGGTTGTAGAGTACGGGTCTTTAGAAATTGAAGAGATGATGACTTTAGAAAAATATAGTCATGTCATGCATCTAACCTCTCAAGTATCTGGCGTCAAGGCTGCAAATAAGTCGTTGGTTGATGTACTGAAAGCTACTATTCCTGCTGGAACAGTTAGTGGCGCACCAAAAGTAAAGGCGATGCAGATCATTGATGATTTGGAGCCAACCAAACGTGGTCCGTACGCTGGTTTGGTTGGTTATATAGATTTTTCTGGAAACCTAGATTCTGCTATCACAATAAGAACTATGGTATTCGCTGGCTCTTCTGCCTCAGTTCAGGCTGGTGCTGGCATTGTTGCTGACAGCGACCCAGAGAGCGAATATGAAGAATGTTTTAATAAGGCAAAAGCTTTACTAATGTCAGTTAAACCAGCTGAAGTAATGTGTAAACAACGAAAAGAATAAGCTTTATGGATAATGTTTTAATATCAGCTATAACCTACGATGTTGTCACAGTTTCAGGTGAGGATTCTGTTAGTTATTTACAGGGTCAACTGTCACAGGATCTTGAGCTAATAGATGTTGGAGCGACTAAAAAATCTTTGTTATTAACTCCACAAGGTAAATTGGTTGCTTTGTTAAGAGTGCTTCGAGATTCAGAAAATCAATTGAAAATTGTTATTGAAAATGGTCTTGGCGAAGATGTAATTGCACGATTAAAAATGTTTGTTTTGAGAGTGGATGTTAATTTCTTGTTAGAGAAGATGCAGGGCTTGGCCGTTCGAGCCCAAGATGAATCAGCTGTTGTTAGCTGGCTAGAAAATAATAACTTGGTGGATAGTGAATATCTTGAGCTGCCTTCGTTATGGAATAAATTTGTTGGAGTCGATATTTTTGGTATTGACGGTTCTAACTTTCCTGATTTGGTTAGTTTTGATGCTATGAGAATCCTTGCCAATGTTCCTAAATCTCAAGCAGAACTAATTTCTTCAACAATTCCTGCGGCAGCCAGAATTGTGACTGGCTCAGTTTCTTTTGATAAGGGATGTTATGTTGGCCAAGAACTAGTTGCGAGGATAGATTCTAGAGGCAACAATACGCCAGAGAGGCTAGTCTCAGTCTCATCTGTCGGGCCTGTGATGGAAATGCCAGATAGTTTTGCTGGCCAGGATTTATTGATCTTTGTTGATAGTCAAGCGGTTGGCAGAATCACTAGTTTAGAAATTTTTGATTCTGCTTTAATTGCACTTGGTTATGTAAAGCGTTCTTGTAAAGAAATATCTACCGCAGAAATCGGATTTGAATCAGATGCTGAAACTAATATTCAAGTTCTGGTTTCAGAAATTAAAGATGTGTAAGTTCTGAAAGATACTTTGCTGGGTCTTGGCTTGTGACGATAGATTCTCCAACCAAAATTGCGTCAAATCCTGCTTCTTTTAGTTCTTGGGCAGATTCAACATTTTTGATTCCTGATTCAGCAATTCTCGTGATGTCTTTTGGTATTTCATTTAGAACTCTGATGGCTCGTTGGGTGTCGATTTTGAACGTATGTAAATCTCTTTGGTTTATTCCAATTATTTGTGCCTCGCAATTTAATGCTGTTTCAACTTCTCTCTCGTCGTGGGTTTCAACAACTGCATCCAGACCAATTTCTGTTGCTAGCTGGACAAAGTCTTTTAGTTGGCTCTGATCCAACGCTGCGACAATCAATAATACAGCGGCTGCTCCCATAATTTTTGTGTCGACAACGTCGAGCGCAGAAACAGTGAAGTCTTTCCTCAAGATGGGCAAACTAGTGTGTTCTTTGGCGATCTGTAAATCTTCTACGGATCCTTTGAAGTATATATTGTCTGTTAAGACAGATATGCAGGCTGCTCCTGCTTCTTCATAACATTGTGCCCATGCTTCAATTGATTCTATTGATGCATGTCTTTCTAGATCACCTTTTGATGGGGATGCTCTTTTTATTTCTGAGATTACCGAAAGCTGCTTGTTCTGGCTTTTGTTTTGTATGGCAGTTTTAAAAGAATTTGCTGGTTCTAATTGTCGAGCTTTTTCAACTAGTTGATCTAAAGATCGGGTATCTTCTGAGGCTGTAATTCGATGGTCATTCAGTATTGCGTCAAGGTATGTCATATAGGCTAAGTCTATTGGTTTTACTATCGGCATTACCAACTTGAGCTAGAATCCTATTTAGCAGTCATTCCCAGCTCCCGTTTAGTCGTCATTCCCAGCTCCCGTTTAGTCGTCATTCCCAGCTCCCGTTTAGTCGTCATTCCCAGCTCCCGTTTAGTCGTCATTCCCAACTTGATTGGGAATCTCCAAAGGAATTAATCGAGCCGCTTAATCGAATCCTAACATCAGACTGCTAATGTGTATTCAGATCGGAGTTCTAATGACAACAGTTGTGATTGTTGAAGACGAAGTAGATATTGGTGATTTGTTGGCAATGTACTGCCGTCAACAAGAGTGGGAAGTATTTCATGCTGCAACTGGTGAAAAAGGTTTAGAAGCTATCAGGGCCCGTCAACCAGATTTTGTTGTTTTGGATGTTGGCCTTGGGGGAGAGCTGAATGGTTTTGATGTTTGTAGAGAGTTAAGGAAAACTTCGCAAGTTCCTATTCTTTTTTTAACAGCTCGTGAAGATGAGGTAGACAGAGTTATTGGTTTAGAATTAGGCGCTGACGATTATGTGACTAAACCATTTTCTCCTAGAGAAGTGATAGCTCGGATTAAAGCAATTTTGCGTAGAGGAAATCAGAACCCTGAATCAAATACCCAATCAGGTCCAAAAATCTTTGGCGACATTAGTTTCGATTTAGATCGTAGAGAAGTTACTAAAGCTGGAGCGTTTATAGATTTAGCTTCGCAGGAAATTTCTTTACTGCAAGTGTTTGTAGAGAATCAAGGGATTGCATTGAGTCGCCAACAAATCCTGGATTTGGCTTGGGGGGAAGATTGGCTAGGTGACATTCGAACTGTTGATGTTCATGTTAGACAGCTTCGAAAAAAACTTGGCGATGTGCTTGGACTAAAGACTGTGAGGGGTCATGGCTACAGGTTGGATTAAGGGCATCAAGAATAGGTTGATAGCAGCTTTTGTTATTGAGACCTTTTTTGCAGTTTGTTTAGTTGGTCTTGGTGTTATAGCGATGAGTCAATACAACGCTGAGTCAGCGGCTTTAGAAAATTTAGAAATTCAGCTTGATAATGCTGCACAAATTATTGTTTCTAATGATGGGCCTAGGCGGGCGCCCTTAGATAGGATTAAAAACTTAGGAAATTTAAGTCGGCTAGACCTAGTGGCTATAAATAACGATGGTTCTGTAAAATCAATCTCAAATCCAGGCAGAGGCGAACCGCTGCAAGATTTCTTTATTGATCAAGAAGTGGCCAGGGGTCTTCAATCTGATGAGTTTATAACAAATTTTGGTGGTTTGTTATTTGAACAAGGATCTGAACTCGATTCTCAAGTTGCTGGGATTAAGTTAATAGATTTAGATTCTCGTGAAATGGAACGGACATTTCCGAATACAAAATTTGCAATCTATGCAACTCAAGATGTTAATAGTTTTGATAATCGTTTATACGTTTTCTTTCTTCTTAGTTCATTAATTGCATTACTCCTAAGTGCTTATTGGGCTTCAAAGTTGGCGAAGAAATTTACTGAACCTATTTTGGAAATTGAGCATGCTACTAAACAAATTTCTTTAGGTGAATTAGACACAACAGTTAATGCAAAAGGTCCTATAGAGATTGAATCTTTAGGTTCGTCTGTAAATAAAATGGCTGCTGATCTTAAGCGATCTAAAGAGTTGGATAGACAATTTTTGCTGTCTGTTTCTCATGATTTGCGTTCTCCTTTAACAGTCATTAAGGGCTATGCTGAAGCCTTGTCTGAAGGTGCAATTGAAGATCCAGTAGCCACAGGTAAAATTATTAATACACACTCTGTGCGATTGGAAAGACTTGTAAAAGACGTTTTAGATTTAGCGAGGTTGGAAGCCAACCAATTTAGTTTTCATCCACAAAATTTTGAATTGTCTGAAAACGTTTCTAATATCGTCACTGATTTACAATATCTAGCGACTAAAAACAGTGTTGAACTGAATTATAGTTCGGAGATCACTCAGGTTGTAAATTTGGATCCTGACCGGTTTTCTCAAGTGGTAACCAATCTGGTTGAAAATGCTATTAAGTTTACAAATTCTGTTGTAGATGTTTCTATTAAAGTCATTTCTGATCGGGTAGCAATAGATGTTTCAGATGATGGGCCTGGTATTTCTGAAGCTGAAATATCCAAAATTTTCGATCGATTCTATGTATCTACGAAGAACCCTGAACAAGCCGGAAACTCAATTGGTATGGGTTTAGCTATTTGTAAAGAGCTTGCAGTTGCTATGGAGGGCGATATTTTAGTGGAATCTAAGTCAGGTTCTGGGACTAAGATGTCATTTATGCTTCCTGGGTACTAAGCTACTTAGAGTGAGTTATAAGGTAGAAACAGAGACCTATCAGGGCCCATTTGATCTTCTTTTGCAGCTTATTTTAAAAGATGATGTTGATCTTTATGAAATCAAGTTGGGAGAAATTGTTGATGCCTACTTGCTTGAGATCTCTAAAATGGAGAAATGTGATTTAGAAGTTTCTACCGAATTTCTATTAATTGCCTCAACTTTAATCGAGCTGAAGTGTCGTCGATTGCTTCCAAATGAGAAAGATTCAGATCTAGATGAAGAGCTTGGTCTCTGGGAAGAAAGAGATTTACTTCTTGCCCGTTTGTTAGAGTGTAAGACGTTTAAAGACGCTTCAAATGTTGTTAGAGGCTTGTTTGATTCTGCTAAGTTGTCGGTACCTAGAATTTCTGGATTAGAAGATGAATATTTGGATATCTCGCCTGATCCTCTTGCTGGAATGACGTCAGAGAAGTTGCGGAAAGCTTTCTTAAAAGTAGCAACCGCTAAGCCAAAACCTGAAGTTTCGCTGTTTCACGTTAACCAGATTAGGGTTAGCGTTTCTGAGACTATCTCGGAGCTAACTCGTTCGTTGCGTGGTAGTCGTCAAATTAAGTTTTCTTCTCTTGTATCACCGTCGATGGAACGAATTGAAGTTGTTGTTCATTTTCTTGCTGTTCTGGAATTGTTTAAACAAGGTTTGGTTGATTTGGATCAGTTTGAGTGTTTTGGAGAGCTGAGTATTTCTTGGGTTGCAGAACCCGATCTGACCCCAGATCTTGTTTTAGCTGATTCGTATGAGGGTTAATTTTATGAAGGCAACTATGTGGAGTAAGTATTATGGATGACGTTGTGATTGATGAAGCCGATGCGTCTAAAGCCGATGCGTCTAAAGCCGGGGCGTCTAAAGCCGGGGCGTCTAAAGCCGGGGCGTCAGAGCCTGTATCAGCTTTTGCTGAGCGTGAACCTACTGAGCTTAAACGTGCGGTTGAAGCAATAATTTTGGTTTCTTCAGAGCCTGTGCCAGAAATCTTGTTGGCTCAGCTTATAGAGATCCCAGTTGCTCAGGTTGCCAAGATCTGTTTGGAGTTGGCTGATGAGTATTTGAATCAACAGCGTGGTTTTGAGTTAGCTATGGTTGCTGGTGGCTGGCGTTACCACAGCTCTAGTGATCTTTCTGTGTATATGGAGCGTTACGCTATGGAAGGTTTTTCTACGAAGCTTTCTTCAGCTGCGCTTGAAACTTTATCTATTATTGCTTATAAACAACCTATTTCTAGGGTTCAGGCTTCTGCGATTAGGGGTGTCAACGTTGATGGTGTTTTAAAAACTTTAGTTCAACGTGGCTATGTTGAAGAAAACGGTGTTGATGATGGACCTGGGCAAGCAATTTTGTTTGGTACAACTAATTTCTTTTTAGAACAAATTGGTTTGGGATCTCTTGAAGATTTACCGGCGTTGGGCGAGTTCGTTCCTTCTGCTGCGGTTCTTGAAGCTTTAGAAGAGACTTTAAAGATTTCAGACGATGACATCGAGGTAGAAGTTGAACCTGAGTCTGTCGTGGCTGAACTCGAATCGTCCGTCATTCCCGGCCCCGATTTACCCGTCATTCCCGGCCCCGATTTACCCGTCATTCCCGGCCCCGATTTACCCGTCATTCCCGGCCCCGATTTACC
>Ga0114956_1000480_pt1 | contig 29041 bp, 25 predicted proteins | sample MaitaG_FD_87304 | JGI IMG/M metagenome (GOLD analysis project Ga0114956, IMG submission 87304) | Marine algal microbial communities from Maine, USA - Maine_Asex2 metaG | ecosystem: Host-associated > Algae > Red algae > Unclassified | place: Maine, USA | collected 2015-01-05
CGGTGCTTCCACAATGATGGTACTGCCATCAAGCGCAGGGAAAGTGCCACCGCCACCGGCGCGGTAGTTGTTGGTGACAACCACAAACTCTTGTTCGGGGTCGATGGGTTCATCGTTATAGGTCAGGTTGACAATGCGGTTGGTTGCCTCGTCCAGTAACTCACCTTTGTCGCCGTAGCGTGGTGCCTGAGTGACGTCGATGTGGTAGTCAACGCCGTCAATGACATCGAAGTTGTAGGAAGGATGCGTTTCGCTGATGAGTGGCTGCATATCCGTAGACGCTGCATCAATGGTATTGAATTGTGCTGCTGATCGCTCGAGCCATTCCTTCACCTGTGCGCCATTGAGTTTGACCAGACGCGCCGTGTTGGGATAGATGTACAAGTCGGCCACGTTGCGGATGGCGATTTCGCCTGCTGCCAGATCAGTGAAATAATCGGGACCACCGCGACCGCCAGCTTTGAACGGTGCACCCGCAGAGAGTACCGGCATGCCTTCGAATTCCGTACCCTCAATCACTTTCTCGCCGTACCAGGTCTGAGCATTATTGACGATCTGGATTGACGGATCGTCCTGCACGAGTGCGAAGAAACTGTTGATCGGTGATGTGATCGTACCTACCGCCTGCCCTACCCAGGCGATGGTGTTCTCATGCTCTGTTTGCACCGCATCGACGATGTCTTGCTGCGAACCCACAACAGCGATGGCGTCTCGGCCTTCGCGGCGGAAAATGGATCGGTTTTCAACGGCACTGTCTGACACTGACCAACCCTCACCTTCTTGCGTCAGCGTCAAGTCAATAACGCCAAGGTGACTACCCCAGAATCCGGGCATGACCGATGGCACACCGTGCAAAGTACCTTTCTCAAGATCAGCACCCGGGAAGTCTGTGTAGGCCTCAGACGGGAATACCGTATGCGCGTGACCGAACAGAATGGCGTCTATACCAGGTACCTGAGCAAGTTCGGCTGTAGCGTTTTCTTTCAGGCCATCAGGATGCGATTCTGCGATGCCACTGTGCGGAATGGCAATAACAATATCAGCACCGGCTTCGCGCATTTCAGGCACCAGCGCTTCTGCTGTTTCTACGATGCCGCGTACAGTGACGTGACCGTCCAGATGCCCTTTGTCCCAGCTCATGATTTGTGGCGGCGTAAATCCGATAACACCCACTTTGAGATCGTGCCACTCCCCGGCTTCATCCATCATGCGCCGATCGAGAATGACATAGGGCTGTATGTAGTGCTTATCGTTACTGGCGTCGTCATCACCGTCCACGGCATACACGTTGGACAAGACATACGGGAAATTTGCGCCACTCAGTGACTTGAGCAAGAAGTCCAGGCCATAGTTGAACTCGTGATTACCGATGTTGGCGGCGTCATAACCCAGCAGATTCATAGCTTTGTACATAGGGTGCACTTCGCCATAACTGAGTCCGCGTGAACGCGCCATATAGTCGCCCATGGGATTACCTTGCAACAAGTCACCGTTGTCGAATAACAGGCTGTTGCGTGCTTCGCTACGTGCATCACGAATCAGTGTGGCTGTTCTGGCCAGACCAACATCATCTACCTCTGAATTGCGGTAGTAATCAAAATTCATGGCATGCATGTGCAGGTCAGTGGTCTCCATGATGCGCAGCTTGACGTCGGCAGCCTGCACACTGGCCGACAGAATCATGCTTGTCAGGCCAGCCAGTATTCTAATTTTCATAGTCATTACCCTTGCTCATAGTCATTAATCGAATAGTCGTTAATCGAAAAGTCGTTAATCAAATAGTCATTAATCAATGTATCGGAAACCCGCTTTTTCCAGCGGCTCTCGCATGTTGTACAAATCCAGACCCAATACGCCTGAGGCAAATTGTTCGCGCTTCGATGCTTCATTAGACTCGCGCGTCTGTGCAGCTTCAGCCACGCCTGTGGCCTTGTCCGCAGGGACTACGACCACACCGTCATCATCTGCAATCACAACGTCACCGGGGTAGACCACTGAGCCCGCACACACGATGGGGATATTGACTGAACCAGGGGTGGCCTTGATGGTACCGCGTGCTCCGATGGCTTTACTCCACACGGGAAATGGCATGGCGGTGAGATCCTTGATATCTCTGACGCCGCCGTCGATGACAAGGCCTGTTGCACCACGAGCCTTGAACGAGGTTGCCAGCAAGTCTCCGAAAAAACCATCGGTGCACGATGTTGTACAGGCGGCGACCACAACGTCTCCGGGTTGAATCTGTTCGGCAGCAACGTGCAACATCCAGTTGTCACCGGGTTGCAGTAGCACGGTTATTGCGGTGCCACAACAGTACGCACCGGTATAGATCGGTTTGATATAGGGCTGCATGAGGCCGAGTCGGCCCAGGGCTTCGTGAATGGTGGCTACACCGAATTGCGATAATGCCTTGACAGCATCCGGGTCAGCGCGTTGTATGGTTTTGTAGCAGACGCCCAGTTCAGTACGTTGTGGAGTATCAGACATGACACTTAAAATCCTTTGGCCGTTAGCGCTTTATCCAGGCGTGGATAGACGCGGCGTGCATTACCTTCGAATACCTGATGTTTCTGTTCATCAGAAAGTTCGCTGGCATTGATATACCGTCGAGTATCATCGAAGTTAAAGCCGGTTTCAGGATCAATGCCGCGTACGGCCCCTATCATCTCACTGGCGAACAGGATGTTGTCGATCGGTATAACGCCGGTTAGCAGATCGATACCGGGCTGATGATACACACACGTATCAAAGAATATATTGTTCATCAGGTGATCCTGAATCAACGGTTTGTTCAGCGCTTGTGCCAGGCCCCGGAAGCGCCCCCAGTGATAAGGCACGGCACCACCACCGTGTGGAATGATCAGACGCAGCGTCGGAAACTCCTCGAACAGATCGCCCTGCAGGCATTGCATGAATGCGGTGGTATCGGCGTTGAGATAATGAGCGCCAGTGGTATGGAAACAGGCATTGCAGCTGGTACTCACGTGAACCATCGCAGGGATGTCGTACTCCACCATCTTCTCGTAGAGAGGAAACCAGTGGGGATCGGTTAACGGTGGTTCCTGCCAATGGCCACCGGATGGGTCGGGGTTCAGGTTGATGGCCACGTTACCGTACTCGTTAACGCACCGTTCCAGTTCCGGTATACAGGAGGCGGGATCCACCCCGGGGCTTTGAGGCAACATGGCTGCCGGCACAAAACGATCAGGGAACAAGGTGCTAACGCGGTAACACAGTTCGTTGCAGATGCCGGCCCATGTAGAAGAGACGTTGAAATCACCGATATGGTGTGCCATGAAACTGGCCCGCGGCGAAAAGATCGTCAGGTCCAGGCCGCGCTCGTTCATAAGCTTGAGCTGGTTTATCTCAATAGATTCACGCAGCTCGTCGTCACTGATGTTCAGATCAGAGACGGCGGGTGTTGCGGACGGGTTCTTGATACCGGCGATCTGTTTGTCGCGCCACGCGGCAAGCGGTTCAGGGGCGGTTGTGTAATGGCCGTGGCAGTCGATGATCATGAAAGTTGTTTTTGCATTCCTGTAGTCGATGGGATCATGACTTCACCGCGCATGATCAGCCGCGCTGTCCGGAGCAGCGCTGCGCCGTTGACTTGCTGCGGATTGTCAGCGTCGAGTGTGAGTTCAACTCTGAATTCTCCTGCCGGGTGTTCTACCCCGATACTCGGCAAGAGCCCTTCCGGGACGGATGCTACTGCCTGTGCAACGGAGCCGGGCAATACTGCCGCGGTGGCAACGGTCAGGGCGGCTAGTACGCCTATGGCATCGTGACAGACATGCGGAATAAAGCTGCGGGTGCTGATGTTACCGGTGCTGGACGGTCCTGCTACCAGCGTCATTTTAGGGTAGCTCTTGTCGGTTACGTCTCCGAGGCCCATGCGGATACCGGCGGCCAAACGTAATAATTCGAGGCGGGATTTCAGTAACGTATTGGCGTTGAGCTCTGCGGCAGTTTCATAACCCGTGCAGTCCACGTCGCAGGCATTGAGAATAACCAGTGGCATTCCATTATCGATACACGTGGCATCGATAGACGCGATATCGTCGATGTCGTGGAAATAATCTACGACGTTTCCAGTGGGAAGTAGTGATGCGCACACGGAGCCTGCAGTTTCCAGAAACTGGATTTTTACGGGAGCCGCGGTTCCGGGGACGCCGTCGATTCTGCTCTCTCCTTCGTACACCACCAGACCATCGGGCGTGTCAACGGTGATATCACATTGCATGCCCGTGTTCAGAGTCAGTACACGCGCTGTCGTGGTACTGCCTTGTGCCAGGAGCAAACCGGTTTCCAGTGCAAACGGCACCACGGCGGCCAGCATGTTGCCGCAATTGGGCTTGGTATCCACGCTCTCGCTGCCAGGCTGTATTTGCGCGAACCGGAATTCCAGATCAATACCGGGGCGTCTACTTCGGCCAACGATACCCGCTTTGCTGGTCAGGGGCGTTGCGCCGCCGAGTCCGTCTATCTGCCGTGTATCAGGGGACCCCATGGCGGCCAGCAGGATACGATCACGCAAAGCGATATCCTCAGGCAAATCTGCTGCGTTAAAGAAAGGGCCACGCGAAGTGCCGCCGCGCATGATTAGTGTTTTTAGTGGTGATTGCTGGCGATTCACGTCAGGCATCACGGGGTTCTGATCGATCGCACTTGACGCAGTTCAGCGAGGCGCCGAGTTTGCTGGAACGCCCCGCTTCGGTGACTACCCATTCGCGGTTATTCCACGGCGGGTTATGGCGCACATGCTGGAAATGCCGGCACGACAACTCTGCAACCCAGTCGTTTGCCTCATCCAGATGATATCCGGTGATGGATTGCTTCATTGATTGGCTCCTTAACGGGTAATATAGCAAGAACCAACTTCTTTCGATCCGGGAACCACAAGAATGTCTGAGAAGCAGAAGATTGCCATGATCACTGGCGGGGCGCAGGGAATCGGCCTGGCCTGTGCGAAAGCCATTGCCAATGATCTCGGTGCGCGGATAGTGCTGGTGGATATCAATGCCGAGACTGTTGCGGCAGCGGCGCAATCCATGGGCGACGGCACAGTGGGACTAGTCTGTGACATGGGGGATCCTAAGGCCATCGCCGCCTTGTTTGACCAGGTGGAGGCCGAAATCGGCTACGTGAGCATGCTGGTTAATAATGCTGGCATTGCAGCACCAGGTGATTTTCTGGACACGCCAATCGAACAGTTTCAGCGAGTGATCGATATCAATCTTGTCGGGGTTTTTGCGGCCACGCAACGAGCCGCAAGAGGCATGGTGGCCAATGCGATGGAAGGTGCTGTGGTGAACATGTCCTCTATCAATGCAGTGGTGTCCATTCCCAGTATTGCCGCTTACTGTGCGTCCAAGGGTGGTGTTACGCAGCTGACCAAGGCCTCTTCACTGGCGCTGGCTACTCACAACATTCGTGTGAATGCTGTCGGGCCCGGCTCAATTGATACCGAAATGATGGCGGCCGTGAATGCCAACCCTGCTGCTATGGAAACGGTATTGGCCCGCACGCCACTCAAACGGGTAGGCAAGCCTGAGGAGATTGCCAATGTGGTGTCTTTTCTGATGTCCGACAAAGCCAGCTACATCACCGGTGAAACCATCTACGTGGACGGTGGCAGGCTGGGTCTGAACTACACCTGTTAAGGACACTGCCATGAGATCGCATGCAAAAGTAGTTGTTATCGGTGGCGGCGTTGTAGGCTGTTCCGTGTTGTATCACTTGTCCCGCTTTGGCTGGACAGATCTTCTGTTGCTGGAGCGCTCAGAGCTGACGTCGGGATCAACCTGGCACGCAGCCGGTGGCATGCATACGATCAATGGTGATCCTAACGTTGCCAAGTTGCAGAAGTACACCGTGGACCTCTACAAGGAAATAGAGGAATACTCGGGTCAGGACATTGGTTTGCACATGACGGGTGGTGTTATGTTGGCGGCGACCAAAGAACGTTTTGAATGGTTGAAGTCCATTGTGTCCAAGGGGCAATACATGGGGCTGGACGCACAGATCATATCCCCGAAAGAAGCCCATGATCTGATGCCACTACTGGATCCTGATCAGTTTGTCGGTGCATTGCACGATGAGGTTGAAGGGCATCTTGATCCGTACGGGACGACACATGCTTACGCCAAGTCTGCAAAGAAGAATGGCGCTGAGATAGAACTGCATACGATGGTCAAGGATATCGTTCAGCGTACCGATGGTCATTGGGACGTGATTACCGACAAGGGCAATGTCGTTGCAGAGCATGTGGTTAATGCTGCCGGGCTCTGGGCGCGCGAAGTGGGCCGCATGACCGGGCTCGAATTGCCGGTGCTCGCCATGGAGCACATGTACCTGATTACCGACGACATGCCAGAAGTCATGGACTTCAATAAGTCAACGGGTAAGGAGATGATGCATGCCGTGGATTTTGACGGCGAGTTGTACCTGCGTCAGGAACGCAATGGCATGTTGATGGGCACGTACGAGAAAGACTGCAGGCCGTGGTCACCCACAGAAACACCGTGGACCTTCGGGCACGAACTGCTGGAGCCGGATCTGGATCGTATTACCAACGAGTTGGCCGTGGGTTTCACGCATTTTCCGGCATTCAATGATGCCGGTATCAAACAGATCATTAATGGACCGTTTACGTTTGCACCCGATGGCAATCCGCTGGTGGGCCCTATTCCGGGTCGACGTGGCTTGTGGTCCGCCTGTGCAGTCATGGCAGGTTTCAGTCAAGGGGGCGGTGTCGGGCTTGCATTAGCGAACTGGATGATTGAAGGTGATCCAGGATTTGATGTGTTTGCCATGGATATCGCACGCTACGGTGATTTTGCGACGCTGCCCTACACCAATGCCAAGGTGCGAGAGAATTACTCTCGGCGTTTTTCCATTCGCTTCCCCAATGAAGAACTTCCAGCCGGACGTCCGTTAAAGACCACACCTGTTTATGATCAGCTGAAGTCCGCTGGTGCGCAGTTCACAGCATCACACGGGCTGGAAGTGCCTTTGTGGTTCTCACCCGATGGATCAGTGGATCAGTTTTCCTGGCAGCGTTCCAACGATTTCGAACCGGTAGCGGCCGAGACGCTAGCGGTTCGTGAACGTGTAGGGTTAATGGAAATATCGGGGTTTGCCAAGTATTCAGTGACGGGAGTGGGTGCTGAAGCGTGGCTGGATTCGATGCTGGCTTGTCGCATGCCGGCACTGGGGCGAATGTGTCTGGCACCGATGCTCAAGCACGATGGCAAGATGATGGGTGATTTCACGTTGGCAAAGCTTGCAGATGATGAGTTCTTTATTGCAGGGTCAGGTATTGCAGAGGATTATCACATGCGCTGGTTTGATCAGCATTTGCTGGAGAGTGAATCAGTTGCGGTGAAATCTTTTGGGCTTGATCTGGTCGGCTTGTCCATTGCCGGCCCAAACTCTCGCAAATTACTGGAAGCGGTTACGCAATCCGATGTATCGGCAGAGACGTTTCGTTTTATGGATATTCGCAAGATGGATATAGGCATGGCCACGGCGCTGGTTGGGCGAGTGTCCTATACCGGTGATCTGGGGTATGAGCTCTGGATGAAGCCTGAATACCAGCGTGTGATCTATGAGCAACTGATGAAAGCGGGTCAACGTTTTGGCATTCGCCTGTTTGGCCTTCGGGCATTGAATGCCTTGCGTCTTGAGAAAGGCTTTGGTAGCTGGGGGCGGGAGTATCGGCCTGTGTATACGCCATTTGAATGTGAGTTAAGCCAGTTTGTGGCGCTGGATAAAGCCGCTGACTTTGTGGGTAAAGAGGCAGCAAGGGTGGCGCGAGATTCGGGAGGCGGCCCGATGAGATTGCGTACGTTTATAGTGGACGCGGTGGATGCAGATGCTATTGGTGATGAGCCGGTTTTCTACAAGGGTGAGGTAAAAGGCTGGCTGACATCCGGGGGCTATGCGCATCATGCAAAGCTGTCTGTGGCAGTCGGTTATGTGCCGGTAGATATTGCCGATGAGCTGGATGGCTGGGAAGTGGAGATACTCGGTGAACGAGTCGGTGCGCGATTACAACCGCAACCGTTATTCGATGCTAAAGGGGCCTGTCGTCGTTAACATGCGCATAGACAATCTGCAGTACGCCAACTGGTCAGAAAAAATATTCCGCCAGATGCAGGAAGGTGGCGTGAGTGCGGTTCACGTGACCATTGCCTACCACGAGAACTTTCGCGAAACGGTGTTGAACATCGAACAGTGGAATCGTTGGTTCGAGCAATTTCCTGATCTGATTTTTGCGGGTCGTTGGGCGAGTGATGTAGACAAGGCGATAGAGTCGAAGCGTACAGCTGTATTTTTTGGTTTTCAGAATCCGAGTCCGATTGAAGACGATATCGGGCTGGTGGAGATCGTGCACACCTTGGGCGCAAGGTTCATGCAATTGACTTATAACAATCAGTCGCTACTGGCCACCGGCTGCTATGAATCGGAAGATACCGGTCTGACGCGTATGGGTAAGCAGGTCGTCAAGGAAATGAACCGGGTTGGGTTGGTTGTTGACATGAGTCATTCAGCCGATCGCTCAACGATAGAGGCTGCAGAATTTTCTGAGCGACCCATCGCCATAACGCATGCGAATCCGTTTGACTGGGAACCTGCGCGGCGCAACAAGAAGCACGCTGTTATCGAAGCGGTGACCGGTCATGGGGGAATGCTGGGATTTTCGCTGTATCCGCATCACTTGCAAGGCAAGGGTGACTGTACGCTGGAGAGTTTCTGCACCATGGTAGCGCGTGCTGCCGAGCGCTACGGTACCGAGCATCTGGGGCTGGGCTCGGATTTATGCCAGGACCAACCCGATTCAGTCGTTGAGTGGATGCGTGTGGGTCGCTGGTCGCGGGAGATTGATTACGGGGAGGGCTCTGCGTCGAATGCGGGTTTTCCTGAGATGCCTGCGTGGTTCCGAGACAATCGGGATTTTGGATCGATTGAGCGTGGACTTGCTGATGTGGGTATGGATACGCAGGAGGTCGCTGGGATTATGGGGGGAAATTGGTACCGGTTTTATGAGCAGAGTTTTAAGCCCCTGAAATAAACGATTTGCTTTTATAACCGTGCAATTGCATCCTAGTGTGACAATTGTTAACTCAACTTGAATTCGGATTCGGGAATAAAAAATTATGAACACTCGTCTAGTCATATTGGGAGCCGCCATGGGCTCGCTCGTCGCCAGCACCACGGTGCTCGCCGACCAGGAGCTGTCTGTGGTTGGCAGCTGGAGTGGTCTGCCACTGCATAAATTGTACGAAGCGCCCTTCTGGAACGACAAACTTCCCGCGGCCAGCAATGGTTCAATCACCGCAAATCTGACGACTCACGATCAGATGGGAATCGGCGGCAGCGACGTTTTTCGCATGCTGGGTACGGGGGTATTCGATGTCGGTATGACCGTTGCCGACTATGCCGTATCAGATTCTCCTGCGCTCGAAGGGCTTGATGTGCCACTGATTGCCACCGATGCAGAATCGGCCAAGGCCATGATAGAAGCGGCTCGCCCCATGGTAGATGACATCTACGCCGATGTTTTCAATGCAAAGGTTCTGGGCATTGCGCCCTACCCGCCGCAGGTGGTGTTCTGCAACGCGGAAGTTGCCAGCCTTGAAGATCTGAAAGGCAAGAAAATCAGAGCTTCGGGACGAATGACCGGCAAGTTGCTTGAGGCCCTGGGTGCTGAGGCGGTTAACGTCAGCTTCGGTGAAGTGCCCGGCGCCTTGCAAAAAGGTGTTGTGGATTGTGCAGTAACAGGCGCTGGTTCTGGCTACAGTGCTGGCTGGTGGGAAGTATCAACGCATCTTATGCCTATCCCGCTCGGTGGATGGGATCCTGTTGTCACGGCCATCAATCTGGACAAATGGGAGAGCATGAGTGCAGGCGAACAGACCCTGCTCGAAGAACAGATCAAACTGGAACTCGAAGCACCGGCCTGGGCAACTGCCCAGACAGCACTGGCAACCGACGTTGCCTGCCTGACAGGCGTGGGTGAATGTCCCGGTGACAAGCACAGCATGACGCTGGTAGAGGTCACTGATGCCGACGTTGCAACAGCTCGCGAGATTCTGATCTCTACCGTGCTGCCGGATTGGGCGGAACGTGCGGGTGACGACTGGGCTCAGCGCTGGAACGATACTGTTGGCAAGACTACTGGTGTTGAAATCGAGCTCTAACTGACTGTGTTAAAAACTTTCCGCCTGTTGCGACGTCTGAACGAAGGGTTAGCCATCGTGGCAGGCGGAATTCTGCTGTTGAGCGTCCTGGTCACACTGTACGACGTGATCGGGAGGCAAATTGGTCATTCTCTGGGCGGCACTGATGAATTGTCGGGTTACGCCATGGCCATTGCGACCAGCTGGGGCATGAGCTACACGCTAACCAGCCTGTCTCATGTGCGCATCGACCTGCTCAGAACACAATGCCGCGGACTGTGGCGTTCACTGCTTGATGTCATCGCCATACTGGCGCTGGCAGGTACCGCTGTTGTGGTTGCCTATCGTGTCTGGCCAGTACTAGCGAAATCGATCGAGAATAATTCTACGGCTAATACCACGCTGGAAACGCCGTTGTGGATACCCCAGTCGTTGTGGATGGCGGGCTGGCTATGGTTTGCGGTATCAGCGGTGTTCATGCTCGTCATGGTGCTGGTTTTCATCGTCAACCGTGAGTTTGATCAGATAGATCAGAACGCAGGCGTCGGAGATCAGACATGATTCTGTTCACGGCCAGCGGTTTACTGATATGCCTGACGTTGTCAATACCGGTCGGTATTGTGCTATTTCTACTGGCCTTCGGGATCGATGGCCTGTTCAGCCCGTTCCCCCTGATGCGAGGACTGGGTCAGGTAATCTGGTCATCGTCCAACAGTGCCACTCTGATTGCCATACCGTTTTTTGTACTACTCGGTGAGGTGCTGGTCAGGAGCGGTGTTGCTCAGCGCACGTATGCGGCGCTGGAATCCTGGGTATCCTGGTTACCCGGCGGGTTGATCCACGCCAATATTGCTACCGCTACGTTGTTTTCTGCCACGTCTGGCTCCTCAGTGGCTACTGCCGCAACTGTGGCCTCCGTAGCCATGCCGCAGGCTGAACGCCTTAACTACGATCCGCGATTGTTCTCTGGTGCCATTGCCGCCGGTGGCACGTTGGGCATCATGATTCCTCCGTCAATCAACCTGATCGTGTATGGCTTCCTGACAGAGACGTCTATCCCCAAGCTGTTTCTTGCAGGGCTTGTTCCCGGGTTGTTATTGGCGTTGATGTTCATGGCCATGACCGCCCTGCTCTGTTTCATCAAACCGTCCCTGGGTGGTCCGGGCATCAAGGCCGACTGGGGTCGCAGAATGTCGGGGCTCAAGGATCTGGTGCCACTGCTCGTATTGTTCGGCACGATCGTGGGCTCGATTTACGCTGGCTGGGCAACGCCTACTGAAGCCGCTGCTATCGGTGTTGCCATGGCTTTCGTTATCGCCGGTCTGCAACGGGCATTATCGATCAGCATGCTGGTTGATAGCCTGAAGGGGACTGTGCGCACAACGTCCATGATCATGCTGGTGGTGATTGGTGCCTATGTGCTGAATTTTGTGCTGACGGCCGCGGGTGTTAGCGGTGCTCTGCGCGACTTTCTGCAAGGACTGGGAATGGGACCACTGGCTACGCTGATGGTGATCATACTGATGTATATCGTGTTGGGATTTTTCATCGAGACTCTGTCGCTGATGGTTGCAACCATTCCCATCGTGGTGCCCATCATCATACAACTGGGTTACGACCCGCTATGGTTCGGTATTCTCATGATCATGCTGGTCGAGATGGCACTGATTACGCCGCCCGTGGGGCTGAATTTGTATGTCGTGCAGGCTGCTCGTAAAAGCGGCCGTTTCAGCGACGTGATGATCGGCGTCATACCATACGCCATTGCCATGCTGATCATGGTGGCGCTTCTGGTTATTTTCCCGGCTATTGCGTTGTATCTTCCTACACACTTGTAGCTGGCTATTGTATGAATTTCACGTATCTGGACAACGCTATAACGATACCCGTGAACCAGCTAATCGTAGCTGGCTGGACGGGTCGTGATCGATCAGCAGTGGATCATCACATTCAGGAACTGGCGGCTATTGGTATTGCGCCACCCTCGCAAGTGCCCCTGTATTATCGGGTGTCGCAGAATCTGCTGACGCAGGATGAACAGGTTCAAGTGATGGGCAACACGAGCTCGGGCGAGGTGGAGCCGCTACTCGTCAGAGCTGATAATCAGCTGTGGCTAGGACTTGCCTCCGATCATACTGACCGGCAACTGGAAGCTCATTCGGTTGCGGCATCCAAGCAGGCTTGTGTGAAGCCGGCCGCCAGAGAAATATGGCCACTGTATAGCGTGGAGGATCACATGGACGAACTGAAGCTTACGTGCTCCATCTATGAGAACAATGTGTGGGTGACCTATCAGGAAGGCACTCTGGCGAACATACAGCCGCTTCAGCAGTTGATGGACGGCGCTCCCTTGCCTGAAAACGGAGCCATGCTATGCGGCACTCTGGGCGCTATAGGAGGGGTACGCCCCGCTACGCGTTATCACATGACACTGGAAGACCCGGTGCTAGAGCGTAGTATTCAACTGAACTATCAGGTAAGCGAGTTGCCGGTTATTCAATGAATAAAACACGGTGGTCTCCGGGCTCGGGGAAAGATAGGCTTGAGATAGCGCAGAGTCGTATCGCAGAGGATGCGGCGCTTGCGCACGCTTTTACGCAGGTGTTTGCACCGGTGGAGGCTAGCGTGTCAGAGTCCTCGCTTACAGGTGCGCTGGTGTCGGTCAAGGATCTGTTTGATGTTGAAGGGTATGTAACACGAGCGGGTACGACGTTCATGCAGGGTGATGATGCCGCTAGTGCTGATGCTTCGGTGATACACAAGCTACGTCAGGCGGGTGGCTTGTTGGTTGGGCATACGAACATGACGGAGTTGGCTTACTCTGGTCTAGGGCTCAATCCGCATTACGGCACGCCAGCCAATGCCTTGATACCAGATTGCATTCCAGGAGGATCCACGGCTGGGGGTGCGGTATCCGTAGCCACCGGCGTTGCTGATATTGCTATTGGTACGGATACCGGTGGATCATTGCGCATACCGGCAGCCTTCAATGGCATAACCGGTTTCAAGCCCAGTCAGTCGCATGTGTCGCGAGATGGCTGTAAGACGTTGTCGTACTCCCTGGATAGCGTGGGGCCAATGGCGGTAGACGTTACCGCCTGCAAGCTGGCGTTTGATATCATGCGCAGCTCTGCAGCGGGTCAGCAGGCAACGACTAATCCGGTATTTGTTATTCCGTCGAATTTCGGGATGGATGATCTGGACGATACGGTGGCAAAGGGTTTTGAGCAGGCCGTGCAGTTGTTATCGCGCAAAGGCTTCAGGATTGCGACCCGTCATTTTAAGGTGCTAGAGTCACTAAAAACACTGGCAATCTGGCAGTTTGCGGCGGTTGAAGGGCGCGCAGCTTACGATGATGCCTATGTTGCCTCGCAGAATTTATTCGACCCGAGAATTGCCAGTCGCCTGGCGCGCGCGGATGAGGTAAACGCGGTCAGTTATCGGAAGACGCTGAATCACAGAATCCAACTCACCCGTCAGTTTGCAGATGACCTGCACGATGCCGTGCTGTTGATGCCAACGGCGCCGATACGTCCACCAACGTTTTCGCAAGTTGCTGACGATGATGCTTACACGCGGATAAATCTGCAGGTATTACGTAACCCATCCATTGCCAATGTCATGGACGGGTGCAGTATTTCATTGCCATTTCAGTACGACGATATGCCGATTGGCATTATGCTGACTGCGCCGAACAATCATGATGACTGGCTGTTGGCTCAGGCGTTGGACTGCGAAAGAGCGTTATCGTCGTAGCACGCTGGCGCTAACTAATTGCCGGTGAATACAGTGGCACTTCTGCCTGATCATCGATATCGGTAACCAGCATATGGCCTGGCGTATGACTGATAAACAGCGGTAGCGTCGCGCGCATCAGTGCGTTTTGTGGTGTAACGCCACATGCCCAGAAGACAGGTACCTTGTCGCCGGGATCCGGTGGGCTATCACCCCATTCCGGTTTGCTTAAGTCATGCAGGCCGATAGCGGTGGGGTCACCGATATGGACCGGGGCACCGTGAGCCAGAGGGTACTGCCTTGAGATTGCCACGGCCTCATCCACACGCTCTTTGTCGATGGCACGCATCGTCACGACCATCTCGCCACTGAACGGGCCAGCTGGGCAAGTCATGATGGAGGAACGGTACATGGGCACTGTCTTGTTATTCTCGATATGCCAGATCGGAATACCTGCCTGAGTCAGTGCGTCTTCAAAGGTAAACGAACAGCCCATGGCGAATGCTACGTGGTCTTGTTGCCACAACGCCTTGATATCGTCGCACGATTTGCTGAGCTTGCCTTGTGTGTAGATGTTATACGACGGCACGTCTGTGCGGATGTCAATGTCATCACCGAGTGTATGCATGATCGGGTCACCGGTTTCAGAAACACCCACCAACGGACAAGGCTTGGGATTTCGCTGACAATAACGCATGAAATCCAGCGCATGCAACTCCGGCAGAATGATGATATTCGCTTGCAGACGTCCCGGAGCGAGCCCTGCCGTATGTCCTGCGTATTGGGTAGCTCGCACCAACCGCCGGAGTTCTTGTGAACTGGCAGTTCGCAGATGTTGATACTGATCTGCTGAATTTTCCATGACGTGGCGGGCATCTAAAGTGAGGTGCCAAGATTCGCCCAATTCACGTCAGTCGTCAATCGTGATCGCTACATGAGATACCCGTAGCACACTCTTTCGACTTTTCTCTACCACATTTTGTAGGGTTTTGTCATTTGTTTTTACCTTTACTCCCGATGTTCACATAGAAACACGGAGTCAGGCAGAAATGAGACAACTACTACTCGGCACGGCCGGTCAGACGAATCTGGATCCAGGCACTCTGAGCAAGATGCATCAGCTGCGGCATCGCGTTTTTCGTGAAAAATTGCAGTGGAATGTATCTGGAGATAATGGCGAAGAGATAGATGAATACGACTCGCTAGACCCGCATTACATGGTGGCGCTGGAAGATGGTAACGCCACGGCCTGTTGGCGCTTGTTGCCCACTGAGGGCCCCTACATGCTCCGCAATACATTCGACAGTCTGCTACGCGGTGAGACGCTACCTGCTGCCAGCGATGTATGGGAACTGAGCCGCTTCGCTGTGCTCTCTCCAGCGCAACGCTACAACGGACAAATTCATCTCAGTACCGTGGCTTTCGAGATGTTTGCCAAGCTGATCGAATTTGCCGATCAGCGAGGAATCTCACGCTACGTCACTGTGGTTAGTACGTCGGTTGAGCGGCTCATGAGAAGCAATGGCATCACCCTCACCCGCTTCGGTGACAAAAAGATATCCGATGTTGATGGCGTACGCTCTGTTGCTTGCTGGATTTCACTGGATGCTCGCACACGCGCCACAGTGTCAAATGCGACGGTGATGTCTAAAACGGCGTAATCTTGGAGTGTTCAATGGCTTTTGCGACCGCTTGCGAGCGGTTCGTCACTTCCAGTTTTCTGATGGCGTTGCGCAAATGGAAAACCACGGTATTTTCAGACAAATCCAGAATTCTGGATATGGCCCAGGATGTCTTGCCTCGCGCTGTCCAGCTAAGGCATTCAATTTCGCGAACGCTGAGGCTGTCCATCGCCGGCACAATATTCTCACCATTTCTGGTGATTATGATTTTCATCGATTCATGCATGGCATGCACGACAATCAGTAACCCGGCCTCATCGTGGTGTCCGCAATCAGCATGCTTCTCTCGGGATGCCAGACTCAGCATTGAACCCTCTGCACCCGAGCCATGGACAGGCACACTGATACCGGAACACAATCCGAAATCCACGGCTTCCGCCATGACTTTACGTTCCATCTCTCCTACAGCGCCTTCTGAGTACTCCAGGTTGTGCCAGACCACAGGGCGTGATTCCTGCCAGCAATGTCTGACCGTCGGATCACAGGAAATATAACCGTTAGCGTCGTATCTCTCCCGCCAGTCAGCAGGAAAACTGCTCGACATGACGATTCCCTCGGTTGCCGGGTAGTAGCCGCCGAACAGGTAGAAGTCATACCCCAGGGAAGCTGTTGCTGCCTTACAAGAGCGCTGCAACCCTTCCGTGGTGGTGGCCCTTGAAATGTCATGGGCAAGATCAAAATAAAGTAGCCGTTGGGCAGCAGCATCGTCCTCATGCTGACCCGCTTTCTTCACGAAGCAACTCTGAAAAATCGGGCTACTGCACGCGCTGAGGTTCTGTTCATGGCGACGAAGACGGTTTTCGGTTAACGCCCCATATTTTTACACAGCGCGCTGTTTGTCAACTATGAGATAGCGATTTGACAATTCGCGCTTCACGACAACCCTTGCAAAAAGAATCGATTCAGGCCAGCGACAGGTAGTTTTCGATACCGGCAATACGGTCTTCCGGGTGATGATTGACATAAATGACGGCGGTTTCTGAGCCCGCGCAGATTTTTTCTATCAAGGCCAGAACGCGCTGACGATTCATGTCATCGAGCCCCAGGCAGGGTTCGTCAAGAATCAGCAATGGTGGGTGTTTCACCATGGAGCGAGCAATCAACAACAGCCGTTGATCGCCGTAGGAGAGCTGATTGAACGGTTGATCTGCCCGATGCCTCATGCCGAGGATGTCTAGCCACTCGTTGGCGATAGCTCGCTGTCTGTCAGTGTACTTGCTGTATAGGCCAATGCTGTCGTAGAAACCGGAGATAATGACGTTACGCAGGCTTGTGCTGACTCGGTATTCCCATTGCAAGGCTGTTGAGACATAACCAATGAATTGCTTTATCTGCCAGATGCTTTCACCGTTACCACGCTGATAGCCGAACACGAAGATGTCATTGACATAGCATTGTGGATGGTCACCGGTAATCAGTGATAGCAGCCCTGTTTTTCCGCAGCCATTAGGGCCTGTTAACTGCCAGTGTTGATTGCGCTCGATTGTCCAGGACAGGTCTTTGAATATGGTGGTATCGCCGTACTGAATGGTTGCGTTACGTATTGCCACCAGCGGTTGCTCAGGATCAAGGTCCGGAACATCCGATTGAGGATCAGCAGCAGGAACATTCAGGTTCGACGTTTTAAGATGCAGCAACTGGTATAGGTCGTCGTACGCTGCGGTATCCGAACGCTCAACGCTGTGCTTTAACGTACCGGCATCCAGGTAGGCAATATGGCTAATGAAGTCGGGGCATTCGTCAAAACGATTGAGCACCAGCACCATGGGGACTTGCCCAACGATAGAATTCAAGTGCTTTTCCAATAGTTGATGAGTGGCTGCATCCAGACCATCGAAGGGCTCATCGAGTACCAGGAGGTCTGGCTTGGCGGTTAACGCCCGTATCAATAACACCTTGCGTGTTTCGCCCGTTGAAAGCTTGCGGAAGGATCGCTCCAGCAAGTGCTCAAGGCCGAACTGCCTGATCAGTTGACTCGCCAGAGCGTCGTCCCGGCATACCGCTTCTATGATTTCTCTAACGGGTGTGCCTTCGGATATGACGTCCATGATGTCGGCGTCGTCCTTGCGCCGCTCAGCGTCAATCAATTCGCCCTGCGCTTCATAGGACACCAGAGCGACACGCGGTGGCAAGCCGGTCAACGCACCCGATGTAATATCACCGACACCAGCAAGGAGCGCGGCTAATGCAGACTTGCCTGAGCCGTTGGTACCGGTAATCATCCAGTGCTGATCAGCTGCCAACTGCCAGCTGATCCCTTCAAGCTGGAACCTGCCGTCGAAATCGACAGACAGGTCCTGAAAATCAATCATCAGACGATGCGTTTCATATCAGCCATGTAACCGCGCAGCAAACTACCGATATCTTCAACCGGGTGAGTGCGTAGCGCATGGTTCACTTCAATAAGACGAGCGTTGTCAACACCCATGTCGTTGAGCTGAAGACCGCTGCCGATCACATCACTCTTGATAGCTTTCATGAAGTCTGCCAGCAAAGGAACGCAGGCGTGGTTGTACAGATAGCAGCCGTATTCTGCGGTATCGGAAATGGTGGCGTTCATCTCGTACAATTTCTTGCGTGCAATAGTGTTGGCAATCAGTGGTGTTTCGTGCAGTGATTCGTAATAGGCAGAATCTGCAATGATGCCTGCTGATGTCATGGTCTCGAACGCAAGCTCCACACCTGCCTTGACCATCGCAACCATCAGAATGCCGTTGTCGAAATACTCTTGTTCGGTGATCTCGACATCACCTGCTGGTGTCTTCTCATAGGCCGTCTTGGCTGTATCGGCGCGCCAACCCAGAAGCTCTGCATCATCGTTGGCCCAGTCAGCCATCATGGTGGCTGAGAAGTGGCCTGTCATGATGTCATCCTGATGCTTCTGATAAAGAGGACGCATGATGTCTTTCATCTCTTCTGCCAGGTCAAACGCCCGGATTTTTGCCGGATTTGACAGGCGATCCATCATGTTGGTTACACCACCATACTTCAGTGCCTCTGTGACAGTCTCCCACCCGTACTGGATCAGCTTTGACGCGTAACCGGCATCAATACCCTCTTCTATCATCTTGTCGAAGCACAGCAACGATCCGGTTTGCAGCATGCCGCACAGGATAGTCTGCTCGCCCATCAGATCCGATTTTACTTCGGCGATGAACGAGGACATCAACACACCGGCCTTGTGGCCACCGGTACCAACAGCGTAAGCCTTCGCCAGTGCCAGACCTTCGCCTTGGGGATCGTTATCTTCGTGAACTGCAATGAGTGTGGGCACACCAAAGCCACGAACATATTCTGCGCGCACTTCAGAGCCGGGGCACTTGGGGGCCACCATGATGACGGTGAGATCCTCACGCACCTTCATGCCTTCTTCCACAATGTTGAAGCCGTGAGAATAAGACAGACAGGCGCCTTTCTTCATCAACGGCATGATGCTGGTGACAACCGCTGTGTGCTGCTTGTCGGGCGTCAGGTTCAGAACAACATCAGCTGTTGGAATGAGTTCTTCATAGGTGCCTACAGTAAAGCCGTTTTCAGTGGCGTTCTTCCATGACTGACGCTTCTCAGTGATGGCAGCTTCGCGCAGCGTATAGGAGACGTCCAGTCCGCTGTCACGCAGATTCAGACCCTGGTTCAGACCCTGTGCGCCACACCCGATGACCACCATTTTCTTGCCTTTCAGAGCGTTTACACCATCGGTGAATTCGTCCAGGTGCATGAATCGGCATTTGCCGAGTTGTTCCAGCTGCTCACGCAACGACAGGGAATTGAAATAGTTGGCCATGGTAAGACTCCGGGCGAGCGATGTGTCGGGTGAGTGGTGTGTGCTTTGGGCGCTAGTGTAATGCGTGCGGGTCATATCGTAAATTGATATATTTAGCACACATCGTTTCACAAACTGAAATAATGACACCGCGCGCACTGGAACAATTTCTGGCACTCGCCCAGACACTGCACTTCGGGCGTGCCAGCGAGCTTGCCAGCATCAGTCTGTCTGCGCTATCGCGCAATATCCGGCAACTTGAGGAAGATGTCGGTGTCGCCCTGTTCACTCGCGACAATCGTTCGGTAGCGCTAACTGCGCAAGGTATCGCCTTTGAAATCTATGCGCGTGACGCACTGGCTGGCTGGGCGGCTATTCGACGTGAACTGGGAGATTCATCGGGGCTGCTGCAAGGCGAGATCAGCTTGTACTGCTCGGTCACTGCCAGCTACAGCATCTTGTATGAGTTGTTGAACCGGTTCAGACCTGATCATCCCGGCATTGAAATTCAGCTCAGTACTGGCGACCCGGAACACGCTATCTCGACAGTGCTCGCAGGTGAAGCCGATCTTTGCATTGCCGCTCGTCCGGGGTCATTACCCCGCGCGCTTACCTTCAAACCGATCATGGAATCACCACTGGTCTTCATCGCGCCCGGAGACACAGGCGATGCGGACATACCTGCCGCTGTACCAGCTGATCTAAGCCAGTGGGCGAACATTCCGATGATATTGTCGGCAGGTGGTATTGCACGCAACCGTATTGATGCCTGGTTTAAAACCATAAAAATCAAGCCACGCATCTATGCGCAGGTGGCCGGTAACGAGGCTATCGTCAGTATGGTGAGCCTGGGACTCGGGGTGGGTGTCGTGCCGAAGATCGTGCTTGATAACAGTCCACTGTCAGAACGCGTACGGGTTTTGTCCGTTAAACCCGAATTGCAGCCCTATGAACTTGGGTTGATCGTTGTGCGGAAAAATCTTGAGAACCCGTTGGTCAAGGCGTTCTGGGCCATACCAACGGGTTCATCTGCCTAGGCTGTTACGGATTTAAGCCCAGCGCTAGTCGCAGCTCACTACGGCGATATCGAGATCGATAAAAGATGAATCATCCTGGACGCCCGTGTCCTCGTCTGAAGAGCCAATACAGTCGCCATCATTGATGGTCAGGCTTTGCTGCACGGACTGGGTATTTGTGGCTCCGACAGCTGACAAAGTGACTGATCCGCCGTTGATCTGTGTGGATCCGTTAATAGCTTCCGAGATGCTGATTCCGGGCGATGTACTGATGCCAAGAATAGCCGTTGTCTCAGTGCCCAGATCATCGATCCAGCCCATCATGTTGTTGAGCGTCACAACGGCACCCAGTGCGCCGTCGAGAGTCAGCATGCCAGTCTCATCGTCAAGACTGATACCCACCGTGTCGAACTGCAGACTGAGCGATTCAACCTCGTTGATTGTGACAGTCAGCGGTACGCCACCCAATCCCAGATTACTGATACTCACAGCCGGGTCGTCGGTGTTGATTTTCGTTGTGCTCGACAGACCACCCAGAAAAATTTTGTTCAACGTTGTGCTGCTATTGCCATTGCTGTCACTCTCACCCGATTCAGTGATCAGCTGTAGTGCACCCCAGTTGACCGTGGTTTCCACATCACCGGTCGCCTCATCTGCCTCGATCTTGAAAACAGTTGATGGTTCAAGAGAAAAACCGGTCTGGCTGCCATCTGTGGATGCAAGGCTCAAGGTCTGTGTAACTTCGAGGGCCAGTTCACCGGCTTCGCTACCCGCTTGATCGTTGGCAATCGAACCTGAGAACCGTAGGGCTCCTGCCAGGTTCGCCGGTAGTGCTTCAGTTGAACCTGATAGTTGTGCCTGTCGCTGGGCGACTTGCTGAAGAGCCCCGAGACGTATCTCGTAACTGGCGCCCATAGGTGAATACCCGATCAGCAAGGCAGGCTCGTTTTGAAACAGATAGGTAATCACACCTGTTTCATCAGTCAGGGCGTTTATCTCGACCATCAGATCGCTCGCCAGCTGCGTGCACTGAGTCATGTCGCCAGAGTCAACTAGCGGAATCTCACCAGCACACAGAGTTTGCTCATCAGGATCGATGGTGATGATATCGCCACTGCGAGTGACCACAGCCATCGGATCATCAAGGCCAAGGGAGTTAGTCAGAAAACTGTTATTGCTGCTACCCAGCGTGCCTATAGCGTCAGTATCAGCATCCCCTACCAGAGCGTTTGTCAAACCATCGTTGTTCAGGTTTCGCAGAGCGTTGTTGCCCAGATTTTGCAGATTGCCCAGATTCGCCCCCAGGCCTTCCGAGGCTGAAGTCGCTGCCGCTGTCTGAATCTGTTCGACGGTGGCACCGGACGCCGGCTGCCCGGTTGGGCCACCGATGACCAGTGATGAATTGGCGCTGGTCGAGCTGTCGCCGCTGCCACTACCGCCGCACGCGGCGAGCGCCAAGGAAACAGCGCATAGCGTGAGGCTGAGCTTCAACGTCGACTGAGACATTTTCATGGGTGCCTTTTTCATGGGTATCTTACTTTCCTTAGTGAGTGTTGAGTTGGGTGAGTGTTGAATTGGAGAAACGAACTACGTGCGTTGTTGCAATCCTACAGAGCGCACTCGCTGGCGTAGGCATTAGAATGCTGTTCAAGACCGACTGAGACTATTCGGTTAGTCAATACGTCACCTTCCCTGACCACTTCCCGAACGTAAATGTCCTGAATGGGATGGTGGCTGTTGTCGAACGAGAAACTGCCCCGTGTTGATGCGAAATCAGCCGCTTCCAGTGCCGTGCGGAAAGCATCTGCATCATTGACATCGGCCTTGGCGATTGCGGAAAGCAGCAAGTTGGCTGTGTCATATCCCTGTGAAGCATACAGCGAAGGTAATCGGCCATAAGCCGCCTGAAAATCAGCCACAAAGGTCTTGTTGGCATCATTGTCCAGATCTTTCGACCATTGCGAGGTGTTTTTCACACCCAGGGCGGCCTCACCGACGGCGCCTAAGATGCCCTGATCAAATGAGAAAGCAGGCCCGACAACCGGAAGATCGATTTCAGCCTGATCCCATTGCTTCATGAAGCTGATTCCCATACCGCCCGGCAAGAAGAAGAACACGCTATCTGCATCAGAGGCTCTGATTTGTGCAATCTCTTTTGCGTAGTCTGTCTGGCCCAGCTTGGTGTAGAGCTCGCCTGCCAGCTTACCTTCGTAGAAACGCTTGTAGCCGGTTAGCGCGTCTTTGCCAGCCGGATAATTCGGGGCAAGGATGAAAGAATTTTTCAGACTGGCGGTATTCGCGTAGTTACCGGCAGCTTCGTGCAGGTTGTCATTCTGCCAGGCCACATTGAAGTAGTTCTTGTGGCAGCCTTTGCCAGCCAGCGCTGAAGGTCCGGCATTAGGCGAAAGATAAAATTTGCCCTGGTTAACCGCTGCAGGAATCACCGCCATGGCAAGATTCGAAAATATAATGCCGGTCAGGATATCCACTTTTTCAGACTGAATCATCTTGTCTGCGATCTGCACCGCGACATCGGGCTTGCGCTGATCATCTTCCACGACTAGCTCGATGCTGTCACTGTCCTTGATGGCGAGCATGAAACCGTCGCGCACATCAATGCCGAGTCCGGATCCACCACCCGACAGCGTGGTGATCATGCCCACCTTCACGCTATCCGCCATACCGATAGCAGGCAAGGAACACAAGACGGCCACTGCAATCGCACAGACAGTTTTTTTCAACATGTCGAAATTTCTCCCTTTCCAGACTTTATTATGTTGTGACAGTTTAAGGCATTTGCAATCGGCTGTATTGCAATGCAACCGCCGCCTTGGCTTGTATTCACGTCGCTCCCGTGTTTTAGTTGGCGGGAGATAGTTCACCACCCTATTTAGAAAAATAAAACGGAGATCCCGTATGAAGAAAGCACTACTTGGAACCCTGATGGCTGCCACGCTTGGCACTGCCGCTCTACCTGCTGCGGCAGCCACTGAAATTCAGTGGTGGCACGCATTCACCGGCCGTCTTGGTGATCTGCTTGCCGAGCAAATCGAGACTTTTAACGCCTCACAAGAAGACTTCACCGTTGTTGGCACCCACAAAGGTAACTACTCCGAGACTCTGAACGCCGGTATTGCGGCATTCCGTGCAGGCGAGCAACCGCACCTGTTGATGGTATTTGAAGTGGGCACAGCCACCATGATGAGTGCTGCTGGTGCTATCAAGCCGGTTCACGAAGTCATGGCAGAAGGCGGTGCGCCTTTCGACTCTGACGGCTTTCTGGCACCTGTCAAAGGCTATTACACCACGCCTGAAGGCGACATGCTGTCACTACCTTACAACTCATCCACGCCGGTCCTGTACGTGAATCGCGATGCATTGGAAGCAGCTGGTCTCGATCCAGACATGGATCTGTCCACCTGGGAAATGGTGGACGGTGCACTGGACAAGGTCAAGGCAGCGGGTAGCGATTGCCCTCTGACAACAGCTTGGCAGAGCTGGGTACATCTGGAGAACTTGTCTGCTTATCATGATGTAGAGTTCGCGACTAAAGAAAACGGTTTCACAGCGCTGGATACCGAATTGAGCTTCAACGGTCCTTTGCAGGTTGCACACGTGCAAGCTATGGGCGAATGGGCAAAGGATGGCAAGTTTTTCTACGCTGGTCGTCGTAACGAAGGTGGCGCTAACTTCCGTGCCGGTGAATGTGCGTTCTTCACTGAATCTTCTGCTGGCTATGCCGGAGTCAAGGCTGAAGCGGCATTCGATTTCGAAATTCGCCCACTGCCTTATTGGCCAGCAGCTGATGGTGCTCCTCAGAACACCATCATTGGTGGTTCCTCCCTGTGGGCTCTAAGTGGTCACGAAGCTAAAGAGTACAAAGGCGTAGCCGAATTCTTAAGCTTCCTGTCCAGCTCCGACATTCAGGCCAAATGGCACCAGGATACCGGTTACCTGCCTATCACTACAGCTGCCTACGAGCAAACTAAGGCGGAAGGTTTCTACGAAGCCAACCCGGGTACTGACATCGCTATTCTGCAAATGACAGCCAAGCCGACTACGGCTAACTCCAAAGGCTTGCGTCTGGGTAGCTTTGACCAGATCCGTGGCATCATCGATGAAGAGCTGGAAGCCGTATGGTCTGGCGACAAAGATGCGCAGGCTGCACTCGACAGTGCTGTAGAGCGTGGCAACCAGTTGCTGCGTCGCTTCGAACAGGCTAACAAGTAATCGTATTTGTGCCTGATCAACCGTTGATTTCCTGACATGGAAAAACGCGTCACATTCAGGGGCTGGAAACTGCCCCTGATACTGATACTGCCGCAAGTACTGGTTACGGCAGTATTCTTTTTCTGGCCCGCGGGCCAGGCGATCTATCAATCTGCCTTCATTCCGGACCCTTTCGGTTTGAAGTCGCAGTTTGTCGGGTTCGGGAACTTCGAATACCTGTTCTCAGACCCTTATTATCTAGCCTCTTTCAAGACCACCGCCATCTTTTCAATACTGGTCACCGTGGTGTCCATGAGCGTTGCGCTCTGGCTTGCGCTGATGGCCGATCGAATCATAAAGGGCTCTGGCACATACCGTACTTTCCTGATTTGGCCTTACGCAGTAGCCCCTGCAGTGGCCGGTGTGTTGTGGCTGTTCATGTTCAACCCAAGTGTAGGCATCGTTGCCTGGTCACTAGACCAGATCGGCTACGACTGGAATCACAAACTCAATGGCGGACAAGCTACCTGGCTTGTTGTGCTGGCCTCTTCCTGGGGACGAATCAGCTATAATTTTCTGTTCTTTCTGGCAGGACTACAAGCCGTACCGCGCAGTGTTATCGAAGCTGCGGCGATCGATGGCGCGCACTTCTGGCGGCGCTTCTGGACGATAGTTTTTCCGCTGCTATCGCCCACCACGTTCTTTCTACTCGTCGTCAATATCGTCTACGCCTTCTTCGAAACCTTTGGCGTCATACACACGATAACGTCAGGCGGTCCGCAACAGTCCACGACCATACTGGTATACAAAGTATTTGCAGACGGTTTCGTCGGACAAGACCTCGGCTCATCCGCTGCACAATCAGTTGTCCTATTGGTTGTCGTTGGATTGTTAACTGTCATTCAATTCAAGTTCATTGAACGCCGGGTGCATTACTGATGAGTGGCATGGTCGAGAAATCGGGTAAGGCGGTGTGGCTGATTCATTTTGGTCTCATCATCGGTATCGCCATTGTCTGCTTTCCTATCTACCTTGCGTTCATCGCATCGTCAGTGACTCAGGCAGAACTGGTGCGCCCGCCCATGCCGTTGCTGCCTGGCGATCAGCTGGTAGAGAACTACACGCGGGCGCTGTTTTCTGGCGTCAACGCGCCGGTATGGAAGATGCTGCTCAACTCCATGATCATGGCGTTAGGCATTGCCATTGGCAAGATTGTCATCTCATTGTTGTCAGCGTTTGCCATTGTCTACTTCAAGTTTCCGCTGCGTGGCGTGTTTTTCTGGTTAATTTTCATGACGCTGATGCTACCGGTTGAAGTGCGCATCGTGCCTACCTATGAAGTCATTGCAGGCTTTGGCATGTTGAACAGCTACTCTGGTCTGATCTTGCCATTGGTAGCCTCAGCAACGGCCACATTCCTGTTCCGGCAGTTCTACATGACCGTGCCTGATGAGCTTGCAGAAGCTGCTCGCGTGGACGGCGCAAGCCCCATGCGTTTCTTCATGGACATCTTACTGCCCATGTCACGCACTAACATCGCTGCACTGTTTGTCATCCTGTTTATCTATGGATGGAACCAGTACCTCTGGCCGTTGTTGATGACCACAGACCCGGACATGAACACGATCGTCATGGGTATCAGACAGATGTTTCCTTCCGGTGATGATCTTGCAGACTGGCCAGTGATCATGGCCACCGCATTACTCGCCATGCTGCCACCCGTACTGGTCGTCGTGCTGATGCAGAATCTGTTTATCAAAGGCCTGGTTGATACCGAGAAATAACACGCCCATGTCTACTGTCACACTCAAGCAGGTTCGCAAGTCTTATGGCAAGGATGAAATCATCCATGGCGTAGACGTGGAGATTGCTGATAAGGAACTCATTGTTGTCGTGGGCCCATCCGGCTGCGGCAAGTCCACGTTACTGCGCATGATTGCCGGACTGGAGACGATCAGCGACGGCGAAATCCTGATCAACGATACGGTGGTGAATGACCTGGAACCCATGGAACGCAACATCGCCATGGTCTTTCAGAACTACGCCTTGTATCCGCACATGTCGGTTTTCGACAACATGGCGTACAGCCTCAAGATCGCCAAGCTCAGCAAATCCGAGATCAAGGAACGCGTAGACAAGGCTGCAGCATTACTGCAATTGTCTGACTACCTTGATCGCAAGCCTCGTGCTCTGTCAGGCGGTCAACGGCAACGCGTGGCCATGGGCCGTGCTATCGTGCGTAAGCCAGCGGTGTTCCTCTTCGACGAGCCTCTATCCAATCTGGACGCCAAGCTGCGCGTGCAGATGCGTCTGGAAATTCGCAAACTGCAACGAGAGCTTGAAGTCACCTCTGTATACGTGACGCATGATCAGGTTGAGGCCATGACGCTAGGCGACCGTTTGATGGTCTTGAATGGGGGCTACGTTGAGCAGTTCGGCACACCGATTGAATTATACGAACGCCCTGCTTCATTGTTCGTTGCTGACTTCATTGGTAGTCCATCGATGAACATCGTGAATGGTGTGGCTTCGGGAACTGCAATTGCGCTAGATAACGGTGTGACTGTGACATCAAACCACGCCATGAACGGCCCGGTGAAAGTGGGCATACGCCCTGAACACTTCGTCTTCTCCGAAAATGGCGCTGTCACAGTAGAAACGGCCATGATCGAACAACTCGGTTCCAACACACTGATACACGGTGTTCTGGCAGGCACCTCAGCACCTGTCGTTGTCAGCTTGCAAGGTGTGCATAGTGAAGCATCCATCGGTGCTCACTTGCGCGTAGACATACCCACCGACTCCATACACCTGTTCGACGCTGACAGCGGCAAACGCATTTAAAGTATTCAACGTATCTCATGACCAAGCAAAGCCGTAGTTATCTGGACAGGCGCGAGCAACTTCAGGTGTATTTCGACAGGACCGCCGTGCGCGCGTGGGAACGTCTAACTACCGATGCACCTGTATCGGGTATCAGGCAAACCGTGCGCGAAGGTCGCGATGCCATGCGCAACCTGCTGATGAGCCGGTTGCCTGCAGACATGACGGGAAAGCGATTGCTCGATGCTGGTTGTGGCACCGGAGCACTGTCTGTGGAAGCTGCCAAACGCGGTGCGGATGTGGTGGGCATTGATATCAGCCCGACATTGATTCAGCTTGCCGATGAGCGTACGCCACGCGACATGCCAGGCACCATAACGTTTACAGCCGGTGACATGCTAGCTGCTGAAGAAGGTGCATTTGACTATGTCGTGGCTATGGACTCTGTCATCCACTACGAGCCCGACGACATGGCTGACGCTATCGTAGCCATGCAATCACGTACCAAGGGTGGCGATTCGCGTGTGCTGTTTACATTCGCTCCACGCACGCCCGCGCTGATGTTGCTCAAGACCATGGGCAAAGTATTCCCGCGTGGCGATCGCTCTCCTGCCATCGAACCCATCAAGGAATCCCAACTACGCTGGTTCTTTGAGAATCGCGACGACATGGCCGGTACGGAAGTTCTCTATACCGAGCAGGTGCTGACGCGGTTTTACAAGTCGCAAGCGATGGAATTGGTTCGGCGCTAGAGCGTAGCGTGACCTGCTAAACGTCCAAACAGAGCTCACCAAGTCACACAACACTAGTCAGACTTTCAGCTGATTTTACTCAACCCGATACTAGCGAGAAAAAAATCAACAATCTGCGGTTTTGGGTTGATGCCTCGACCGGCGGCTAGGTGCCATTGCCGTTCTTCGCCAACTGTTAGCGACAGCCCGCAGTGGGTAACATAAAAGGTGAACATTCTACTTGGTATTTTGCTCACTCAGAGATCAGGCGGTATTTATGGCTAAATACGGCTATAATTGGCTATTTGACAGGGGCTAATTGGCTATGACCTCCCTCAGCTCGCTTGTCATCTCTCCCGAAATGCTGCGACTCATCTCCGAGATTGACGTATTTAGCGAGGGGTGGAAGTCCATGCACTCGTTATCCCCTGAGCGGCTTGAAGCTTTACGCCGTGTCGCAACTATTGAAAGCATCGGTTCGTCGACACGCATCGAGGGCTCTAGGCTCTCCGACGTTGAAGTCGAGTCGCTGTTCAGCTTAATCGGCCAGCAGTCTTTTGCGAGCCGGGACGAACAGGAGGTCGTTGGATACGCTAAAGTCGTGGAGAGGGTTTTCCAGAGCTACGACGATATCAATATCAGCGAAAACTATATTCAGCAGCTCCACGGCATGCTACTTCGGCACTCGACCAAGGATGAGCGACACAGAGGGAGCTACAAGACTCTGAGCAACAATGTCGAGGCATTCGATAGCGATGGTGGGAGCTTGGGTGTAATCTTCGAAACAGCGACGCCCTTTGATACACCTCGCAAAATGTCGGACTTGGTAAAGTGGACGAGGGAGGCTCTCGACGACGATGCTTGGCATCCGTTGATCGTCGTCGGTGTGTTTAAAGTA
>Ga0114956_1000481_pt1 | contig 29017 bp, 29 predicted proteins | sample MaitaG_FD_87304 | JGI IMG/M metagenome (GOLD analysis project Ga0114956, IMG submission 87304) | Marine algal microbial communities from Maine, USA - Maine_Asex2 metaG | ecosystem: Host-associated > Algae > Red algae > Unclassified | place: Maine, USA | collected 2015-01-05
AGAACGCTAACACACGTTAGTTCGTCTTTGCTCCAGTACCTATGACATTCTTGCTGATGTCTTAAAACATTTAACGGCAACACCGTTTGGTTCTGTTTACATTTGGTTACATTTCGACTAACCCCGCACAGCTTTGATTCAAAAATCGCGATGTATTCACGGCTTCTATTGCGAATCCTTTTATCGTACGCCTGATAGTCAATAAATCTCTTTTTATAGTTGCAATCCTGCGTCCCAATTCGTTGTGAATGTCACTCATAGTTACAAGAATGTTGCCCATCGTAACAAGGTTGTGTCCTACTGAAAAACACGGTCTTTTTAAAAGGAACGCATTGAAGTTGAGGTGGGCTCTAACCGTAAATATAACCATGTAATCAAGATCAAAACAAAAACAACAATCGAGAGAGTGAGCATGAATGTATTAGTCAATGATGAATCCTTAGTGTCTACAAAAACTGGTCTGAATGGCCTGGATCGCAGAGTTTTCGTGAACCTTCCTTCCATTCCTTCTCTACTGTAATAGCCTGTACAGAGGAATGAGAATGAAATATTTTGATGATAAGTTTTCCGATGAAGAGTTTCATAGTCTATTCAACGAGGCTCTTTACGCCTTCGATGGCCATGACTTGTTTTTTCGAAAAGCCCGGCATGGCGGTTCGTTTATTCGTGCTGATCGTTAGAGCATGAAGAAGATTTCATATTGATTGTGCATTGTCAGTCAATTTTTAGTGGATAGATAGAATGGGCAGATGCTAAAAATGATGGGTAACTGAAACAGTTTGTTAAACAAACCTCAGAAAATAACCTGCATGACGATATCTAAATTAACAGGGTGTGTTGAAACATTTCAACCTGATCAATTAAATTAGGATCTACCTGTAACCAGAAACATGGAGATGAGAACCATTTAGTTAGATAAACAACAGTTGTCCCAAATCCGGCTAACACAACACGGATCAGTCAACGATAACAAGTTCGCATTACGCAGGCACTTGCCTATATAAATGCGACAGGAATCAAGAGCGATGAGTGAACTAATTAAGATAGCCTATTTGGAAGACGATCCTATACAGGGTGCAGCCGTTGAGAAATGGCTCAATGCGCAATCCATAAAATGCCACCTGTACGAAAATGCTGAAGCAATGAAGGTTGCATTGGATGCAATATTCTTTGATGCCATTATTCTTGATGTACAAATTAACGGTGAGGACACCGGGTTAGAGGTACTTCAGTATATCCGCGATACTGGCGGTGAATCGCCAGCAATACTAATGGTGTCGGCCGAAGCCTATTGGCATCAAGCGCTTAGTAGTGGTGCTAATGACTTTTTGGAAAAACCACTGTCACCTAAAAAACTATTGGTACATCTGCGCCAACTGATGCGCCCGGTTGCACAGCCAGAGACTATTGAAAACTACCCGCCTTACCAGCTGAATGCGCAACAGAATCAGATCACGATGAACGGTGATCTTGTTGAACTCTCAAACAACGAATTTGAGCTCGCGTCAGCGTTGTTCAGGAATTTCGGAAAAGTGCTGTCGTACGGTCAATTAATGAAAAGCATATCTGGGAGGCCAAACGACGAACCATCCAGGCTAATTGAAAGCGATCTGCTCAAGCTTAAGCGAAAAATGAACCTGAGAGATCTGGATGGCTGGATGCTTGAGCCAGTCTATCGGCATGGATATCGTTTGGTGAATGCGCAGTACGAGTCTGAATTAGTTTAGATAAACCGAATTTAGTCCGGGCAAACTGCATAAATGCACATCCATGTGCGCACCTTCACTAATCAATTATGCAAATAGCCTGGGCAACAACTTCGCCGGAAAATGTTGGCACAGTACATTTATAATTTAGTGGGCTTACGAAGGCATCAGCTTCCACAATATCTGACGTACTACAAGCGCCACCTGAGAGATAGCGAACAAAGTTGTTTCTAAATTCTCTGGGGCATCGTGCAATACAAGATTCACCAGGCCCTACATCTTTACACGTGTTATACACGAACAATGTGGAACCCTGAAAATCGTAGTCAACAGTATCGCCACCACCAGCGAACTCAACTGATATATATGGAGTACCGCCTTCATCTTCGTTTCGAGTGACGCCAAAATCTCCAGCGTCGTTGAACGAGATAACGTGATACCGACCAGGTTCGGTTAAGGTGTAGCTCAGAGGACCTCGGACAGTATCAAAGTATTGATAGTTCAGATGTATGTTGTAGCCAGTTGCACCCTCTTGTGCATCCCAGCTTAGCTGATCACCGGTTAGCGCTAATCCGGTAACACGTGGTAAGTCAGCTGCGTTGGCCAGAGAGCCGAGCATGCAGAATAGAACCAGAATTAGTCCATTTAATTTTTTCATTTCGTTCCACCTAAAAAGTTAATTGCTCAGAAAACGTTGCAATTTTCTGACAAATGCTCCTGATAACGTAGTACTAAATTAGCTGGTTCATCAGGTAAAATTACCGATTTAACCTTCTCGTTACAGTTTGTCTACCACCGATGGCTAAATCTAAAAAATGGATAGCATTGCTGCGTGCTGTTCTTCCGGCAACTCACAAGAAAATGTCGATGCAGCAGTTAAGAGAGTCTTGTGAGAAGACTGGTCTGGAAAACGTCTCCACACATGCAGCATCAGGTAATCTGCTATTTTCATCACGTTCTACTAAGCAAGAGCTTCTAACAATACTCAATGGCATCATTGCAAGCTATGACTTGGAAAATAGCGTGATACTGCGTACGCCAGCACAACTCAAATCGGTTATATCCTCAGCACCTTTTGCGGATGCGATCGATACTCGACCTAATTTGTTGCTGGTGTATTTTTACGATAAAAAGCTACCTGCGTCGCAAATCGAGGAGCTTGAATTGAAAGGCGGGCCAGAGAGAATGCAATTGCTTGGTCGTGAATTGTGTATCGACTACAAAGAGGGTGTTGCGCGCTCGAAACTGACGCCTAAACTGATCGAGCGCCACCTTGGTCAGTCGGGTACAGCCAGAAACTGGAATGCTGTTAATAAGCTTGTTGAACTGTCTGCTAAGTGATTAGTTGCAACTAAGCGCTTAGGCCATGTCCGCCAACAGGGTTTGTTTCAAACCGCTCACCAAAACCCGCTATCATTGGTTTGCCTTTTGCGATGGCATTTTGAACATTAGGTAGTGAGAGTGATTCAGCGTGTTGTTTCTGGGATTCCCACACTTCGGTTATCCATAAAGCATCTTCTTCGGTTGAATCTTTTGCAATGACGTAGCTAATGCAACCAGGCATATTCTTTGTGCCGTCGAGCAGGATAGAGATTAGTTCGTCCCGTTTGCCAGGGCTGGCGATCATCTTTCCAATTAATCCGTACATAGATTCATCCAGTGGGCTAGTAAGTAATAGTCATAATGCCGTTTTTACTGACTGCGTAATCGGTGTTATCCAGAAATGACAAGCCCAGCAATGCTTCATCGCTTGTTAACCCGTTTGAAATCGTCGCTCTAACATTGGTCAGTTTGATATCCCCTAACTCGATTGTTTCTATTTCAGTTTCATATGAAGTGCCGAAGCCATTGGCAGTTCGGGTCTGAAATTCCTCGCCTTTGTCCAGACCAAGCTTTTCGGCTACCTTCACTGGTATGGAAACAGAGCTTGCACCTGTATCAACAATAAATCGAACCGACTCGCCATTAATTGCACCTGTTGCCAGGAAATGTCCCGATTGCCCGCGTTTGAGTTTTATCACGATATCTCCGTTTGCAGCAGTTTCGCTTTCCGGGGTTTGATAGACAAAGTCGAGCGTGGAGAATGCGGCCAACGCTGTAATGCCGATAGCTGCAAATAGTATAAATTTCAGTCGTTTCTTACGTTCTTCCTTGACCACTGCGCCAGACTTCATGCGAGCGATGGCAATGTCAACAACGTTGTCCTGATTTGGGTCGGTAGGTTCTGACGGTTTATCAGACCTTTTCTTATCGGATTCATCCATAGCGCGCTAAGTATTTCATGTATTGCGCTGAGCTGGCAATGAGTAATTGTAAGACTTGCCAATCAAAATTATGGCTATGGGGTGTAAAAGGTGTCTGTCATTGTTATGTATTACAATCAAAACGAATACCCTTACATATTGTATAACTACCGCAGATTCTAAAATGACGTTAGCCATATTAAGTGCCATGGAGGAAGAATGTAGCTCGCTGATAGAGCGCATGCAAGACATCGAAGAAATGGTAATCGCCAACCGTACTTATTATGAGGGGCTTCTTTGGGGCAAGTCTGTAGTTATTGTATTTTCCAGATGGGGAAAAGTGGCAGCAGCAAGTACCACCGTTGTATTAATTAGAGAATTTGGAGTTTCAGAAATTATATTCACAGGAGTTGCCGGTGCTATTGATAAGCAGTTGAATGTGGGTGATGTTGTCATCGGAACCAGGCTGTATCAGCACGATCTGGACGTGCGGCCAATACTTGCCCAATATGAAATACCGTTACTTGGAATATTAAGTATTGAAAGCGATAAAACCAGACAAGCTCAACTTTATGATGCAGCAACTTTGTTCGTTAATGAGCAACTTACTGAGTATATTGCAAGCGGTAATATTCAGGAATTCAGTCTGAACAACCCGAAAGTCGTATTAGCAGCAATTGCTACGGGAGATCAATTCATCACGAACAAAAATCACGCTGCACAGATTAAGTCAAATTTGCCAGATGTTGTTTGCGTTGAAATGGAAGGTGGAGCAGTTGCGCAGGTGTGCGATGAATACGATATGAAGTTTTCAGTTATAAGGACTATTTCCGATTCTGCTAATGATGAGTCGAGTGTCGATTTCACAAAGTTTGTTAGTGAGGTTGCAAAAGCGTATTCATTGGGGATATTACAAAATATAATTGAGCAAGCTTAGTGCGAGTTCGTGGAAAATAGAAGCTGCGCTTAATTTTTCCAGGAACAGTTTAGTCGTGCAAATAAATTGCTAACATCAATTAGATGTAGAAATCGGGACTGGCTATTCAATGTACCGATAACTAACAACGGTGAATAGTAGTGATGTGCTGCGTAGCGCCAGCATAAGCGTCGTACTAGCTCATCCATTGGCCGCCATCGACGTTGTATGTTTGTGCTACAACGTAATCAGCATCACTGGAGGCAAGAAATACAGCCATACCTGTTAGATCTTCCGCAACTCCCATTCGACCAAATGGCACTGCTTCACCAACTTCCCTTTTCTTTTGACCTGGCGCTTTGTTCTCATACGCCGCAAAAAAGGCATCCACTCCATCCCAATGCTCTCCATCGACAACGCCAGGCGAGATGGCATTGACGTTGATTCCGTGTTTAATAAGATCCATTCCGGCAGACTGGGTCAAGGAGATGATGGCTGCCTTGGTTGCACAGTAGACGGCAACCAGGCCTTCACCGCGACGACCAGCCTGGCTAGCCATATTAATAATTTTGCCGCCCTGCTGCCGCTCGATCATGTGTTTGGCAACCGCTTGCAGCGTAAATAATGAGCCTGAAAAATTCACTGCAAAAACTCGTTCATAGTCATCGCGTTTGATGTCCACTATAGGTGCTGCTGTAAACAGAGCGGCATTGTTAATAAGGATATCGATAGAGCCGAGTTTTAGAATGGTTTGGGCTACCGCAGAATCAATACTCTTTTGGCTTGTCACATCCATATGTACAGCAACAGCGTGGTCACCAATTTCTTTCGCTGTGGCCTGGGCTGCTTCCAGATTAATATCCGCGATGCATACCTTTGCACCTTCTTTCACGTAGCTTTTCGCAAACGATTTACCGATGCCCCTTGCAGAGCCAGTAATCAGAGCTGTTTTAGCTGCTAATCGATTCATGTTAAGTTACTCATTAAATACATTGCCGTGATCATCGCGATTGATGTTGCCTGAGGATGAAGACAGTGTAAGCAAGTTGGTTCCGTAATAAAAGCACGCATTTGATTCTCTACAGCATTGCCAAGCGGTTATTGGCAGGAATGTTCTGAGCAAATAAATGTACTTTCGGCTGATTCCATTTGGTGATGTTCCGCTTATGCTACAAAGCGAACCGTATGCAGTTGTGTCACTAAAAATATGATAATCAGAACGATCTGGAACGAACCTCGTCCCCAGGGTAATCGCGCCCCGACGTGGTGGGACTGGCTTATTGTCTTGCTGGTAATTTGTGCAGCTACCATCGAATGGTTCCTCAAAAAAGACGTAATCTGGCTGACGGTATCCATGCTAGTGCTCTTAGCTATAGCTTTTGCTCTCCCTTGGCGAAGAGTGCATCCCTTGCATGTTGTCATTCTTGCGTTCGGATGCACTTCGATAATTCAACTATTTGCTTTTGCGTCAGGTGTTGATTGGACTGGCCTCGACACTGGGATAATTCTATTGCTTCTGCCATATTCTTTGTTGCGATGGGGTTCGGGCCGTGAAGTGCTAATAGGTCTGTTAGTGATTACGCTAACCCTCGCATTGGCACTTATATCTGAATCGCTACCGTGGGCAGAGATGCTTGGCGCTAGTTTGTTCCTTTATTTTCCGGCAGCCATTGGTGCGTCGGTTCGTTATCGTGATAGCTCACAGCGCCGCAAATTAGAACAAGTTCGAATGCTTGAACGTGAACAACTTGCGCGAGAACTGCATGACACCGTGGCGCATCACGTGTCCGTTATTGCGATACAGGCGCAAGCAGGACAAGCTGTAGCACAATCTCAATCCGATGCGCCTAATGAAGCACTTGGTGTCATTGAAAAATCCGCATCGCAAACGTTAACAGAAATGCGCCACCTTGTACGAGCACTACGCAACGATGATCAAGCAGAGCTTTCTCCAATGGCGTCACTGGAATCCATAAAAGGGCTTGCCAAAGACGTTGACTCATCGATCAAAGTGGATGTGAGATTTTCAGGAGAGCTTAGTGATCTTGACCCTGCAATTGAAGCCACACTATTTCGAATCTCTCAGGAAGCAATCACCAATGCTGTGCGCTACGCTCGTGAGGCACATCTTATTAAAATTGAAATTGATGGGCGCAAAGACCGTGTGACTGTCCGAATAGACGATGACGGAATTGGTGGAACCGCGATCTCAAGTGAAGGTATGGGCTTGAAGGGAATGGCAGAACGCGTTTCACTGCTAGGTGGAAATTTGAAGGCCGGGCCAAGTGAGCGTGGTGGTTGGTTTATCCAAGCGTTTTTGCCTAAGTCAGGTAGTGCATCATGACCATACGTGTGTTGATTGCTGACGATCAGGAGCTAGTGCGCAGTGGTTTGCGAATGATGATAAACGCTCAAGCCGACATGGAGGTAATCGGTGAGGCAGAGGATGGCGTTCAGGCAGTAGATCTTGCCAGAGAGCTGCAGCCAGATGTTTGTATGTTTGATATACGAATGCCCAGGCGCGATGGCATTGAAGCGGTACGGCTTCTTGCCGGACCAACGGTTTCGGTTCCTGTGCCGATCGTAGTTATCACAACGTTTGATTTAGATGAGTATGTACATGGTGCACTTAAAGCTGGAGCCAGAGGGTTTCTGTTAAAAGACGCAGGTCCAGACTTGATTTCGCAAGCTATTCGATCGGCCGCCAATGGAGAGGCTCTTATCATGCCGGCCATTACCTTGCGATTACTGGATACTTTTAAAGATAGCCAGCCTGCTCCTCCAGCGCAGCCCGTGGAACCTCTGAGCGCTCGAGAAGAGAAAATTCTACTTACTGTTGCGCGTGGTAAAACTAATACCGAGATCGCGGATGAGTTGCATGTCAGCCTTAGTACAGTCAAGAGCCATCTGGCGAGCATTATGCAGAAGTTGGCAGCCAGAAACCGGGTAGAGATTGCAATCTGGGCTCACGAAACAGGCCGAGTTCCACCAAGTCAGTAACCACTGATAGTTCCCCGCTATACCATCCCGTCTGATATCTCACCGCCTTCTTGCCATTAAAAAAAGATGGCCGAAAGTATGATGTGCCTGAAAATGGAACGCGTAATAATTATTTAACTGACCGGGATTTGTAAGCAATTGCACGTCTGGTCACGACAAGGCCAATCCGAATGACAGTCGTTTTTTGATTTTCTGCAGGCGGTGACGCTCCTTTGTTTTTTGACAGGTGAAGTGATGTTTACCTGCGACTGCTCGGAAGTTAAATAATATGAAAATAATTAGCAAAGTTATTCTAATTGCCATAGTGTTTTTCTCTAGCGCGATTTGTGCACAAGATGAGAAATTCAGAGGCTTCGAAAAAAAGCACTATATAGGTACTCAGGCATTCATGGTTTTAACACCATTACTCGATCCGTCTCCTGAGTACTTTCAGTTAAATTATGGATACCGGTATACATCCAGGGATGAGCTTTCCGTTGAATTAATTACCTGGAGAACATCCGGTCCAATCGGTCGTCCGTTTGGGCCTGATTTTGAAGATGAAGCATCTGACTTCCCCGGGGATATCAAGTCGACAGGTATTGGGTTGGCTTATAAAAGATTTTTATGGAAAGGGCTGTACGGGCAAATTCACTCAACTGCTTTTAAGCAAACCTACCGAAACCCGGCTGAGGAAACAATTCAAACCGGCTTTATGCTATTCAATACCTTAAGGCTGGGCTACCACTTTAAGTTTTTTAAAAACCGCCTTTTCGTAGCGCCCAGTATTGCGGTTACCCATTGGCCAATACTCACGAATATGCCAGAGGCATTTCAGCGCGAAGAAGATAAGTGGGCTAACTATTTTGTTGGTGAGCCGGGCTTGCACATTGGCTTTACTTTTTAGTTCTGTTCAAGCCTGTTTATCGATAGAGCGTTGGGGCGATAGAATCACCCCTTGCTCTGATTAAACTGAACCACCTAATTACGATTGTGCTTCTGGAGCTGTTGTTGCTGGTGCTACTGGTGGTTCTCCATATTGGTTGGCACCAGCTTCACCCGGTTTAACCAGCATGTAAATGATGAAGATAGCCGCAGCTAGCCCAACAAGGCTACCGATCAACGCCAGGAATGGTAATCCGATCAACGAGCCTAACAGAGTGAATGGTAAGCTTATCAGCATAAGCAATATATAATGCCCTGGTTTCCCCAGGTCCTGAAATCTTCTCCACCCCACACTTAGCATCGGAGGTATAAGTGGCAGCATAAGCAACGTTGGCAAGAAAGGGTGAATGACACCGAAGAAGGCGATAATAATGGCCACGATAATATAAAAAAGTGAGAACCACCAAAATTCAGGACGTGATGCACGCCCTGTTCGATCAAAGTATTTTTCTTGCAAACACAATTTTACGTACGATATAAAATCATTCATTTTTTCTGACTCATAAAAGTTATTGCCATATTATTTATGGCTTGAGTTGACCTAAACGCTCACCCTTACAATTTTTCCCAAATTTTTTTTAGTTCGTAGTCAAATCGTTAATCCATGCACACAAACTCATAAACCTATCTGCGAACTCTGTCGCAGGTAACAACCTTGAAGGTACTATAGCTATATGAACCTAGTCCAACTCGCAACGTACGAAACGCAAACTTGATTCTTGCAAACAAACCAGCCCGACACATAGCCCTGGCCAGCACCGGATTGCACTGTGCACCTGCTGGTCCGTGCAATAAGCAAATCCTGTTGGAGCTCATCAAGTCACTTGGCTATGTGCAACAAGATCCACTGCAGGTTGTTGCACGCGCGCACGATCACATTCTATGGAGTCGTAACAATCAGTACCGTCCTAAATTGCTTGATCGTTTAATGGAAGAAGATAGATTGATATTCGAACACTTCTGTCATGACGCTTGTGTGTTGCCAATGGACCTGTTGCCGTATTGGTCGGATCAGTTTAAACGCCGGCCTGAAAAACATACACCCTCTAAGGTGTACACCACCAGGCAGGGCAAACAAGCGCAGTCTGCAATTCTTGCCAGAATTAAAAGTGAAGGTCCGTTGCACTCGAAAGACTTCAAAACACAATCGCACAATAAACCCAAGGCAGTTTGGGCTAAACCGGAACACAAACAGGTTCTTGATTACCTTTGGTTGAAGGGTGAGCTTGCCGTGTCTAAACGCGTAAAGTTTTCCAAGTATTATGATTTAGCGGAACGGATCTACCCGAGTAAATTGGTGAGCAAGGCTACCAGCGAAAAGGAACGGATAGATTACCTTGCGGCTAATGCAATAAAGCGATTGGGTTTCGGTACTGTCGGGGAAATTATGCGGTTTTGGGAAATTAACAGTCTTGCAGATACTAAAAGCTGGTGTGATAACAATGACGAACTCATTACTGTTTCTGTGGCGTCTGCGCTGGGAGAACACACCCAGGCGTTTTCCCACAAATCCTTGTCCACCTTTTTATCAAATCCACCCGAACCAACAAAGCGACTTCGAGTGATCAACCCGTTCGACCCGATTATGCGAGATAGAAAGCGATTGCTCAGGCTTTTTAATTTCGATTTCCGAATCGAAATATACGTCCCTGTCAAGCAACGCAAATACGGGTATTACGTTTATCCACTATTGGAATTCGATTCGTTTGTAGGGCGGATAGAAATTCGCCATGATAAAAGCACAAACAATATCCACGTTGATAATTTGTGGCCTGAGCCGGGTGTTACGTTTGGAAAAGGCCGAATGTCTAAGCTGGAAAGTGAGCTTCACAGGTTGCGCCGGTTTTGTAGCGCCGATGCTGTCGTTTGGTCTGTATAAAATTGCAGACCCTTCGGCGGGGTTCCGATTTATGGATTACACTCTATAGATGAGTCGTATCATTGCAATCGCTAACCAGAAAGGCGGCGTGGGTAAAACCACGACCAGCGTCAATCTGTCCTCCGCTCTTGGCAGCATGAACAAGCGCGTGCTGTTGATCGATCTGGACCCGCAGGGCAACGCCACGATGGGCTGCGGTATCAACAAAAACGAAACCGAATTGACGGTATTCGACCTGTTGGTTGAAAACACACCAGTCAGCGACATTGCGCAAATTTCTACCGCTAATAACTGTGACATATTGCCAGCGAATGCCGATCTTACTGCGGCTGAAGTGGAGCTCATGGCAATGGACGAGCGTGAGCAGAAACTCAAACAGGCGCTGCAACCTGCGCGGGAACAGTACGACTACATACTGATTGATTGTCCACCATCATTAAACATTCTGACTTTAAATGCGTTCGTTGCAGCAGATAGTGTATTGGTGCCTATCCAGTGTGAGTACTACGCGCTTGAAGGATTGTCTGCACTGCTGGAAACCATCGATGGCGTTCGCGAAGCGGTTAACGCCGATTTAGCCATTGAGGGATTGCTACGAACCATGTACGACGGCCGTAATAATCTGGGCGTGGAAGTATCTGCACAGTTGGTTGAGCATTTCGGTGAACAAGTATTCCGCACTATAGTGCCACGTAATGTGCGACTAGCTGAAGCGCCCAGCCATGGTGTCTCCATCGTCGGGTACGATAAGTCCTCGCGTGGCGCGCTTGCTTATTTGGCACTGGCCGGTGAAATTATCAGGCGCAGAGCTCACCGTGGTGAAGCTCCGGCAGTTCAAAATACGCAAAGTGTTGTACAGGCTGAACCACAGAACGAAATAGAGTCGGTGAATGGCTAAGAAAACCCGCATGGGGCGTAATCTGAATGCACTGCTTGGTGGTGCGACCCGCAATCGAACAACCGATGACGATTCCGGAGCCTCTGCCGTCCCTAAAACCACAGCCAAGCCAGAAGTTGCTTCAAAACCAGATAGCGCTGCAACATCGCAGACTGTTTCAAGCTCAGAATCGGCATCAAGCTTAGAATCCGTATCCAGGCCGCAGGCTGTCGCCAGCCTTGAAAAACCGCTAGATAATTCGCCGATTGACAGCTCAGCACCAAAATCCACCAACCCGGTTCTTGTGGAACATTCGGCAGCCATGGACGAGGCGGCTTCAACAAGCCAGACGACGGTAACGGTGCAAGCCGACTCACACCCGACAGACCGTCTGCGAATGTTGGGTGTTGATCAAATAACACGTGGTATGTATCAACCGCGTCGTCATTTTGATCAGGAATTGCTACAAGAGCTGGCCGATTCGATCACTGCTCAGGGTCTTATTCAGCCGATTCTGGTGCGAGCCTACGGTGGCAAATTTGAGCTAATAGCAGGCGAGCGACGCTGGCGAGCTTCTCAACTGGCAGGCATAACTGATATTCCAGCCATTGTGCGCGATATGGATGACCAGTCTGTTGCGGCTGTTTCTTTAATAGAAAACATCCAGCGTGCCGATCTGAATCCGCTCGAAGAAGCCCAGGCGCTGGAGCGCTTGTGTGGAGAGTTCAGCATGACCCATCAGCAAGTAGCGGAAGCGGTCGGACGTTCACGCGTGTCGGTCACCAATTTAATGCGGTTGCTGGAGCTGCATGACGATGTCAAAACCATGGTTGATCGTGGTGAACTGGATATGGGTCATGCCCGCGCGCTGCTGGGTGCACCGCGAACCGATCAGCCAGGTATTGCAAAACGCATTACCCAACAAGGACTTACCGTACGAGCAGTAGAAAAGCTTGTTAAAGATCTCCGTGAGGGCAAGGCCGCACCCGATCGGGAAGCCGCGAAATCAGATCCCAATATTGATGCTCTTGGTCAGAAGCTGAGTAAGCTTTTGGGCGCTCCGGTAAACATACGGCATCAGGCCAGTGGCTCTGGTAAATTGGAAATCAGCTACACCTCTATAGATGAGCTAGAAGGTATATTGACGCATATCAAGTAGCTGGCAGAGAACATTAACAAGTTGCTTTACGGACCTTTTGACCCAGAGATTAACTGATGCGCAACACCTGTTCCAACAGCGTCATGCGTGCATAAAAAGTCCGGTCAGATTTCCATCAAAAATGTAAAACACTGCTATAATTCGCTCGCGTGTTTTCGGTAATGACCACCTGTCTTTACCCGCTTTAACAAAGGTAATTTGGCGACAGAGCCTACGTTATGCAGCAGGCTGGTGAGCGATTGCGTGTTATCAAGCTGATACTGCTTGGCCAGCTTCTTGCCATGCTGGTAGTTGGCGCTGCCGGATTGGTTATTAGTGGCAAGATAGCGGGTATGTCCGCGCTACTTGGCGGATTGATCGCCTGGTTGCCAAATACGTATTTTGCGCTCCGGGCGTTTCGATACCGAGGAGCGAGAGCAGCGCAGAAAATCGTGCGCTCTTTTTATGCCGGTGCTTTCGGCAAGATGATGTTAACCATGGCCATGTTTGCTGTGGTATTTATCAAGGTTAAACCGCTTGGTGCTTTGGCACTGTTTGTCGGGTTTGCTCTTGTACAAACAATGAATTGGATTGTGCCGTTGCTAGTCGCCTTACAAGAGCGCCGCAAGTACAATCGATAAGAGTCTCGTCAGAGATAACGCTAAGTAGAGATTATGGCATCTTCAGAAGCAGGTAGAACCACTACCGAGTATATTCAGCATCACTTGCAGAATCTGGTGCTGGGTGTTCATCCCGAAAACGGTCTTAGTATTGCTCACGGCACCGAAGAAGCGGCGGCGATGGGTTTCTGGGCCATTCATCTGGATTCCATGTTCTGGTCGATTAGCTTAGGGCTACTGTTTCTATGGGTGTTCAAGAAAGGTGCTGACAAAGCAACCGCTGGCGTTCCGGGCCCTTTGCAGAACTTTGTTGAGCTTATCGTTGAATTTGTCGATGAAAATGTGCGTGAAACCTTCAATGGTAAAAGCGAGGTAGTTGCACCGTTAGCACTCACTATTTTTGTGTGGGTGTTCCTGATGAACCTGATGGACTTAATCCCGGTAGACTGGATTCCTTACGCTGCTGAGAGAATCGGCATCCCCTACATGAAGGTGGTACCGAGTACAGATGTCAACGTTACATTGGGCATGTCAATCTCGGTTTTTGCGCTGATGATCTACTACAGTCTCAAAATCAAAGGCCCGGGCGGCTTTTTTAAAGAACTTGCTTTCCAACCATTTAACAGCCCGAACATTATTGTTCAAATTCTGTTTGTGCCAGTCAACCTGTTGCTTGAAGGTGTGGCACTTTTCGCAAAGCCTATTTCACTTGGCTTGCGATTGTTCGGCAACATGTACGCTGGCGAACTTATCTTCATTCTTATTGCGTTGCTGCCGTTCTACGCGCAGTGGGCTTTGTCGGTACCGTGGGCCTTGTTCCACATTTTGATAATTACGCTGCAGGCATTTATCTTTATGATGCTGACCATCGTATACATGAGCATGGCGCACGAGCATCATTAAGTGATGCGAACGGCTCACTAGACGCTAGCGCGATTAGACATTTGGTTTTTAATTTTAGATTTAAGCAATTTTGCTAATAGTTTTTTAATAGATATTTAATATATTTTCGGGAGTTAGTAATGGAATTAGTAGTTGGTTTGACCGCGATTTCAGTTGGCCTGTTGATTGGTCTTGGTGCACTTGGTACCGCTATCGGTTTTGGTCTGTTGGGTGGTCGTTTTCTTGAAGGTGCAGCGCGCCAGCCAGAAATGACTCCAATGCTTCAGGTGAAAATGTTCATCGTTGCTGGTCTTCTCGATGCGGTTCCAATGATCGGTGTTGGTATTGCGTTGTTCTTCACTTTTGCGAACCCGTTCCTCGGTCAGGTTGGCGGATAATCCAACCGACTCAATAGAGGGAGAGCAAAATGAATATCAACCTGACATTACTTGGCCAGGCAATTTCATTCGCTATCTTCGTTTTCCTGTGCATGAAGCATGTTTGGCCTCCTGTTATGAGTGCCTTGCGAGAACGCCAGGATAAAATCGCGGAAAGCCTTGCTGCTGCTGAACAAGGCGCCCAGCGTCGTGAAGAAGCAGAAGCTGAAGTGGAAACGATGCTGACAGATGCGAAAGCACAGGCTGCAGAGATCGTCGCCCAGGCTCAAAAGCGCGGTAACGAAATCATCGACGAGTCAAAAGATACGGCTCGCACTGAAGGTGAGCGTCTGAAGGCTGCAGCACAGTCGGAAATAGAACAGGAAGTCGTCACCGCAAGAGAAGATCTGCGTAAGCAGGTTGGCTCAATAGCAGTGGCTGGCGCTGGCAAAATTCTGGGCACTGAAGTGAATGCCGAGTCTCATGCCAAAGTGCTCGACGACCTGGTCGGACAACTCTAGGGACGTCTGAACCATGGCCGATTTTACAACTGCAGCACGACCCTACGCTAAAGCGGTTTTCGAAATTGCCCGCGACAGCGGCAATTACGACGACTGGTCTAATCGTTTAGCTGTACTGGGTGCCATTGTTGGTCATCCGGAAATGGAGGAACGATTGGGAGCGCCGAATCTGACGCAGGAAGACGCTGCGAAAATGGTTGAAACGGTTGCATCCGACGTGGTCAACGACAACGACAGTCGCAATTTCATCAAGCTGCTGGCTGAAAATAACCGAATGAAGTTACTCGGCGATATCAGTGGCATATTTGAGGAGCTTCGAGCAGAAGCCGAAGGTGAACTCGAGGCAAACGTTGTTAGTGCATTTGAAATGACAGACGCACAGAAAGACAAGATGGCTGCTGCATTAAGTAAACGACTGGACCGAAAGGTTCGCATTGTCAGCACCGTAGATGACAGCTTAATAGGTGGTGCGATTATTCGTGCTGGCGATCTGGTTATCGACGGTTCTGTCAAAGGTCGTTTAGAGAAGATGACGACTGCCGTCGGCACATAGACAAAAGGCTGTAATAAACAGTCTGCAACCGGATTTCGCGCAGCGGGTCTGGTAAACGAATTCAAGAGGATTTTGCTATGCAACTGAACCCATCAGAAATCAGTGAACTGATCAAACAACGGATCGGTGATTTCGAAGCGTCTGCTGACGCACGTACGGAAGGTACCATTGTTAGTCTTAGTGACGGTATTGTTCGTATTCATGGTCTGACCGACGTAATGTCCGGTGAGATGATCGAATTCCCTAACAACCTGTTCGGTCTTGCACTGAACCTCGAGCGCGATTCGGTTGGTGCGGTTGTATTGGGTGACTACCAATCTCTTTCAGAGGGCGATAAGGTTAAATGTACCGGTCGTATTCTTGAAGTACCGGTTGGCCCGGAACTTTTAGGACGTGTACTCAATCCGCTGGGTGAGCCAATCGATGGTAAAGGTCCTTCCAACACCAAGCTGACTTCACCAGTAGAGAAAGTTGCACCGGGTGTTATCGAACGTCAGTCGGTTGATCAGCCAGTACAAACTGGTTTGAAATCTATCGATGCGATGGTGCCGGTAGGTCGAGGTCAGCGTGAACTTATCATTGGTGACCGTCAAACGGGTAAAACAGCGGTTGCGGTCGATGCCATCATTAACCAGAAGGGCACCGGTATTAAGTGTGTCTACGTTGCGATCGGTCAGAAACAATCAACTATCGCAAACGTTGTGTCCAAGCTTGAAGAGCACGGTGCACTAGAGCACACAATTATTGTTGCAGCTGGCGCGGCTGATTCTGCGGCGATGCAATACATTGCTCCTTATGCAGGGTGTGCAATGGGCGAGTATTTTCGTGACCGTGGTGAAGATGCGTTGATCGTATATGACGATCTGACCAAGCAAGCATGGGCTTATCGTCAGGTATCTCTGCTATTACGTCGTCCACCGGGCCGTGAAGCCTATCCGGGTGACGTTTTCTATCTTCACTCTCGTTTGCTTGAAAGAGCTTCTCGTGTGAGCGCTGAATACGTAGAAAAATTCACTAACGGTGAAGTGAAAGGCAAGACGGGTTCATTGACCGCTCTGCCAATCATTGAAACTCAGGCGGGTGACGTATCGGCTTTCGTACCAACGAACGTAATCTCGATTACTGATGGCCAGATCTTTCTGGAAACCGATTTATTTAACGCTGGTATCCGTCCTGCAATCAATGCGGGTCTGTCGGTATCGCGGGTAGGTGGTGCAGCTCAAACCAAGATCATCAAGAAACTGGGTGGTGGCGTTCGACTGGCATTGGCGCAGTATCGTGAATTGGCGGCATTCTCACAGTTCGCATCAGATCTTGATGAGACCACACGTAAACAGCTTGAGCGTGGTCAGCGTGTAACTGAATTGATGAAGCAGAAGCAGTACTCGCCATTGTCTATCGGTGAGATGGGTGTTTCTTTGTATGCTGCTAACGAAGGTTTCCTCGACGATGTTGATTTCGACAAAGTTGTTAGCTTTGAAGAAAATCTGCACGGTTACATGCGAAGCAACCATCAGGATTTACTTGATCAGGTCAGTCAGTCTGGCGATTGGGACGACAACATTGCTGCCGCGTTCAAGAAAGGCATCGAAGCGTTTAAAGCCAACGGCACTTGGTAGTCGGTAACCACTATCGTCTACTAGGGGAGTCCTGACATGGCAAGTGAAAAAGAGATAAGAACGCAGATCGCGAGTATAAAAAATACTCAGAAGATCACTAAGGCTATGGAAATGGTAGCCGCGAGTAAAATGCGTAAGGCTCAAGACCGCATGGCTGCAAACCGCCCGTATTCTCAAAAGATGCGTAGCGTAATCGGCCATGTTGCTTCTGCAAATATCGAGTACCACCATCCGTACCTGATGGACCGGCCCGATGTAACTCGCGTTGGCTACATTGTTGTTTCAACCGACCGTGGTTTATGCGGTGGCTTGAACACCAACGCATTTAAAGCCGGTGTAGCTTCAATGGGAGAATGGTCGGAGAAAGGCGCTGAAATAGATGTCGTTACTATTGGTAAGAAGGCGCAAGCTTTCTTTGGTCGTATGGGTAGCAACATTGTTGGTCAGGTTATCGACCTCGGTGATGCTCCTGAGCTTGCCACGCTTATTGGTAGTGTGAAAGTCATGCTCGACGCCTATGACGACGGAAAGATTCAACGTTTGTTTATCGTCGAAAATGAATTCGTAAACACTATGACGCAATCACCGACGGTGACACAATTGCTACCGGCTCAACCAGATGTTGACGAGAAGCTGACTCACCATTGGGATTACATTTACGAGCCGGATTCGAAAACGGTCGTTGATCACTTGATGACTCGTTACATAGAGTCCCTGGTGTATCAATCAGTAGTAGAAAACGTGGCTTGCGAGATGGCGGCCAGAATGTTTGCGATGAAAAGCGCATCCGATAATGCGGGTGATTTGATTGATGACTTGCAGTTGAAGTACAACAAGGCACGTCAAGCGTCAATCACGCAAGAGATATCAGAGATTGTAAGTGGTGCGTCGGCGGTTTAACTGGCTCACACACTTATGGCAACGTGTGCAATGTTTGCACGATGCCTTAGACCTGGTTAGGTAACCAGTCTTATTACAAATAGTTTTTATATTTAGGAACACAGCTATGAGTTCTGGAACAGTTGTAGAAATCATTGGTGCGGTAGTTGATGTGGAATTTCCACGCGACGCTGTGCCTAAAACGTACGATGCCCTTAAAATCGATGGCACCGAAATTACATTGGAAGTGCAAGGTCAGCTGGGCGACGGTGTCGTTCGAACGATCGCAATGGGGTCGTCTGAAGGATTGAAGCGTGGACTGGTTGCATCGAACACCAATGCACCTATTTCGGTTCCTGTCGGACAGGCAACACTTGGTCGCATCATGGACGTGTTGGGTAACCCTATCGATGAAGCGGGTCCAATCGCTACTGAAGATCGCATGCCGATTCACCGGTCACCACCAACCTATGCTGAGCAATCTGGTTCAACTGAGTTGCTGGAAACGGGTATCAAGGTAATCGACTTACTGTGCCCGTTCGCTAAAGGCGGTAAAGTTGGATTGTTCGGTGGTGCTGGAGTAGGCAAGACCGTAAACATGATGGAACTCATTCGTAACATCGCTGCTGAGCACTCAGGTTTCTCGGTATTCGCAGGTGTGGGTGAGCGTACTCGTGAAGGAAACGATTTCTACCACGAAATGAAGGAATCAAACGTACTCGACAAAGTAGCGTTGGTATATGGTCAGATGAATGAGCCTCCGGGTAACCGTTTGAGAGTTGCGTTAACAGGTTTGACCATGGCGGAATACTTTCGTGACGAAGGTCGTGACGTACTTATGTTTATCGATAACATTTATCGATACACACTGGCGGGAACTGAAGTATCAGCACTGCTGGGCCGTATGCCATCAGCGGTAGGTTACCAGCCAACACTTGCTCAAGAGATGGGTGATTTGCAGGAACGTATCACTTCAACCAAGACAGGTTCTATCACGTCTATTCAAGCTGTATATGTACCGGCGGATGATCTGACTGACCCGTCTCCGGCAACCACCTTTGCTCACTTGGATGCAACGGTTGTACTGTCTCGAAACATCGCCGAGCTGGGTATCTATCCGGCGGTTGACCCATTGGATTCAACCAGTCGTCAGCTAGACCCGCAAGTTATCGGTACTGACCACTACGACACTGCACGTGCAGTGCAAAACGTACTGCAGCGATATAAAGAGCTTAAAGATATTATTGCCATTCTGGGTATGGACGAATTGTCTGAAGAAGATAAGCAGGCTGTATCACGTGCTCGTAAAGTGCAGCGATTCCTGTCTCAGCCGTTCTTTGTTGCTGAGGTTTTCACAGGTTCGCCAGGTAAGTATTGCTCACTTAAAGACACCATCGCTGGTTTCCAGGCGATCGTAGCGGGTGAATATGATCATTTGCCAGAGCAGGCGTTCTACATGGTTGGAACCATCGACGAGGCAGTAGAAAACGCCAAGAAGATGGATAGCTAGTCATGGCTGCTGCTACTTTCAGGGTCGACATTGTCAGCGCCGAGAAGGAAATCTTCTCCGGTGATGCTGAGATGATCGTGGCTTCTGCGGAGCTTGGTGAAGTTGGTATTGCGCCAGGACACACACCGTTTATCACTCGCATTAAGCCGGGTGAAATCCGCGTGAAAACAGCTGGCGACGAAGAAGATCTGGCTGTCTACGTTTCGGGTGGCATTCTTGAAGTGCAACCGTATGTTGTTACCGTGCTATCTGATACCGCCCTGCGGGCTGAAGATATTGACGAAGCTGCTGCGGAAGCTGCCAAGGCAGAAGCCGAAGCAGCACTTGCGGCTGGCGGTAAAGCCGGTGAAGTTGACTACGCTGCTGTTCAGCGACAACTGGCAGAAGCATCGGCTCAGCTACAGCTGATTAAAAAGCTTCGCAAGTAATCTGTCGATTTTTTTGTGATGTGAAACGCCGGCTACTGCCGGCGTTTTTCGTTGCAGGAAACAAATGACAGCTAACCGAGATAACAGTCAAAATTGTTACCAGTCGTGTGGAAAGTCTTTTAGTAGAAACATTTTTCCATCGCGTTGTTCAACGTATTCGCCACGGGTCAGCTCCGTTAGTACCTTGCCAACCATTTCGCGCGATGCTCCGATCATTTTCCCCAATTCCAGATTCGTATAGCGAGTGCTAATCGTTTTTATACCATTCTCATCATCGGCCAATTCGAGCAGTTTCAACACCAGTCTCTGATAGACGTTTTTAAGTGCCAGTGACCGGATGTTTTCGGTAGCACGCCTCATTTTTTTAGTTAAACCGCTAATAATGCTGAATGCGATCGCCGGATTTTCTAAGATAAGCTCGAAAAATGCCTGTTTGGAAATCAAAATGACTTCGGTTGGTTCTAAAGTGATCGCTGAAGCAGTGCGCGGCGCATTATCAAGCAAGGATATCTCGCCGATATAACTGCCCGGACCTTCAATAAACAGAGTCATTTCATCGCCGTTTTCATCACTGATAAAAATCTTCACCTTGCCTGAGTTGATCAGGTACAAAGACTCCCCGGTTTCCCCTTCATTCATGAGAATGGTGTTCTTGCGAAATTTCAATGTACGTGATTTGGATGAAACCAGATGCAGTGCAACTTCATCAAGATCGCTGAAGATCGGGATCTGTTTTATTTTGGAATAGTTATCCTTCAATGCTTGCTTCCATATTGCGTTTCAAAAATGCATAAGTCATATCTGAGTCGGAAGTGGTATCGCACCAGTCCGTTTGAGGCCCGGTCACAGTAAATCTACTGTTGTTGGCGGTAATAATACCGTTATACACGTGAGCTGGGCCCCGCACCAGCAAGCCGTAAATCTTAGACTCCTTCCTCAGGTTGTTTGTTTGAACTACCTGGTTCGTCAGATTAATCTTCGCAAATCTAAAGAGGTGGAAAATGAAATTTTCAGCATTAGGAACAACGATTACCGAGTTACCTTTAAAAATGACATTGCCCCGACGGATATTGTCAGTCATAGCGAAAGCGTTCGATAAACAAAAAATCCACGGAGAAAGCTCCGTAAATTCTATAAGTCGAAAGCAGCATAAGAAAACAGTGACTAAGAATAAGTATCCGGAACTTGACTGGCTGGATGCTGAGAAGGCAAAGAAAAAGCGCAAAGCAGATTTAGAACGGACAGAACGCTATAAAAACAGTGGCATGTAGTTGAGTCGTGGGAAAAGCTGGAAATATAGGTTACTCGCTATGCTCGATTGTACAATTTGTCGCGTATGGAAGGAATATTTCTCGCAACTTATTGATATTAGAGATTGCTAAAAGCCACTTACCCTATACGGGTTATGTATTTTAATTGACCTTGATGAGAGCATCAGTTAATCCAAATGTTCAAAATGCTTTTTAGCTTGATGTGTTATCTAGATAACATGTTAAGTAAGAAGCGCCAATTTATCGATGCAATCAGGGGGCATATCATGTTATCGCAGCATCAATACAATGTTCTTACAGACTTCAGAAAAACAACACAGAACTCTCTTACTTTGTTCATCATGGTGGGAGTTGGTTATATCGGCAACACTATCGCGGCAGATATGCCAAATACGTGTCCGGTTGATGGCTGTGAAGTCTCGATTACTGGTGTGGACAAGTCTGGTGAGGAGCTGCAAATAACACTCGATGCCAATTTTACGCCTGATAATTCGAAGAATCATTTCCATATGTGGTGGGGTGAACAGTACTCAACAGAGCAGGTTGGCCGTAATGCGAGCAGTGACTATAACGCCGAGCAGGGTAAGTGGCATCGTCACGATGACTATCCGGTTTATATCACTACCGGTTCTGCGTCTGTTGAAGTACGTGAAGGCGCGACAACGCTGTGCGTAACGGCTGCTGACGGTGATCATAATGTACTCGATGCAGAAAAATATCATTGCATGAGTGTTAGCGAATTTCTTTAGACTAAAAAGTCTTTGGCGTACTAATTTTTAGATGACAGTGGCTTAGTCCGGATAGATCATATAAAGCACTAAATCAACCCACGTCCGGATTGCTTGTCAATTGGACTAGTACCCTTACATAAAGTTTCGCAATGAAACTCAAATGACTCAGGCTCCAGTATCTGCGATTACTGGTTTGCCCGAAGTTGTCGGCCGATACAGAATTAAGCGACTGTTAGGGCGTGGCAGTTTTGCTGTGGTTGCGCTCGCCTGGGATGAAGAGCTTGAGTCTGCTGTTGCTTTAAAAATTCTACACACCAGAAACATTGAAACTGAAAACAAATTTCTGGAAGAAGCCAGAATGCTTCGACGGGTGCAATCTCTCAATGTCATCGCTGTGCATGATATTGGACGCATGCCAGATGGCTCTCCATACTTTGTACTTGACTATGCATCCCACGGTACTTTGTCCGATCGGCTTGAGGCTGGGATTGCCGGCCTTGATCTTGTATCTATCCAAAGTATTCAGCTATTAAATTTTATTGATGGGTTGACTGATGGGCTGACAGCCATACATCGAGCAGGTCTGGTGCATCGTGATATAAAGCCTGCAAATATTCTCTTTTGTGGTGGTGGCCTCAACAATTCAGAAGCGTGCGAACAAACCGACTTAACTGAATCAGGCTTGCATGTTCAGAGCCATGTTTATAGGCACTTACTCGCAGAAGATGAAAAGGTTCTCGTGGGCGATCTGGGCATTGCTAAAGATCTGTCAAAAAATGTTGACCACTCAACTCTTGTAGGTGGTACTCCATTTTATCTGGCACCAGAACAAGCAATGCCATCCCAATCGGTAACACGAGCGGCTGATATCTACTCGGCAACTGCTTTACTTTGGCGAATGCTGATGAATGAAACGCCGCCGACCAGTTCAACTGTAGATGCCCGATTAGAAACACTACCTGAAAATTTCATTGAACAAGGCTGGCAATCGCTCATTAAAAAAGGCATGGCCGCAGACGCAACTCAGCGTTATCAAACAATGGATGAGTGGCGTTGGGCGGTGCACGATGTATTGGGTGAAAGCTCATCAACTGTTTTGTATAAGTCCCGCGTTGACTCTTCAGGCGAACCACGAACCGATATATGTCCTTACAAGGGACTCGCTGGCTATGAAGAAAGTGATTCGGCATTTTTTTGTGGGCGAGATGCATTGATCAGTCAGCTTTTAAGTCGGCTTCAATTGGAGCCAGTACTCGTGGTAGGCGGCCCGTCCGGTAGCGGCAAGTCTTCGTTAGTTCGCGCAGGTTTGGTGCCGTTATTGAAAAAAGGTGGACTTCCGGGTAGTGAGCATTGGCATTGTTTGTTAATGACGCCGGGACTCGAACCTGTTCAGGCACTGAAAAACTGTTTGGAACCATGTGGTGGTTTAAGCCATGTAATGCAGCGCGACAATCAAGCTGAATCGCCCATGGTGTTAATTATCGATCAATTTGAAGAAATTTTTACACTCGCAGAGGACTCTGAAAAAAATGAATTTCTACAAATACTGTCTAATCTAACAAGCAAAGAAGGCAGCAAGATAAAAGTCACGATTGCTGTTCGTGCTGATTTTTATACCGATTGTGCAAGAGAGCCCTGGCTGGCGGCAAAGATAACCAGCAACCAGGTGCTGGTTGGCCCAATGACACCCCTCGAGTTACGACAAGCGATATCCGAACCTGCACTCAGAGCAGGCTATATTTTTGAAAAAGGGCTTGTTAGCAGCATAATTGAGGAGGCTGGTAACGAGAGTGGTTCCCTGCCACTCGTTGCTCATGCACTGGTTGAAACCTGGGTGCGGCGGTTTGATAGAACGTTAACACTTGATGGGTTTCGAGCTTGTGGAGGCGTTGCGGGCGCGATCAGTCAAAGTGCTGATGCAACGTATGAACATCAACTCGATGTAAAAGGTCGAGAAGCGACTCGTTCGCTAATGTTGAACCTGGTCAACCCCGGAGACGGATCTCCAGACACACGCCGCGTTGTTGATCGTGATGATATTTTGCACTTGAGCGACAACAAGGTTGATTCCTCTATTCTTGAGGATGTTATAAGAAAGTTAACTTCTGCACGGTTGTTAACTGTCGATGACACTAAGGTGCAAATTGCACATGAGGCTTTGTTACGGAACTGGCCGCGGTTACGAAACTGGATTGATGAGTCGCGTGACGACTTAAGAATGCGTCGCCGTATAAGTTTGCAGGCAGAACAATGGCAGAGTGATGGACAAGAGAGCGATCTTTTGTATCGGGGTATTCCACTATTTTCAGCACTAGACTGGCGTGAGGCGAATCCAAATCAGCTGGGTGTGTTGGAAAATACTTTTCTCGACACCGCCCAACGGCGACATAACGACAATGAAGAACTGGTGGCCAAGGGCAGAAAACGTACGCGTCGTTTGTTAACAGCAGGAATAACCCTTCTTACACTGCTGGCCGTTGGTGCCACTCTGTCATCCATTTTTGCCTATCGTGGATTCAAACAGTCTCAGCATAATGCACAGGTTGCTCAGGAAGCCACAGCTATTGCAAACGTTCGTTTCGCCGGAGCGCTTGGTGCAGCTGCTTATGGTCAATATGCCGAAGACCCGCGTTTATCTCTTGTTGTTGCATCTGAAGCATTGGCACGGACTTCATCTGCGGATTCGTCAAGTGTATCGACATTTGATACGCGAGCTGCCATGGTATCGGCCAGACAGGTGCTTGCCAGAGGAGGAGCATTCCTGCTTGGCAGCCCGATTGTTGCGGGTGATGCATTGACTATTGGGCTAAGTCCCATGGGGTCGATTCTAGCGATTGGGAGTGTCGATGGAGAAGTTAGTTTTATAGATGTGGCAACGCACAAAGCACTGCAACCCGGTAGAACGGATCATGATGGTGGTGTAAGGGATCTGGATTTTTCCCCAGACGGTAAATCCATGGTTTCAGTTGGTTCCGGTGGCAGAATTTTATTGTGGCAACCCGACAGCAATGGAATATGGACATCTACGCTATTGGGTCAGTCCGAAGACGTTATACAAGACGTTGATTTCCATCCTGGCGGTAAGTTCGTCGCTACGGGAAACCATGATGCAACTGTAGGTCAGTGGTACATCGATGGTAGCGCTGACAATCCAACATGGTTTTCCGGTGGACTGGTCGATATGAATACTCTGGCATTTTCCCCTGATGGTCGTTTTCTTGTTGCCGCTAATGCAGATAAAACAATTATTGGCTGGAACATTGATTCGGGTGAGGTCGTCATGGGGCCGCTAAAAAGTGTGCATGCAAGTCACTTGCTGGAACTTGAGTTTTCACCATCAGCAAACCACATTTTCACCATGACAACCGATGGTGAATCCAAAATGCTTTCGTTCCCCGAAGGTGAATTTATCAGCACATTATTCGGGGGAAAGGAAACGGTGGGAGCTATTGTAGTTAACACGGCCAGCGGTGAGTTGATTGGTGGTACTAACCACGGCCAGCTCACCAGTTGGGATATTGAGTCAGGTAGCATCGTGCAACGATCGGCAGCGGGTCATTCTCAAATAGTAAAAGATATGGATATGACTCATGATGAGCGACTCATTGCGACACTCGGTCGTGACCAGCAAATTCGTTTCTGGACAATCAACGACAACTACCCCATGGGACAGCAGTTGCTGTTTGACGCTAAAGCGGCTAAAAGTGTTGCGATCAGTCCGGATGGAAGTCTGATTGCAAGTGGTGGTGATGATGGTAGCGTCAAGTTGTGGCGGCTCAATTCGAATGATGCGCCAAAGACACTGACAGGTCATACCGGGCAAGTCTGGGCTCTGACTTTCTCGTCAGACAATAGATTGCTTGCGTCGGCAGATCGGCTGGGAAATGTGAAAGTGTGGGATGTAATAAAGCAACGCGTTATACAAATTATCAATACCGGAAATGATGCGATCTGGTCTGTTGAATTTTTTCAGAACGATACATTGTTTGTTGCAACTGATTCTGGTGTGTCTAAGTATTCGATTAGTGATGGGCAGCTGCTGAATTCATGGGATAAGTCGCCGTCAAAAGTTACGCGCCTAACACTGTCGCCTGACAAATCTAAGATAATCACTACCTATAACGACGGAGATGTTGCATTACAAAATACAGTGGATGATGCAGACAGAAAAATATTCAATGTTGGTGACGATTTGATCTGGAGTGCTGTCCTTAACGGTACCAGTACCATACTGGCAGCAGCATCAAGTGATGAAACAGTCAGTCTGATTGACATCCAGAGCGGGCAACGAATAGCCAAATTGACGGGACACCAGGGTGGTGCAACCAACGTGGCTTTTCTAGGTGATGGTACAACCCTGGTCGTAACCGACCGGCGTGGATCTCTTCACTGGTGGGACATACAAAGTCGTAGGCGATTGGCCGCACCGTGGCGTGGACACCGGAAATCAATCTGGCGTTTGGCTATGCATCCGGATGGTGATCGGTTCGCAACTGCGGGCGATGATGGGAAAGTATGGATCTGGGATACGATGAGTGTTACGCGTGCATGCGAAATCGGCTTTCCGAGCTTTGATACTGAACAGAAAAAGCAGTATTTAGGTATTGACCACTCTATGCAGGCGTGTCGGTAATTAAATATTCGAATACTGATTTAACTGCACTGGTATTTTATAATATGACCAGCTGATTCGTTGTCAGGTGCACCCAGACAAATTCGACCGCTACCCCACAATGGCATTTGTTCTCGGCGTAGAAAAAGTGTTTCTCCATTGTCTGGATAAACATAAGTACCATTAGTGGATTTATCGGATACGACAAACCGACCCCGTAAGTGTTCAATGGCTACATGACGCCGGGAAACCGGTTCACTATCCACAACAAGAAGACTATTTATGGCTCTGCCCAGGTAGACAGGGCAGTCGTGTGTGGTGATGGATGCAGATTTATCATCACTGATAAGATTAAGTGTAGTACGGGTAGGCGCTGTGCTGGTGTGTTTGATCTGCGTAAGATCCTGCAATTCCCACGGAAAATCGTAAATGGTTGTTGGTGCGGATTTTCCCTTAAGTGTTATTTCATCAAATTCTCTGGCGCTATGTTGCAAGTGCTCAGAGAGTTGCTTAAGTACGGCTTCAGATGTGATGGTTTGGCTAGCCTGCGCTACTGACATGATTCTCGCAGCGGTGTTAATGGTGTCACCGAACAGCCTGTTATTGTCAAAAATAGCAGTGCCGCTGTGAATTCCGATGCGCATCTCCAATTTATAAGCTGAAGATGTATCATTGTTTGTGCAATAGTCAGCTGTACTTTGGTGAATTCTTGCAGCGCATGCTACGGCCTGATCGGCTCGCTCAAAACGGCACATGATTTCATCACCGATGACTTCCTGAACCACGCCCGAGCATTCGGCTACGATATTTCCAAGTTGGCTCTGTAGCTCTACAACTATGGCTTTGGCAGCAGAATCACCTAGCGCCTCATACAACGGTACGCTGCCGGAAAGATCAGCGAACAGCACTGTGGTTGAAAACTCAGACATTAAAGCTACCATCGGTGTCAGCCCTAATTATAGCTGGCACAGACGCTGCGTTACCAGTAAATTCTTTTCACAGAGATGGCAGTACAATGTGAAGAGAATGACGCCAGCGTTCGCTGGCGTTTTTTGTTAACGCTCTTTAGTTAAAACCCAAGATCGATATCGGTAACACTGTCAAGAACCAGATTGTATGCGTCAGACCAGGCAATATCGTAACTGGTTAATGTACCGTTTACAGTTGCATTCAAAGTGAAGGTCTCTGGATTCTCGTTATCAGAATTTATACCGTACGTTTCATTTCCAACGTTCATTGAATACAGAGCCAATGTAGCCCGTTCCGGTTTAACCAAATCGTCATCATCGAATTCAGAGGTTCGCAATCGACTCACCTCTCCCAGCGTTCCTTCGATGCCATACGCCACGATTCTGCCGGTTCTTGTATCAATTCTTGTTGCACTGTAGTTGTGTGTTGGGCCAGATACCTTAAGATTGGTGATATCGTAAAATTCCGTTTGTCGAGTTTGCTGATTAACGCTAATAAAAGCGTAGCCAACCGTAATCCGGCTGTTGTCTCTTGAATCCAGCATGGTTGTGTTGCCAGTAGTTGTGCTGCCACTAAATATGATAGTGGTTGGAGATGTGTGAATCCCACCGTCAAAGGTTATTGAATTCACTATGCATGCTTCAGTTTGCATACTTGTACGGTTATCTTCTGTAGTTAATGAAACGGTCCCGCCATTTGGACAGGAGTAAAGCGAGCCGTTGTCGACACTTTCAAGAAACACTAAACCTGACTCTTCTGGCGTGTTGCTACTGAGCTTATTGTGGAAAGCCATCATAGTTTGTAGCGCGTTCGCTTTTACAAGTTTGAATGTATTGTCCAGTTTTGTTTGCAACTGCAATGGCATAGCTTCCGTCGTTATGACCGGGCTCCATGGATTCGCCACTGTACCGTTGGATTCAACGAATTTTGTTGTAGCTCGACCATCTCTGCTGTTAGCAACAATATGATAAGTGTAGGTAAGTGATGGTACCCGACTGGTATCAATGTACGAATTACCACCGCCATTAATTGTCTCGATCAGTACACCGTCTCGCCAGATTTCGTTGGTCATAATTCCGTCTCCCCAGAATGGTCTTATCCAGTTTAACTCCGCCGATGTATCTGAATAGGGAGCAATGGAAATACCTTCGGGTGCTGGCGTAGTTCCTGTGTCAGCTGGCAGATCGAAATTATCTTCCATCGCTATTACATCTGTATTGTCCGATGGGTTTTCATTGATGTCTGTAGCAACTGCCTCATTGTCCGTTTGATCTGCCTGGTCTGTTTCAGCCGATTGATCTGTTTCAGCTGATTGATCTGTTACAGCTGATTGATCTGTTACAGCTGATTGATCTGTTACAG
>Ga0114956_1000482_pt1 | contig 29013 bp, 17 predicted proteins | sample MaitaG_FD_87304 | JGI IMG/M metagenome (GOLD analysis project Ga0114956, IMG submission 87304) | Marine algal microbial communities from Maine, USA - Maine_Asex2 metaG | ecosystem: Host-associated > Algae > Red algae > Unclassified | place: Maine, USA | collected 2015-01-05
ATCCTACTATCTGATGATCGTGAGCTGTTGTATTCCTTAAACACAAGCTCAGCAACCATCGAATACAATGATGCAGCGAGGATAAATATTTTCCCCAATCCCAGCAATCAATCAATGTTTATTGAATCCGATAGTGTCATTGAAAGAATTGAAGTTTACAATGAACTGGGTCAATTGCTAAACACGATCCTTGTGAACCAAGAAAAGTTCGTGCAAATAAGCAATGCCGATTTACCAGACGGCCTCTACCTCATCAAGACCTTTTCGAACAATCGCTACATGACAAACAAGGTGGAAATTACCAGATAGAGTCCGGTTCTATCATCGCTTTTCTGTTGATCGCTTACTCTAATGATCCATCAATAATTTATTGAACAGAAGTCTGAAAAGCTGTAGTCTTTATCAACTAACAAGGGTAATTTTAGCGGCATGTTTGACGATAAGCAAGGAAGAGATCTGATTCTCTTATCAAAGGAGATTATTTCTGGAAAAACCAAAGCGAAGCCAGAAGAACTGATCAACGACTTACGAGCAGTTCTACGATTTCACGACTGGCGTTATTATGTCCTTTTTGAACCCATTGTATCCGATTTTGAGTACGACAGTTTGTTCAAACAGCTGAAGCAACTGGAAGCAGCTTATCCCAAATTTCAAACGGCCGATTCACCCACTCAACGGGTTGCTTTGGGATTGAGCAATGATTTTCCGGCAGTGAAACACATTGCTCCAATGCTCTCGCTCGACAACTCTTACAACGGGGAAGACCTTCGCAGTTTCGATGAGAAAATCAAGAAGTTAACCAAGGAGACGGAGATCGAATACACCCTTGAGCCCAAGTTTGATGGAACCGGAATATCTCTGGTGTACAACAACAATCAACTCAGCCGAGCAGTTACGCGCGGAGATGGAACCACTGGTGAGGATGTAACCAACAACGCGAAGACCCTTAAGTCAATTCCGCTTTCGGCTGATTTTAGCTCGAAAAACATCGATGAAATTGAGATTCGTGGCGAAATCTTGATTCGCAAATCAACCTTTGAGAAATTGAATGTAGCACGTGCTGCTGCGAATGAAAAGACTTTCGCCAATGCCCGCAATACCGCCGCTGGTGCCATGCGCCAAAAGCAACCATCGGAAGTGGCCAAGAGGGGCTTGGAAGCCTTTGTCTACTATGTGGGTCACGCCATTGATGCCAACGGCAATTCACAATTGATCGAACACATCCCCACCCACCACGAGACCCTCGACATGCTCTACAAGTTGGGTTTCAAGGCGCCGATGAATGAAACCACAAAATGCGCGAATATTGAGGCGGTCATTGACAAGGTGAAGGAGTGGGAAGAAAAGCGCGAAGATTACCCTTACGAGATCGACGGAATGGTGGTGAAGGTGAACAACTTAGAGCTACAGGAAAAATTAGGTGCCACAGCACACCACCCACGATGGGCGATTGCTTTTAAATTCAAAGCCAAGGAAACCACGACTAAGTTGCTGGGCATTGAGTACCAGGTTGGAAGAACAGGCGCCATTACTCCAGTGGCGAAACTGGAACCAGCGGCGCTCGCTGGGGTTACGGTCTCGTCTATTTCCATCCACAATGAAGAGTACATACAAGAAAAAGACATCCGCATTGGCGACATGGTCGTTATTGAGCGAGCAGGAGATGTGATACCGCAAATCGTGCGGGTCATCAAAGAGGCGCGAGACGGATCGGAAGTACCGGTGCAATTTCCCACGAACTGTCCCGACTGCCAAAGCGCACTCGACCGTCCCGAAGGCGAAGCCGCTTGGCGTTGCTTGAATGCAGCTTGCCCATCGAAGGTCATCGAGTCGATGATTCACTTTGTGAGCCGTGATGCGATGGACATAGAAGGCTTGGGCAAGAGTCAGATCCAGCGTTTCCACGAGCTGGGTTACTTGAAGGGCATTGCCGACATTTACCGGCTTCCGTATGAGGAGCTCGAAAAGCTCGAGGGATTGGGTAAGCGCTCGATTTCCAAGATGAAGACCGCGATCGAGGAATCGAAGGATCAGGCGATGGAGCGTGTTTTTTACGGGCTCGGAATTCGCCATGCTGGGCGAGGGACATCACGCATTTTCGCCAAGCAAGTCGACCGACTAGACGAGATGTCCAGTTGGCCCACCGAGCGCATGGAGGAGTTGGAAGACGTAGGCCCAATTGTAGCCAAGTCGATCTCTGATTGGTTTGCCGCTCCTGAGAACCAGCAATTGATTCAGGAGTTGCTCGATTTGGGTTTAACCATGCAGGGCTCGAAACCAGCCGAGGGCGAAAGTCCAGCCGAAGAAAGCGGCATGTTCGCAGGAACTACTTGGCTCTTTACGGGCACATTGGAAAAGATGGGTCGAAAGGAGGCCGGCGCGTTGGTTGAATCTTTGGGAGGTAAGTTACTGAATGGCGTGAGTGCTAAACTCAACTTTCTAGTAGCTGGAGCCAAGGCGGGATCGAAACTAGCGAAAGCTCAAAAAATAGAAACTGTTACCATCTTAACGGAAGACGAGTTTTTAAGCAAGCTCGCAGAATAGAGAGGCGGCTTTTTTGTACTTTTGAGCGTTAGACTTATTCTTGCGGTTCAAGCAGCCTAACGAGGAAGAAAGCAAATATGGATTTTCAAATCAAGATCAACGACAAGCTGGATTATTCGATCAATGACAAAGCAATTGATTGGGATTTAAAAATGCTGTCTGATGGCCGATACCACATCCTATATCAAGGAAAAGGTTACGAAGCAGAAGTATTGGAACTCAATCAAAGCGAGAAGAAAGTTCGTTTGAAGGTCAACGGAAACATTTACGAGCTGGAAGCCAAAGACCATTTGGACTTGCTTTTGGATAAATTGGGAATGTCGCAGGTAAATACTTCAAAAATCAACGAAGTAAAAGCACCCATGCCCGGATTGGTACTAGACATCAATGTAGCTCCCGGAGATGAAATTGAAAAAGGGCAAGCCGTTTTGGTGTTAGAAGCCATGAAGATGGAAAACGTTCTAAAATCCCCTGGTTCAGGAGTAATAAAAAGTATCGAAGTAAAAAAAGGAGAGGCTGTTGAAAAAGGACAAGTCTTACTCCGTCTATCTTAAGTTCCTCGAACAAATCTAATTGATCAGTCTTCTAAGAAATTTCAATGCACTGAGTTTGGTTTTGCTGCTGGTGTACACGCTAGGCTTGCAAGCCAATTTACTGGTATATCCTGTTGAAAATATTTTTCTTGACGACTCTTCTAATGTTTTCAATTTGATTTCTCCTCTTTTTGAATGGATCTCGTTCGGGCATTATCCAATTTTACTAGCAATCTTTTCCATCCTTTTGTTTGCACAAGCTTTGCTAGTCAATCATCTAGTCAACTCCAATGAGTTTTACGAAAAGAAATCATTTATACCTGCGGCCAGTTATGTCTTGTTACTGAGTTTATTCAACCGACAGCTCTTCCTCACTCCCGCATTCTTCGCACTCTTCTTTGTGATTTTTGCCATTTCTCGAATTTTGCTGGTCCACAGGGACAGAGGTTTTACGCATATTTTTGATACCGGATTTTTCGTATCGATGGCTGGGCTGTTTTACCAACCTGCCTTTTTGCTGATGTTTTTGGTTCCGTATGGATTGTTCCAAGCCGCTATTTTGGATTGGAAAGCATGGGCCACCAGTTTCATTGGTTTCGCGACACCCATCTATCTCATGGCGATTTACTTATTCGTCTCGGGCAGCTGGGAGGGCGACTACCTCAGTAATGCTTTTTCGAACTGGTCCTTAATCGACCTTCCCATCCTCACCAACAATTTGATGATGGTCAAGATGGCAATTCTATTGATACTTTTCATTGTCTCAGCTGTGATCGTAAGCCAACGATTCTTAAAGTCTACCATCCAGTTACGCCGTTACCTCACCTTTATGATGGTAGCCGTCGTATTCAGTCTCGCGATATCCATTTTCGCAGGCACACACTTTAGCCAAGCCTTGGCATTGGCAGTAATTCCCCTGTCAGTTATGCTAGCTTTCTTCCTCCACGAATCTCAAAAAGGCTTTATTGTAGAGCTCATACACTTGGCTTGCCTTACCGTTGTGATCGTTATTCAGTTCACTGTTGAAACCTAAAGAGAACGAATAGGTCTATATACGGAACAAATACTTGCAGCAAGCACTACGAACAATCGTCGCGTGAGCGTTAAAAGCTGCTTAATTAAGGACGTTTTGCCAGTGATGTATACAAAAAACCTTAATTCCCAGTCCTATAGAAAGGTTCAGTGATCTTAAGTGCTATTTTTGCATAACTCTTTCATAGTTAGTGATGTTTTACAAATAAGGGTCAACATTCAATGTGCAGAATGAGAAATGGCTGGGAACAAGCTGACGATTTTGAGTAGATCGATAAATACAGATAAGAATGAAAAAATTGATGTCTTTCAACACCTCCGCTCTGGGAAAGCGAGCCCTTACGCTCGGTGTACTGCTGTTTGCTGTGTTCACTGCATTCACGATGCTTTCAAACAAGAAGTCCGAGACAATGGACCCTATTCCCACACCAGAGCCTCAAGGCAAAAATCCAGTAAAGTGGACCTGGGAAGCTGGCAGCGAGGAAGGTGAAATTGTGTTCACTGCCATGATCGACAAGGGTTGGTACATCTATTCTCAAAACATTGAAGAAGGAGGACCGGTTCCTACAGAGTTCGTCATCGAAGAAAGCGACGGTTTCGAATTTGAAGGCAAGCTTGCTGAGGAAGGAAAGATGATTGAAAAGCACGATCAGCTTTTTGACATGGTCATCAAAAAATATGCAGACAAGGTTGTTTTCCGAGGCAAGGGCAAACTGACTAAGCCAGAAGGGAGCATCAAAGGTTACCTCACCTACATGACTTGTGATGATTCGAAATGTTTGCCGCCAGATGATGTCGATTTCAGCATCAAACTTTCAAAGAAAGCACCTGCAGTGAAAGGCGAGGAAGGTGGCGTTGTTAGTCCACCAAATGGTGCCATGGGCATTCCAACGAGTAACAACTCAAAGAATCCTGTTCAATGGAATCATACCACTCGAAAGTTGCCGAATGGCGATTACGAATTGACTTGGAAGGCGAAGATCAAAAAAGGTTGGTGGGTTTACAGCCAAGACTTGGAAGATGGCGGTCCATTGCCAACGGAAGTAGTTTTTGAAGAAAGCGCTGATTTCAAATTGATTGGGATAGTAGAAGAGAAGGGAGATATGATCTCCAAGTTCGACAAGATGTTCAATATGAATTTGAACAAGTACAAGAAAGAAATGACTTTGGTGGCTCGCGTGAAAGCGCTTAAGCCTACGAGCAAAGTGTCGGGTTATTTGTCATTTATGACCTGTGATGACAGCAAGTGTTTACCACCTGAAGATGTTGAGTTTAGCCACAATTTTGCGGGCGGAACCGGAACTGGTTCGATGAATGGAAATTCAGGTGAGAGCGGAGCATCAGGATCTCAAGCAGCAGCTGGAGAAAAAAGCGCGGAAGATTTGGGCGATGACAAAACAGACCCAGAGCCTGCCTCCGGTAGTGGTGGTTCACAATCTGGATTAACTAATACAGCTGGTGATGCCGCAAGTGCCGCTGCTCTTTTGAATGCAGGATCAGGAGATAAAGAAAACACAAAAACGGATGCAAAAGCAAAGCAAAAAAATCTAAAGAATGAAGTAAAGGAAGCCTCTTTAGGGGTTGCTGCGACTTTGGGAGATAAAGGAATCTCTTACTATAAAAATGCCATCACGGATTGTGGCAAGTCTGGCGATCAAGGAAAAGATCGAGCATTGGGTATCATCTTTCTCTTGGGATTGGCGGGTGGATTTTTCGCCCTCTTCACTCCTTGTGTATTCCCAATGATTCCACTCACGGTGAGTTTCTTCACCAAAAGCAGTAAAACAAAAGGAGAAGGAATCAAAAATGCCATTCTTTATGCCGTTTCCATCATTGCAATTTATGTTTTGCTGGGCTCGGTCGTTACCGCAGTATTTGGGGTTAGTGCGCTGTATGAGATGGCCACGAACCCATATTTGAACCTATTCTTCTTTGCCATTTTCGTAGTGTTCGCCATTTCGTTTTTTGGCTATTTCGAAATCACCCTTCCTGCCGCACTGGTGAACAAAGCGGATGAGGCCAGCGACAAGGGTGGATTAATCGGTATCTTTTTCATGGCTTTGACTTTGGCTTTGGTTTCTTTCAGTTGTACAGGCCCAATCGTAGGCTCGGTTTTGGTCGATGCTGGAAGTCGTGGAGAGCTCTTAGGTCCCATCATTGGAATGCTGGGCTTTTCAGTAGCCTTGGCGGTGCCTTTCGCATTCTTTGCAGCCTTTCCTGGCTATCTCAACGCAATGCCATCTTCAGGTGGCTGGTTGAATACCGTAAAAGTAGTATTGGGTTTTATTGAGTTGATTTTCGCTTTGAAATTCTTCTCTAATGCGGATATGGTTATGCAATGGGGCTTACTGCCACGAGAAGTATTCTTGGGCATTTGGGTGATTTTATTCCTAGCCTTGGCCATTTATCTTTTGGGTAAAATTCGCTTCCCACACGACAGTCCTTTGAAGAAACTATCTCCAATTCGATTGGGATTGGCTGTTTTGAGCTTTGTAGCTGCTGGATATTTGGGTTACGGATTAATGGGCAACCCGATTCCATTGGTTAGTGGATTTCCACCTCCCACTTTTTACAGCCTTTTCCCAAACAGCAGTGATGGGCATCATCGTCCGATTGCCGACTTAGCAGCAGGCATGGCGCTGGCTGAGAAAGAAAACAAACCTGTGTTGATTGACTTCACTGGTTGGTCATGCGTGAATTGCCGTAAGATGGAAGAGGGTGTTTGGCCACAGGTACCAGATTTGATAGACGATTACGTGTTAGTATCTCTTTATGTTGATGAAAGAGTACCCATCGACAAAGACTTGCATTTCACCTACGAGAGTCCGATCGGAACAAAAAAGGTGAAGAATGTTGGTAATTTTTGGAACTATTTGGAGGTAGATTGCTTTGGACAGGTATCACAGCCTTGGTATGTTTTGCTGGATGACGATGGAAGCCTTTTGGCGGAGATGAAAGGTTATACACCAAACGTTGCAGAGTACGGAGCTTGGCTTCAAAAGGGTATAGATAACTACAAGTCGAAAAAGAAATTCCTAGATGACGATTTAAGTTCAAATTAAGTTCGACGTCATTGGAATAAATTCTCAAAAGGGCATACCTTTGGGCTTCGCTTGAAAAAGCTACTGGTATGGTAGCTCAGTTGGTAGAGCACAGGACTGAAAATCCTGGTGTCGGCGGTTCGACCCCGCCCCGTACCACAAACGGCCATTCGATCACTCGGATGGCCGTTTTTGTTTTGTCCCATCTCAAGCCCATTCACCTTTTAGAGTTTCATCAATTATTGATAAGTGCTTAAAAGTTACTAGTGAGAATTGGCGAATTGTTTACTTGGCGAGTTGGCGAACTTCAGGACCACTGTAGCAAGATTTCATACTCGTGGAAGTAACTGAGTGAGTGAGTGAGTTACTGACTCAAGTTTCGGTAGTAACCTATTGAAGTTTTTGACCCGAAAGACCGCAGCGCGGTCTCTCTGGGTTAGAATATATTTCAGATTACCCGCTCGACCTCAGAGAGGTCGCTCCTGCGCAATTTATCTGCTGACGGTTGCTGTGTATCTGAGTGTTCTCCTGCCGATTAATGAGTTGTAAATTCCCACAGTTCGAAAAACGACAAGAAATGCTTGCGCTAAGGTACAGGGACCGCGCTGCGGTCCTTTTCATTAGTCTGTAGTCGAAAATCTCATTAATCTTTCAAATGAAATATTAAAATTCTGATTGTCAACTAATTAAACAAACTGGTAGACTGCCTAAACTTCAGTTACTGAATTACAGAGTTTAGCTCTTAACTCTTAGCTGTTTAAAAGTGGGGAAATGTACTTAGTGATTGACTAGCTGCGCGATTTCGTTGAGATTTTGCTCATTCATGCATTTGAAATGCTTTTTCGGACAGCTCTCGTAGCCGATTTTAGAGCAAGGGCGACAGCTGAGCCCATCGACTTCAAAATTGTGAGCAATACTGTCTGAATTCTTCGGGTAGGGATACATTCCAAAATCGGGATGGGTATTTCCCCACAAGAGGGCGATTTTCTTATTGAGAGCCGCTGAAATGTGCATGAGCGCCGAGTCGTGACAAATCACCCACTCGGCTTGCTGGAGTATAGATGACGACTGCTGAAGCGTGTATTTTCCACACACGTTGACAACTTTGTGGATAACTACATCTTCATGGCTTTTCGAAGACTGAAGTGCCTCTAAAATGTCCTCCGCTCGTGCGCTATCGTTGGGTCCACCAAGCAACAGCACAGGCCGTTGAATTTGCCTCAAAAGTTCGACGATCTTATTAGTTGGTAGTCGTTTAGTAGCGTGGAGAGCGCCAATTCCGTAGGCGACAAAGGGCTCCAAGCCCACCGGCCTTTTTTCAGACAGCGTTACGCTTGAAAGTGAGAGTTCAGGGAGTTTGGAGAGTTTGGGAAGTTCTTTTTGCAAGTCTACTTGCTGGTCATTGGCTATGAAAAAGTCCAATCCTTCTCCATCGTTGACTACACCTAGCTCTTCCACCGTTTTCAGATAGCGATCGACTATGTGCTGCCCTTTCAAGCGATTCATTTTGAATGTGGTAAAGAGCCACTTCTCCAAGTTCATCTTCTTGAATACCTGAGACCGAACCGCCAGGCTTTTGCGCACGATGCCCGAGCGAATATTGGAATGTAAATCCACCACGAAATCGAATTGCTCCGACTTTAAGACACGAATTGTGGCTTTGAGGTCTCCTTCAAACAAGTGCAATTGGTCGATGTAGGGGTTGGCCGTTAAGATCCCTGCGTTCTGCTTTTTCGTCAAGAAATGCAGCTCTACTTGAGGGAGTTGTCGTTTTAAGCAGCGAACAAGTGGTGATGTGAGTACGATATCACCAATGGAACTGAACCGAATGACCAGAATTTTCTTCGGCTGTTCAGTCATGAATCACGATTAACGGAACTTGGAGAGTCGCATGCTGGCGGAGAACTTCACACTCTCCATATTCATCACACAGGCTTAAGTAGTAGATTTTATTCACTACTCGGATAGAACAATCTTTGAACACTTTCGCTCTAATTACCCTTTCTAGCTCCACCTTTGGTGGCACTTGATGGTCGGCTTGGGCCGCCCTTACCGGCTCGACTCATGTCCCTAAACTTCTGGGCATTAGCTGGATCGATCGCGGTTAGTATATTGGCGACTTTCGTTTTGTCGGTAAAAGGTACTGAGTTGTCGCCAAAAATCTTCATCACTTCTTCGACTTTCGTGTTGGTAAAAACCTTGATCAACATCGTGTTGGGGTTCTCTTTGTTGGTTTGATTTACCGACTGCAGCACTTTCACAATTTCTCGACGCCCCTTCTGCATGTCTTCTTGCATGTGATCGAGACCAGTTAAGTGGTATTGATAAAACGCTTGTCTCATATTGGCAAAATCTGGACGCATCAAATTTTCAGCCAACCAGTAGCGGTTAATTTGTTGTCTGCTATCAAAAGACTTCCAACCCTTTCTTCCGGAGTTTTGGCTATTGTCAACTATGGTTTGTGCTTTTTTAAAGTACTGCGTTCCTCCTTTAGGAGAAAAGGAATCGTAATCAAAACCAATAACTATGTACATGTAAAATGCCAATAAATTGGCTAGTTCACTATTGGTAGAAGAATTCGGATCAAATTGAATGGGTTGAAATTGCGCGTAGTCAAAATCCCATTCCGGATCACGATGAATGAATGTTGCGGTTTGGTAGTTGGAGTTGAAGACAGGTCGATTGGCCTGAATGGTAGCCTCTGCTAAGAATCGGGTGGTACTTAGTTCTTCCGTAATATTGATGTTCAAAGTTACCTCAATCCGCTCCTCTGATTTGTAGCTGATGTTCGTAAATTGGTAAGAATTGAGAAAGTCTCGAACATCCTTTTCGAAGGTATCGAAGACGTTTCGATCCACGGTTGTCAGCTGCGGTGTTTCCACCTGCACATTCACCAAAACCTCCTGAGCCGATGCACTGGTGCAAGCTAAGAGTGAAATCAAAAACAGGAATAAAATACGCATATCAGTTCTTTTTTGACCTACTAGCTGATCAATCAACCAGCAATTTCCTCTTCAGCAGTATTCACGTTGGTATATCGCAGGGCGTAGCTGAGGATATCGGCAGCAACTTCTTTCTTCGATTTTAACTCGAATTTTTGCTCCTTATTGTGGCTATCGAAGATAGTTATTTTGTTGGTGTCGTGCTGAAAACCCGCTCCTTTGTCAGCGAGACTGTTCAAGACGATCAAATCCAAGTTTTTCCGCTTCAATTTTCCTTGCGCATGTTCATGCGCATTATTGGTTTCCAGCGCAAAACCCACCAGCAGTTGGTGGCTAGCTTTCTTCTTACCCAAACTTGCAATAATGTCTTGCGTTCGTTTGAGTTCGATCTTCATTTCGCCTTCTTTCTTCTTGATTTTCTTCTGGCTCACCGTCAGCGGGGTATAGTCAGCAACGGCAGCAGCCATGATGCACCAATCGGCATTTTCCCACTGATCGTTCACGGCATCGAACATTTCCGCAGCCGATTCAACATGGAGTGTTTGCACGTTGGGATGGCTAGGTCGGTACTTGGAGGGTCCTAAGACCAAGCTCACATCGGCACCTCTTCTGGCGGCCTCATCGGCCAATTCGATGCCCATTTTTCCACTGGAGCGATTGCCCAAGTAGCGCACTGGATCAAGCCGCTCATGGGTTGGTCCGGCCGAGACAATGATTTTTTTGCCCTTCAGGTCTTGCTGTGTTTCCAAGCCATCGAAATAACGGTCCAAAAACGCCACAATGTCTTCGGGTTCGGCCATTCGCCCAGCGCCGCTGAGTCCACTGGCCAATTCACCCGTCCCTACAGGTATGAGTTGATTTCCATATTCTTGGAGTAGGCGAACATTTTCGAGCGTAGAAGGATGTTGCCACATATCGAGATCCATGGCAGGAGCGAAGAAAACTGGGCAACGGGCTGAAAGGTAGGTTGCCACAAGTAAGTTGTCACAAATACCACGAGCCATTTTGCCCATGGTGTTTGCCGTAGCAGGTGCCACGAGCAACAAATCGGCCCAGAGACCTAATTCAACGTGATTGTTCCACATTTCACCTTCGCTTCCAGTGAAGCTGGTGAGAGCAGGATTTTTCGATAAAGTGGAAAGTGTTAGCGGAGTGATGAAAGCAGCGGCGGCTTCCGTCAAAATTACACGTACTTCAGCTCCGGCCTTAACCAGGAGACGTACGATGAGGGCAACTTTGTAAGCGGCAATACTACCGCTTACTGCTACCAGGATTTTCTTTTTGTCTAGAGACAATATGCTTATTTACCTAAACGCTCAGGTTCTCTAGCAACACTTTTGGTGCTGGCTTCTTCCACGGGCGGATTAATACGGTAGTAGATTTCGTCTTCGAAGAACTCTTCCATGGCAATCAATACCGGATGCGGAAGACGTTCGTAAAAGCGAGAAATTTCAATTTGCTCGCGATTCTCCATGACTTCCTCCAAGTTGTCGGTAGCGCTGGCAAACTCACTGAGCTTAGCCTGCAATTCCTCCTTCATGTTAGCATTAATCTGGGCACCACGCTTTGAAATAATCGCTAGTGATTGGTAGATATTTCCAGTCTTGTCTGCCAATTTACTGAGGCTCTTCGTCTCAATATTTGGTGGAATCTGTGCTGCTGCTACCTTCTTGAAAAAGCTCATGATTTATTGTTTTTACTTTTTTCTTTCTCTTCTCTTTCTTCTTCTCTCTTCTTGATGATTGCCAATTCATCGAGAGACTTCATGTAAATATCTTCCAACTCTCTTACGTTATCAGACTTCGAGTACTTACTAATGTAGTTCTCATAAGCTTGGATTGTTTCTTCAAAACGTTCTTCTTGCTTACTTACGATACTGTTTTTAGCATAGTCGTAATGCGATTTAATAATCAAGTATCGTACCTCTTCGTCTCGATCCGTGTCGGGATAATCGATCAAAATATTGTTAAACGCAACATGCGCTGCTCGATAATCACGCATATCGTAGTAAAGACGGGCTGATTTGAAGGCTTTTTGCTCCATTTTATCTCTCAACTCATCAATCAAGACATTACATTCAGGAATACGCTCACTATTTGGGTGCGCATTGGCAAACAATTGCAGGGCTTCAACCGCTCTTTCGCTTGTCATTTGATCCAAACTCCAAATCGGCGACATCTGATATTGACACATGGCCAGCATAAAGCGGGCATCTTCAACATGTCTACTTTTGGGATACGTTTCTACAAAGGTGGTAAAGTAATAGGAGGCGAACTCGTAATTACCCTGCCCAAAATAGCAGTAAGGGTAATAGTAGTACATTTCCTCTACGTCCTTTACCCCTCGGTATACCTGAATAAGCTCTTCAATCAACGGGATGGTCTTAATGTAATCCCCTTGATTGTAATACTCTTTCGCTTTTTGCTCTTTCAATTCGTAATCGCTACTCCTCAAAAGTTTTTGATAGCCGTCGCTACAGGCACTAAAAGTGCAGGCAATAAGAGCTAAAATCAGAACCTGTAATACACTGATTTTCATCGGGCAGCAAAGATAGGGTTTTTCATATCAGATTGTGCTTGTAGAACGCTTTTGCTGTTGATTTCTTGCCTCGTTTTGAATTTCCGTAGTACAATTGGTTTCAGCATCTGCAGTAGAGGGATGGCACACTGTGATGACATTCGCTTTTGGCTGATCATTAGCGGGGTGGAATGTACCTTTGTGGTTTTCTATTTTAGCGAGACTTTCCAATGACTAGAGCAGAGAATTCTAGAAGGCTCGCGATTCAAATCGAAGCAATCAATGGACCTATTCGACAAACTACGTCCAGACGACGGACCTTTAGCACAGTATGCATTTCTAAAGGATTCTTACTTCATGTTTCCAAAGCTCACTGGAGATTTGGGTAGCCGCATGATATTTGGCGGAAAGGAGCGTATTATGTGGAGCATCAACAACTACTTAGGCTTGGGCAATCACCCTGAGGTACGCAAGGTTGATGCTGATTCTGCGGCAAGGTGGGGTTTAGCGGCTCCGATGGGCGCTCGAATGATGTCTGGTAATTCCGATTTACACGAACAACTGGAGAACGAGCTGTCAGAGTTCGTTGAAAAGGAGGACACCATATTGCTAAACTTTGGCTACCAGGGCATTTGCTCGGCCATTGATGCATTGACGGATCGTCGCGATGTGATCGTTTACGATGCTGAGTCGCATGCCTGCATTTTGGATGGTGTTCGTTTGCACCAAGGAAAGCGGTTTGTTTTCAAACACAACGACATTGAAAGTTGTGAGCGGATGCTAAAGCGAGCTACCGATTTGATCGAGCAAACCGGCGGCGCAATTTTGCTGATTTCCGAGGGGGTTTTCGGAATGGGTGGCGATCAAGGCAAGCTGAAGGAGATCGTTGAGCTCAAGAAAAAATACAATTTCCGTTTGTTGGTGGATGATGCGCACGGTTTTGGTACTTTGGGTGCTACCGGCGCTGGAGCAGGCGAGGAGCAAGGCGTACAAGACGAGATTGACGTGTACTTTTCGACTTTCGCAAAATCGATGGCCAGCATCGGAGCATTCATGTCGAGCCAGAAACATGTTGTGCAACATTTGCGCTATACCATTCGCTCGCAGATCTTTGCCAAATCGCTACCGATGCCGATTGTTGAGGGAAATTTAAAGCGGCTTGAGCTACTGAGATCACAACCTGAGCACAAAGAAAAGCTCTGGAAGAATGTGAAACTCTTACAAGCGGGCTTACGCGAGCGAGGTTTCGATTTGGGAGAGTCTAATTCTTGTGTTACGCCAGTGTACCTCCAAGGAACTGTGATAGAAGCAGCGAAATTAATCTACGACATTCGCGAGAATTTCAACATTTTCTGCTCGGCAGTGGTTTATCCCGTTATTCCGAAAGGGCAGCTTTTGTTGCGTTTGATTCCTACGGCTTCACATACCGAACAAGACATTCAGGAAACACTAGAAGCATTTACTGCGGTGGGTAAGCGCCTAACTGATGGCTACTACGATTCGAAGGAAATTCCTGTTTGATCGGGAATTAGCGAGAGTTAAAGAAGTACTAAACTAGCTAGTTTCTTCCTGCGAGACTGCTCTTAGTTTGAGCAGGTGAAGGTTTCGTATTATGTACAGAACACAAGAAGGAAAAGAAATGAGCGGAAAATTACCATTGAATAATTGTTCTCTTTCCTAGAGTATTCAATACTTCTATTGCCACCGACATCGAGCACGTGACTATTTGTGTTGAGATGGGTACTCTTTCATCGGAATGATATCTCATAAAACTTGATCCCTGGATCCGATGGGCAAAGCTATTTTACGAGTCATGGCGGAAACAATAGTCTTCAACAGAAAAAAAAGAACATTGTATTAGCAGGCTTTCTATCAGCGTTTCGTCGATTTCCTGGAGGGAATAGTCAAGAATGGCATAAAGCTGATTCCTGCTCACTACCTACTTTGGACCAAACATGAAAAACTGAGCTGAACCGAAACAGGCTATTCTTAGCACATTCATATTCATTCACAGCTAAATACGATTCCTTTCTCTTAAAATTCCAATCCAAATAAATCCAATAGGTGGTAATCTACGTAAATCTCTTTGTTAAGTGATTTTAAGAATCGATAAAAATAACACTTCGGCTTTGACTTTAACTTTGACATCTTATAAATTACGCCACACGTATTTACACAGTTAGATAAAAAATAATACGACCGTCCAAATTCGGCTTTTAGGCAAAAAGAAGGAACAGAGAATGGATAACATTGTAATGAAGAAAATCATATTAAATTTAAAAAAGAACCACTATTTGTCTTGCGTTAATCAATCATTGAGAGGCATAAATTAAACAAACTGACTTTTTTCTAGACTTTTGCGCACCCAAAGTGACAATCTTAACCATCTAGAAGTCTTTATTTTTGAGGGAATTCGGAATTTATATGCAACCAGAAGTATTGAAATAGCTACTCCTTACTGATTGACTAAGAAATAAAATTAGTCAAGAGATATTCCGTACTGGGAGATTCCATAAGTTAATCGCACATTCATTCTATCAAATGAAATCATTTTTCTTTGAACAAGGATGAACATTGCTTGTTTAGGGAAATGAAGTACAGGCTATCAAATTTTACGATCCACTGATTCGAGTAGATCAATTGATAATAAAATTATATTTTACTAATAAAAACTACTGATGATGAACTTTTTTTCGAGTATGAAATTTAAATTCCCAAGCTTAATAATGCTTGTTGTATTTGCTGTGATGGTAAGCTCTTGTGGCGAGGACGACGAACCGACCTTGGCGAGCACCAACTTTGACTATGCCATGCACAATGGTCAAACGGTACCTACAGCTCCTTACACGGGTCTACACCCTACTGATTTTTCTGCCAATTTAGCTTTAACTGAAACGGAAGACGGAAAGACGATGGTTACAGTAACACTCAACAATACAGTAGCTGGTGTTACTTACAATGTCCATGCTCACGATGTAGCAGATGCGGCAACAACTCCGAATGGTACTCCTTACAATGAGAGTCCGAACACTGATGTTTTTGCTCAGGCTGTTGAAGGTACTGGTGGAACGGTAACTGTTTCACAGGAAAGTACATCGACTTACGCAGCTTTGAACGCAGATTACGAAGGGTTTTTCGTAGTACATGATCCTTTGCAAGCGGTTAACACAGCAGACATTACCACTTATCTTGTTGTTGGCAGCTTTGCAAGAGAGCAAGCAGATTCAGATGTTGAATCAACTACATTTGACTATGATTTTAACACTGGACAATTGGTTGCTGATTTTGCTTATGTTGGATCACACGCAGATAATTTGACTGCATCGATCAATGTAACAGAATTGACTGATGGCCGATCAAGAATTACCGTTCAGCTCCAGAACACTATGGACTTGGTGACGTACAACACGCACGCACACGACATGGCTGATGCTGCAACAACTCCGAATGGTACTCCTTACAATGAAACGCCAAACGCAGAAGTATTTGCTACTGCGATCACTGGAAACGGTGGGACTGCTGGTCATTCGTTTATCTCAGAAATGAGCTACTCAGAAATCACAAGCGACTATGATGGATTTTTCGTAGTTCACGATCCATTGCAAGCACTTGACACTACCAATCCTGCAACTTATGTAATCTTGGGAGTATTCGCACGATAAGCTAAGAGAATTTATTGAATTAAATGAAAGGATACATTGCATTGCAGTGTATCCTTTTTTTCATGTCTTTCATGTCTGTCCTGTTCTAGAATAGGTTGATTTACAATTGTTGTGAGTGTTGATTGTGGGCTGGAATAAATGCTAATTCCAAACTGTTTAGCCCTTCGAAAAAGCTTTCATCAAATTCGTATAGACCCAAAGCGCACTGGCGGCAGCGCCTTCCATGTAACCCGGAAAGTGGGCGGAGGTTTCTGATCCGGCTATGTACAATCGATTGTCGAACAATGGTTTTTGGTAGATAGCATGTCCATTGTTTTGATGTGAAAATACTGGCTCAGAATAGTCAACAAACGTATGCGCCTCATTGCGCCAAACCAACTCCTCATAAGTTAAGTAATCATCGACGGCCTTCCCATAATATTTCCTCAATTGATTGAGTGCAAGATTTTTTCGTTGCTGCTTGGTAGCTGAGTAATAGGAATTATTCATAAAACCCTTTAGTGCAAACAAATCAGTCTCAAAATTCGAATGATCGTACAATTCTGTAATGGGTCCGGCATTGCTAAAAACGGTACCACTTAGGAGTTCGCTTTTCCAAAAAGGCTTTGCGAAAGTGAGGCCAATTTTTATGGAATCTCCCATCCAAGAATGCGTCTGTTGCATCACTTGCAAAAGAGCTGCTGGCAATTGTGGTGTGAAGGCGACCTTATTTTGCAGAAGAAATGGAGGAATAGTTGAGATCACTTTCTGCGCTCGAAATGACTGACTTTTTGTTGCGACTATTAAGTGTTGTTCATCCACACGAATGGACTGAACTTCTTGATTTAAGTAAAGCCTATCAGCTGGTAGAAAAATTGCCAATTTTGCAATTAGTGTGGAAGTTCCTCCTTGAATTCTATTGTTGGAATCGCCACCCTGCGGAAGAGCTACTAATTGATGAGGCGTAGAAGCATCGGGTTCATAAAACGCCTTGCCGTCAAATTTCTGCGAAAAGCTAGTAAGATTCAATTCGCTCAATAGTTCCTGGAGATAGATGTGATCCTTCTGCCACCAAGTAGCTCCTAAGTCGATAGGGGCGTTCCCCTTTCTATCGGTAGTCAAACTTCGCCCACCTAATCGATCTCTGGCTTCAAGGAGCACACATTTTCGATTTGCTTGCTTGAGTAGGTAATTTAGAATCAATCCAGTTAAGCCACCTCCCAGAATTACGATCTCCGAATCAATCATGCGGTAGTTAGGGAATTATTGAAGTTACTGAATTACTGAGTTTCTTACTGTAGATTCTCCTCAGCAAATAGGCGCTTGAAGGCGGCAATTGTTGATTGATGAGCGAATAGAGTATTCGCTAATTAGTGGTTCTTCATAGTAACATTCCCAGAAACACAAGTACAGAACTTGCTTCAAAAGTAATCTGAAATTATTCATCAATTTAGAATCCATCCATGAGGTCGGCGGGGTTCCAGAGATGTTCGTCAAAGTTTTGGATTTGATCTTCGATGACTTTAATGCCTTCAGCGAGTAGCAATTCTTCCATTCGGGTTGGGCTTTCGAAGTGATTTTTTCCCGTGAGCAAGCCATTGCGGTTGACGACTCGATGCGCCGGAATTGCTGGAATTAATCCATGTGCATTATTCATGGCCCAACCTACCACTCGCGAGGATCGTGCTGCGCCCAAGAATTTAGCAATGGCACCATAAGTAGTCACCCGACCCTTGGGGATCAGGCGAACTACTTGGTATACTTTTTCATTAAATGTCAGCTCTTCCAAAAGCTTCAATTGGGTGGTGCAGAAATTGCCTAATAAGAAACGCGAAATGCTTTCTCCTCTTAGGGATCGAAAAAAAATAACATTCCGTTTTCAACTTTGACATTTTCAAAATTACTTCGTTCGAAAGTCTGGTTCCCGACGACTCGACAAAGCCCTGCTGTGACTACGTTTTCAGTCCTTCGAGGCACCGCTCGTACTTTTAAAAATCTCTTTGTTCAAAATCGGAAACTTATTTATCATCGACCCCTTAGCGCATTTTGTACATCTTACCAATTCCCTTTGAAGAGAACAGGTCATCCATTTTCGCAGTGCTAGACATATTATATCGGCCGTCTGGGTTGGTAAATAATTTCAAATCTTCACCATCATCAGAAGCTACTACTCGGTAGAAATAAACACCATTTGCCAACTCGTTTCCAAATTGATCACTGCCATCCCACCGGAAGTCAGAGATATTTTTTCCAATTTTCACATCGCCCAATTCCTCCAAAGTAACTTCTCTCACCACTTTTCCAGAAACAGACATCACCTGAATTTTGAGATTATCAGGCACTTCCGTTCCAGTAATTGTGAATACGAATTGGGTAGAGGTAGTAAATGGATTTGGGTAATTGATTACGTTAGAAATCATGGCTTCAGAGATCACTTCGAAAGCGAGAATGTAGTCACCGGGAGCAGCCAAATTACCGCTGATGTCGCGTCCACGAACAATCAATTGGTAGCGACCATCTTCTAGAAGATTCGGCGTAAAACTGATCGATGCTTCATTCTGTGCTGCCACATCACTTGGCGGAATAAATGTAATATCATCCTCAATGAACGAAAGCTCTTTCTGCGTACCACTTGGCATAACCAGCCAAATGTCTACAATAGAAGTATCATTCATAGACAGCTCGGTGTTCTCATCTTTGATTTTAATTTCGATCAAAGGAGTTGGAGAAACGATGTCTCCACTTAAAATATGATCGCCATCAAAAGTAATATCCACAATAGGGTTGATATTATCAGCACCTACCCAAAACGGCAATTGCAATACATTATTGAAACTGTATTTTTCGTTTTGAACGCCATCAGGATTCAATTCAACCAACAAGTAATTCTGTCCTGATGAAGCACCTTGAAAACTCACATCACTGATAAAAGTATCTCCGGGCTGAAGCGGAGCTTGGGCATCGTAATTAACCGGATGTGAAACATTATTTGCATCGATAACTGTGTATGCCACTTGAACACTGTCGGAAAGCACATTCGATGCATTGGAAATTGCCATCGAAAAACTTCCAAACTCTCCAGAATCCAAGGTATCACAACAGAAGGTAAAGCCCATGTTTTCATTCAGGCTTAATTCCGTATAACGATCAAAAGTCACTCTCCAAAACTCCAATTGCGGTGGTGTAATAAAAGTGTAGTCCGCTGTTTTGAGCACCAACTGCAATCGATTGTATTGATCAGCATCAATCAAGGTACTAAGATCTAAATCAGTAGTTGAAGGTGAATTCATAATAAAATCACGACTACCTCCACTTCCATATCCATAAATATCAACAGAGATTTCGTCAGCAACTTGAGGATCCAAAGAATCGAAATTCCACTGCAATGTTTTCCAAGCATTTGCTGGACCAACATCTCTCGAGTACATTTTACCAAAAGCTTCACTAACGGTAATATCAATATCGATTATAGCCTGAGGATCTGCTCCTATTTCCTCTATTCGATTACCAAATTGAGCATTGCCCTTTCTTCCAAATACAACAAAGGGAGTTTTATTATTCAGATTCTCGATATTACTAGCACCCATGTTGGCAAAGAAATCGTATACATTTTCTTGGAGAGAAATCAAGCTCTGATTCATTTCCATGTAATGATCATTGATACTGTAAGCAAGAACATAATGCTCATCAGGAATGTCATTAAGGAATCCTATTAAATTTTGCAGTCCTTCCTCGCTATCGGTATGAAACTGGAAAACATTGGAGGTGGAATTATTTCCACAATGGATATTTCCATACTGACCATATTTGTCGCACAAGGTATTAGGAGGTTGGTTGGGCCCTGGGTCTTGCTGTAGACTTTGCCAAGGAGTCAAAATACTATCCGGTTCAAATACAGCAATTTGAAGTCCGCCATAACAATCAATACTATTGTCAACCAAACAAGAGTTAATGGCCAATGCATTTCCATTCAAAAAGAGGGCAATACTACTTGGACTAATCGTACTTTCATATGAATGCCCATTTACTACTCTTAGGAAGTTGGCATTTCCCGAATATTCAAAAAGTCGCGTATTCGGATCAATAGAAAAATCTTCTAGCCCATTTTCTTCATATTGGTAATAGTGTTGTTGATTCCAACCATCGGGATGGGCTTCTAGGTAAGTAAAAGAATGACCCTGCCATTCTAGGCCTTCGCTAATGTTTTGCAAAAGGGCAACTCTCCAGTAGTAAACCATATTTTCTTGCAAGCTCAGGTTTGGAGTAAATTCGATCAAGCCACCAACACTTACAATAGTATCTAAATCGAGCACCGTATTGAAAAGCATACTGGTATCAATTTGCATGATGTAAGACTGCTCATCCACGATTGGATTAGCGGTGGAAGCTTTCAAGGTAATTCCTTGGCGATCGACAATGGCATAATTACAAGGATCGATGGGAATCGCGGTAGTCGGTAAAACTTGAAAGTTACGAATCACATCATTGTTGTTTTCACAATCTTCCTCCAGTTGATTGCCATAATCGACATATACATTGATGGAGTTTGTGCCTAAGATAGATTCTCCAGAATTGGGTACTACTAAAACGAAAGTGTCTCGAAGCGTAGGAGAAAGAACGTCGATGCTAGCAATTAAATCTGTTGATCCGTCTGGGTAACTTCTTTCTACTGCAATAGTAATGTCGTCGTTCACTGCTTTTCCGTAGTTACTTACAATAACTTGAACCTCAAAAGAATCAATTGCGGCAGTAATTATCGAGGGTGTAATGGTTACATCCTCATCGGCAATGGCATACTCAGGTCGTTCGAAAAAGTAAATCGGAATAGCTGGATCACCACAGAGAGTAAATTCCTGAGAAGTTACTTGAACTCCAATTTCATCTGGATCATAAATATCTAGAATGGTATTTTGGATAACCACACCCATTCCTTTTCCGTAATGCTTGTAAGTGAAGTTTCGGTAGAGTGCTTCAGTAAAAAGATCGAGATAAGATGGGAAGCCAAATTTAACAGATGCCAAGAAACCAATAGAACCACGTTCCGGATAAGTGGTCCAAATTTCTGCCATAATTCTAGATTCATCATCGAATGGCTGATGAATATCGCCTACGAAGCAAGAACTAGAGATTATAAAGGGATACAAGCCTTTGTTGGTATAATAATCAGGAGATCTCAAATCATAAGACCAAAACTCTCCATTTGAGTGACCAACGAAAGTGATCACACCGATTCCATTGTTGATGTAGTCTTCGACTGGGGCTGGAATAATCGATTGGGTTTGGCTACTTAATTTCAAAACGACTTCCCCACCAAACAGGGTGTCTTCCACAATTTCTTCGTATTTGGCCAAAAAAGAATCGAACATCTCCGCTTCGTCTTGGTCATTACCAGATCCAATGTGAATTAACTCCTTGAACCACTTTCGTGACTCGACATCGCACATTCCATCGTCGTTCAACAAACCTTCGTATTCTTCTGCTTTGTTGAGGTATTCACGAACATCTTCGGGAGTTCGTGCACTAACTCGCCCGACAGCCATTTGATTCACCCAACTAAATTTATTGGGTGCAGCTAGCATATTATCCGATCCACTACTGCCGTAGGTAGGAACCATATTACTCTCAAAATCAGAAGGGCTATTTGTGCAATAGTTGTAACGCAATGATTTTCCTAGTAAGAACAAAAATTCTGGATCGACATCCCAAACACCCAAATTGAATTGTTGCTTCATGTAATTAACCAACTGTTGGAAGGCCACTGGGTGTTGGCGGATTCCTAAGGAAAATTGATCGTATACTTCCTCCACATCCAACAATAATACTTTGTGGCTACCTCCATCGACTGATGCACGATAGTCGGCATAACGTTGAGTTTGATCGATTCCATCCTCGTTATCAGCTACCCTAAGTTGCTTGTTGGTGAGAATTACGAAATCAGCTGCATTACTGGGATCAGTTAAGTCAGTAAAGGTTCGTTCTGTGAGCGTTTGAACTTCGTTTATGGATAGAGACGAACTGGTATTGGCAATTAAAAAACGACGACTATCAGGCGCCGAAAGGTCTTGATTGATTCGTACTTTATAAACTCCTTCATCTTCAACAGGAATGATTCGTTTTTTTGCATCTAGGTCGTAAATAATCGGATCACTTCCACCATTGAAATTTTCAATTTCAATGTACCTGTTGTCATCGTTTGGAAGAGAGAAGATCAAATCGCGGCGATTGTTAAAATCAAAAGTGTGTGGATATTCAACAAATATGTAAGCCAATGAATTGGCATCTATTGAAGCATTTGTATAGGTACTATTCCAAATATCCCCAACACTCTTAAGCGTAAGCGTGTTACTACTTCCTAACTCTGTGATAGGCACTTCAAAATTGACAAGTTTGTAATCGTAACCATCATAGATGTCATCTTCGTATAACTCACCGTTCACACGAATTTGAAAGTGGTGATCACCACTGGCGATGTATACATCATTGGAACGGCCTACAACACGCGTTTCGAAACTGGCAGATACAGCCGGATCGATATAGGCGTTGTCGGTTTGGATTAAATAATCTTGTTCCAATCCAGGACCCACTTTAGAGCCTACAAAACCTTCAGAAATTCCAAAATTTGACAAGTAAGTATTAACACCTGCGAGCTCTCTTGTATCGGGAGCACCTTCAAAGTGCGCATTGTCGAGAATTCGACGGTAGGTGTGCATAAAATACTCTTCCTTAGTTGGCGGATTGGTCACCACATTTGAGATATTCTCGTACCGCAAACCAACTGAATTAGCATCCCATAGAAGGTAGTAGGTATTCTTATCGGTAAACAAACTATTTAAATCCGTCAATTGATGAGTAGGACTCATGAAAAGCTGGGTATCGAACTTTCCATCATTCTTAAACCCCACAAATTCGATGTAATCACCGGCAGACATGCTTCCGCTAGTTGTGATGTAGATGGGTACTTCTTCTCCTTTGTTCATCAATTTGAAACCATTCGCACTAGTTGGCAAACCTGCTTCTTCAATTACATCGAAAGTAATCCGGTTCAAACCATCGTCCTCCAATTCGAACTTGTAGTAAGTTTGATCGTAGTCGATCCAATGGTTCTGAAAATTCTGAGCATGCAAGACAGCTGCCCAGACGAAGGCAGTAAGTAGTAATACTTTCTTCATCATATTAATTTTGAGTGGTTTGTTCTCCAAGGTCGAATTTCAATGAGAATACGTTACTGTAGACCCCTAAATCGACCTTATTGAGGCCTGTAAACGCATAATCGATGGTAATTCGATTGACGCGGATACCGAGCCCGAGACTTGGCTGAATACTCAATACTTCTTTGGTGGGATCTGTATCATCCAAATATCTTTGAATGTTGTTGATACCAGTTCTCAAGTAGATAAAATCTTTATAGTCTAGTTCTAGTCCGATGTGCGGATCGATGCTCAACGCGCTTGAATGAATGAGGGTGTTTCTTTCATCGAAGGTAATGTCGAGGTCAATGGCAGCCAAAAGACCCAATTTTTCACCGAGGGTAAAGTCGTAAGCGGCTCCAAAGATGACCCGTTGGCCAGTTAACTCAACAGAGCTCACTGGAATTACATTATCGGTAAGGGCCAAAACGGCCTTCTCTTCTTCCGTAAAGTCAAAAGACCAAGCATTAAAGGTTGTTGTGAGGTCTTTAATGGTTAAGCCTAAGCTTAGTTGATCGCTGACATCGTATTGAGCTCCTACGTCAAGCCCAAAACCCCAAGACTTGGCAAAGCTACCCACTCGACGGTGGATGACTTTAGCATTCGCTCCTACCCGAAAATCGCGAAAATTGAATGCGTAGCTCAGAATGGCCGCGTAATCTGCCGCAGAGAAAGTTGTTATGTTGTCGTAGTTGACGTTTCCGTCAGGGTCAATCACATTGAGTGTATTGGGGATGTCGTCGACTCCAAAACGAATAATGGAAAGGCCAATGGCTTTGTTTCCATAATCGATCGGCTTAGCAAATCCAAAGTAGTCGTACTTACCAATACCGGCGAACCACTCCGCGTGCATGACACCAACTTGTGAGTTGTTCACAGCGTTAAGTCCTGCGGGATTCCAGTAGGCAGCCGTTACATCTGAGACCGAGGCAGATTGCACAGTTCCCATGGCCAAGCCACGAGCACCTACACCCAAGGTCAAAAATTCATTGCTATATGATCGGATTTCTTGTGCCTGAATGGCGATCCCCGTAATCAAAAGCAAGGCTGTCAGCATTAGCCTGACATTTTTCATGTACTATAGTTTAGACTCTCAACGCCCATTATAGATAGGTGTTTTAGAAGACGGAAAAATATGCTGAATGTTAGCTGTAAAATGTCGTTCTGTTGCCATTTGGCAATCCGACGATCTTACTTATTGCGGGAGGGGCAACAAACGACATTCATAACGTCGAATTTAGACGACAAATTTCATAACAAAGGTACAAAGTTCGGTTTTCTTCATTGCTACTAGGCTGTAGGACTTTGCTTGAGAGTGGCTCCCTAACGAGAAGGGCAGTGCACCTTGTACAAAAGCAAGCAATGAACAAGGAGTAGAATGAAAAAGGGACGAATCTGTTTCCAGACTCGTCCCTTAAAAGATGAGGTTTGAGATGATATTGTTAAAGATGCGGATTTAGCATGCAAATGACAAATTTTGAGTCATAAAATTTTCGCTAAAACATCAAAAACTCACTCAATTTTACTTTTTGAGGCCAATCTGGCGCAATCTTTCGTCGAGATACTCTCCACCAGTGATCGGCTCATAAGCGAGTGGGCGCTCAGTTGTGATGCATGATTCAAGGCAATCCAAACGCATTTCAGAGCGTGGGTGCAAGAAAAAAGGGATCGAGAATCGGCTCGTATGCCACATTTCGCGAGGAGGATTCACTACGCGGTGAGTGGTAGAGCGCAACACGTTATTCGTCAAACGCTGCAACATATCGCCAACATTTACTACGATCTCACCTGGTCCTGCTGTAATCGGAATCCACTCATCAGCCTTATTTAACAATTGAAGGCCTTCTGCCGAAGCACCTACCAAGAGGGTAATCAGGTTGATGTCCTCATGCTCTTCTGCACGAATGGCCGAGTCTGGCTCACTACTAATAGGAGGGTAGTGAATGGCACGCAAGATGCTGTTGCCATTTTGAATCTTAGGATCGAAGTAGTTTTCGTCCAAACCCAAGTATACAGAAATGGCACGTAAAAGATGCGCACCAGCTACTTCAAAAGCTTTGTAAGCCTCGCGAGTAATGTGATTGAATTCAGGCAGTTCTGAAACTGCTACGTTGTCGGGGTATTCACTCGAGATCGGATCAGCGTCTTCTACAACCTGTCCAAACTGGTAGAATTCCTTCAAATCAGCAACTTCAGATTGCTTTGCTTTTTCTCGACCAAATGAGGTGTAGCCTCTTTGCCCAGCCAAGCCTGGTACTTCGTAATTCTTTTTTACATCGCCAGGCATACTAAAGAAGCTTTTAACTTCTCCGTACAAGCTTTCGATCAAATCATCGGGCACACCGTGGCCAATAACCGACACAAATCCAACATCTTCAAAAGCTGCTCCTAATTTCGCAACAAAAGCTTTTTTCGCCTCGGCGTCGCCACTTACGTACTCACGCAAATCGACCTTCGGGATGGTTGGCTGCACTGATACAGACATATATATAGTTTTTATGTGATGAAATTTATTTGCTCTGACCTATAAAAATAAGGCAAAGGCCATTAAAGAGCCAAAAGAAAGCCTGGAAGAGTCAGTCCAAAGCCACATTATAGCGAGCCGCTTCTTAGAATCAAGATTTTAGCTTGGAAAGTCGTTTGTTAATCAAGATCGCAGTTAGTTTTTCATAGAATAGGGAATGGCATTAGTTTCGTACCTAGAAAAAAAGTAAACGCAAAAACCCATAGAATGAGAAAAATATTACTCACGGCTTTCTCACTTTTGATTGCTACAGGCATCATGCTTATCGATGCACCAGAAGTGCTGACCTATTCATCTGGCAACATTCCTGGTGATCGCACCGGAGCACCTGGATCAAGTTCTGGTAGCTGTGGATCTTCGTCTTGCCATGGATCATCTTCTTTGAATGGAAGTGGCTCAGCATCCATTTCCATCGATACAGATGCCTATGAGCCGGGTCAAACTTATCTGGTAACGGTTAACACAGATGACAATGAGGGAGCATCTCTATTTGGATTTCAAGCCACGGTACTGCAAGGTGCAGAAGATGAGGTAGAAGCTAGCACAGACAGCCCAATGACTGGAGGATTTATTGCCCCAGCTGGCATGAACACAAAAATAGAATCAGGTAGAAATTACATCATGCATCAAAACACTTCCAACACAGCTGGAAGTTGGTTTTTTTCATGGGAAGCTCCAGCGGAAGACGTTGGTCCAGTTACTTTTTTCGTAGCTGCTTTAGCGGCCAATGGAAACGGCGGCAAGACGGGAGACTTTGTCTTTTTCAACAGCATAGAGCTTTCCTCTGCTGAAGAAGTTGATTGTCTTGAGTTTGGAGATGTGTTGGTACCAGTTGCCCCTTTGTGCCACAACCAAGCATTTACCGATTTGGGAGCTGCTTTCCCAGCAGTTTTGCCTGAAGGCGTTTCTAACGTTTATTATTACTACGACGAAGATCCCAATTTCGATCCATATGCAATGGAAGGAACACATTTGTTGAGTGGATTTGCAGGTTACAACATTCCAAATACCGAATGTGAGCCGATTGACTACACGATAAAAGTTGCTTTGGTTTTACACGATGGAGAATCAGTAACCGATGGTCCACCTGCGGATGAAAATTGCCAACCTATTGCCACACTGGGAACGGTAACGGTTTATCCTGAGGTGAGCACTCCCTTAATCAACAACGAAGAATGCTCTGTTACGGTGACTGCTTTTTGTGAAGGCCACACGGTAAACGGTCAACTCAATTCAGTGACCATTGAATTAGAGCCAGGTGAAACAAATGAGCAATTGAGTTTTCAAATTTCGAATGGCTTGGTGAGTTGTGATGTTCCTTTGATTTTGACTGGTAACTGTCCAGATCCTACCTGTCCAGCGAATGGTGGACAAATAGACGCTTTAGACGAATTCAATTGCGCAGGTGAGCCATTTACGGTTAGCACTAGCGGGGCGAACTTGGACGACGATTTCGCTCTTTTGTACTTGCTAACGGATCCCAATTTGATGATTACCGATATCAACGAGTCTGGAAGTTTCGATCCTGGAGCTGGTATCTTCATTCCCCATACGATGAGTGTACAAGCTGCATTGCTTGTGGGAATTCCCGTTGAGACCTTTGTAGGTTGGGATGCCAATGATTTCATTAATTTCTTCGACTGTTTCGATCTTCAAACTTGGGCTGGAAATACCACTGTAGTAGGCGGAATTTTAGTAACTGCTGAAGAGAGTTGTGATGAATTGACAGGCGATGTATCGGTACTCATTTCAGCAACGGGGGGAGTTCCAGCTGCTGATCCAGGATCTACTTATTTAGTAAGTTCGGCTGACTTCAGTGAGAATCTTGCTCCTGGCGAAACAACTACGGTTTTGATAGGACAAGCTGGCACGGATTACAGTATCACAGTAAGCGATGCAACATCCTGCAACACGAATACCACTGAGGGAACTGCAGGTGATTGTTCTACAGGATTAGATGAAGCAAATGCCAGTGAGTTCGCATTGAATGTTCGTGCCTTGAGCGGAAACATCAATTTCAATATTGAAGCTTCTTCGATCAGCGCCATCGGTGATTATAATGTGTCATTGTTAAATTATTCTGGTCAATTAATTCACAACGAAAATATTTTCATTTCAACAGGCAATACCAATAGGAGCTGGAACTTAGATTTGCCTACAGGTATTTATTTATTGCGCGCTGAGAATGGAAAACAGCAATCGGTTACAAGATTTTTTGTTGATTAATTGTTGAGCAGTTGGCAGTTGGCAGTTGGCAGTTGGCAGTTTAGGACTGCCAATTAATTCTTGGTTTTTAATTAAAATTGAGACTTAAATTAAAATAAAAGCGAAAAATTGGTGAGCATTGGCTCGCTGATTTTTCGCTTTTTTATTATTCTTTTTGAGTAAGAATATGATCCACGAAACCATGACCGACGGAGCCTAATTACATTCACGCAATTAGATCAACCAACATGACTCGCGACACCATGACGGACGGAGCGGTGAGGTAACTCACGCGATTGAAGCAACATATCTTTAAGAAATATTTAGCTCAGTGAAAAGTGGAGCCTTGCGATTCAACTCTTATTTATGCAGCTAGAGCTGAGCTCCGGCGGAGCCGATAATAGTGCAGCTAAGCTGCGCTCCCCTCAATTGTTTGCCGATACATCGAAACGAGTACCTACCTGATCAACAATAAAAAATGCTGCAAATAATACTGGTTGGTCGTGAACGAGTCGGACCAAAGGTCCTTGGATACCCTACCGCCGGAGCAAAAGCTCCAGCTACAGACCGTGGGATTACAAGTCAGCAATCTTCAATCGACAATCTTCTGCCGAATTCTGTACAATTTCAGCTAGCATTGATGAACAAGATGCTTGGTGATTTAACCAAGTCGGGACGTAGATTCTTCGGTATTGATTTACCTATACATGGCAGTAAACAATGCACCGAATAGGTTCGAAAACCGTGAAAAATGCGGTGCTTGATGGAAGGTGTTGGTGATCGATAAACCCGAGTCGGACCAAAGGTCCTTGGATACCCTACCGCCGGAGCAAAAGCTCCAGCTACA
>Ga0114956_1000485_pt1 | contig 28975 bp, 30 predicted proteins | sample MaitaG_FD_87304 | JGI IMG/M metagenome (GOLD analysis project Ga0114956, IMG submission 87304) | Marine algal microbial communities from Maine, USA - Maine_Asex2 metaG | ecosystem: Host-associated > Algae > Red algae > Unclassified | place: Maine, USA | collected 2015-01-05
AGTGCACCCGTGACGGGTCCTTGTCGCCGAACCAAACCTTGGTGCCCCACTTGTGCGAACGCGAGTGGAAACCTTCGAGTGAGTCGTCGCAGAGCGATCGTGTGATCTCAGCAACGTCAGAGAACAGCGTGGCTTCCACAGCGTTCAGGATGCCAGAAATTCACAGCGCGGACGTGCAGAACTAGTGTCGAGGGCCACAGCGTACGGGGGTACTGACATGGCATATCCAGGGGTGCATGCCCAGACCAATGGCGACAAGCCGGCCGTCATCATAGTCGGCTCGGGCGAGGTGCAGACCTACCGAGAGCTCGACGAGCGATCGAATCAGCTCGCCCATTTGCTGCGGGGCCAAGGTTTGCAACGCGGCGACCGCATTGCGCTGTTCATGGAGAACCAGATCCGCTACATGGAGATCGTCTGGGCCGCATTGCGCAGCGGGCTCTACGTAACGCCAATCAACAGCTACCTGACGACCGACGAGGTGGCCTACATCATCGACGACTGCGACGCTCAGCTCGTGATCACGTCTCGGGCCAAGGCCGAAGTCGCAGCCGCCATCGACCCCTCGACGACCCCCACCGTTGACCGCTGGCTCATGACCGATGGGCTTCCGGCCGTCGACTCGCTCGTGCCATTTGAGTCCTACGAAGACGCAATCAGCGAGTGGCCCACGACCAAGATCGACGACGAGTCACCCGGCTACCAGATGCTCTACTCGTCGGGCACGACCGGGCGCCCTAAGGGGATCGTGCGCGGTCTGCCAGATCTGCCGATCGACCAACTCGACCCCAAGGGCACCGCTCGGTTCAGCAAGGTGTACCAATACGGCCCCGACATGACGTATCTGTCGCCGGCGCCGATGTATCACGCCGCACCCCTAGCCTTTTCGTCAGCGACGCATCGGTTCGGCGGCACGTTGGTGATTATGGAGAAGTTCGACGCAAACGGGTGCCTCGCCGCACTCGAACGATTCGAAGCCACGCACAGCCAGTTCGTGCCAACGATGTTCGTGCGCATGCTCAAGCTCGATGCCGAACAGCGCGAGGCCCATGACTTGTCCAAGCTCAAGGTGGCGATTCACGCCGCGGCGCCGTGCCCAGTCGAGGTCAAGCGTCAGATGATCGAGTGGTGGGGTCCGGTCATTTACGAGTACTACGCGGGCAGCGAAGGCAACGGCGCGACGATCATCACCAGCCAAGACTGGCTCACCAAGCCCGGCTCGGTCGGCAAGGCCGTCACCGCCAACTTGCACATCTGCGATGCCGATGGCAACGAGTTAGCACCGGGTGAGATCGGCGGTGTGTACTTCTCGGGCGGCGGCACATTCTCGTATCACAAGAATCCCGAGAAGACCGCCGAAGCGTCATTGCCCGGTGGGCGCACAACGCTTGGCGATGTCGGCTACGTCGACGAAGACGGCTACCTGTTCTTGACCGACCGCAAGGCCCACATGATCATCAGCGGTGGCGTCAACATCTACCCCCAAGAAGTCGAAGACGCTCTCGTAACGCACCCCAAAGTGGCCGATGTCGCGGTGTTCGGCGTGCCCGACCCCGACATGGGCGAGCAAGTCAAGGCTGTCGTCGAGCCCGCGGCAGGTATTGAGGCTGACGACGCACTTGGGGCCGAGCTGATCAACCACGCCCGCGCCACGATTGCCCACTACAAGTGCCCCAAGAGTGTCGACTTCACCGACGCGCTGCCCCGCCTGCCGACCGGCAAGCTCTACAAACGACTGCTGCGCGACCGCTATTGGGGCAACACCGACTCGACGATCGTATGAGCGCCGAACTTCGCGCCAACCGCGCCGCGACCTCTACCGTCTGAGGCAACCAAAGGGAGATGCAATGACCGATCCGCTGGCCGATCCAATGAGCTCTGGCCGAGTCGCAAACAAGGTTGCGCTGGTTACCGGCGGGGCGTCAGGCATTGGCCGTAGCTGCGCTCGCCGACTCGCCGAAGAGGGCGCAACGGTCATCGTGACCGACATTCAAGACGAGATGGGTTCCGAAACGGTCGGCGACATTGTCGACAAGGGCGATGCTGCCTCGTACCTGCACCACGACGTCACCAGCGAAGAGCAATGGCGGGCAATCATCGCCAACATTGTCAGCGAACACGGTGCGCTACACATCTTGGTGAACAACGCCGGCATTGGCATCGGCGGCAGCATCATCGAGATGGAGCTCGAAGCCTGGCGCCGCCAGCAGGCCATCAACCTCGAGGGCGTCTTCCTCGGCGTGAAGCACTCAATTCCTGCCATCCGCGATTCCGGAGGCGGCTCGATCATCAACATGTCGTCGGTGGCGGGCCTCAAGGGTGCGGCAAGTCTGGCCGCGTACAACGCGACCAAGGGTGGCGTGCGACTCTTCACCAAAGGCGTGGCACTCGAGTGCGCGCAGAACGGTTGGGGCGTGCGAGTCAACTCGGTGCACCCCGGCATCATCGAGACGCCAATCTGGGAAAAGATCAATCCTGAACTCGGCGACGGCGAGCCAGCCCTTGACCCCGAAACGATCGCCGCAGTCGCTGTACCCGGCGGCCGACTCGGCTCACCTGACGACATCGCGAACGGGGTGCTGTTCCTCGCTAGCGACGACTCGAGCTACATGACTGGCACCGAGCTGGTCATCGACGGCGGGCTGTCGGCCTAGGCACTGCGGTCTGGGGTGCTCGACAGCACTCGCCACCGAGCCACGATGTGGTCAGCACAAGCTCATCGATGCGGATTGCTGCGCCCTCATCGCCCACCGCGAGCGTGCGCATCGCTGCGATCTTCGGCACGTCAAGCTGAATGCGTTTTCAGAGCAGGTCGGTGGGTAGCCCCGGTCAGGTCAACACGTCGTTGACTACGAGTTGCACATAGTCATCGTCGGTGTGACCCAACAGATCGCAGACGACCTGCTGGTTGTGTTCGCCCATCGCCGGGGCCCGCGTAAGGCGAAGGTCAGTGCCGACCCATTGGGCCACCTCGCGGTTGATCGGAATGTCGAGATCGGGCCACGATGGCTGATGGACCAATTGGTAGTGCCTTTGCAGCTGCGGATCACGCTCATAGGTCTCAGCCAAATGCTCGACGGGTGCGGCTGCGATGCCAGCGGCTTGCAACTCATCGCTCAGTTGCCACTTGTCGCGCCCGCTGGTGAACGCCGAGACAAACTCGTCAAGTTCGTCTTCGTTCGCCTTGCGGGCCGCATGGCTACCAAATCGTTCGTCAGTTGCAAGCTCCGGCTTGCCCATGAGCTGACACAGCGCCCTCCACTCATCGTCGTTCGACACCGCCACCGCAATCCATTCGTCATCACTGTGCACAGACCCGGCGGCCGCGAAGATGCCATGCGGGCAATGGTTCGGATCTCGGTTCGCTCGCCTTGGCGGTTGCACGCCGGTCGCCTTGTACTGCATCCATTCCGCGCCCAACAACGAGATCATGCCGGTGAGCTGCGTCAGGTGAATCTCTTGACCCACCCCAGTCAGGTCGCGTTCACGTATCGACGCGAGGATTGTCGCCACCAGCAGATGTGGCCCGGTGAAGTCGGGATACGCGATGCCGATGCCGCGGGGCCGTTCGTCGGGGAAGCCAGTCAACATGTTGAAACCCGATGCGGCCATCAAGATGTTGCCCATGCTCGGGCGCACCGCCCAGGGCCCTTCGCGATGAGCGCCGGGCAGGTTGAGCGAAACGATCTCGGGCTTAAGCGCCACAAGCTCGTCGTAGCCAAACCCCATTCGTTCCATTGCACCGGGTCTGAAGTTGTTCACCACGACGTCAGCACTGGCGATTAGCTCCTTAACCAACGCCATACCCTCGTCTGAGCGCAGGTCGACGGCCAATGACTTCTTGCCAGCATTGACCACGTTATAGAGCCCGCCAAGCTCAGGGTCAGGCACGCCGTCGGGGCCGATCTGGCTGCGCATCGAGTCAGGTTTCGTCGTCGATTCGATGCGAATGACCTCGGCGCCAAAGCTGGCCAGCAGCCGCGTGCCAATCGGCGCCGCAAGCACCCAACCAAAGTCGACGACTCGCAGCCCAGCGAGCGCTTGGGCCGGATCAGGGTGCGTGACAGGTTCCGCGCGAGGAAGTGGATTCAATGGCGCGGCTTCGGTCAGCAAATGCTGATCGGCTGCGAGCGTCGGCGCCGGCCGCAGCTTGATCGCGTCACGCATGCCGTCGACCGGCGACCGCACGAACCCGAGGTCACGACCAAGTGCGGCATGCTCGACCGTCAAAAACTGCTCGTTGATCTGGTACTGGTCGATGTTCTCATGGTCCTCAAACGACAGCACCGGCAAGCAAATCAGATCAGCTTGAAGTGCACCCGCGAAGAACTCGTCACGGCTGAGTTTGGCGGCGAGCGCCAAGGTCAGGTCGATAACTGGGTTGCCACGCTTCAACTTGTCGAGGCGACTTAGTTCCCAGTCGTCGGGGGTCAGGTCGTGCTCGATGTCTTCGGCGTCAGCCCACTCGAGGAACTTCCAAAACCGGTCGGGTCGAATCATGTGGCCGACGTAGCCACCGTCAGCACATCGCAGCGCGGCCGACAACCCAGGCCGGCGAGGGATGCGATTGAACCACGTCCACTGACTCGGTGTCGCCGTCTGCATGGCGGCCATCGCAGTTGCTTCCTGCAGCGAGATGTCGATGTGCACACCACTGCCAGCGCTGCCGGTCCCAGCGTCACGCTGGTGCAGGGCAATCGAGACCGCTGATGCGGCGGCGAGTCCTGCCATTGCATAGGACACGTCGGCGCCGCCTTGCACTGGCGTACCCCGTGGCTCACCCGACAGCCAGATCAGCCCACCCGCCGCGCCCGCCACGATGTCGGTGGCTTTGCGAGCGCGCCAGGGCGAGTGCAGCCCGAACGGTGTGACCGAGCACTGAATCAAACCCGGGTTTGCGGCCCGCAGGTGAGCGTGGCTAAGGCCGACCGCGTCGAGTCGACCCGGCGCCTCGGTGTCGAGAACCACGTCACTCGTTGCTACCAGCCGCACGAAGTCGTCACGGTGCTCGACAAGGTCAAGGGCAACTGATGCCTTGTTGGCGTTGAAGTACTGGTGTGCAAATGAGGCTTCGCTGTCTAGAACATCAGCAAGGCGAGGTTCGAGCGAGCGGATCGAGTTGCCGCCGGGCGGCTCGACCATGATGACCTCGGCTCCGAGGTCGGCCAACACTCGCCCCGCCAACGCAGCGGATCGATCGGCAAGATCGAGCACTCGAACCCCCGTCAGTGAGCGGGTCATGTCGGCAAGGGCACCTCGAGGGTGCCGACCATGGCAACCGGGCCGCCCTCTAACTCAACCTGCAGATCGAATGCAATGCCAGTCGAGTCCGAGGTACGCACTGTTGCAGTTGGCACGATCCACACGTCGTTCTCGGTCGGCGCCTTCCACCGAATATCAAAGTGAGCACCGTGCAACAACGACTGTGGTCCGAGCTCGGCCATGACCGCCTCGAGGGCAAACGATAAGACATGTGACCCACCGGCAATAGGGCGAGCGAGCCCGGCCTTCTTCGCTTGTTCGGGATCTGAATGAATCGGATTATCGGGATTGTCGGTGTCGCGCGCCGCCATCATCGCGAGCGAAACCAGCACCCGTTCGCCACCAAACACATCGCCAACGGCGCACGCCGCGATCGCATCGAGATGCGGGTTGCAGGCCGCCGCAGCCCGGTCTGCGACGGGCGCCGGGGTGTCTTCGATCGCCAGGCCCTGCACCGAGTCTTCGAGATCGGGGTTTGACCGATAGCTGAATAGCCCAGTTGTCAGATTCGACGAGAACAGTTCGCCATCGCTCGTGACTGACCGTGACCGGGTCGTCGAATACGACCGCCCCTTGCGGGCGTAGGTGCCGGTGCTTTGTCCCGTCACCTGCCAAACGTCGTCGTTCGCGATCGGGCGGTGGATCGTGTAGCGCTCGCGAACCCACACTCGACCTGCTACCCCGCTGGCCTTCTTCTCGCCATCGGGCCGAGGCTTGCGCGGCTGACGGGCCAACAACGCGAGTGTCATGCCACAGATCAGGTCTGGTTGCAGCGTGTCGGCAGCGATCAGCGAGCGGGTGGCGTCGCCGTAGTCGCCCATGCCCACGCCAGCACCCTGGATCTTGGCGACCGCAAACGGTCCATCGACTGGTGCGAGTTCTCGCGGGAAGTCCGTCATTAGCGCCCCACTCAACGGCGGGCCAAGCGGCGCAACGGAGGCTCGGTCTTGGGCGGCACCTTGCGGGGCGGCAGCTCGGCAAGCACCTCGTTGCTGGCCTTGGCAATAATGCGGACCGCTCGTTCGAACGCAGCCTCGGTCTTGGCCGACGTTTTCTGCACCCCGGTGATCTTGCGCACATATTGGCGCGCTGCGGCCTCTATCTCTTCAGACGTAGCGACAGGCTCAAGCCCCCGCAAAGTGGTGATGTTTCGACACATGGTAGGACCCTATTAGCTCGTGCTTCGACAGCCCTTGCCGGGCCGCCCCGTTGCACGGAGCTGGTGGCTACTCGCGACCTTTATCTGCGGTCAGGACAAGTCCACTATCGGGCTTTTCAACCCACAGTTAGGTTCGAAAACGCAATGGAAACTACCCGGCGTCGATGGCGCCACCGTCGACGGCGATGTTGGCGCCGTTTAGGTGCCAGGCTGCTTCGCTCGCAACAAACGCGACTATGCGGCCGATGTCGACGGGTTCGGGGATGCGTTCGGTGAGGTTCGGGAACGAGTTGTCCAGTGCCCATCGTTCGACGACCGGCCAATCGCCCTCGACCCCATCGCGTGCAGCCCAGCGTGCAATCATGGCTTGCACCTCGGTGGTTGCGATCATGCCGGGGCTGACCAGATTGGCGGTGACCCCGGTGCCTCGCAGGTCCATCGCCAACGTGCGCACAACTACCGGAAGCGCCGTCTTGGCGCTGTAGTACGCCGGATTGCGGGCACTAGGGCGTTCGGTGCCGACGGTGCCGAGGAACACGATGCGTCCCCAACCTCGCTCACGCATTGCGGGCATGCATGCCTGGGCGACTCGTGCGCCGATCATCACGTTGTGCTCCCATGCGTCGTCCCACTTATCCATCGAGTGCCAATCAGAACCCTGCGGCGCTCCGTAGTTGTTAACCAAGACATCGACGTCGCCGGCGACGCTCGACAACACATCGATCCCGCCGTCGTTCGCGATGTCGGCAACCACGCCGGTCGCCGAGCCACCATTGGCTGTGATTGCAGCGACCACCTCATCGGGCTGGCCGGCTTCGAAACCGTGCACCACAACCTCGGCACCTTCGGTTGCCATAACGGCCGCGATACCTGCGCCAGTCCCCCGGTAGCTACCGGTGATCAGTACTCGGCGTCCTTCAAGTCCCAGATCCATTCTGTTCTCCTGTCCTCAGTTCACTTCAGTTGCCATACGAGCTATGAGCCGGCTGGTCGTTTCGGCCAGACCGGTCGCGACTGCGGCAACATAGCGATCGGGCTATACCACCACGAATTCGTCTCGTGTAATCGGTACCAGCGCTGAGCCGCCGCCACCGCCCGAGCTCCACACAACTGGTCGCCCGACCATTGGGGTCGCCGTCGACGACCTCAGCGACTAGAAATGGGAAGATCCGCGAACCTCCGCGACTTTCTGGGCTTGTCAAACGCCTAGGTCGTGGTGCCCGCTTCCCCCATCTGGGTACTAAGAAAGGTCACTCATGAGTGCAGCAAGAATGGTTACCGGCTTGATCGGTGCGTTTGGCGGCGGAGCCGTAGGTCGAATGTTGGGCGGAAGAATGGGCGGCATGGTCGGCTCGATGGCGGGCTCGATGCTCTCTCGCAGCGTTGGCAGCGGCGGAGGCGGCGGGGGAATCGGCAGCCTGCTCGGTGGTCTCATGGGCGGCGACGACGACAAGCAAGCCGCTCAAGCAGCAGCCGCTGACATGTCCGAAGACACTGCAATGATCTTGATCAAAGCCATGTGCAATGCAGCCAAGGCCGACGGCAGCGTCGACGATCAAGAACTCGACGCCATCATGTCTCGTGCTGGTGACCTTGAGCCCGACGATGAGTTCATGCTGCGCGCCGAGCTGCAAGCGCCGCTCGACCTCGAAGGCTTCATCGCCTCCGTGCCTAAAGATCTCGCACCCGATGTGTATGCCGCTTCGCTGCTGCCTATCGAAGTCGACACCGCATCAGAGGTCGAGTACCTACAAAACCTCGCACGTGGTCTTGGGCTTACGAGTCAAACCGTCCAAGCAATTCACGAAGAACTCGGTTTGCGCTAACACCCATTGCGCGTCAACTTCTAGAACGCCTCGAGTTCTTCGCCGAGCGCGAAGCGACCGAGCTGATGATGCACCCGGTCTTGATGAGCGTTGATGCGGCCAAGCAAACGACGAGCTATTGCTCGGCCGTGGCCTTGATGGCTGCCACGGTCGCTTGCATCATCTCTTCGGTGTAGGCAAAGCGCTGGGCGACGGCGTCTTCGGGAGCCGCTGCCAACGCCGGGGTCTTATTGACGACCCACCAGCGTTCGGTCAGCCGGGTGCCTTCGCCCGCTGGCTCCATCTCGTAGCTCCACCAGGTGCAGTTCTTCTCGACCCCATCGACGACCCAGGTGAAGTCGCGGCCTGGTTCGGCTGCCGCGACTTCGCATTCTCGATCCCAGGTGCGGTCGGGGGTTTCGTTGGTGCCGACGAACCAGTCACCGACCTTGCCTGTGGCACCATCGATCCATCTGGCACCCGTCGCTTCGGGGCTCCAATCGCCCATTCGAGCGACATCGCTCACCATCTCATAAATGGCTTCAGGGGCAGCTGCGATCTCGATCGAGACCTCGTGGCTGGCTATGGCATCGGCTGTTGGGCGCATCACGAGAAGCTAACGCGTAGACCACTGCTAGAGCGAAGTGCTTGACTGGTGCGGTGCCGAACCCACCGCCGCCGCTGCTGTTCTTGCCAGGTGCCGCCGGGCGCGGATCGTTTTGGGATCCGGTCCGCTTCCACATTTCGAGCATCTACAGCGACGCCGTTGACTGGCCTGGACTCGGCGGCGTTCCATCTCGCCCCGACATACATAGCTACGGTGACCTCGCCGCAATGGTGATCGACCGGTTGAGCGAGCCGACCGTGCTGGTCGGCCAGTCAATGGGCGGTTACGTGGCGGCCCTGATCGCGGTCGAGCGCCCCGAGCTCGTCAGCTCCTTAGTACTGTGCGTGACCTCGGCCGGCATCGACCTTGCTGGCCACGACGCTCACGACTGGCGAGTCGGCGCTCGCAAGAACCGGCCCAGCGATCCCGACTGGAGCTACGAGTGGCATCCACCAATCGAGGACCAACTTGCAGCGCTCGACATACCCACACTGCTGTTGTGGGCCTCGCACGATCGCATTAGTCCGATCACGATTGGTCACCGACTCGCTGAGCTCATCGAGAAGAGCGAGCTCGTGATCTATGACTCCGACGATCACTGGGTGGTGCAGCACAACGCCGCTGATGTTGCGGCCCGCATCATGACGCTTGTCGACGGCTACTGACGAGCCGTCACCACTACCCTTGCGTCATGGTCTCACCCAAGAAACGACGCAACGGCACCGGCAACCGTTCTGAGAAGCGGGCCAGCCAGCGCTACACCCCACCGGGCAGCGACGGCGGCGTAGCCGCAGCAGCGGGCGGTTCGATCCCCCGCCCACCAAGCTCGTGCGCGCCATTCCACTTCTACTGGTGCGACGGCCACAACGACTGGCACCACCATGACGAGTTCGTCGTCACTGCGATCGAGCGAACCCTGCAGCAGGGTTCTCAGTAGTGGTGCTGCGAATCGACCCGCGCCCCGACGGGCTCATGGTCGCTTTGCACCCGAATGACCGAGGGACCGTGCTGTCATGGCGATGGCTGAGAGACCACGGCGAAGACCCCGAGACCTTTAATCACGAGACCCGTCAACGCCGCATCGACGCGCTTGGTCCGGTATCGGCGGTCACCGGGTGGAAGCTCGATGCGGTAGACGGCGATCCAGCGCTCACGCTGACCTGGACCGACAAGCCAGCCTCAACCTGGATTTCGGTGGCGACGATCGTGCGCCTGATGAGCGACCCCGGCCCATTGGTGGCAGAACCTTGGAACTCCGCCGAACAGGTCTCGCTCTCGGTCGGCGACATCGACAAGGTGCTCGGCACCAGTGCCGGCCTCACCGAATGGCTGAACGATCTCGCTACATGGGGCGTCGCCAAGCTCAGCGGCTTCGACGGCAGCAGCGACCAAGCGATCGCCCTAGCTAACCGCATCGGCTACGTCCGCACCAGCATCTTTGGCGGTTTGTGGGATCTCGCCAGCGACATCGCCGACCATGACGACACGGCCTACACCGAGAGCTTCCTCGCTCCGCATACCGACGGCACCTACAGCCACGACGCACCCGGCCTGCAAATGTTCTGCTGCACCCACCGAGACGGCACCGGTGGCGAGAGCATCATCGTCGACGGCTTCGCCATCGCTGGCCAGATTCGCAGTGACCGCCCTGACCTTTTTGAGACGCTGACGACCGTCGAGGTGCCAGCCCACTACATCGAGCCCAGCGTCGAGCTGCGGGCGTCGCGACCAGCGATCCGTCTCGATGCCAACGGCCACGTCGTGCAGGTTTCGCTAAACAACTACGACCGATCACCCATGTTGCTCCCACCCGGCGAGATGGATCGCTTCTATGAGGCGTACGGTCTGCTGCAGTCGATGGCAGACGACGAGTCTCGGTGGCTCTCAATCCGCCTCGAAGCAGGCGATGTGCTGATCAACGATAATTGGCGAGTTCTGCACGGCCGCCAGGCCTACACCGGCGAACGCCGCTTCATCGGGTGCTATCTCAACCACGAAGATTTCGAAAGCCGCCTGCGCACCCTGGCCTGAAACGATCTGTTCGACCAAAACCACCTCACATGTGGTTTTGGTCGAACAGATCGGTGGGCGCCTAGTCGAAGAGCGACTTGACCGGTTCGGTCGAGGTGCGGCGGGGTTGGGTCGAGGCATCGATCGAGTTGGCGGCGCCACCAAAGTTCTCGATGCCGAGCTTCTCGCGCGTCTCCACCGTTGAGGTGACCATCGATGGATCAAGTTGAATACCGGTGCCGTCTGCGACCCGCACGAGTCCGTTGAAGATGGCAACAGTGGCGGCTGCCTCGAGCAGACCCTCGTGACCGACTGCGGCTCGAAGCGCCTCGCGCGCGTCGGGAAGCGAGTCGCTGCGCCGATTCGCCTCAGTGGCAAACGCCAGCAACTCTTCGCCATAAGGCACCCCGGCGTCGCCGGTTCGGGATGCATCGACGGCAATCTCAAGATCGACGTCGAGGCCGTTCTGCGCGCCGCTCACACTGAGCAACATGGTGTGGGCCGTCGTTCAATAGAAGCACTCAAGCTCAGCGGTAGTGCGAGCTGCGACCAGTTCGACTTGCGGGCGAGACAGCGCGCGATCCCATGTCATGTCAAAGAAGCCAGGTCCGCGCGAGTAGAGCCCGTCGACAAGCCCCACCCAGGGGCCATTCGTCACCGGCACCAACGACAGTGATCGGCTCACGTTGGCAGTCGTGGTCTCGAGGCTCTGATGCACCCATGCGCCGACGGGGCCAACCGAGTCAGGGCGCACCTTGGCAGGTTCGCCGTCGACCGCATCGCCAATCGGTGCGTCTGTGTCGCCCATTGCCCAGTCGAACATGTCAACCGTTGCCGACGTTGCGGCTACACCGACAAGCTCGGTATAGGTCGCATCGCCGAGATCGACCATCGCTTCGTCAGCCCACTGGCGCGTCAGCCGCCCGGGATCGCTCGCCATGCGGTGCACGACTTCGACCGCAGCCGCCGATAGGTCGTTGGTAGCCAAGTGACTTCCGTCGACGGCATTCGGCGAGATGGCCGCTCGACGTTGCTGGTCGAGCTCGTTGGTGCGGGCATCGCGTGCTTCGACCCAGGCGGCCCGCCGCTGCGCGCCCGTCAACCAATCACCCGGGCCGACCAGACTCGCTCGGGCACGCTCGACCGCACTGGCAACAATTGCTGCTGCATCAGCGTCGGTGGCTGCATGGACCTCAGTCATGCCACGAGTTGCGCTGCGAGGCGAATCACCTCGATCGGGCCGCTGATCAGCAGAGTGTTGACCACCGACTCGTCCCACATGGCGAGTTCGTCTCGGATCTTGTCGGGCGGGCCAAGCAGCGAGATCGACTCGCACATCTCGGTAGACACAGTGGCGATGGCGTCGGCCTTGTTGCCGGCCAGATAGAGCTGTTGGATCTTCTCGCACTCGCCGCCGTAGCCCATGCGTTCGAACACGTCGTAATGGAAGTTCTGACCCTTGGCGCCCATACCACCGATGTACAGCGCCAGCATCGGGCGCAGCATGTCGGCGCACTTCTCGACGTCTTCGCCCGGAATCAAGCTGACGGTCGCAGCGATCTCGAAATCGTCGAACGTGTTTCGGCCACCCTTGTCCATGCCCGACTGCAGCGCGTCCTTGTAAAATTGGTTGTCCTTTGGTGCAAAGAACAGCGGCAGCCAGCCGTCGCAGATTTCGGCTGACAGGGCGACATTTTTCGGGCCCTCCGCAGCCAAATAGATCGGCAAATCGGCGCGCAAAGGGTGCACGGTCGACTTGAGCGGCTTGCCTAGGCCAGTGCCATGCGGGAAGGGCAGCTGATAGTGGCGGCCTTCGAAGGCGACCCGGTCTTCGCGGGCGAAGACCTGGCGCATGATGTTGACGAACTCACGGGTGCGCTCGAGGGGCCGCGAGTACGACTGGCCATACCAGCCCTCGACGACCTGAGGCCCCGATGCCCCGATGCCGCAGATGAAGCGACCGCCACTGAGGTGGTCGAGCGTCAGCGACGCCATCGCCGTAGCCGCAGGCGTGCGAGCCGACATCTGCATAATGGCGGTACCGAGCTTGACGTTGGTGGTCTCGCTACCCCACCAGGCCAGTGGGGTCAGCGCGTCACTTCCGTAGGCCTCCGCGGTCCAGATGTGTTCAAAGCCGAGCTTGTCGCATTCTTTGATTAGATCGATGGCGCCCTTAGGCGGCCCCGAACTCCAGTAACCAGTGTTGTAGCCAAGTCGCATGGCCCCGACAGTAGTGAACGGGCGCTGGTGGCGGTCAGTCAGCCGCTGCGTCGGGGAAGCAACTTGGTGCACTTCCCACGCTCTCAGCGGGCAAACCGCACTAAGAACGGCCGCTGGCGGCGGTCAGTCAGCCAGCACCACCCGGCGTCGGGGAAGCAACTTGGTGCACTTCCCACGCTCTCAGCGGGCAAACCGCACTAAGAACGGCCGCTGGCGGCGATCAGTCAGCCAACACCAGCCGAAGCACCTGAGTCAGGTCGGATATCTCATAGGTGGGCTGCACCTCAGCGGACCCGGGCTTGCCGTGGGGGTTGTACCAACACGTCGCGACTCCGGCATTGATGCCGCCCTGGATGTCAGAGTTGAGGCTGTCACCCACCATCAAAACCGATGCGCGATCGGGGTCGCCTAGCTGGCCGAGCAACAGATCGAAGAAGGCGGGGTCAGGCTTTGCAACACCAACCTCGTCAGAGATCACCCCGGCGTCGAAGAACCGATCGAGCCCGACCCGACTCATCTTGGTGCGCTGCACAACCGAAATGCCGTTGGTTGCCATGCCCAGCGCGACGGTGCCGTGCAGCTGCTCAAGCACCTCTCTGACGCCCGGATACAGATCGCCGTTCGCCCCAAGACCATCAAGAAACGCCCGCGTCATCTGGTCGCGATCAGCATCGAGCCCGACCTCGGCACAGAACTGCGCCGTTCGACGATCGCGCACATCACCCGCCAAGATCTCGCCCCGTTCAACCTGCTGCCATAGCGCAGCGTTCAGGCCCTTGTAGATCGCAAAGTGCTCGGGGACGAACTCGCCCTCGACGGCTTCGACCATCGCAGCGAAGGCCGCACGCTCTGACGCGTCGAAGTCGAACAACGTGTGGTCGACGTCAAATAGAACGACCGGGTACTTCACTTAGCTGCTAGCGAGAGTGTCGTTAGCGAGAGTGCCGCTGGCGCAGGCTCGCCAGAGTGAGGTGTAGCTCGGCCAGATCATGTGATCGGCAACATAGCCGTCTTCGATCAAGATCTCTTGCAGCCGAGGCAGGTTGCGGAAGGGCACCCCACTGTCGACATGGTGCGGCAGGTGATAGCCGACGTTGAGCGGGGCCATAAAAATCTTCGACATCAGCGTCGGCTCGACAATGTGCGTTGTCTCTCGGCGATCGTCGCTGCGGGTCATACCCGCGTGCTCACCAATCGAGCGCAGCCGATTCACGACCTGGTACCAGGTCAGGTACGGCAGGGCCCACAACCACAAAAACAGCCACGGCTCACCGGCCAGCCAGAAGGCCGCAAAGATTACAACTTGCATGCCGAAGAATCGCGCTGGCGTCTTGCGTCGGCCACTGGTAACCAGCCCTTTGAAGCGGGGCTTGATCTGGCGCCACGCCGAAACACCGCTCGCATCACGGCGCATCTTGCGCAGGAACGACTCGCGCACGATTGGGTAGAACGAGTACAGCAAGAAGTCGGGCTCGTTGGGCCCGAACTCGTCGCGGTGATGCGCTTGGTGAATGCGGCGATAGGTGTGGTTGCCGGTGCCCCACGGCAACCAACCCATCAGGTTGATGCCGATCAGGTCGTTGGCTCGACGGCTCGAGAAGAGCAGCCGGTGGGCGGCCTCGTGCGTCAAGATGTACATGCGCAGCTGCAGCGCCGACATGAACGGGAAGGCAAGTGCGATGGCCCACCACGTGCCGACGGCGGCAACTGCGACCAGCACCGCGATCGGAAACACGAGCGCTCCGACGCAGGTCAATGCGTTGCGAGCGTTGTCGATCTTGCGGAGCTCGGCGCGCAATTCGGGCTTCGGGCGACCATCGGGGCGCAGCCGGTCAGAACCTGCGAAGGCCGTGACATCGCGCACCATGCCACCGGTCATCGACGCAACGATCTCGTCGTGAGTGGGTTGTGGCGCGGTCGCCGTCATGGCAAAAACCCTAGCGGTTGTCGCGGCACCGCCGTCAGACCAGGATCAGACCGCAGCTCTACACAGAGAGGTCGGGCAACTCTTTGGCTCGCCAGTCTTCGGGCAGGGCAAACGCTGCCATTGCATCGATCAGATCGGCTGGCATACGGACTGGTCTGCCCGCAGCGCTCACCGACGCGAAGTTGATGCGCTGGCATGCAACGAGGTCGTCGCCTCGCATCGCGGCCTGGGCCCACTGAGCTCGCACCCGCTGAGCAGTGATCAGCCCAGTCTCGATCGTTAGCTGTTCGTTCAACAGCGCTGGCGTCACGAACCGAACCGCCACCCGAGTCACCACCAGGTTGGTTCCACCAGCCTGCAGCGAGTCAAGGCCTTGACCCATCGCGGCCAACCAGTGCACCCGAGCAGCTTCGAAGTACTGCAGATAGGTGGCGTGGTTGACATGGCCATAGGGGTCGAGTTCGTAGAACCGAACTTGAATATCGAAGATTGCGAGGTTGGTCATGTCAGGCTCATACGTCGCCGTCGACGTAGCTGCGATAGACCGTCAGCAACGCCAGCTTCTGCTCGTCGGAGAGCGCCGGATCTTGGCGAATGGCGTGTTCGGTCGACAACGTGTCGGCCGCATCGGTGTCGCCATCGAAGCCGGGGACGAGACCAGCAGCCTTAGCCAACAGCGCCTCGGCCGGAAGACCCAGTGCCTTGGCAATTGTGGTGACGGCGGCCACCGAGGGCTGATGCATGCCCCGCTCGAGCTTGCTCAGATACGGGTTCGACAGACTCGTCATGTCTGCCAGCTGACGCAGGCTGAGTTGCGCGAGCTTCCGTTGGCTGCGTAAGTAGTCGCCGAACGCAGCGATTGGGTCGGGTCGAGAAGATTCAGTCATGGCAAAAGAGATACTGGCGGGTGAACGGCACTTACGCCACTCACCCGCCATCAAAGGGCGATCCTGGAGGGGGAATCAGGCTGCCTTTGTGTTCTTCTTTGCGGTGCTCTTCTTGGGAGCTGCTTTCTTCGGAGCTGCTTTCTTGGCGGTGCTCTTCTTTGCGCTGGTCTTGTTGGGCGCAGGCTTAGGTGTCGGGGCTGGCTGGAAGATCTCGACGACGTCGCCGGCGAATTGGCGCTGCACATCAAGGAGCTTGCCGGCGAAACCAAAGGCGCCAGCGACGAGTGGTGCTGCCGATGGCAGACCCTCGACCCGATCTTCGACCCGGCCAGTGACGGTGCTTGGCAGCATGCGGTCGGCGAGTGCAATGGCGTTCTTCATGCCATCGAGAACCACTGCCTGGCTGACTTTGACACCGGTGAGCACTCGCTCTTCGGTTGAGCTGGCGATTTCAGACATGTTGATCATGGGGGAATCCTTCTGTGGGGCGCCGAAGCGCTTTCGAATCTACCGCTAACTATACGATGCGCTTCGCAAATGAAGCAAGCGATTCTTAATGTGACGGGTGTCTCGCTGTATTGCTTCGCAATCGCAGGTCGCTTCGCTCGGCCTGCTCTGCGGATTTTGGCAGCACCACAACGCATGCGCGGCCAGCTTGATGCAGACAATCCGCAGAGTGGCCCGAGGAGCGCCCGCAACGACGCCACGATTGCGAGGGAAGTTATCTTCCGATAGAGGGATCGGTTTGCGACACGCGGCTGCGCACCGTGTAAACGGAGTCGCCCGACAGCACCCCACCGCGGCCAAAGAGTCGGCCGAACTCCCAGTTCGACAGGCCGAGCTCGGGGCGGTCGAGGGCGTACTGCCCGTCGACCCAACGGGTAAAGCCGTTGCCGACGAATGGTGCATCGATCAAGTTGAAGAACCGCTCGTGGACCTCAGCGTCAGCGCTGATCAAGCTGGCGGCAAAGCGCGGCGACTGCGTGTTGAAGAGCTCGACGGCCTGGTCGACACTGTCGACGATGACCAGGGTGAGTTCGGGTGAGTTCTCCCACTCCCACTCATGGCCGAGTGCATCCCAGCCAAGCGTCGACGTCTGCGGCTCGGTAACGGGCCCATGGGCGCGATCGATGGTCACGTCGGTCCGGAAGTCAGCCGGCACGTGCTCGAACTGATCGGCGACCACGTGCAGCTTGACGTGGGTGTCGCGCCGCTCCCCCGCCCGTCGAAGGGCGTCATAGAACACCGGAAGCAACTCGTCAGCTCGATCCCACACCACGCAACACGTGTTCAAGGTGTTGCAGACCTTGCGGTCGAGCGAGTGGTAGACGGCCTCGCCGAACCAGTGGGCATCGGCGTCGGGGGCCGCGACGATCCAGGCACCGCCGGTGCCGTGCAAGCTCACGGGCACGCCGGCCTGGCGGGCGACCGAGCCAAGCTGACTGACCGCTGCGCCCGAGCCTCGGGCCACCGCAAGCGCTAGGCGCGTGTCGCTGAACAGTGCGTAGCCAGCCGAGCGAGCTGCGCTGGCCACCAACGACACGGCACCGGCGGGCATCCCCGATGCCGCCAACGCTGGATCGAGTGCGTGCTCGACAATCGCCTTGGCCGTGCCCAATGCGTCAGAGCCGATGCGGAACACCACCGTGTTACCCGAGCGCAGCACGCCGGTCGCGTCGGCGAACACATTGGGGCGGCCCTCAAAGACGAAGCCCACGACACCGAGACCGGAGCGGATCTGATCGACCTTCCAGCCATCGTGGTCGATCGTCTCATCAACCTGATTGCGCAGCGAGCGGGTCGACGCCCACGTGCGCAGGCCGCTAATCATGTCGGCTCGCATAGTCGCACTGAGTTCAAGCCGAGTCGTCGAGCGGCCTCGCTGTTGCGCCTTCGCGATGTCGGTCTGGTTCGCTGCGGCGATCGGCGCGAACGACTCGTCGCTTTCGAGCCGGGTGGCGAATGCTTCATAAAACGCCGTGATGTTGTCATCGGCAACGGCACCGAGCGCCCCGAACGCTTCGACGGCCGCGCCTACCGCATCGCGAGCGATGGCCGCTTCGGCTGCGGGCACGTGCAGCAACGCCCCGGTGTCTTGCATCACAACGAGCCGGTCGCCCGGTTCGAAGGCATCAGCGAGGTCGGCAGGCACGGTGGTGACCTTGTCGCCGCCGAACGGAATCGGCATTCCTTCGGTCAGCGATGTCAGCGTTTCAGACATGTGATTGAGGCTACCCACTGTCCCGACGTCGGCCCGGGTGAATTGACGCAGAGCATCCGCGATTGACCCCGACCCGGGAGCTACAACATGGCTTGCGGTTCCGAGATACCTCATCGTTCTTTTACCAAATCGGTGTTTCGGAACCGCACCTTTCTTCCCGGCTCGGGCCGACCGCCGATGAGTGTGGCGGCCGGTACAGTCAGGGCCGATGAATCGCCGTAACGAGTGGCTTGGCATCTTGGCGGTGATTGCCCTGGTGGTCGTGCTCGGCGCGATCCAGTTCTGGCCCGCCAGTAGCGCACCGAGCGGTGCGGTCCAGATCGACTCGCAAGATCGATCCCAAAGCGAAGCCTCGCCGTCACTCGACACCGAGTCTGAGCGTGGCGAGAGCGATGCCGACACCAGCGCCGACACCGAGATCGTCTACGAGTGGATCATCGACGTCGACGATTTGCCCGACGAGGCGATCGACACGTTGCTGCTTATTGACGACGGTGGCCCGTACCCCTATCGCCAAGACTCGTCGACGTTCCAAAATCGCGAGGGGTACCTGCCGCAAAGGTCGCGCAACTACTACCAAGAGTTCACTGTCGAAACCCCAGGCCTAGATCATCGGGGCGCGCTGCGCATCGTGACCGGCGCCGACGGCGAGATGTACTGGACCGACGACCACTACGACACGTTCGCCCAGATCATCGGCTGGAGTTCGTGAGTCGCAATGCGAGCTGACCTGCTTTTGTCAGTCGCCTCAGGGCTGATCTACGTCGACGACACGACCGACCTCGCTGCGCTCGAAGCCGAGCTGACCAACGCCGGCTGGAGGGTGGCCCGCTGCGCCGTCGAAGCGACTGCCGACAAAGCCTCGCTCATCGAGGCAATCGCCGCTGCGCTGAGCTTCCCTTCTTGGACCGGACGCAATCTCGATGCCCTCTACGACTCGCTAAGCGATCTGTCATGGACCGACGCTCTAGCCGTCGCCGTGATCCTCGACCGCTCGGCCGAGGCCCGCACCGCGCCGATCGACGGCTGGCAGCAGATCTGCGAAGTCCTCGCCGATGCCGCCGCGTCGTGGCAGCTCAGCGAGTTCACGTTCGTCGCCATTTTGCGCTGACAGACCGCGGACTCAGCAAGTAGCTTGCGAAGATGTCTGCAGAATCCGATATCGGCTAGCGCGACACACCCGCCGACGCCCCTGAAAGTTCGGGCGATGCCAAGTGCACAGTTCTACGCGCCGTGGTTCCGCGACCCGGTTCGCCCGGCGCTGCCGCGTGACGCATGGCTTGGTCTATCCGAGCATGGGCAGCGGGTCAGCCGCTACTCGGCAGTCGACCCCAGCGACGACGTGAGCTTCGCGCCGGTCATCGGCAAGACCCCCGGCATCTTTTAGCTACACGGGAAACGGTGGGGTTGCGCCCTCGGGCAGCTGAACCTCGAACGTGTTCAGCGTCATGCACACCAACACATAGAAACCGAGTGCGTGAATAAGGTCGGCGACACCTTCTTCGCCGTGCGCTGCTATCGCAGCCGCGTAGGTCGCATCGTCGACGCGCTTGTCGCGATGCAGCGTCGTGCAGAGACGCCACGCTGTTTCGTCACCTTCGTCATCGAACTCGGGCTCATCGCCGTGCTTGATTGCCATGATCACCGCTTCAGGCAGTCCGGCGTCTCGGGCCATCGTTTCGTGGGCGTACCACTCGAACTGGGCCTGCCAGAGCTGGCCGGTGATCAAGATCGCTAGCTCGATGTACCGCCGATCGATCGACGGCTTGTTGCGAATCGCGCCGCCGAGCTGCCAGATGCGCCGACCGATCGATGGGTTGAGACCCCACCCGTCAAATGGCCCACCAAGGTGACCGTCTGCGACAGGGGCGCGTCCGTCAGCCATCTGGGCGAAGAACTCCGCCCGCTTGTCGCTCATGTCGGCCGTGGGCGTGAGATTCAATCGAGTCATACCAGTAGCCAACTACGTGCAGTTGCGCCGACGCAATCTCGGCCGTGTTAGATCGGATCGAGCTCGGTCAATCGGTCAGCTACCCCCATCAGTCTTGACCCAGCCCTGTCTCTGCAGAAACGCCGAGATGCGCTGGGTGATGCCAAGAAGTAAACGCAAACTCGACACCACGATGAGAGCGTCGATCGTTTGCGTGATCGCCCAGAACAGACCGCCTGCCAGGGTTCCCGAGCCGATTGCAGCGAGCGCCGACGCCCATGTCCCGCCGTCGTTGAACACATCAAAAGCCCGGGCCACGATTGGCGCCAGCACGATGTCATTGCCCCAGCCCCAGAAGTGGGCGTGCCGGTGCCGAGCGTCACTGTCAACGGGCCATCCTTGAATGCATGGCTGGCCGCAGAACGGCGACCGCTATTACTTGAGCGCAAGCAAGGCGGGGCGCCACGTTGCGAATCGGCGTCTATCGTCTTCGGCGTGGAAGAGCCCACTGGCGCCCGCTTCGATCAGCTCTATGACGAGTTGTGGTCAGATCTGCGTGCGTACCTGCGGCGTCGCACAGCCAACGGCGCCGACGCTGATGACCTACTCGCCGAGGTATTCGTTGTGGTGTGGCGTCGCATCGACGACGTGCCAGCAGGCGCTGATGCCCGGCCGTGGATTTTCGGAATCGCCCGGAACCTGGTGCGTGGGTATCACCGTTCGCGAGACCGCCGCTCGACCGTCGCCGAGCGTCTGATGTCCGAACTCGTAGCTCGCCCTGCGAGCAGCCCAGCAGACCCGGCACGAACCGCAGAACTGAATCGCCTTGCGATCACGCTTCGGGCTATGGAACACCTAGACGACGACGACCGCGAGCTGATAGCGCTGGTTGCATGGGATCGCATGACCCACGCCGACATCAGTGTCGTCTTCGGCTGTTCGACCAATGCGGTCGGGATTCGGCTGCACCGCGCCCGAACCAGACTCGTTGAGCGCATCGCTCACCTGACTGAGGAGCTGAACTGACCGTGGGAACCCAATGAACTGCAGAACTACTCAACCCCACTTGAATACCCTATTTAGGGGAATCAGGCTCGAAACTGAAAGATCCTCATCTGTGCGGCCATGTACCAAATGCATCCGCTGTTCATCGATTGGAGTGGCGCAGTGACCGACCAAGACCCGCTTGAGATCCTCGCTGCCAACCGGCCGTTCGCTGAGCCGCTCGATGGCCCATCCAATGAAGCTAAAGCAGCCATGCTTAAGGAGATCAAAGTGCGAACCGCCGCCCCCACAACCACAAGAGCCCACGAGCCAGTGACTGAGCGTGCGGCCAAGTCGCAAGGCCACAGCGAAGACCAAACCAGCAGTCGCAACTTCCGACCCTCAGGCACTATGCCGCGATCGAATCCGGCGCTAGATCGTCGACGGCCCCATCGACGACACACCGCAACCGCCGCAGTGCTCGCGCTGGTCGCAATCGTGATGAGCGCAGTGGCGGTCCTCGCACCCGGTCCGAATATCGACGTCGCCGAGGCGACAACTGCGTTGGCTCAGACCACGGCCGCAGCATCAGGTCGCGTCGAAGTCACCCAAACCCACAGTCCTGGCGGCCAGGACCCGATCGTCAGCACCACCTCGTTCACCTTCGACGGCTCCAACGCCCGCATCGAAACCAACATCGCCGACGTGGGCGCTGGCCGTACCGGTGTGATCGCCGACGAGGTTGGGTACCTCACTTTGGTCGGTGGTGTGTATGACGGCCGGTTCATCGAGTCGGCCATATTCGATCGCGAGCGAATCCTGGGCGCATACGCACAGAACCTGGGCACCTTGGACTCACTCGGCGCATTGTTCGAGCTAGGCGATGACGTTTCGCGCACCACAGCCGACGACGGAAGCGAGATCATCACAATGCGCATCCGAGTCGACGCCGGCCCTGGTGAGCGCTTCGACGACTTCGAAGCATTCGCGAATCTGCCCGCTGGCATTGCCATCTCACCCGAAGGCAACTTCGACCTCGACGTATCGGTCACGCTCGCCGAAGAGCTGATTCGATCGATCACCTACTCCGCGCAAGGAACCCGGTTCGACCCATCAACTGAGCGCAACATCGCATTCACCACTGTCGGCAGCGTGCAGTTCTTCGACCTTGACGAACCTCAACAAATCGATGCTCCAGAAAACACCGTTGCACCGCCAGCGTTCGATCTTTGGGTGCTGCTCAATGACCCAGCTCGAACCGCGTATGGCAACTTCTTCTTCGCCGACACCGAACTCAGCGGTCTGTGTGATGGGTTTAGTCGCGATTGGCAGGCACTGCTGCGGCCGCTATCGCCCGCCGAGCGCCAGAACTTCGACGGATTACGCGCATGCTTCGACGACCAGCAACAGCGATCGATCGGCCAAAGCATTCAAACCCTGCTCGATGCAGCCGGCTGAACTCAGGCAAAGCAGGGGCAGGCTGCTGCTGAGTGGCCGGGCCGGAACTCCCTGATCTCGGGCTCGACGGTGCTGCACTCAGGGGTGGCATTAGGGCAACGGGTATGGAACCGACAGCCACTCGGCGGGTTCGAGGGACTCGGCACATCGCCTTCGAGCATCACTCGGTTGGCGGCCCGCTCAGCCGCGACATCGGGATCGACGCTCGGCACCGCCGAAAGCAACGCCTTGGTATAAGGGTGGATCGGGTCGTTGAAGATCTGCTCGGTGGGTCCCTGCTCGACGATCTGACCCAGATACATCACGACGACCTCATCTGCGATGTAGCGCACCACATTGAGATCGTGGGTAATGAACAGATACGCCAACCCGAGTTCGGTCTGCAGATCCTTGAGCAGGTTGAGCACCTGGGCCTGGATCGACACGTCGAGGGCAGAGACGGCCTCGTCGCACACGATGAGATCGGGGTCAGTCGCCAATGCCCGAGCCACACCAATGCGTTGGCGTTGCCCACCCGAGAACTGGTGCGGAAACTTGTGCAGATCGCGGCGAGACAGACCGACCATGTCGAGCAACTCGGCCACGCGATCGATGCGAGCTTGCCCTGACGCCATGTCGTGAATCTCAAGGCCCTCAGACACGAGGTCAAGCGTCGACATGCGAGGGTCGAGCGAGCTGAATGGGTCCTGGAAGATGATCTGTAGCCGCTTGCGCAGCCCCCGCAGCTCGGACCTTTCGATGTCGACCATCGAACGACCCTCGAAGTAGACCGAGCCCGCTGTCGGTTCAAGCAATCGCAGTACACACCGACCCGTTGTCGTCTTGCCGCATCCAGACTCGCCGACCAGAGCGAGGGTCTTGCCCTTGCGAATCTCGAAGCTCACACCATCGACTGCTCGCACGTGCCCGACGGTTCGTTGCAGCAGACCCCGCTTGATCGGAAAGTGCATCTGCAGGTCAACGACTCGCATCAAAACATCGGCATCGGTCTCGATTACCGGCTCAGCGACAGCACTCATTGCGTGGCTCCCGTCATTGCATCTGCACTCAGCGTCAACACCGTCGATTCGTCACGCAGCCAACAGCGGCTGGCTCGCCCGTCGCTAATCGAGATCAGGTCAGGAAGTTCGTCTCGACATCGATCCATCGCGTGCGGGCAACGCGGTTCGAAGCGGCAGCCATCGGGCATGTCGAACAGGCTTGGCACGTTGCCATCAATTGCGGTCAGTCGTTCGCCAGTGCCAGCAACCCGGCCGGGCATCGACCGCAACAACGCCTCTGTATAGGGATGCTGTGGATCTTTGAGCACTTCGCGAACCGTGCCCTGTTCGACGGCGATACCGGCGTACATAACGACGACCCGGTCGGCCATCTCGGCAACCACACCGAGGTCGTGAGTAACGAAGAGAATCGCTGCGCCCTGCTCGGCCTGCAGTATGCGCAGCAGATCAAGAATCTGGGCCTGCACCGTCACATCAAGAGCCGTGGTTGGCTCATCCGCGATCACAAGCTTCGGTTCAAGAGCCAGTGCCATCGCGATCATCACTCGTTGCCGCTGACCACCCGACAGCTGGTGTGGGTAACTGTCCATTCGGCTCTCAGGGTCGGGCATACCGACCCTTTGCAGCAGCTCAAGCGCCCGGTCCTTCGCTGCGGCTTCGTCATAGGAACGATGGATAGTGAGGGCCTCGACGAGTTGGTGTTCGACGGTAAAGACAGGATCCAAACAGGTGGCGGGGTCTTGAAAGATCATCGAGATCTCTTGACCGCGCACCTTGCGCATTGCCTTCTCGCCCAGATGCGTGATGTCGCGGCCGTCGAAGATCACCTCGCCATTCGCGATTGAGCCGGTCTCTTCGAGCAGGTGGAGCACCGACAGTGCAGTGACGCTCTTGCCCGATCCGGACTCGCCGACCAGCGCCACGGTCTCGCCGCTGCGGATGTCAAACGAGTTGTCGGCCACCGCATCGACCACCCCGTGGCGGGTCTTGAACTGTGTCTTGAGATTGCGAACCGACAAAACGATGTCGGCCGAAGTGGCATCAGAGTTCATTACATCCCCCGCACCAATCCCCCGATTGGTCATCTCCCAAACTAGTGACGAACGGCTACATGGGGCAAGCTGCGATGAGACATATGGGGGAATGGCAACCGAGATGTACCGGGTTGACAGCACGTGAAGGTTCGGTGGGCAATCGCGATGGCGGTCGTGGGACTGGCTTCGGCCTGTTCGACGAGCGAGCCCGACCAGGCCGTCGAAGCCCCGCTTAGCGCGCAAACCCAAGCCGATGCTGAGCTCGTCGCCCGCCAGGTAGCAAACCGCATCTACGAACCCATCAACCGCATCGATGTGGGCCCGATCGAACGGCTCGGCGCCTCGTCAGATCCCCGCGCCGCATGGATCGTGGCAGATGCCCTTCGCTTCGTTGGCCGGGGCGATGAGAACGATGCACTCATCGCCGCCGGCGAAAAGTTAGCGGGCATTGAGCTCGAGCCCACCACCGCATGGCTGAAGCTCAACAATCACCTGCTCACTGAAGATGTCGCAGCTCCGCCCACGTACCTCGCGCTCAAGGCTGAGATGTTCGAGGCCGTCGACATCACCTGGACCCACTTCTTCAGCGACCCCAAAGCCGACATCGATTGGCGGTTGGTTTCGTTCGGTGGCGTGCGCTCGGATCGGCGGTCCTATGGCACCGACGAGAGCTGCCTGTGCATCCCGAGCCTCGACGACCCACCGTCGGTTCCGGCCAGTGAAGGTGACTGGTACCCCGACGACGAAGTCGTGTTCGGCATCGTCGTCAACGGCGAAGCTCGCGCCTATCCCCGCAACATCATGGCGACCCATGAAATGGTCAACGACGTGCTGGGCGGCCAACGGCTCGGCATTGCGTACTGCACCCTGTGCCGCTCGGCACACGCGTACCTCCTCGACGACTTGCCCGACGAGTTCGACCAAGCTGCGCTGCGCACCTCAGGGCTGCTAAATCGATCAAACAAGATCACCATGGACCTTCAGACGTTGTCGATGGTCGACACCTTTACGGGTCGCGCCCTCAGCGGTCCGTGGCGAGAAGCCGGCATCGAGCTGACCGCACTGCCGGTTGTCGTTACGACATGGGTCGAGTGGCGTAACGGCTACCCGAACACGACTCTGATGGCTGGCAAAAACGGCACCGGCCCCATCTATCCGCTCGAATTGATCCAGCCGATCGTCGACGGCGGCCTGGCGTTCCCGGTGGGCAGGGTCGATCGGACGCTGTTCCCCGAGACCGCCGTGCTCGGAGTTATCGGGCCCGACGGGCAACCAGTCGCCTTCGAGCGCTCCGCTGCCCGAACCGCGTTAGCCGCAGGCGACGCTGTTGCCTTCGAAGACATTCAGCTGATACTCGACGCTGGCGGCTTGCGAGCGTTCGACGCGGACGGCATCGCGCTCAGATCGCACGAAGCGTCGTGGTTCGCGTGGAGCCAATTCAACCCAGAAACCCTCTTATGGCGGCACAGTTAGCAACCCTGACGTCTCGACGCCGACACCGCTCATACAGAGCGGCTCGGCGCCGAGTCGTTGAGGGGTTCCAGCTCGACTACTGATCAAGCCAGATTGTTTGCGATCCCGTCATGCCGTAGGTCTGGTGGCGCCAGTAGTTACGGACATCAGGACCGAGTTGGGTGTTCGTCAGCTGATTCCAGATCGGAATCGGCGCCAACATGTTGTCGGCGATGTACTCCTGGATCTCGATGACCTTGGCCTGGCGAGCCGCGGGATCGAGCAACGTGAGTTGCTCATCAAGCAGCGCATCGAGGGCTGGGTCCGAGTTGTTGTACCAGTTGCGACCGCCGTTGGTGCCGTACTGGCCGCGGAGCCACTCGTCGGCTTCGACGAAGGGTGTTTGCGGACCGATCTGCATATCGAACTCTTTGTCGGGCCAACGACTGCCGAAGTAGGTCGAGTAGTCGAGGGTCTCAAGTGTTACATCGAGACCGAGTCGGCGCATGTCTTCGGCAATCCACTCGGTCATGCGTGTCCACCGCGAACCGTACGCATCGGTGTAGATGAGCGTCACTTCGAAGCCGTCGGGATAGCCAGCCTCGGCGAGCAGCGCTTGCGCACCCTCGAGGTCATAGGAGTAGTAATCGCGTCGGTCAGCCTCGGGAAGCGCAAAGTCAGCGAGAGTCGGCGAGACCGGCGAACCGTAGGTGCCGCCACCAATGATGTTCTCAGCCATGCCTTCACGGTCCATCGCCATGCTGATGGCCTGGCGAACCTGCAAGTTCTGGAACTCTTCGCGTTCCATGTTGAGACCCATTAAGAATGGGGCCGCATGCAAGTACTGGAAATACTGGTTGAAGTCAGCCTGCTCGACGATCAATTCCTTCTGCTCCGGCGAGAGCTCGACGGCTGACATGTCAACAGCGCCAGCTCGCAGGTTGGCAAGACGGGCCTCGGTGTCGCCGGTGACGAACCACTCGACACCATCGAGGTACGGCAGTTGCGTTCCGAACTCGTCGGTCTGCCAGAAGTTCTCGTTGCGCTCGTATTCGGTCACGACGTCACGTTCGCGATTGGTCATCTTGAACGGACCGGTGCCGATGGCAATTGCGGCTGGATCGAAACTGCCGTCAAATGCTTCTTGGGGCAGAATCCACATTTGGTGGTGACCCAAGTAGTTCTCAAGCGGAGCGAAGGGACCGGCGAGCGACATGATGAACGTCGTGTCGTCAGGGCATTCCATCGAGGTCACAGCGTCGAGGAAGCTGGCCTGGAAGCCCCGCTCTTGCATGTTTTCAAACGTTGCCTTGACGTCGTCGCAGACAAAGGCTCGGCCGTTGACAGGGTCGACATCTTGCCAGGTGACGTCATCACGCAGAGCGACCGTGTACGTCAGCCCGTCGTCGGCAATATCAAGACTGGTAGCAAGTTCAGGTTGGTACTCGAACTGGGCGTACCCGATCTCTGCTCCGGTCTTGGGAGCGAAGAGTCGTTGATAGACCAGTCCGACACGCCAGTGCGTGTTGAACGACGACGAAGCCAGCGGGTCGAGGCTGCCAATATCGCTGGCCCAGTCAATCGTGAGCGTGCCGCCACTCTTGGGCTGCCCACCCTCAGCGACCCGACTATTGATGGCCTCAAGAGCACCCCCATCACCGCCGCCAGAGCTTGCCTGCGCCTCGGCCGCTTCATCGGCAGTCGTGTCGTCGGTCGCCGAGATCGCCGACTCGGCGTCGCCACCCGCGTCATCATCACCGTCGCCTGAGTCGGCCTCAGCTGACCCGCCATCATCGCCGGAATCGTCCTCAGAGTCGCCTGAGTCATCTGCGGCATCGGACGCGTCATCCTGGGCGGTTACCGCATCAGAGAGCACCTCGTCGCTACCCCCTCCGCAGGCGGTAGCGAACAACGCGATACAGCTAAAGGCAGCCAGCAGCCGCCACATCTGCGCTCGTTTCGATCTGTTCGATCTGGTTGTCATGTGGTCTTCCCCCTTGGGATGTCTTGCTTAGGTATCCCTGGTTGTCTCCCCCAGCGCCGTTAGGTGTGGGCTGGTTAGGGCCGAAGCGGTCGCTCCGACGAGATCGATAGATGCGACTGGATCTGCGTGTGTCATCGCACGAGCTTGGGATCGAAGTGATCGCGCAGCGCGTCACCCAAGAGGTTGAAGGCCAGAACGGCTAGAGCGATTGCAACGCCTGGGAAGACGACCATCCACCAGGCAATCTGCATCCATGCTTGTGACTCGGCCAGCATGCGGCCCCATGACGGATCTGGCGGCGGTGTGCCGAGGCCCAAGAACGACAGGGCAGCCTCGGCAATGATTGCCTGGCCAAAGGTCAAACTCGCCATGATGATGATGGGGGCGGTGATGTTCGGCAGGCCGTGACGCCACATAACACGCATGGCTCCGGATCCGAGTGCTTGAGCAGCATCGACGTAGTCGCTTTCGCGTACCCGCAACATTTCACCGCGCGCGATGCGCGCAAATCGAGGGATGTACACAATCGACAGAGCCAGGATCACGATGTTCACGCCGGTTCCGAACAGCGCCACGATGAACAGCGCAAGAATCAACACGGGAATCGACATGACTGCATCGACGATGCGCTGCGTGATCAAGTCGACCCACTTGCCGAGATAACCAGAGACGATGCCCAGCGCGGTGCCAAGGACCGTCGACACCAAGATTGTCACCCCGCCTACGAGCAGGCTCACGCGCGCCCCAAAGAGAATACGGCTAAAGATGTCGCGACCCAGATCGTCGGTGCCGAGCAGGAACTCACCGCTGGGCCCCTCCAAGAAGTTGCTGCGGTGTTGGAAGATTGGATCCTTGGGCGCCACGACGTCAGCGAACAATGCGGCAAAGATGATGACCAAAATCACGATCGCCGAGGCAACACCCAGCTTCTCGTTGCGCATGAACTCACGCAGACTCACCCGGAATCGAGCGCGCCTTCCGAGCCCATCGGAGAGCTCAGCTGTTGCGGAATCAGCTGACGCAACGAGCTCAAC
>Ga0114956_1000486_pt1 | contig 28954 bp, 29 predicted proteins | sample MaitaG_FD_87304 | JGI IMG/M metagenome (GOLD analysis project Ga0114956, IMG submission 87304) | Marine algal microbial communities from Maine, USA - Maine_Asex2 metaG | ecosystem: Host-associated > Algae > Red algae > Unclassified | place: Maine, USA | collected 2015-01-05
ATCAGCCGCCAACGGACCAGAGAAACGACCCGACTCGGCATCAATCGAACCTTCGCCAGCCGTCAAGTTGTACAAAGCACCATGCTCAGGCTCCGGGAACCAATCCGTCTGAATCACCAACGGATTCGGGCACGACGCAAGGCCGGCCGCGTCGACGATGGCGTCGGTGTCCGAATCGGTGTCGTCGTCCGTGTCATCGTTGTCGGCGTCGGTGTCCGAATCAGCGTCGGTGTCCGAATCAGAGTCTGGAGCGTCTACCGAAGTTGCCGTCTCGTCATCGCCGCTGTTGCCGTCGCTGCTGTCGCTACCGCCACAGGCGGCACCGATCAGACCGAACAGTGCAAGTAGCGCCACGAGCAAATGCCAGTGCTTGCGTTGTGTGGACATGTAATCCCCTCCAGGATTGTGAGAGGCGCGCCCCTCTGAGAACATACGTAACCTAATGGCCCGAGCCCGACGAATTACAGCGATGTTGAGCGTGTGATTCCTGTTAACAGTGCAGCAACAATCGATGTCTACTCAGCTTCGTTCCATGAAGCTGTGAAGTAGTTGCGTAAGTAACCAAAGAGCCAGAAGGCCATTACACCGAGCGCCGCCGAAAGCATGATCGCGCCAATAAGTTCGGCCGCCCGCAGGCGAGCCACGTACAGCTGGATTCGGTTACCTAGATCGACTGCCCCGCGGCCGAAGAACAGTCCACCAACGATGGAGCCAATGACGGCTAGACCCGCTGAGATTTGAAAGCCGGTGAACATTGCCGGAAGCGCGCTCGGAAACTGCAGCTTGAACAGTCGTGTCATCCTGGTCGAATCATGGAGCGTAAAGAGGTCGTGATGGCCCTGTTCGGCTGCCTTGAGACCAAACAAGGTGTTCGTGATGATTGGGAAGAGCGAGATGATGACCACGACAACGATCCGAGCCTTGATGCCAAAGCCAATCTGCAATCCAATAAAGGGCACGAGCGCCAGAATCGGCAACGTCTGCAGCAACACCGCATAGGGGTAAAAGGAGCGTTCCACCCATTTTGCCTGACTCATCAGAACGGCAAAGAGAAGACCCAGCACAATGGAGATTGCGAGACCAACCGCCGCAATCCACGCGCTTGTCCAGGTTGCTCCGAGTAGCTCGCCTCGGTTTTCCCCATCGAGGAACGACTGGTCAACCACATCATGAAAATATGGCAGCGTGATCTTGCGGCGTGCCTCGTCGAGCACAACGCCGCTGTACAGGTACCACAGGCCCACAAATGCTACGAAGACGGCAACGGGAGGGAAGAGCATTCCAAGTCGTTTGCTCATTAGTGGCCCTCGGCCAAACTCATAGAGATTTCGCCGCTCAATCGAGCAAACTCCGGGTCGTAGCGGAGGTCCGACGTGCGGGGGTATTCGAATGGCACATCGAATGAGTCGATGATGCGGCCCGGCCTCGACGACATGACGAGCACCTTCGTTGACATGAATACCGCTTCGGGAATCGAGTGAGTAATGAACAAACCAGCAAAGTTGAGCGCTTTGAAAAGGCGTCCAACTTCTTCGTTCAAGTTCTGGCGAGTGATTTCATCGAGCGCACCGAACGGCTCATCGAACAGGAAGACCTGCGGGCTCATGGTCAGTGAGCGAGCGAGCGATACGCGCATGCGCATGCCGCCCGACAACCGGCGCGGGTGATGCTTCTCAAAGCCACCCAGGCCGACCGTCTCGATGGTCTTCATCGCGTTGCTTCGCCGAGCGGCCTTGTCACCGCCGCGGAGCTCATCGAAAAGTTCAACGTTCTTGAGGACCGTGCGCCATGGCAGCAAGGTTGCGTCTTGGAATACGTAGCCAAGGTTGTCGTCGGCAAGTTCGTAACTGCCGCCGCTGTTGGCGAGCAATCCCGACGCAATACGCAGCACGGTGGACTTGCCACAGCCTGACGGGCCAACGATCGTCACGAACTCACCAGCATGCACGTCGAAGCTGACGTCGTCGAGCGCATGAGTGCCGTCGGGAAAGACCATGGACACCGAGTCGAACGACAGCAGTCGATCCAGGTCGGTTCGAGTTAGCTGCCCCTCGCTCACCGAGAGATCATGCCAGACCAGCGCTTGGGCTGCTACCTGGACATTGACATGTAACAAAGCGCTAACGGCGCCAGCGCCCCTTGCGACGTCGATCATCGAGTATCGCTAAGGAAGCGTTGCGCCCCGGCGCGCCGAAAATGCCGGCACCTGGCCAGGTGCCTGCGCCACTGAGGTACAAGCCCTTGACAGGGCTTCGATACCGACTGACTTCGGGAGACTTGCCGACCAGCGTTGCCAGCGGTGAGGCAACGTAGGAGGGCGCATGGCCGCGGGGCATGTAGAAGTCTGACTCGTAGATGTCGGGCGTCATTGCACGCCACTCGTGATCGGCGGGAACCAAGTTCGGCTCCCAAAAACGGTTCGCAATCTCGAACCAACGCCGGGGCTCGCTCGAGCCCGGCCACCCACCCGGTAGCGAATAGGGCGTGAACAACATCTCCAGGCTCAAGATATGTCTCGTGCCGTCGGGGCGCATTGTGGGGTCAAGCACCGAGGGCATGTTCATCAGGATGGTGGGGTTGTGTGCCACCTGGCCGCTGCTGCGCAGCCGATGGGCTTCGGCGAGCTCGGTGAGGGTGGGCGATACAACCGCAGTTGGTTCCAACATGTCGACGTCGGGAAACCGCGCCTGCAGATTTTCCATACCAACAAGCTCTGCACGGTCGTCGAGCACGGCATCAATCTTGGACTCGTATCCCTCTTGACGAGGCTGGTCGCGATAGCGCCGCATGGTTTTCTGCGCGGCCGCTGGGGTGCCATCGAGCCACTCGACCATGACCCGATGCGGGTCGCACGCAGCAAGCACCGTTGGGGCATGCAACCGTTCGCCAGAAGCAAGTTCAACGCCATTCACCTGGCCGCCTTCGACCAGCAGCTTGGAAACAAACGCTCCGGTGCGACTGCGACCGCCAGCGGCCCTGAAGCTTGCTTCGACGGCGTCGGTAAGTGCTCCGCTCCCACCCTGCGGCCGACCAGTCCTGACAAGGTGCCGGGTGGCGTAGCCGAGCGCCGCCATGCCAGTTCCTGGAGTTTCTGGTGGTACTCCCCACACGGTGGGCCCCGTGCTGATTGCAGGCAGCACCATGTGCCAGTCGTCGAAGTAGCCCTGGAGCACGTCGAGCGCGCTCATGCGACTCCACTTGAGCAATGTGGCAACGCCCTTGGCTCGGCGACCGATCGCCGTGCGGGCCATCGATGCAAGCGTGGTCCGGCTGCGAGTCATGTCGAGCACAAGTTCGGCGACCGGCATCGCTTCGGCGAGATACCGCTGGTAGCTCTTGACCTGGCTTGGGTGCGACACGCTCAGCCCCTCGATCGTGCGTTCATGATCAGAGAAGAACAGCCACGGTGCACTTTGATCGTGGAACAGATGCAGGTAGCTCGCCTCGGCTTCGAGGTAGGTGAGGCCATGGCCGGCTAGTTCGAGGTCATCCATGACCGGCATCGAGCGAATGAGCGTGTGATCGCAGTTGCAAATATTGAACCGCGCCCCGAGTGCGTCGACCGTTGAGGCGCAGCCACCAACCGCGTCGCGCGCTTCGACGAGCAGTGTGTCGACCCCGGCCCGAGCCAGGTAGGCGGCCGCAATCAGCCCGTTATGGCCGCCACCGACAACTAGTACTTCGGCATCGTTCTGGCGGCTACTCACTCTCTAATGTTACGGCAGTTGTTGCTGGAGTCTTCGTTGCATTGAAGACTCCGCCGAGGTACCTCCACTTCGTGATGGCTCGCTAGGGTCACAACGTGGCGACTCTGATCGTGCAAGCACACCCCCTCGAAGACAGCTTCAGTGCAGCGCTGTGCGACGCGGCCGCCGCTCAAGCGCAGTCCACAGACCCAGCTACCACCACCATTCGGCTTGGCCAGGGCGACCTTCTTGATGTGGACATGTTTACGGGCGTAACCAACCTGGTGATGGTGTATCCCACGTGGTGGGGTTCGCTGCCCGCCATGCTGCTTGGGTCATTGGAGACCAGCCTGGGGCCTTGGATCGATGGCGGGGCGCCGCTCGCTAAGAGCCCATTGCGGTCGGTGAAGCAACTGACCGTGATTACGACCCATGGCAGCTCACGGTTGGTTAACCGGTTACAAGGCGAGCCGGGGATGCAATTTTGGAAACGAACCGTGCTGGGCTTGTGCAGCAAGAAGGCGCACTTCAGCTGGCAGGCGCTGTACAAACTCGACCGGCTCACTCACGCCGACCGAAGCGGGTTTCTCTCGACGGTTACGGTCAGCAGGTAAGGCTTACCAGCGTCGCAATGATCGAGCCAGCTGGTCGTCGATGCGACCCGCAGGGGCTTGATGGTGGAGTCGCACGAACGATCGCTTGCACAGCGGATGACAGTTCAGTCGCAACGTTCGCATGAACGTGCGGCGACCTAAGTCGCGGGCAGCCAATGTGGCCCTGGCGGTGTGCGGCGTGGTGGTCACGACACCAAGTCGGCGAACGTTCTTGAGCCCTGGTCTCACCCGTTGGTTGTCATCGAGAATGAATGCCACTCCCATAACCATGACTCGTTCCAGCCAACTCTTCAGCCGGGGAGGCACGCTAAACATGGTCGTCGGGTACACAAAGAGCAGCGCATCGGCTTGTCGCACCAGCGCGGCGCTGTGTTTGGTCTCTTCGGCGATCAAGGGTTCGTCTGACTCATAAGCCGAACGCTCCGCAGCCGTCATGAATCCGGCGAACTCTTCGCGATCGAGTGACAGGTAGTCGACGACATGACCCTTGGACACGAGCAGCTGCATTACCTTGCCGCCAAGCCCACCGTGGACTGAGTTTGCTTGATAGGCATCAACCACGAGCACCCGCATGCGCCGAACCATACAATTTTGTTCAATGGTTTCTGTTACAACGCTTCCGCCCCGCCGCAACGAAGGCGGGACACTGATCGTGAACGCGGCGGTGGTCACTGTCGATGACGCATCGACCATTCTGGATCCAGGGTGGGTTCATGTTGTTGGCGATTCCATTGCCTCGACCGGCGAAGGCCAAGCCCCGTCGGCTTTGGTACGTGATGCAGAACGTGTGATCGACGGCTCTGGCTGTGCGCTCATGCCAGGCATGACGAATGCGCACACGCATCTGTTCCAAACGTTCTTTCGTGGACTGGCCGATGACAAGCCGCTCTTGGATTGGCTGCGGCAATGCATTTGGCCGGGTGCCGTTCATCTCGACGCCGATGCCGGCTACCTGGCTGGCCTCTGTGGCATGGTCGAGAATCTGCGCACCGGGGCGACCTCGGTCCTCGACCATCACTACGTGCACGTCGACGACGAAATCGACGACGCCGTGTTGCGCTCCGCGGAACATAGCGGTGTGCGCTACATGCTGGCCCGAGGCTGGGCAGACCGGAATTATCCCCCGGAGATGCAAGAAACCCCAGAGCAGATCTTGACCCACGCCGAAGGGCTTCGTGACCGATGGCATGGCCACGATAATGACCGGATCCGTATCGAAGTTGCGCCACTTCTGCCCTGGGGGTGCACCGACGAGGCCATGAAGCAGACGGTCGCCAAGACGCGCGAGTGGGGTGCCGGCACCCATATTCACATCGCCGAGTCCGAGGAGGAAGTCAGGCTCAATGTCGAAGAACGTGGCACTCGCCATATCGAGTGGCTCGACGAACTCGGCCTACTCGGACCCGACATGCAGTTCGCCCACAGCGTGTGGCTCGACGACAATGAACTCGATCTGATCGCCAAGTCTGGCGCTTCGGTGGTGAGCTGTCCTGTGAGCAACATGTTCTTGGCTTCGGGCGTGCCTCGCATTCTTGACATGCGGGCTCGCGGCATCAACGTTGCGCTCGCGAGCGACGGGCCTGGCAGCAATAACCGTCAGGACATGTTCGAAGTGTTGAAGTCAACCGTCCTTCTGCAGAAGGTCCATCACCTGGATGCAATGGCGCTCTTGCCGGGCGACAGCTTGCAGATGGCGTGTCGAGGTGGCGCAGAGGCGTTCGGCATTCCCGAGCAGACCGGCATGATTGCGGCTGGGCGCAAGGCGGACCTTGTCGTCGTGGACCTGAACTCGATCTTCATCGCGCCGGTGCACAGCGTGGAGAGTGCGCTGGTGTTTAATGCGTCGCCAGCCAATGTCACCCATGTCATGGTCGACGGGCGTCTGCTGATCGAGGACCGTGTTGTCACGTTCGTCGACGAGAACGAGTTGCTTGCCGAGTCTCGAGTTGCTGCAACTCGCGTATTCGAAAAGGCTGGCGTAGCAAGCCGACTTACTCGGTAGCTGCGCTCCGTTAACGAGCGGCGATGACCGCTATCTCCATGAGCCACTCGGGCCGAACAAGCTCGGGCACAACGACCAGCGTTGACGCCGCCAAGTGACCGTCGAGCGCGCGGTCGCGCACGGCCATCACCGGACCAAGATCATGACCGGGCGTGACATAGGTCGTTACGGACACAACGTTGGCGGGCTTCATCTTGGCATCGGCCAGCATCGCTGAAATATTGGTCCAGATGACTTCGGCCTGGTCCACGAGTGCGTCTGGCACGGACCCGTCGGCGGCGATCGGCACCACCCCTGAAGTGTGTAGCCATTGGGTCGCCGGGCCACCTGCAACGTAGCGAGCGTGGGCGTAGTTGGCGGCTGGCGGGCTGATGCTGGCCGGATTGATAGCGCGTGAACCGCCGTTAGGCCCCAACCCAAAGAAGGAGAGCAGCCGGTCCTTGGAACCCGTGCGGTTCTTCATAAGGTTGTCGCAAAATCGAAGCTGGCGATGTCGCCTAATTGCTCGAGAATAAACGCAACGGATTCGTCAAAGAGCTGCTCACCCCGCTCGGCCGTCGCTCCGGTGGGGTCACCGATATGGCCGTCGGTACCAAAATCGTTGGAGAGCCAGCCGAACTGCACGCTTCCACCGAACTTGACATGGTCTCGCTCGGCCATCCATTCGGGCACGTTGCGGACCGCTTTGGACATGTCGACCTGGTCGGGGCGCAGGTGCAACATGACCGAGGTCTCGTCGAGCCCACCATGGATGCCCATGCCAAGTTCGGCCGAGTTCGCAGCATCGGGATCCGGTGGTGCGTAGGCCGGTGGGACAAACGGGTGAACCAAGAACGTGAGTAGTCCGTGAGCAAGTCGTAATTCGCGACAGGCAACGTTGAGCAGCGTGGAGTTTCCGCCGTGGCCGTTCAGGAACACGATGCGCTTTGCGCCTGACTGAGCGACGCACCGGCCGATGTCGTCGAGCACCGCCATCATTGTCTGCTGGGACAGCCAGATTGTTCCCGATGACCAGGCATGTTCGTTTGACTTTGAGAACGGCAACGTGGGCAAGACCCAGACAGGAAGCTCAGAACCAGCCTGGTCGGCCACGGCGCGGGCGACCTCGTCGGCGATGACCCAATCCACAGAGAGCGGAAGATGGGGGCCGTGCTGCTCGATCGCCCCAATCGGCACGAGCACGGTTGCGTCGGAACTAAGCGCCGCCGCAGCCGCAGGTCCACTCAACGATTCAAGACGTCCACCCATACCGCAAGCCTATATTCGATCGCTTTACTCGGGCGCTCCTACCCCTGTTGCAAAAACTCCTGTACCTGGTCGGTCCAGGTGTCGAATTCGGGCCGGGTCGAGGCGATCGACACCGTTACGTTCGGGAGTGTCTTGCCAAGAATCTCTGCGGTCGATACAGGGTGGCCGGGGTCGCCGCTCCATGCCAGCACGAGTGTCGGGGTGTTGATCGTGGCCAGTTCATCGAGCGAGGGTAGGTCGGCGTGGGCGGCTCCTCGGAAACAACCGGCCAGTCGCACTGGATCAGCAGGACCGAGGCTTCCGGCCCGGCGGTCAGCCCAGTCGGTGCTACCCACAAAGGGATCCGGAGGTGGAAGCATCTTTGCGGCCGCAATGAGCGTTTCGGTGCCGCGCGTTTCGACAGCTTTGGCGCTCTGTTCGTAGATATCGACTTGGGACATGCGCGACTCCCAGCCCGTGGGCGGGATGACCAAAACCATGCGATCCAGCCGATCGCCAAGTGAGAGCGCGGCGTGCAGCGCAGTTCCTGCTCCCATGGACACGCCGCCGACTACCACACGATCGAGGTCAAGCGCGTCGATAAGCGCAATCTGATCTCGGGCAAGTTCGGCCCAGCTCCCGCTAGCGGGATCATCGATCATGCTCGACAGGCCGTGACCGCGGGCGTCGTAGCGAATCACCGGACGATCGGCAAGTGCTGGTCTGAGATCGACCAGCGGGTACGCAGCGGAAATGCCGCGGCTACTGGTCAGGCCATGCCCCCACACAAGCGGAACACCCGCGCCGCCAGGGGCAATGTCGTAGTCGAGGTCGAATCCGCGGATCTGCATCTGTGGCACGCACTGATCGTAGGGCCGCCAACTGGCAGCGCAGTAGCGTGGCGGCGTGGTCACGCCCATCGAGCTACCAAATCTTGCGCAAGCACTTGGCGCCAGCCGGGGGGAGCTCGTGTCGCTGATCGGGGGCGGAGGCAAGACCACCACGCTCTTTGCGTTGGGCCAGCAGCTCCAGGGCACCACGGTGCTCACCACTACGACAAAGATGGGGGCAGAACAACAAGGCGACTACCACGCGCTCGTGGATCCAACCGACGAACAACTTCTTGCCGAACTGGCGGTGCACAGTCGAGCGCTTGTCTGGAAACAAGCAGACGGCCGGCGAGCAGTCGGGGTTACACCACAGACCTGTGACCGATGGTTCTCGCTCGCCAACAACGTGGTGGTCGAGGCCGACGGTTCGCGTAAGCGCCCGTTCAAGGCACCGGCGACACACGAGCCAGTGGTGCCAAGTCAAACCACCTTGTTGGTCGCCTGCATTGGCGCGAGCGCTTTCGGCCAGCCGATCGATATGGCCTGCCATCGACCAGAGTTAGTTGCGGCCTTGGCCGAGTGCGACCCGTGCGATCTTCTGACCCCTGAGCGAGCGCGACTCGTGCTGACCCATCCGCAAGGTTCCATGAAGGACAAGCCTGCGTCGGCCCGATTCGTGATTCTGTTGCACCGGGTGACCGCTGCGACCCAACCCGTCGCCGAGGAACTTGCGGCACAACTCGACCGCCATGCCCCCTTGGTGGCAGTTGCTGAACGAAGCAACGACTGACCGTCGAATCCGCACTACACGGCGTCGAGCACGGCGGCCACCACGTAGAGAGGATCGGCCATCGGGTTCGCTCCGACTGACCGAAGCCAGGGCTCGCCCTCGATCGTTGTGGTCGAAACGAAGACGTCGGCCGGAAGTTGTGCTTGCAGTTCGTTAGCCGAGACCTGGGTGTGACGCCAGTTGAGGACACCGCTCTGGGGTTCAGTCCGGTACTCCAGATCAGGCGCTGCATGCACCGCTCGAGCCAGAACTTCGACCTGGTACATGGACTGGTCGATCCAACCAGCAATGCCTTGGCGCCCATACGCCAGCAGTGTCGCTAGTAGCGGCACGGCGGCGGCCCCATGGCTGCCAGCCACGCCAACGTTGGGCACGCTCAGATAGTCGGCACCAAAACTCACCGACGCGTGAGCGGCCTCGACGTTGGCGAACAACACCATGGCGGATTCTTTGGGCTGAAATAGCCACTTGTGGGCGGACACGGCAACGCTGTCGGCCTGTCCAATGCCGGCGAGTAATCCTCGATTCTGATCACTCAGTACGAGCGGGCCCGCCCACGCAGCATCTACGTGGCGCCATGCTGCGAGCGGGGCTGCGTCGAGCGGTTCGATCTCGCCCGTGCTGGTTACGCCTGCGGTGATCACCGCCGCGCAGCCATCGAGATTGCCGGCAGCGACCCACCGGTCAATTGGCCGGTAGTGCATGCCTAACAGGTGGGCCCCCTTGGCGATACTCAGGTGCGCGTGGCGAGTGGCAACCACCGTGTGAGCACCAGCTTCTCGGGCAGCCCACAGTGCAGTCAGATTCGCAATCGTGGACCCAGAGGTCATGTGGCCACCGGATTGTGAAAAGAACGGTGCGAGCCAATCGATCACTTTGGTCTCGATTGCACGAGCGACGGGAGCAGTGTCGGGGTGTAACAAGTTCTGGTTCGTGCTGGAGTTCCAGAGCTGCATCGCCCACGTGATCCAAGGCGTCGGCGGATCCATATGGGCAAGAAAACCAGGGGCGCCTAGGTGACGTGCCTGCCCGAGTACGGGTTCGGCGAGCTCCTCGATCGTGGCGCTGGGGCCTATGCCCGATTCGGGCAGAGTTCCGGGCAGCTCGCTCCGGCCACGAGCCCCGCTGTTCGCTTCGGTCTTCTCGGCAACGAGCAATTCGACAGCTCGCATAAGGCCCGCGGCATTTGCCTGGAATGCTCCAGAAACTTCAGACATGTGGGAACAATAGTGTCACTAGCCATGCGGACACCGAAGCCGTACGGTGGGCACCATGACAACGTTGCAGGATCGCCCAAACTCTGCACTGCTGGTGATCGACGTGCAGACCGGTGTCGTGGCCGACGCCCATGATCGCCATCTCGTAATCGGCAGCGACTCGTTCGAAGCCACGACTCTTGAACAGGAACTTGCGGCGCGCAAGGTTGGAAGGCTTGTGGTGACCGGAGCCCAAACAGACTTCTGCGTCCGATGGACATTGCACGGCGCCCTTGGGCGCGGCTACGACACGGTGCTGGTGGCCGATGCCCATACGACCGATGACCTGTCGCCGCATGGACTGCCGCCCGCCGAAACGCTGATCGCCCACACCAACATGTTCTGGGCTGGCCAAGGTAATCCAGGTCGTTCGACCGACGTAAGCACTGCAGACGAGATCACCTTCTAACCGCGAGAGGCACCACATGAGCAAAATCGAAAGACCCACGACCAAACACGGCGAAGACGTTGACCGCAGCAACGAGTGGCAGCAGATGCGCGACAGATACCTGCGCAGCGAGCGTGCGCCTTCGTCGGCCCGGGGGGTGCACCATCTTGCGTTGCTTTCGTCGAGCGTCGAAAGAACCATTGAGTTCTACCAAGACGTACTTGAGTTCCCGTTGACCGAACTCTTCGAGAACCGGGACTATCAGGGTTCGACCCACTTCTTCTTCGATGTGGGCAACGGCAATGCCTTGGCGTTCTTTGACTTTCCGGGTCTCGATCTTGGCCCGTACGCCGAAGTGTTGGGCAGCATGCATCACCTTGCGATCAGCGTGACTACAGAGAAGCAGGCCCACCTGCGGTCAAAGCTCGAAGCGGCTGGTGTGCCGATCGAGTTCGAACACCAGAGCTCGATCTACTTCTCTGGGCCCGACGGCGAACGACTAGAACTTCTGGCCGACGAACTCGGTGAGATGTACGGCGACACCGTCTTGTAGCATTGTCTTGCAAACGGAGCCGCCGATAGCGCTGTTCTATTCGGCAACATCCGTGATTTCGACATCAAACGTTCCGAGTGCGGTATTGCTCACGGTCAGTGTGGCAATGAACTCTTCGCCCGTGCCAGGGTCGACCAAGGCGCATGCCATCTCATCGGCGGCATTCAGCACGACCGACTCGGTTCCGCAATCGATGGAGTCAGCAGCCAACCCGAAGTCGTTCTGGCTGTTGAGCGCTTCGACCGCGGCCTTGGCGTACGCCGGAACATCAGAACCCACAATGACATTCTTGACACTCGCGAAGATGCGACCCTCGGGCTCGACCTCGACCTCGAAGTCCAGCGTTTCACCAGCACTCTGCGCCGTGCAATCAAAGACCACGCCGACATCGACCTCTGGCGGTTCCTCGCACGCGGCATCGGTGATTGCACCCAGCTGCAGGCGTTGGCCCATGGCCTCGCCCTCGATCAGGTCAACCGCAGCCTCGGGCGCACTTTGCCCACCAAAGGAGACTTCGAAGCTGCCGCTGCATGCCGATGCCACGAGCGCCACCATCAGCAGCAACGGCACGCCAAGGTGAAGACCTCGGTTGTTGCGTGGTGCACCTGCCATGGCGGTCAGGTTACTGCGTGAGCGTGAACGAGCCGATCGGGTAGCTCACACCGTTGAGCAACACCGCGACCACATGCTCACCGGGATAGTGCTTGCGGGTGGTGTGCTGGGCAACCGAGATCGTCTTACGGACCACCCCCGACTGGCCTGGGGCGAGGTCGAGTTCGGCGCCCTTGAAGACCTTGGGGCTCGTGGTGCCGTTCGCTTTCACAAAGTGCACTTGCAAATCAACAAGCGCGCCAGCGGCCTTCTTGCTCGGGTTCGCTATCTCAATCTGCACCTTGATCTTGTGGCCAATGGCCGCTCGGCCGGGTTCAATCGTGCCACCAGCCACCGTTGCGGGCGAGTCCTTGCCATAGCCGAGCACACCGAGCGCATCTGGGTCCCCAGCCTTGATGAGGGTGCGCAGGCCATGTCGAATCAGCCGACGCCGATTCCCATCGCCGTCGCTCCACCAGCGAGCAGCAGTCTTGGTCACAAGTGCCGGATGGTCCTTGGCAATGTCGTTCAGGTTGTTGGCCACCGACCGCCGGACATATTCAACGGGATCATCCTTCAACAGCTCCAGTAGCTTCAGCACTGGTGCTGGATCGGCCTGAAATTCTTTGAGGCGGAACGACCACGGAAGCCGGGGGCGCGTCCCTTCGCTCACGAGCCGGCGTACATGCACATTGGGATCCTGAGCCCACGTCTTGAGCACCTTCAGCGTGGCATCGGGATGATCTCGCAGCGGCGTGCGAATGCTGAACTCCGAAGTGAATCGTTTGGTCAGTTCGTAGTTGGCCACCATCACCCTGTCGAAGTGACCCTCGCCATGGTCGGCGATGAAATACCCGTGCGCCATGTAGAAGAAGCCAGCCATTGGATCCTCGGGAGCCGCCTGCGCTTGCATCACATCGTCGGGATCACAGTTCTCGCGCTCAGGCCCGAGCGACGCCACCAGTATGTCGATAGCTTGTCCGCGATCTTGGGGCAAGAAACCTGCCATTGCGGCCGCGATTTGGCGGGCTCGCGCCGTGAGCTCCAGTTCGTCGAAGCCGGCAGAGGCGTGCGCACTGAAGCCTTGAGCATCGAACTCGGGCCACACGCGACCCAAGGCCTCGCCAACACCATGCACCATCTCGGGACCAAACGAGTTCTTCAGCGGCTCAGCCATGCACCTATTCTGCGATATGCGACAGGCGGCTTCAACTTGGGCCCCTGAGGCTGGCCTGCCACGATGGCGACCGTGGGATATGACTTCGACGATGAGACAGCACTCGAACAACTCGACGAAAATCGCTTTCGCACTCATCTGACTAGCCAGTGGAACATTGGTGACAATCCAAACGGCGGCTACCTGCTGGCACCGCTGCTGCGGGCGATGACCGACGCCTCGGGACATCCTGACCCGCTCAGCGTGACGACTCACTATCTGCGCCCGGGCAGTGGCGACATGGACGCCGAGATTGAGATCGAACCAATTCGCAGCGGCCGCACTGTTGGTACGGTCCGAGGGCGGCTTGTTCAGCAGGGCAAGACTCGAATTGAGTCGATCGCTGCCTTTACTGATCTCCGCGACACCACGCCGGTCGTGGACATCGAGACCCCCATTGCCGAGCTTCCGCCGCCCGACGACTGTGTGTCGCGCACCGATCTTGAACAAGGCGTGATCTTGCCGATTATGAACCGGCTCGACGTTCGCATCCACCCGGATCACGCAGTGGCGGGCACGGGCCGCGACGCCAGCATCACTGGCTGGATCAAATTCAGCGACAAGCGACCAGTCGATGCCCATGCGCTCACACTGTTCGCCGATGCATTCCCTCCCCCACTCTTTGCCAAGGTTGGCTACATCGGGTGGGTCCCAACGATCGAACTCACGGTGCATGTTCGCAGGCGTCCAGTCCAAGGGTGGATACGCGGTCACTTCCGAACCAGCGATGCAGCGGGCAACCGCACGATCGAAGACGGTTGGCTGTGGGATGAGTCAGGGGCCTTGGTCGCCATGGCACGCCAAGTGGGTCTTGTGCTTTCCACTCAAACCTGACGAACCCCGCTGCAGTTAGTAGTGACTCCAGCGCACCCGAATACTGTGGAGCTATGACCACAGCTCCGCGTTCCTCATTCGCTCCCGACCTGTACGCGGGAAAGACTGCGTTGGTCACCGGCGGAGGTACCGGGCTTGGTCGAGCCGTCGCTCGTGAGCTCTCGGTCTTAGGGGCCAACGTAGTTATCGCGGCTCGACGCGCCGAGATCCTGGAACAAACGGCAGCTGAGCTCTCCGAGGAGACCGGAAACCCCGTGACTGTCGACGTCGTCGATATCAAGAACCGGGAAACCATCGACGCCCTCGCAGAACGCCACACCGTGGACCTGCTTGTGAACAACGCCGGCGGGCAGTTCCCGCAGAAGGCACGCGACTTCAGCCCCAACGGATGGAAGAGCGTGATCGACCTCAACCTGAACGGCACCTGGGCGATGACCCAAACGTTTGGCAACCAGATGCTCGACGGCAACGGTGGCGTCATCGTGCAGATCGTTGCGATCGTCGGTCGCGGTATTCCCGGCATGGCTCACTCCGCCGCGGCCCGGGCCGGCGTTATCGAGATGACGCACACGGTTGCGTTCGAGTGGGGGCCGAAAGTACGAGTTAACTGTGTGGCGCCCGGAGCGTTCCACACCCAGGGGTGGGACGACGCCTATGACCCCGAGGTCGGCCAGGACATGACTGGGGTACCGCTTCCCTATCCGGGCCGCCCTGAAGATATCGCTAACGCCGTTGCCTTCCTGGGCTCACCGGCTGCGAGCTACATGACCGGCCAAACGTTGTATGTCGACGGCGGCTGGGGCCAGCACGGCCCGCTCAGCGCGCTGCCACCCGGCGGCTACCCCGAGCGCCTGCTGAACCAGCCCGCTAGCTGAACTTCGGAGAGGCAACCGCGTTGTCGAGCGCAAAGCTGGGAAGAACGAACCCGAACCTCATGGCTGAAAGTGGATGCCAGGGATGCCACCAGCCATTGCCTCGAGACCATCGGGTCGAGGCAGCAGGCCTTGATATGCATCGCCGACCATGGGAGCGGTATCGGAATTCCACGAATGATGAATGGGGCGAATCTGGTAGTAGCCGTTGCCCGCATTGGTCCCGCCATCGACGAAGAGGTCCACGCCGGTGATGTAGCTCGCCATGTCCGATGCTAGAAACATGACCGCGTTCGAGACTTCTTGGGCTTCGCCCATTCGCCGCATTGGAGTTCGGCTTGCGATGTAGTCAGCGTTGGGAGTGCCTTCGACTGCGCTACGGATCATCTCGGTAAGGATGAAACCGGGGGACACAGAATTCACCCGCACACCGCGATCAGCCCATTCGCAGCCGAGTTGAAGGGTCATATTGCGAAGGCCGCCCTTGGCCGCTGTGTATGGGATCACGTTGAGTTCGTTGGCGCCGCTGCCCATGATCGAGCAGATGTTCACAATTGACCCGCTCCCTGCTTCGAGCATTCGTTTGCCACACTCGCGCAGGTACAAAAATGCACCTCGCAAGTCGACCGAGATGATCTGATCAAAGGTCGCAGCATCGTATTGTTCGGCGGCCAAACCGCGAACATCGGCGATACCCGCATTGTTGATCAACACATCGACCTGGCCATGCTCGGTGATCGTCTGGTCGACCACTCGCACGACATCTTCTTCGACCGACACATCGCCGGGCACGATGATGACTTTGGGTGAGCCGAGCTCGCGGCACCGCGCCGCGACAGCTTCGAGCAGCTCCGTTGACCGGGCAGTCAGGGTGAGTGCGCATCCCGCTTTTGCAAGATCCTGAGCGAATACTTCGCCCAGGCCATACGAAGCCCCGGTGACGATTGCGGCCTTGCCTCCGTAGTTGAACATGTCTATCTCCCTCTTTGGTGTCTGCTGCGAACCTACTCACCCCCGACGGGGCTCGTTGCATCTAGGAAAGGTGGCGAGTTTGGATACGGGGGCGCCGAGTGCGAGTGTTTCGGGGTGCCCGCAAATGACTCCACTTCCCAAACTGCTGACTCGACGGGCCGGCCTGCGAGCCTGATGGATCGGTTCCGACTCGATGGCAAGGTTGCCGTGGTGACTGGATCAGGACAGGGAATTGGTCGAGCTATTGCGTTGGCATTGGCCGATGCGGGTTGTGATGTTGTCATCAACTCACGACGACGCAGCGACCTCGAGGTCACTGCCGCCAGCGTCGAGGCACGAGGCCAACGGGCCCTAATTCTCGACGGCGACATCAGAGACTTTTCACACAAGATTGCCGAGCGGACCATGGCCGAGTTTGGACGCCTCGACGTATGGGTCAACAACGTTGGCGGGTCCGACGAGAAAGTGACCCGCACGCTCATCGAAACACCCGACGAGATCTTTCGCTCACAACTCGAACTCAATCTCACGACCGCGTTCCAGGGAGCGAAGGCCGCAGCCCAGCACATGGACGACGGAGGCGTGATCATCAATATCTCTTCGGGTGCAGGCATGCGTGGCAGCCCATATACCGGCCCGTACGCGGCCGCCAAGGCCGGCATGAACAACCTGACAGAGACACTCGCTCTGGAGCTTGCCCCCAAGATACGGGTAAACACGGTCGCACCGGGTCCGGTTGTGACCGAGGCCTACGAAGAGGTATTGGGTGTCGACGCAGAGCGGCAGGCAATCGTGGCGCAGTCGATTCCGCTGCAGCGGATTGGGGCTCCCGACGACATCGCCGCCGCAGTAGTGTACTTCGCCTCGCCCGCTGCATCATGGGTCACCGGGCAGCTGTTGCTCGTCGCTGGAGGCCGCACCCACCGAACCGTGCAATACACCAACGACGGTCCCTGATCCCACAGCTGCGCTAGTGAAGGAGTTCAATCTTGGGGATGGGGATTGGTAGCCCGGCGGCTTCGAACGCTTCGATGAGTCGCAGTCGCAGCTCGCGCTGAACCCGCCACTGTGCGGATGGATCGGTCTTCACGATCATGCGCAGAGTTACCGAGCTGTCGTTGATTTCCTGAACGCCAAGGACCTGCGGGTCTTCGATGATGTCACCTGTGGCATCGGTGCCGTGGGTCTCCGCCCACATCGCTCCAGCCACGTCATCCATGATCTGCATGGAGCGGCGCAGGTCGCTACCGAGCCCCACCCGAAGATCCAGCACCGCATTTGACCAGAGCTGTGAGTGATTCCCGACCCGCTTTATCTCGCTATTTGAGATATGCCAGACGGTGCCCTTAACGTCGCGGATCTTGGTAGTCCGCATCGAGATATCTTCGACTTCGCCGCTTATGCCTTCGACCTCGATGACGTCGCCGATGCCATATTGGTCTTCGACCAACATGAACAGCCCGGCCAAGAAGTCAGCCACGATCGACTGTGCACCAAAGCCGATGGCGATGCCGGCAATACCCGCACCAGCGATGAGCGGGGCCAGGTTGATCTGAAACTCACCCAGGATGAGCAACGTGGCGATGACCCAAAGCACAACGGTGACAAGATTCTTGAGCACGCCTTCGACCGCCTCGGCGCGTGCCGGTGCTCGGCGCGCTGCGGCAAGGTCCATCTGGGTGGCACCTGGCTCGTTGCTGCGCAGCATCTGGAGCCGGGGGTGCGATGGAGTCGCGCGAATTCGATCGCTCAACACGCCAATGGATCGACGCACCACGCGATTCACAAGCCAGGCGACCAAGATGATGACCAGGACACGGATCGGACGATCGATCACCCACTCGGCGAGCCCCGCCAACGCTTCGCTGTCGGTCCACTCAAAGACACGGCTGCAAACCCGGCTCGTGTCCTCGCGCCCGCACGCGCCTGCAAGGCCTTCAAGTTGCGCAATCATGTGTGGCCATTCTTGGTCGGGTCAGCTTGGCGATTAGCGCAGTTTAGGGCCGCCAAGGACTATGTCTCGGTAGGCAAAACTGCCCGGTATGCGCTCGCCATTGAGCGGCGTCACTACCTTGACACTGCCCGAGGCATCCAGTCACACTGCGTGCTCGGTTGGGTTCGGGGCCTCGGCGGTCAGTACCGTAGAGCTATGGCTGAAATCGCAGAATGGGGTACCGCACGCTCGCCCGGTATTTCCTATCAAGAACTGCTCGATACCGACACCCATCCGGTGCCCGACGTATTGCGGCTTGAGTCGCCGTACTACGAAGGGTCTAGCGACTTCTCCAAGGACCGCTATACGACCCGGGAGTACCACGAGGCCGAGAAGCGAGACCTGTGGGCCAAGGTGTGGCAGTACGCCTGCCGTACCGACGAAATTCCTGAGCCTGGCGACTATTACCTTTACGAGATTGCCGGTGCGAGCTACATCGTGATGCGCGGCGTCGAAGGCGATATTCGCGCCTACCCGAACGCCTGCCTACATCGCGGCCGCCAACTCAAGGACTACGACGGCCACTGCTCAGAGATTCGCTGCCCATTCCACGGTTACGCCTGGACCATCGATGGCGATCTCCAAGACATTCCATCGCAGTGGGACTTCCCCCAAGTCAAAGCCGAAGAGTTCAAGCTGCCTCAGGCCAAGACCGGCGTGTGGGCCGGTTTCGTATTCATTAATCCGGACCCCGACGCCGAACCGCTCATGGACTTTGTCGGCGGCCTAGACGATCACATGCAGATCTGGGATCTTGAGCGGCGCTTCAAGCAGGCCCACGTCGCCAAAGTGATTCACGCCAACTGGAAGATCGCCCAAGAGGCATTCTGCGAGGCGTACCACGTGAACGCCACCCATCCCCAGATCATGTATTACCTGGGCGATACCAACAGCCAGATCGACGTGTGGGACAACTACTCAAGGGTCGTGACCGCTGGTGGCACCCCCAGCCCCCACCTCGACGACGACATGCCTACCCAAGAGGTCATGATGCGTTCAATGATGGACATCCGTCACGACCAAGATTTGCCCTTCACCGTCGACGAAGAATCGTCGATGCGAGCAATTGGTGCCGCGGGAAGCCGCGAACGCTGGCGCGAGATGGCCGGCGACATAGTCGACCGCATGAGCGACGCCGAGATGATGGACAGCATCGACTACACCCTGTTCCCGAACTTCCATCCGTGGGGTGCCTTCAACCGCATCGTGTACCGGTTCCGGCCAAATGGCGACGATCATCGCTCGTCGATCATGGAGTGCATCTTCCTGGCGCCCTATCCCGAAGGCGAGGAAAAGCCAGCGCCGTGCGACGTGCACTGGCTCGAGGAACACGAGACCTTCACCGACGCAACCGAACTTGGCATGCTCGGCAAGGTGTTTAACCAGGATCTGTTCAACATGGCCAAGGTGCAAAAAGGCCTTGAGCAATCACACAAACCTGGCGTGACCCTGAGCCTGTACCAAGAGGCCAAGGTTCGGTGGCTACACGACAAACTCGGCGAATGGGTCGACGGCTGATGCTCGGCATTCGACACCCATTTAGCGGTGCACTCTATGAGCAAGACGGCGAAGGTAACATTCAGGTGACCCTGGCCGACGGCTCCATGACCGGGATCTTCACCACCGAAGGCAGGCACGTCTCCGGCGAGCTCCGCGAGTGCGATCCCCAGCTTTGCGGCTGGGTCGGTGGTCCGCTCATGGCAAACCATCGCATGAGCGAATCTGGCACCGATCGGTGAGTTCGTTACCTGTTCGGATTCCAGGGTTCGGGCACAGCCCCAACGGCGTGCTTGGCGGTAACGCTCAGCAGGTACCAAGCAGCCAGCACGGAACCTTTGATCGTGCCGCTGACCTTCGAGTTGCCTGATCCCCGGACCGCCCACGTGACCGGAACTTCGATGATCCGGGCATCTCGACGCGCCGACTTGACCATCATCTCCGTTGGCCACCCGAACGTCATCTCAGTCATCTGAAGTTCGTTGAGCAGGCGGGCGTCTATCGCCCGGTAGGGGCCAAGATCGGTAACGGTCATCTTATAGAGCCGTCGCATTACGGCAGCGGTCAGCCAATTGCCAAAGCGCTGATGGGAGCCCATGGCGCCGGCGTCAATCGTGCCCAGCGTGCGTGAACCGAGCACGAGATCCGCATCGCCCGCGCCTATTGGAGCAACGAGTCGCTCTATCTCCACGGGAAGCGAACTCTGGTCGCCGTCGATAAATGCCACGACCGTTGCCCCGCGCCGAATCGCCTCGGCTGACCCAGCAGCACAGGCAAAGCCGTAGCCCCGGCGAGGTTCGCTGACCACAATGGCTGCTGCATCGGCCGCAGCCTCGGCAGTCCCGTCAGTCGATCCATTGTCAGCCACCACGACCGTGTCGACACAGCGCTGGTCCAAGAGTTCAGACACGACTGCGGCAATGTTGCCGACCTCGTCGAGAGCGGGGATCACCACGATCGTGGTCATTCGGTCTTCCCCAAAACCCCAAGTGAGGCAAGGAAGCCGAGACTGCGCTGCGCTTGCTCGCTATCCGAGGTCGCCTGGAAACGGTGGAGGTCGTCGGGTGTGTCAATGTCGTACCAGGTCGGAGCAAGTTCTACTCGAGCTCCAATCTCTTGGGCGATCGCCAGCGTGTCGGCCAGTACGGTCGGCGTAGACATCGTCACGTCGTGTACCAGCCGTTCCCACCGCTGCTTCCAACCAATCAGGTAGTAGCCGCCATCGTTGGTGGGGCCAAGCACAACGTCGACGTCGGGTTGGTCAAGAATCTCGAAGGCAGCATCGAGATGCGCCTGTGGCAAGTCAGGACTATCGCTGCCTATGGCGAAGACCCGATCGAATCCCCGGTCGAGACAGGCCATGAGCACCGCATCGAGGCGTTCGCCGAGGGTGTCGCCGAGCTGATCAACCGTGGACACACCGGGTGCGACCTGGTCGAAATAGCTCGCCGAGGCAGGCGCGTCGAGCGCGACAATTGGTGTGCAGTCGGGCCGACGCACAAGGCTTGCCAACGTGTCGAGAAAGAGATGCTCGGCGAAATCGGCTGCTTGCTGGGGCGAAAGTGCGGGCGTGAGTCGCGTCTTGGTTGACCCCGCCTTTGGACGCTTGGCCATGATGACCGTCGCGCGCCTCATTTCGCTGTGTACCAACAATTCTGCACCGCTGCAAGGCTCACAGGGTGCGCACGAGCGATGCGGCTTCGGCTCGCAGCGCAATCTCGCGTGCCCGTCGCGCCCGATACAGCACAATCGAGTGGCTCAGTGTCGACCCTGCCACGGCGAAGAGCCCAAGCCCGAAGATGGTGGCGTAGACGAACACGCCCCAGTTCTCGTTGCGCCATGCCATCGAAGCTCCAAAGAGTGCATAGACCCCGAGCGCAATCTCTACGTAGACGATCCGATCAGGAGCCAACTGGTAACGCTTGGTGGTCCACGAAGTTTCGGCAGCGCTGTCGCCTTCGATACCGAACTTGGCGGTCCGTTCGAACGCCGGGTTTGGATGGGTAAAGATCTGCAACGCGGCGCGGGCGGTGTTGACCATGAGACCTGCACCAAACGCAGTGACCGCCACAATTTGGGGCAGATCTCGAACCCAGCTTCGACCACCTTGGCGGCTGCCAGTCACGAAGAAAATGGTGGGCGCAAGCGATGTCAACGCAAAGAGATAACCCAGGCCAAAGACGGTGCTGAACTGCGGGTATTCCATGCTGGCCAAAACTACCAATGGGTAGATCAGCAGCAGGACAAGCAGTAACAGCTGGATGAAATAGGCGCAGAGGTGCAACGACGCTTGCAGTCGTGTCATGAACGAGACCTCGGAACGCCAGACTCTGGGAAGCAGGCGATACGCGCACTCGATGGACCCGCGCGCCCATCGGTGTTGTTGACGCCGGAAGCCAGTGAGCTGCGCTGGCACTTCGGCTGGCACCACCAGGTCTGCGACGAACCGAGCGGTCCAGCCGCGCAGGTGCGCTCGGTAAGAGAGATCTAAGTCCTCGGTGAGCGTGTCGGCCTTCCACCCGCCCGCATCAACGATGGCTTCGGCCCGCCAGACGCCCGCTGTGCCATTGAAATTGAACCAATAGCCCGCGTGCCCGCGACCGGCTTGCTCGACCAGAAAGTGGCTATCGATAGCTAGCGCTTGTAGTCGTGTGAGCCAGGAATGATCGCGATTCACGTGTCCCCAGCGGGCCTGCACGAAGGCAACTTCGGGTGCGTCGAAGTGCACCAAGGCACGTCTTAGGAAGTCCTGTGCCGGCACAAAATCAGCGTCGAAAATGCAAACGAACTCGCCAGTAGCGGTGCGCATGCCTTCGGCAAGAGCGCCGGCCTTGTAGCCGACCCGGTCCGCTCGTTGCAGATGAACGATATTGATTCCAACCGCCGCCGCGGCCTTGACGGCCTCGGCAACAATCGTCGAGGTCTCATCGGTCGAGTCATCGAGCACCTGGATCTGTAGGCGATCAAGGGGGTAATCGAACTTTGCCGCGGCCTCGATAATTCTTTTGGCTACGTAGAGCTCGTTAAACACGGGTAGCTGCACCGTGACCAGCGGTAGATCGTGTTCCATCGCTGAGGTGGACGTTTGACCAGACGTCGACGATGACCTGTGCCGCAAGACGCGAACCGAAAACACGATCAGGTTCGTTCCGAAAACGAAAAGCAGGAGCGAGGTTGCAACGTAAACGACCGCAGTCGCTATCAGGAGAAGGTCAGGGAGCATGGAGAGAGGTCGCTACCAGATCAGACCGGCGGGTGATGCGCCTTTGTTCGCAGCGATTGCCTGGTCGACGCCAAACATACGGCCGCCCCAGTTCAGGAAGATCGCTATCGCGGCTGCGAGCAACATGACATAGGTCCAGATCCATTCCTCGCCGCCAAAATAGACCAGAAAGAGACCGCCGAAGAAGCCGATGGCTCCCAGGCTGGCGGCCCGGGTGAACACTCCGAGCAGCAGGCCTACCGCGATGAACAGTTCGAAAAACGTTATCACCCACCCGAAAAACTCGGGTGCTTGCAAGATGGTGCTGTCGACGACTGAGTGGACGAAGCCGAGGCTTGAACCGTTGCCTCCCTCGGCGCTTTCGGGTGACCGCTGAACCCACTCAAAGAAGCCAGCGAAGTTGTCTCCGTCGTAAAAGCCGTCGTCGATATTGCCCTTCCAGGTCACCAGCGTGGTGAGCCCGAGCGCCACGCGGAGCACTGCTGTTCCGAGTGATCCGCGGGAGTGGGTTGTGGCAGCATCCATGGTTAGTTCCTTGCCGATTTGATTGACGGGGTAAGGGGTGGTCGATCACCATGCAGCTAACGGCGTGCCAAGGAACGCCGCTACGTCGGCGGCAACAGGGGCAGCAAAGACTTGCGCTGGTGTGTCGATCTGGCAGACCTTGCCTGCGAGCATCACCGCGACTTGGTCGCCGACAGCACGGGCCTCGTTACGATCGTGGGTGACAAACACCGATGTAATGCCGAGATCCTGTTGGATCTGACAGATGAGTTGCTGGAGTTCTTGGCGCAGCAGCGGATCGAGTGAACTAAGTGGCTCGTCGAGCAGCAGCACGCGGGGCTCAATAACTACTGCTCGAGCAAGGGCTACTCGTTGGCGTTCACCGCTAGAAAGATCTGCTGGCCATCGATCGCCGTAACCATCGAGATGCACAGCGCATAGAGCCTGGGCAGTGCGGTCAGCTCGTTCGTCGGCTCGCACCTTGCGTAGCTTCAGCCCGTAGGCGACGTTCTCGGCCACCGTTCGGAACGGGAAGAGCGCATGTGCTTGGAAGACCATCGCCGCGTTTCGATTTTCGGGCGGCACCCCGCTCATGGGCTCGCCGTCGAACAACACCTGGCCAGCGTCGGGTTCAAGGAGACCAGCGATCATCCGCAGCACCGTCGTCTTGCCGCAACCCGAAGGGCCGAGCAACACGAGCTGTTGACCGCTCTCGACCCGCAGCGACGCGTTGATCTCAGCGTCAGCAAAGATCTTGGCGGCGCCAACGAGTTCGACAGCGGTCACGGGTCGGCGCCTATCCCCAGATTTCCATCGAGCCGCCCAGGGGCAGGTCGATGATGCGGGTGTCAGCGGCTACGAACCATTTGTCGTACATGGATTGGTACTCGCCGCTCTTCCAGACCTCTTGCAGCGCCAGGTTGACGGTGTCGCGCCATTCGCTGTCGTTCTCCGCTACGCCGATGCCGAACTGGACCGGATTGTGTCCGCCCGGCAGCAAGGTGAGATCAGGATCGCCCGCAGCGAGCGCTAGCAAGGTGATGTTGTCTTCGCTGTAGCCCTCGACCCCACCGTTGCGGAGTGATTCCATTGCGGCCAGCTTGTCATCGAATTCGACGATCTCGCTTTCTTCGCCGCCTGCATCAGCAACGTAGCTATTCCACGAGTCGATCACGGAACTCCCGGCGTTCGCGGCGACGGTCGCTCCGAACAGCTCGTCGATCGATTCGTAAGAGCCAGTTCGCACCAGAAACGACTGGTTGTCCCAGAAGTAGGTGATGCTAAAATCGATGGCCTCGTCACGGGATCGGGTGTGATTCATCGACGCAATCGACATGTCGACCTGGCCGCTCTCCAAGAAGCTGATTCGGGTTGTCCCATCGACCGGCACGAGTTCTAGTTCGGAGCCGAGCTCGTTTGCGATTGCTTCGGCAAGCTCAAGATCGAAACCAACCCATTCGCCGCTGTCATTCTGAAAGCTCATTGGTGGATTGTCGTTTCGTACGCCGATTCGCACGACACCACTTTCGGTTACCCGATCAAGAGCGGACATGGAGCTGGAGTCGGTGCTACCTGATTCGGCTGCGACGTTCCCGTCGCTCCCGCCGCAAGCTGCAAGCAGCATGAGACAGGTTAGGAAGATCGCGGACAAACGTTTCATAGGGGGCCTTTCAGCAGAATTTGCCGAGTGTGTTTGGGCAGAGTGTGATTGGGCAGAATGTGGTTACAGATCGGGACGGAAACCCTGTGAGGCTCGCCGTTGTTCCCGGGATCTAACGCATCGGCGGAGAATGTAAGTCCCCACTCACGGTGGGGATCGCAGCGTTGCGCTTCTGTCAAAGACTGTCTCGGACCTGGAGTAACGGCAGGTCTGTTCGGTCGAGTTGGTTGAGAGCTTCGAACGGAATGACCGCATCGAGTTCGACCGCAGCGTTGGCCCATTCGGTAATCCAGCCCCGGTCTAGAGCGTCGACGTCGTCGACTAGTCGGATCGACTCAACGCCATATCGTTCTTTGAGTTGCTTCATTTCTGCAGCCACGTTTTCGGGTGAGCGCTGCCGGAATCCATCGCCGTGTACGGCATCGCGGCACCACTCGCAACCAAACGGACAGCCCCGGCTCGTCACCACCGTGATCGATGAATAGCCGTTGTCTTGCTGCCACTGGTGCAGATAGCGGTCCATGTCGATGAGGTCGCGTGCGGGCAATGGGAGATCGTCGAGATTGTTGATTGGGGGGCGGGGGTGGTTCACCCGAACCGTGTTGTTCCGGCGGAACGCGATTCCCGGCTCTGCGGCGATCCGATCGGCCGTGAGCTCACTCCTATCAACCAGCTCGAGCAATCGGGCGATCGTCTGCTCGCCCTCGTGGTGCACGACAATATCGACGTGTTCGCTCGCCAGGTATGCAGCCGGATCTGAGGTCGGGTCGGGCCCACCAAGCACGACGACGGCCCCAGACTGAGCGGCAATCTCGGCCAAGCGCAACGCCATTGGGCGACTTGTGATCAGAGCGGAGATCCCTACAATTTCGGGGCGATGATCACTGAGGTGAGCAGCAAAGGTTGTTTCGTCGGGCTCAAAAGTGCCGTCGTAAATGGTTACCTCATGGCCTTGTTCACGAACATAGCTGGCCAGGTAGAGCAACCCCAGCGGGAAGTAGGGACTCGAGGCAGCTTGCTCCGTTGGGTTCTGCGCAAGAAACAGTGGATGCGCGAGCGTGATACTGGCCACCTGCTGAACCTACTGCGATACTGCTGGTCTGTTCGTTCGCATCAAGAGTTGTTTCTCAGTTGTTTTCCTCGTCGGCGTGCTTGCCTCGGCCCTTGTCGCCTGTGGTTTCCAAGGTTCGGCGTCGAACCCGGTGGCGTTTTGGCTCGATCAGGACGCACCGCTCGACGAGGCTGGATACCGCGACAAGGTGCACGGCGCTTGGACAGCCACCATGGTCGCGAACCACTCTGGCCTGCCGATCGAAGGCATCTGGCTCGATGAGCCCGGGCCTGGTGACGCAATCGAGCTCGTTCTCTTGGACCAGTGGTCAACCGACGACGACACGCACGTCGAATGGCTCGATCTACACATTCTGGAGACCTACGGCCTGGATCCGACCTATGAACAGATTCGCAACGAATGGGTCGACCATCTCAATGGTGACATCTGGGTTGCTACGCGAAAAGCTCGTGATCTGATGGATCAAGGGTTCGTCCCCCCGGCCACCGGCAGTGCTGAACTCAATCCTGATGGAGCTTGGGCAATGGACGCCCAACTCGAGACCGAACTCTTTGGGCTGATCAACCCGGGCCGCCCTGAGCGAGCCAGGTCCCAAGCCCGGTTCTTCGCCCAGGTCACCAGTAGCGGTCCGGCGGTAGATGCGAGCGCGTTTTATGCTCACTTGTATTCGGTGGCCTTTGGCACGAGCGAGGTGGAGGCAGTGCTTGAGCACGCCCGCTCCGGCGAGCCCAGCGGGTCAATCGTTGCCCCCATCTATGACCAAGTGGTCGCCTGGCATGCAGAGTCTCCCGATAATTGGCGATGGACTCGTGAACAGATACGCCTGGCCTACGACACCGACCCGAGTTGGTGGGCGAGCAGGGTGAACTTTGCCTCGACGATCATGGCGTTGCTCTACGGCGAGGGTGACCTTGGGCGAACCGTCGACATCGCCGGGCTCGCAGGTTGGGATGCTGACAACAACATGACGACCTCAGCTGGACTGCTGGGCCTGATGACTGGATTCGAGGGCCTTCCTGAACCTTTCGCATCCGCCAGCGATGTGTACTTCAACGAGGACCTCAGTGGCGACCTCCCTCAGTTTGACTCGGTCGCCAACATCGCAAACCGCACCGCCGACCTGGGCTTAATCCGCCCGAACTAGTGGGCGAGCATGCGGGCAATTCGGTCGGCTACGAAGACCCCACCGACGATGGCAACGGTCGTCACGATGCTGCCAATCGACAACAGTGGCACGCCCACCATGGAATGTCCGAGATTGCACCCACCAGCAATGCCGGCGCCAACACCCATCACGAGCGCGCCGCTTGCGAGCTCGAGGTAACGCTTCGGTTCTTCGCCGCGAGCAAGAAAGGTGTTTCCCGCCACGGCTGCGACGAGGGCACCTGGGATTACGCTAAGCAGAGCCAAAGGAATCCACCAAGCAACGTCGGCGTCGTATGTTGCCCAGGTCCAGATCGTGCTCGGCACGCCGGAAGTGCCATAGCTGTAGTCAAAGCCGTGCCAGCGCACCAGCACCCATGCGATCACCATGACCAGCCCAGCCGCAACGCCGAGTCGCACACCACCAAGCTTGGGTGCCCGCCCCGTCAGCAGATCATGCGAAGGCACAGACACGGCTTCGTCCCGGGCTACCCACGCACCCAGTCCAATCGCGATCGCAATGACACACGCCGCGCCGAAGGGGCCGAGCGCCGAGGTCACTGTTGCAGCTTGTTCGGTGCCGTCGCTGGCCGTGTGGGTGATCGGGTTCTCGTTGAACCACTCGCGCAGTCCTTTGAGCGGCCCTCGCCAGGTGACGATGTCACCAATGGCCCAGCCAATGATCGCAACCACCATGCCAAGCATTCCCGCACCAAGCTTGTAAAACATGCCCGAGATACACGTTCTAGCGATGACCATGCCTGCGCCGAAGACGGCACCGCCGACCACTGCCGCCCTCGGAGAGAACCCGGGAATGAACGGGTCAATAAAGCCAGTCCCTATAAAGACCTGCACCACAGGGGTTGCCACCAGGAGCAGAACCACATAGGCCCGTACCAACGAGGTTTCGGCCGGCTGCGCAAACAGGCGGCGCCAAGTGCTGTGAAAGCAGAAGTCGCCTCGGGTAAGGACGAACCCAAGTGCGCCGCCAGCTAGAACGGCAAGCAGGATTGTCACCCTCATATGGTCGCATGGATTCCGTTGCCATGTTTGCGTTCGTCAGAGGCGCTGGGCGCTGCGCCTTTGGAACGACCAAATCATTGCTATGCCGAGCAGCCCAAGCGTTGGGTACCACTCCAGTCGTCGGACCCATTCTCGTTCAGCAAACGCGGCCGGGTCTTCGTAGGTCAGGTAGCTAAAGATCAGCAGTGCGCTGAGCACGACCCACGGCACGACCAGGAGCCAGCGCCCTTTTTGTTCAGCCGGTCCGGGGGCCACGAATGGCAGCATTGCCAAACACAACAACGTGTACCAAGGATGTAGCACCGGGGTGAGGAGCGCGTAGGCCATCACCGGGATCACTGCGAGCCGAAGTCTGCTTCGGGTGTCGCGTTGCCCACGTGCTACTAGGAAAACCCAGACCATCACCGCACCCATAACGACAGCAACTACAAGCCTTGTCAGCGCCGCGGGTTCGTTCCAACCCATGTCGTCGAGGCCGCGTCCACCAATCCAGCCTTCGAACCAGTGGTAGATACCGCTATTGAATCGAAACGTGTCCGTGTACGCCCTGGCTGACCCGAATACCCCGGTACCTCCCTGAGCTTCTCCAAGACCAAACGATGTTGTCGCCGCCGCAACCCCGATCGGGGCGACGAACGCTGTGGCCCAGGTCGCACGCTGGCGCCAGTTCCATGCCCAGAAGAGCACGGGAAGCAGCAGTAAGCCCAGGGGCCGGGTGAGCGTGGCGGCCGCGATCACGATCGGCCCGGCGTAATGCGCAACGAGCGAGGTTGTGGACTTCTCCAATGACAGCCAGAGCCCCAGGCCAACCAGGCCGACGATGATCGCGTCGATATGGGCACCGTGCGCTACCTCGATGATCACCAGTGGGTTCAGCCAGTACAGAAGCACGCGGCGCTCCGGGAGCCCCACCGCTTTCAGCAGTTTGATGATCATCGCTGCGCCGAGCACATCGAAGCCGATCATGAGCAGCTGCATCGTCCATGGTTGCGACGGCAGCACCGCGGC
>Ga0114956_1000490_pt1 | contig 28927 bp, 28 predicted proteins | sample MaitaG_FD_87304 | JGI IMG/M metagenome (GOLD analysis project Ga0114956, IMG submission 87304) | Marine algal microbial communities from Maine, USA - Maine_Asex2 metaG | ecosystem: Host-associated > Algae > Red algae > Unclassified | place: Maine, USA | collected 2015-01-05
TTTAGGAAGACAAAAAAATTACGCACCTGCCCAAGCCATTGCATTCTCGCACGAATTGCATGCTGGTCAAAATCAAGTGCCTTGTCAATACTGCCACTCAGGTGCGGCAAAAGGAAAGTCTGCAATAATTCCATCAAGCAATGTTTGTATGAATTGTCACTTGCAAGTTAATAAAGGCCCAACAGGTAACTCAGATGAAATTGCTAAAATTTATGCTGCAATTGGTTGGGACCCTATTGAGAAAAAATATATAGAAAACTATGAAGAAATGCCAGCTGAAGAAGCCAAAGCATTTTTTACCACATGGTTAAAAAACGATTCTATTGCTACTTACTCTGATGAGCAGTTGAGAGCGGTTGAAAATCAAGTTCAAAAACCAGTGTCTTGGACACGTGTACATAATTTACCTGACCATGTTTACTTTAACCATGCACAGCACGTAACTGCTGGTGGTATTGAATGTCAAACATGTCATGGTCCTGTAGAAGAAATGGAAGTGTTGTATCAATACTCTAATCTTTCAATGGGCTGGTGTATTAACTGTCATAGAAATACAGAGGTTAATTTTGCAGGCAACGAATACTATGATATATATGAAAAGTATCATAAAGAGATAAAAGAAGGTAAGAGAACTGGAGTAACGGTTGAAGATATTGGTGGCACTGAATGTCAAAAATGTCATTATTAAAGAAAACGATAATGAGCCAGAATAAATATTGGAAAGGAATAGAGGAAAAACAGCAAACTGAAAAGTTTGTAAAGCAATCTGCTAAAGAATTTGCTGAGGATCTTCCTATGTTAGATGCCATAGCTGCTGAAAAAGCAATGCCATCTAATAGAAGAAACTTTCTTAAAATGTTAGGTTTTGGTATTACCAGCGCCACATTGGCAAGTTGCGCTCAACCTGTTAGAAAAGCCATTCCTTATACCATTAAGCCTGAAGAAATTACGCCAGGCATTGCCAATTACTACGCTTCTACCTTTTGGGATGGAACAGAATATGCAAGTGTACTAGTAAAAACTAGAGATGGTAGACCAATAAAATTGGAAGGCAACAAAAATTCAGAATTTACCAATGGTGGCACGAGCATTAAAACTCAAGCTTCTATTTTAAGTTTATACGATACCAATCGCTTAGACAGTCCTAGAAAAATTGATGGTGATAACATCAGCAAAGAAACTTGGGCAAATATTGATAAAGAAATTACAGCCAAATTAAAAGCCAATCCAAGCGGTAATTATGTTTTGGTTTCATCTACTATAATAAGTCCATCTACCAAAGCATTGATTAAGTCAATGCAAAGCAAATTCGCCAACTTCAAGCATGTAACCTACGATAGCAATTCAGCTTCTGGTATGTTAGAGGCTAATAAAGAGAGTTTTGGTAAGGCAATGATTCCTAAATACAACTTTGCGAAAGCAGAAGTGATTGTAGGTTTAGATGCAGACTTCTTAGGTACATGGATTTCTCCAGTTGAGTTTATAGCTCAATATGCAAAAGGAAGAAAAGTAAATGAAAAGAAACCTAAAATGTCAAGACATTTTCAGGTAGAAACTCGTATGTCTTTAACTGGTTGCAATGCAGATGTTAGGGTACCAGTTAAATATTCAGAAATTGGCGCAGCGGCTTTAGCTTTATTAAGCAAATTAGGTGGCACTGATGCGAATGTTCCTCAATTTGAAGGAAGCGAGCAAATAACAAAAATTGCAAAAGAATTAAAAGCTGCACAAGGAAAAGCCCTAGTGGTTTGTGGTAGCAATGATAAAAATATACAGTTAGTGGTTAATGCCATTAATGAAAAAATTGGTGCTTATGGCACTACCATAGATTTAGGGACTGAATGCAACTTGCGCCAAGGAATGGATAGCGATTTTGTTTCGTTGTTAAATGGTGGAAAAGCAGACGCAATTTTTGTGCACAACTGTAACCCTGTTTACGATAGTGTAATGGGTGACAAGTTTGCGAAATTGTTATCCCAATCTGACTTAGCGGTTAGTTTCAATCAAACTTTAGATGCTACTGCAAGAGCTTGCAACTATGCGTGCCCTAGTAGTCACTATTTAGAAAGTTGGGGTGATGCTGAGCCATATGCTGGCATGATTAGCTTACAACAACCATCAATTACTACAATTTTTGATACTAGACAGTTTCAAGATAGTTTAATGGTTTGGACAGGAATGAATGAAGGAATGACTATGAGTTATCCTGATCCTGCAGCTGTTGATTCAACCACTAATGCAAATGGTGAATTAGAAATTGCCGTTAACAATGGCGGAGTTGAGTTAAAAAATAATCCCAAGGATTACCAAAGTTATTTAACTGCCTTTTATAAAGGTAAATTGTCTGGCAAAACCTGGACAAAAGCATTGCATGATGGAGTTGCCACTATGGCATCTGTACCAGGCGCTGCTGCAAGCTTTACTGCATCAAACATTAATCAAGGGGTTGTAGCAATGTTAAATGTTGCACAGCGCTCAAGCGGGCCAGAGTTAGAGCTGTTTGAAGACACTAAAATTGGCAACGGAATGTATGCTGATAATCCTTGGTGCCAAGAAACACCCGATCCTGTTACCAAAACTACTTACGGAAACTATATAATGGTTTCACCTAGGTGGGCAATGAATAACAAAGTTAAGGATGGTGATGTGTTAAAGGTATCTGCCAACGGTTACAGTGTAGATGTTCCTGCATGTGTTCAACCAGGTCAAAAAATGGATACGTTTGCCATTCCTTTAGGTTATGGTAGAAAGTTTGGTGGTAGAGCATCAAGAGATATTAGAACTAGTTGGGGAGCGACTGCTAAAGATATGGAAAGACCTTTAGGGGTTGATGTTAATCCGTTTAAAAGTAGATTGTTGTTAAGTGGAGTTACTGTAGAAAAAACAGGTGCTAATCAAAATTTAGCTCAAACACAAACGCACCACTCAATTGATATTACCATGCCTGTTGCTGGTTTAAAAGAAGGAGAAAAGTCTCATGATGAGAAGCACAGGTTAAAAGATAGAACAGTTATTCGCGAGATGGTGTTGGATAATTTAAAAGATGATTTACATGATTTACATGAAGAGCGTCATTTTTACCAGCACATGATTGAAGACTATTCAATTTATAAGGGTTTTGAAGAAGACTACTCACAAGGTCATCATTGGGGTTTGGGTATCGACTTAAACTCATGTGTAGGTTGTGGTGCTTGCGTTACCTCTTGTCACATAGAAAATAATGTGCCTGTTGTAGGTAAAGTTGAAGTTGAGCGTGTACATGAAATGCATTGGTTGCGTATTGATAGATATTACAGTGGAAATGAAGAAAATCCTAAAGTGGTTTTCCAACCTGTTATGTGCCAACATTGTGACAATGCACCTTGCGAAAATGTTTGTCCAGTATCTGCAACTAACCATAGTTCAGAGGGATTGAATCAAATGACTTATAATAGATGTATTGGAACAAGATATTGCGCCAACAACTGTCCATTTAAAGTAAGAAGATTTAACTGGTATGACTACTGGGGTGCTGATAGTTTCCCATGGAATGAGCATAAAGGAAATCCTGTAAATACTGAGTTAGGAAGATTGGTTTTAAATCCTGATGTTACAGTTAGAGGAAGAGGAGTAATGGAAAAATGTACCATGTGTGTGCAAAGAGTACAGTTAGGAAAATTAGAAGCAAAGAAAAGAGGAGCCAAACTTAAAGATGGTGACATTAAAACGGCTTGTCAAACAGCTTGTCCTTCAGATGCCATTGTTTTTGGTGACATGAATGATAAAAAATCTGAAGTATATAAATACAAGAAGAACGGTAGAAATTATGTGATGTTGGAAGAGATTAATGTAGCTTCTTCAGTAAATTATTTGGCTAAGGTGCGTAACCTTAAAAAAGATGAAATAGTGTAATGCGTTTGCATTGCAATTAAATAATAACTATGCATTATAGTTCACCCGTAAGAGAACCCTTAATAACTGGCAAAAAAGATTTGCACCAGTTAACAGAGGATATCTGTAGGCCTGTTGAAACTAAGCCCAATTTGGCATGGATGATAGCCTTGGCAATCTCTTTGTTGTTTTTAACAGGAGGTGGAGTAGCTATTTTCATGACAGTTTATTTTGGTATTGGCGAGTGGAACCTTAATCGTACCATTGGTTGGGGTTGGGATATAACCAACTTTGTTTGGTGGATTGGTATTGGTCACGCAGGTACTTTAATTTCAGCTATTCTATTGTTGTTCCGTCAAAAATGGAGAACAGGTGTAAACAGAGCTGCTGAGGCAATGACCATATTTGCAGTAGCATGTGCCGGTTTATTTCCGCTATTACACGCTGGTAGATGTTGGTTAGTGTTTTTTATATTCCCCTATCCAAATACTAGAGGTCCGTTATGGACGAACTTTAACTCGCCTTTAATGTGGGATGTATTTGCGATTAGTACCTACCTAACAGTATCAGTATTATTCTGGTACATGGGTTTGTTGCCAGATTTTGCAACAATTAGAGATAGAGCTAAGCATAGATTAAGAAAAGTTATTTACGGTGCATTGTCATTTGGTTGGACAGGTTCAGCTAAGCATTGGCAAAGACATGAATCATTGTCATTGATTTTGGCGGGTTTAGCAACACCTTTGGTACTATCAGTGCATACCATTGTTAGTTTTGACTTTGCTACGTCAGTTATTCCAGGTTGGCACACAACTATTTTCCCACCATACTTTGTGGCAGGTGCAATTTTCTCAGGTTTTGCCATGGTACAAACCTTAATGATTTTAACAAGAAAGCTTTTAGGCTTAGAAGGATATATTACAGTTGCTCATGTTGAGTCAATGAATAAAGTAATTTTGCTTACAGGTTCTATTGTAGGAATAGCCTATATTACTGAACTTTTCGTTGCCATGTATTCAGGTAATATATACGAAATGTATGCTTTTGCTAATAGAATTGGCGGACCATACTGGTGGGCATATGCAATAATGATGTCTTGTAACGTTATCTCTCCTCAGTTCTTCTGGTTTAAGAAGTTGAGAAGAAGTATCGTTTTCACGTTCATACTTTCAATTTTTGTGAATATTGGTATGTGGTTCGAGCGTTTTGTAATTATTGTAACATCATTGCACAGAGATTTCTTGCCATCAAGTTGGTCTTATTACGTACCATCTTGGGTTGAGGTAGGAATTTACTTAGCAACATTCGGCTTGTTCTTTACATTATTCTTATTATTTACAAGAACATTCCCAGTAATTGCCTTGGCTGAGGTTAAAGCAATATTTAGAACATCCAGTGATTTGCATACGCATCAACAAGCCAAATTAGATAATTCGAAATACACATATAAAGAGTTTGTCGGTGATACTTCACCAATTAAAGAAGAGGAGGTGATAAGTGAGTAATAATGACAATTTTATAGTAGCCCTCTTCAATGATGAAGATGATTTGGTGAATGCAGTAAAAAAATCTCGCGAGAAAGGTTTCAAAATTTTTGATGCTTTATCGCCATACCCTATTCACGGTTTAGAGCATGACTTGGGTTATAAGGATACACGCTTGCACAGTGCAGGTTTCTTATATGGTGCAACAGGTTTGCTGGTTGCTTTGGGATTAATGACTTGGATATCAACGAGCAGTTGGCCAACAATTTTTGGTGGCAAGCCTTACTTTTCATTACCAGCATTTATTCCAATAACATTTGAGTTAACAGTACTTTTTTGTGCTGTTGGTATGGTGTTTACTTTTTTGATTCGCTCTAATTTAGGACCAGGATCAAAAAGAAGAATTTACGATAAAAGAATTACAGACGATAAGTTTGCTTTGGTATTTAAACAAGATGATGTAGAAGATGGATCAGATTTAGAAGATGTTTTAAAAACCTGCAACTTGGCTGAAATTGATTATAAAGAAGTTAAACCAACCATGTTTTAAATAGAACTATGAAGTTTAAAACACAAATAGTATTAATATTATTACTAAGCATTTGCGCTTATGTGCTAAGCGGATGTAAGGCTGGTGGTGAGCGCACAGGTGTTGACTATATGCCTGATATGCGTTATTCAAAAGCTTACGAATATTATGTACCTAGCCCTACCGTGGATGGTGAAGAAGGTGGTACGCCATATTTTAAAAATGGGCAAGTTTCATTAGAGCCCGTAAAAGGAACCGTGCCACGTGGCATGTTAACTGCTGATTTGGCTGATGCTGATGATAAAGCAGCAATGCCTCATTTATTCTTCACTTCTTCAGAAGCTGATTATGAAAGAGCAAAAACTGAATTAATCAACCCAATTACTTTAACTTCTTTAAATGCCGAAAGAATTATGGCAGAAGGAAAAGGAATTTATGAAACGCATTGTTTGGTTTGCCATGGAGCAGAGGGAAAAGGTAAAGGACATTTAGTAAATATTGGTAAAATTGCCGGTGTACCAAACTATGTTGCAGTGCTTCCAAACTTAACAGATGGAGGAATTTTCCACACATTAAGTTACGGTAAGGGTAATATGGGAGCTTACGGTTCACAAATTAACCCTGAAGAACGTTGGAAGGTAATTCATTACATAAAAGCTATGCTTAATGAGCCAACAATTTTACAAGTTGAAGCGCCAGTGGTTGTTGAAGAAGAAATAGAAGAAGAGGAAGATGATCATGGAAATGGAAGTCATGGAGGCGATCATGGTGATGACCATGACGAGCATAATGAAGGTGATGGTAACCATGGAGATTACGATAAAAATGAAGGGGAACATTCAGATAACGAACATTCTGGAGGGCATTAAAAAAGACTAATGGGACATCATCCAGTACAAATAGAAAACGAATACTTTAAAGTTGCGCCCAAAATGCGCAAAGGCATTCTTATTGCAATAATTGCAGGTTTGGTTTTCTTTGCATTAGGGGCATTTATGGCTAGAGCTTCTTTAGCTGAAAATGCAGGTAGATTATGGGGTTTAATAATTCAAAACACCTCTTTCTTTACGCTAACATCTTTAGCTGCCATATTTTTTATAGCAGCACATAGCGTTGGTTTTTCAGGTTGGCATACTTTAGTTAAAAGAGTACCAGAAGCAATTGGAACGTTTGTGCCAATTGGTTCAATTATTTTATTGGTACTAGGTATATTATTGTTTTTAGATGCCAAAATGGATTTGCACTTAGGGCTTAGCCATATGTATCATTGGACAGATGCAGAATTGCTTAATGGCGACCCCCAAGAAATGCATCCACATGATTCAGTAATGCCTTACAAAAGATGGTGGTTCAACTTTCCATTTTTCTTTGGAAGATTATTGATGTACGTAATTGTATGGTCAATATTTTCAGTGGTCTTAAGAAGACTTTCAATAAGAGAAGATAATGGTACAAATATTAATATTTACAAAAGAAATAAAGCAATGTCGGCATTGTTCTTATTTTTCTTTGCTGTAACAAGTTCAACTTTCGCGTGGGATTGGCTAATGTCAATTGATGTGCATTGGTATAGCACCATGTTTGGGTGGTATGCATTTGCTAGTTTCTTTGTTACATGTATGGCCTTAATTACGTTAATGGTAATTTTCTTGAAACAAACGGGTCATTTAAAATTGGTTAACGACAATCACATTCACGATTTAGGTAAGTATGTTTTTGCATTTAGTGTTTTTTGGACCTATCTATGGTTCTCACAATACATGCTTATTTGGTATGCTCACATACCAGAAGAAACTTCATACTTTAAAAAGAGAATGGATATTCCAGGATTTAATTTTTTATTTTATTTCAATCTAATCATAAACTTTGCAACACCTTTCCTTGTTTTAATGACACGTAAAGCAAAAAGAAAAGTGGGTGTTTTAATTTTTATGTGTATTACATTGATATTTGGCCATTGGCTAGATTTTTACTTAATGATTATGCCAGGTGCAGTAGGTTATAAAAGCACTGGTTTTGGATTGTTGGAAATAGGCGGATTTTTAATTTTTGGAGGAGTCTTCCTCTTAGTAATACTTACCTCATTAAGTAAGGCATCATTGGTCCCGATCAATAGTCCTTATGTTAAAGAAAGTGTATATCACAATATATAATTAGCAAAGAATGGTAGCATTATTAGTCGTACTAATCGCATTTTTACTGGTATTTATAATATTTCAGGCTTCTAAGGCTTCTGATTTATTAGGTGCTATTAGAGGTGAAGAAAAGGATGAAGAAGGCGGTTATCAGCTCAATGCAATATTGATGATGGTAATTTTAGTTGTAGGTTTTGCCGCAATCGGGTGGAGTGTTTGGTACTACGCTGGTAGGTTCTTACCAGTATCAGCATCTGAGCATGGAGTTTGGATAGATAGCATGTTTAACGTTACCTTGTTTTTCACAGGTATTGTTTTTATAGGGACTCAAATAGTTCTGTTTTGGTTCGCTTATAAATACAGATATAAAAAAGGTAGAAAGGTTTTTTACTTTCCTCATAACAACACATTAGAAGCTGCTTGGACAATTATACCATCAATTGTTATGGTTTATTTGGTAGTAGTAGGGTTACAAAATTGGTACAAAATTTTTGATGAGCCGCCAGCAGATGCAAGGGTTATAGAAATGACAGCTCAACAATTTCAGTGGACATGCAGATATTCCGGAGAAGATAATCAGTTAGGTGTTAAAGATTGGAAGTGGATTAACCACGAAAAGTATGCTGATGCAGGAAACAACATTGGAGTAGATTATGATGATCCAGCCTCAAAAGATGATTTCTTTTCAACTGAAATACACATGGAAGTAAACAAGCCTGTAATTTTCAAATTAGGCTCAAGAGATGTATTGCATAGTTTCTTTTTACCTCACTTTAGAGTTAAAATGGATTGTGTGCCAGGTATTCCTACTCAATTTTCATTTACACCTACAATCACAACTGATTCAATGAAATTAATTGAAGAAAACCCTGAGTTTGAGTATGAGCTTGCTTGTGCTGAGTTATGTGGGAGTAGCCATTATAGAATGAGAATGAAGGTGGTGGTAGAAGAGAAAGAAGATTACGAAAAGTGGCTTAAAGAACAAAAATCATATTACGAAACTGTTGTTGCTCCAGCTTGGGGTATCAAAATAGAAGATGAAGTGGAGAAAGTAGCAGGGGAAGATCCCGAAAGTGTTCGGGATGAAAAATCGAAAATGGTATCTTCCATTGAAAATCAAAATTTGTTGAATTATGGCAACTGATGTTGAAGTAAAACATGGCCAAGTACATATAGAGCAAGATTATGATGGGTATGATGATGGATTTCACGATCATCACCACCACCATGAAGAAACGTTTATTCAAAAATATTTATTTAGCCAAGATCATAAGATGATTGCCAAGCAATTCCTATGTTTAGGAATATTATGGGCAGTTATTGGCGCTTTATTTTCAGTATTTTTTAGGTTACAATTAGGTTGGCCTGATGAGACTTTTCCAATTTTAGAATGGTTTTTAGGTAGATGGGCAGAAGGTGGCAAGTTGGCACCAGATTTCTATTATGCACTAGTAACAATGCACGGTACCATTTTGGTATTCTTTGTATTAACCGCAGGGTTGTCAGGTACCTTTAGTAACCTATTGATACCATTTCAATTGGGTGCGCGAGATATGGCATCACCCTTTATGAATATGCTTTCATTTTGGTTCTTTGCCTTAGCCAGTGTAGTAATGTTTGCTTCATTGTTTGTTGAAACAGGACCAGCTTCAGGTGGTTGGACGGCTTATCCTCCATTAAGTGCATTAGAGTCTGCAAGTAAAGGTTCGGGCATTGGTATGACTTTGTGGTTGGTTAGTATGGTATTTTTTGTTGCATCTGTGGTATTAGGTGGGTTGAACTATATTACTACCGTATTAAACTTACGTACTAAAGGCATGAGCATGGCTCGTATGCCATTAACAATATGGGCATTCTTAATAACTGCAATCCTTGGTTTGTTATCATTTCCAGTATTGGTTTCTGCAGTTGTATTATTAATTTTTGATAGAGAGTTAGGTACTAGTTTTTACCTTTCAGATATTTATATAGCTGGCGAGCAATTGTTGGTTAACGGTGGTAGTCCAATTTTGTATCAGCACTTATTTTGGTTCTTAGGACATCCGGAAGTATATATTATTATTATACCTGCAATGGGTTTAGCGTCTGAAGTGATTTCAGTTCACTCCCGTAAGCCTATATTTGGTTACAAAGCAATGGTTGCTTCCTTAGGAGCTATTGCACTATTAGCGTTTTTAGTATGGGCGCATCACATGTTCATGTCTGGCATGAATCCATTTGTGGGGTCGCTCTTTGTGCTGGGAACACTCGCGATAGCGGTGCCATCAGCAATAAAGGTCTTTAACTGGATCACCACCCTCTTTAGGGGGAACGTGCGGCTAAATACACCTATGCTTTTTGCTATTGGTTTTGTATCTATGTTTATCTCTGGTGGTTTAACAGGTATATTTTTAGGTAACTCAGCATTAGATATTCCTTTACACGATACTTATTTTGTTGTAGCCCACTTCCATATTGTAATGGGTGTGTCAGCATTCTTTGGAATGTTCGCGGGTATATATCACTGGTTTCCTAAAATGTTTGATGGAAGAATGATGAACAAATCATTAGGTATCATTCACTTCTTCATAACATTTGTTGGAGCCTACTTAGTTTTCTGGCCTATGCATTACATGGGTATGAGTGGTGTTCCAAGACGTTATTTCGCATTTGAAGTATTTGATTTTGCCAGCCAATATGGTGGTATGAATAAATTTATAAGCATTATGGCCATTTTGGTATTCTTTGGTCAGTTCTTGTTTATTTTCAATTTCATTTATAGTGCTATAAAAGGAAAGCGTTCTAAATCGAAAAACCCTTGGGGTGCAACTACTTTAGAGTGGACTACACCAATAAAAGGAATACATGGTAATTGGCCCGGTGATTTACCTACAGTTCATAGATGGCCTTATGATTACGGTAAAAATGGAATTGAATTTATACCGCAAACAGTTCCGTTGGCTGAAGGAGAAGATGAGCATTTAGAAACTGAGCACAAAGAAGAAGCTAAGTAACCATGCAAGTTGGCAAAACACATAGTAAGTCAATAACACATGTATTTGCTTCAAAGTTGGCAGACTACAAACAGCTTACAAAGCTGCGTTTGTCATCATTGGTCATATTTTCATCATTAATAGGTTACTTATTAGCAACAGGCGGTGCATTTAATGCAGTTAGCTTTGCTATGCTTGCAATTGGGGGTTTCCTAGTTACAGCAGCAGCCAATGCTTTAAACCAGGTTATCGAAAGAGAATCTGATAAATTAATGGATCGTACTATGGATAGACCGTTGCCTGCAGGCCGAATGTCAATAACAGAAGCTTTGTTGTTTGCGGGTATTGCTGGAGTAGTTGGTTTATCAATATTAGGTTTTTACTTTAATCCTTTAACAGCAATGTTGGGTGCATTGGCATTATTTTCATATGCTTTTGTTTACACCCCTTTAAAAAAAATATCACCTATTGCCGTTTTAATTGGAGCAATACCTGGTGCATTGCCACCTTTAATTGGTTTTGCTGCAGTAACTGGCAGTGTAGGTTTTGAGGCATGGGTTTTATTTGCTATTCAGTTTATTTGGCAATTCCCACATTTTTGGGCCATTGCTTGGGTAGCTGATGATGATTATAAAAAAGCAAACATTCACTTAATGCCATCTGCTTCCGGAAAATCAAAAAACTCAGCTATTCATAATATCATTTATTGCTTGGCCTTAGTTGGTTTAGGCGTTATGGTCTTAGCTTTAGGTTTCATAAAAGTTATTCCCGCAATAGTTATTATTGTTGCAGGTATCATATTTATGCTACAAGCAATTCAACTTTTTATAAAGTGTGATGATGCATCAGCGAAAAAACTAATGTTTGGTTCGTTTATTTACTTACCCGTGGTGCAAATTGCAATCATATTAAACTTGTTTTTATGATGACAGCGCAATTGCACCGTACTAGCAGAATGCATCCTAAAAAGTTTGCACTGTACTTAGGTATGGCAAGTATAATAATGGCATTTGCTGGTTTTACCAGTGGCTATTTGGTAAGAAAGGGCGCAGGCTTTTGGGTATCTTTTACCATGCCATCTCAATTTTGGATTAGCACAGGCATAATTGCATTAATGAGCTTGGCAATGATTTTTGTAGTTAAAAGTTATAAGAGTGATAATATGCAAAAATATAAGTGGGGCCTGGTGGTCACATTTGCACTATCTATTGCATTTTTACTATGCCAATATACCGGATACCAAGCCCTAATGGCTAAAGGAGTGTTTTTACAGGGTAACCCATCAGGAGGATTCTTTTATGTAATAACAGGTACACATGCTGCGCATATTGTTGTAGGTCTCTTGTTTTTAATTATAGCCATACTTAAGGCATTTTTTAAATTGCGAAAACCAGTTAATGCATTAATAAATAACGTTAATAACGAGCAGGTAGTTAAGGTAGAGATGTTGGCTATCTATTGGCATTTTTTGGGCGCATTATGGCTATATTTGTTTGTGTTCTTATTGTTAAACGAAAGCGCCACCCCGGGCTAACTAAATTAAAATTATGTCAGCTGAAAATACAGTTGTAGAAAACGATCATAATACAATAGAATCTACTGAAGAAAGACCTCAGTGGTTTGGAGCTAATCGTCCAATGAAAGCCAGTTATGGTAAGTTGATGATGTGGTACTTTCTATTGTCAGATGCATTTACTTTTTCGGCATTTCTAATTGCTTACGGTGCACTAAGAGCTACCTCAGAATGGTGGCCAGATCCTAACATGGTATTTAATGCAGTACCTGGCATTCATCAAAATTTAAATGATGCCGGACAAATACCAGGGGGTTATCCTTTGGCATTTGTGAGTATAATGACATTTATATTGATCTTAAGTTCAGTTTTTGTGGTAAGAGCTGTGCAAGAGGGACATCAAGACAACAAAAAGGGAGTTTTGTTTTGGATGGGAATGGGTGTTGTTGGCGGTGTATTGTTTTTAGGTTGCCAAGCTATTGAATGGACTCACCTAATACATGAAGGATTGAGACCTTGGTTCAATCCATTTTATGATACAGGTGAAGGAACAGGTAACGAAATAAGAAGGCAAATAATGAGTGGAGAACATCCACATTTTGGCAAAGAGTTAATGGACCAGTTAACAGTCGCAGGTAAAGTTGGGCCTAAAGCATTTGGAGCATTGTTTTTCGGGATAACTGGTTTTCACGGTTTTCACGTACTAACAGGGGTTTGCTTAAATATTTACGGATTTTTTGGTACCCTAAGTGGAACCTTTGAAAAACGTATGAACAAGTACGAAATGATTGAAAAGTTAGGATTGTACTGGCACTTTGTAGATTTGGTGTGGGTATTCGTTTTCTTAGCATTTTATTTACTATAAATTATTACAATGGGAGAAGGAACTCATAAAGAACAAGTAAGAGCAGTTTGGAAAGCAACTGCATGGCTTACAATTATAACCGTTGTAGAGGTTATTGCAGCTTTGTTGTGGATAGAGTTTGTGGCTGAAGGAACTTCAAAATGGTTGCTAAATACATTTTTTATTGCAGCATCATTGCTGAAAGCATTTTTTATTGTTGCTGAGTTTATGCACGTAAAATATGAAACTAGAGCATTGGCGCTAACTATATTAGTTCCTACCGTTATGTTAATTTGGTTTGTTGTTGCATTTATGATGGAAGGCGAATCATGGAAACAAAACAAGAAAAATGATGGCTGGTGGAAATGGTCTCAAATAGAAACACCAGCAATTAACCATGTTAAAGATGACAACGTGGTAAATTATTTCGAATCTAACCAAGTCTAACAAACAACTCTTATGAAAGGCATCAAAGGATATGTTATTGTTGCCGTATTGGCCATAATAGGGCTTTTTGCAGCTATGCATGTGTACTCCAAGGTTAATCACTTATCCGAGACCAATCAAATCAATAGATTACCTTCAATTAAGTCTCAACCCGATCATGTTATACCAGCGTTTAAGCTAACAGATCATTTAGGCAATGAAGTTACCAATGCCGATTATGAAAATGTGATCTATGTAGTAAACTTCTTTTTTACTACTTGTGCAGGCATTTGCCCAGCAATGAACGCCAATGTTGCCAAATTGCAAGAAGGAATTGCCGAGAATATCAATTTTAAAATTTTGAGCTTAACGGTAGATCCTGAGCATGATGATGTAATAGAACTTAAAAAATACTCAAGATTGTTTGATGTTGACCCTGACCGTTGGAGAATGGTTACAGGACCTAAGGAAGAAATTTACAATTTAGCAGAAAAAGGATTTTTAGTAAGTGCTGGCCAAGAGGGTGAGGACATTACTCCAGAATTCATACATACGAGCAGATTGGTTTTGGTAGATCATAAAGGGCAAATAAGAGGCTTTTATGAGGGCACTGAAGAAGAGTCTGTTAAACAAATGGCTATGGACTTATTGTTGTTATGGAAGCATGATTACAAAGGTGAAGATGTTGTTTACAAGTTAGATAAATGAGCGAAAAAACACTAAAAATACTTTGCATAGTATTTTCAATTGCCATACCTGCTATCGTATTTACTTTATTGGGTGTTCCAACTCCTAATGCTACCTTACCATTTGATTTATACCTATTACCCAAACTAAATGCCATTTTTAATGGTTGTGCAGCTATTATGTTAGTGATAGGTTTTCTATTTATCAAACAAAAGAAAATTAAGCAACATAAAATAAGCATGGTAACTGCATTTGCATTTTCAACCTTGTTTTTGGTTAGCTATGTGCTGTACCACCTATTTTCTGCTGAAGAAACGTCTTTCGGAGGAGAAGGCGCTGTAAAAGTGTTTTACCTTTTTGTTTTGCTAACCCACATTGTGTTGGCTAGTATAATGATGCCTTTTGTATTGTTTACCTTTTTCAATATAATTACAAATAGCGTAGAAAAGCACCGAAAGTTGGCCAAAATTACCTTGCCAATTTGGTTGTATGTTTCAATTACTGGAGTGGTAGTTTATTTAATGATTAGTCCCTACTATTAAACATTACCTAAAACTGCTACTGTATTAAAAAACATATGTGCTAAAATTGGAAGTATTAGAGTATTAGAATAATACCTCATTAAGGCTAATAAAACTCCAATTATCAAAATTATTAGAAGCATTGCTAAATTATATTGCATATGGAAAAGTGCAAAAAGAACGGAGCTAATGGCTATTGATGCAATAGGGTTGTTAAGTATCTTTTGTAACTGATTTATCGCAAATTTTCGGAACAACAACTCTTCTGTAATAGGCACAATAATCCCAACTGTTAACATAACTAAAGCTAGTCCGTTATTTTTTATCATATTTGAAATCAAAGGAGCATCTTCCGTTGGAATTAAATTGCTTGACAAGCCTACTGCAACAAGCAGCCCTAACAAACCCGCTGAAATCAACCATTTATTTTTGGTTTTTTTAAAAAATGGGATATTATCTTTAAAAGTTAAAGCAAACAACAGTATTCCAAAAATAATAGCAGGAACAAGTAAGCCCAGAACATGTATGTTTTCAAAAAGATTATATGAAGTTTCTCCCTCATTAATTGTAACTACCCAATCCTCAACACTAAAAATTTCAATACTAGTATCTAGTTTAAGGATATAAATAGAAAAGAAAATCGCGGATGCCGACAATAACAGAAGGTAACCTGCTACAACAACAACAAATTTTATTAAGGCTTTTATCATACACCATTATAAAAATTAAGGGTGCTTTTGCACACCCTTAATTTACCATAATTATATAAATTGTTTTCTTAACTACCTTAGTCCACTATGATTTCTGTAACATTTGACACGTCACCCCCAATTGGAGTAAATGTCATACTCGTTATTTCATCCAATTCTATTGGAGAACCTCCAGTTACAGGTGATGGTGCCATAGCTCCAATATTAATGGTTAGACAGTCACAGTTAAATGCAGCACTGAAATGAGATACACTTCCATTCTTTATTACAATTTTTGCCTCAATGCAACATGCAACTCCTAGTAATGCCACTTTCCACCAAGCTCTTTGTCCATCAACATCATATATTGCTGAAGTTACAAGGTCTGCTCCATTGTAAAAATCAACCTGCACCTGAGGCGCATTTATCGCAGAAAAGTCAATACCCACAATGGTTTCTTCAGTCCCCAACTCAACATCACAAGTTACCTGTTTTACACCGTCCTCATTAATACCTAAAAAGTTAAAATACTGGGTATAAGATTCGTAACCTGGTGTTTGCGTGAAATCATAGGTAAGTTCAACTGCATCAGACCGCTTACCACCAATGTTTGCATCTTCTTGTTTTGCAGGTTCTGTGATTGAAGTAATTGCACTATCTTTTGAACACGAGAATAGCAATAGCCCAATTATAGGCAGGATAATAAAAATTAGCTTTTTCATAGAATTTGTTATTTAGTGAATATTCAAGTTAGTTCAATTAAATTACAAATAAAACATATATGTCGTATTATTAACAAATCGACATTCGCACCTTGCATAAGGTGCAAAATGTAAAAGACAATGAATTTTTGAGGTTACTTGGTAATCGAATTCGCATTTTGCGTAAACAAAAAGGCTATACCCAAGAGCAACTCGCTGCACAATTTGATAATCACGGAGAACAAATTGGAAGAATTGAGAGAGGAGAGCTAAATGTGAGTATTTGTACCCTTAAAAAAATTGCTGAAGGCCTTGAAATTGAACTTTCAGAGTTATTAGTTGTTAAATTTACACTATGAACATTCGATTCATCTTACTTATAGTAATAGCATTAATTGCAATGCTTATTTTACCCGAATTGTCGTTTGCCCAATGCCCTATGTGTAAAGCTGGTGCAGAGCAATCATTGGCTGCTGGTAGCACAGCTGCTAAAGGATTAAACACTGGAATATTATACCTGTTTGTTACGCCTTATTTACTAGCAATCACCATTGGTTTTATTTGGTGGAGAAACAATAAAAAGAGCGAAAAGTATCAATTAGAGGTGTAGAGATTCTCTAATCTTACCCAATCACAAATGTTTTAGCATTACGCCAAGCCGAGTTAATCACAACCTATTACGTTAGGATATTTTTTACAATAGTCCTCCACGGTCATACACTCGCTGCATGCCATGCAATCAGCAGTTATTGCTTGACAACAAATATCAGCACATTCAATAGTAGTAGATTTGCAACTTGCAAAAAGCAATATGGCACCTAATATGTATATTATAAATATCTTCATGCTTTAGTAAACGAGACTATTAAGTTTTGGGTTGCCTTTGACTTTTAGCTTATCCCCTTTCTTAAGTTTCTAACTTAAGAGCAAGAATAAAGTAAAGTCTTTGACTTTTAAACTAAGCCAACGCCCCTTCCAAATCCCCAATCAAATCATCAACGTGTTCAATTCCTACACTCAGTCTAATTAGAGAATCAATTACTCCTGTTTTTTCACGTTCTTCTTTGGGTATGCTGGCATGCGTCATAGTTGCAGGGTGGCCAATTAAACTCTCTACTCCACCTAAGGATTCAGCCAAAACGAACACCTTTACTTTTTTAACTATGGCCAAGGCATCTTCCAAATTATTTCCTTTTAACGTAAATGAAACCATGCCACCAAAGTCGCGCATTTGTTTTTTGGCAATGGCATTATTTGGGTGATTTTCAAAACCTGGCCAATAAACCTTGTCTACTTTTTGATGATCTTTTAAATAGTGGGCAATGGCTTTACCATTTTCGCAATGGCGTTGCATGCGTACATGTAAGGTTTTAATACCACGCAAAACCAAAAAGCAATCCATTGGAGCAGTTACTGCTCCGCTGCTATTTTGTATTCTATAAATTTCTTTGGCAATGGCTTCATCATTGCAAACCAACGCTCCCATTACTACATCACTATGTCCGCCTAAAAATTTGGTTACAGAATGCATAACAATATCAGCACCTTGGTCTAATGGATTTTGTAAGTATGGTGAAGCAAAAGTATTATCTACCGCTAACATGGCATTAAATTCTTTGGCTACTCTGCTTGCAGCTTCAACATCAATAATATTCATCATTGGGTTGGTAGGCGTTTCCACCCAAATCAACTTGGTATTTTCATTACAATAGTTAGCAATATTTTCAGTATTTTCCATTCCTATAAAATGAAACTTAATGCCATACTTAGCAAAAATGGTGTTAAACAATCGGTAAGTGCCACCATACAAATCATTGGTGCTAACTACCTCATCACCGGGATTAAGCATTTTAATTACACAATCAATTGCTGCCATTCCGCTGCCAAAGCAAGCACCAAATTTTCCATTTTCAATGGCCGCTAAGTTTTTCTCTAAAGCATGCCTTGTAGGGTTTTGGGTACGCGAATATTCATACCCTTTGTTGTTACCAATGCCTTCTTGCACATAAGTACTGGTTTGAAAAATGGGAGTCATAATTGCACCAGTTGAAGGATCGGGCTCAACACCTGCATGTATGGCCTTGGTTGCAAACTTTGCTTTAGAAAAATCGTGTTTTGACATACAATAAATTTAAGGCATTAACTTAGTTTTATAAAAGTCCCTTCAATATATTAAAAAGGGCTTGCTTGGCGTTTTACTAAACCTTAAAAACTAAGTCTTAAACATGTTTTTTATATTGGCTAAGAAGCCAAGTAATATTTATCGCTCATCCCGAAAACTTTCGGGAAGAGCTTAGCGCTTGAATTTTAACATTAATCAAATTATAATTACATTTAGTATACAACTAAACCTTCCACAACTATGAAAACTTTAAATATTGCGCTTTTAATACTTTTATGTGCTTTTTACATTGGGCATTCCCAAAACTTAAATGAAGAAAGTTTTGAAGTCAGAAAATCTGAACCAATCAAGATTACTTCTGAGTTTATTTATGAAGATGCTTTAACATTTGATCTTCCAAATAATGAAACAGTTATTGCGCAACATTACTTTACAGACAATCATAGCAACGGCTCAAATTGCTGGGTTGGAAAAATAAATGCCTACGAACATGGTTATGCCATCATTTGTGAAACCAACGATATAATTTTTGGTAAAATTGAAACCAACCTTGGTGAAATATTTAAAATTAAACCCAACGCTGCTGGCAAATACCAACTTGATTGGCTAGATTATTCACCTGTAAAAGAAGATTGTTATGATATGATAAACATTCCAACAGATGAAGATATTGAAGAAACTCATGAACATGGACATAACCACCATCCAGAAAATTCATCAAGTGCTGCAGGTGATGTTTGCGCAGCACCAATTAGTTGTGGCCTTAATCAACAAGTAGATGTTTTAGTATTTTTTACTCCAAGTGCCAGCACTAATATGGGTGGCAATGTAGCATCTGTATCTGCTATTGCAATGGCCATTACTGAGGCAAACCTAATTAATACGAATAGTAATGTAGATCATAGTTTTAGCTTGGCAAGAGCTGAACTAATTAGCTATACCGAATCTGGAAGTTTTAGTACCGATTTAAATCGTTTAAGAAGCCCGAATGATGGTTTTATAGACCAAATACACACAATTCGTAACCAGTATTATGCAGATTTAGTAGCTATTGTTGCAGGCTCTGGTGGATGCGGAATAGGAAATTTAAACGCAGATAATTTACAATATGATGCACAAAGTGCTTATAGTGTGGTTAGCAATGGCTGTATGACTGGCAATAAATCCCTCTCTCATGAAATGGGGCATAACCTAGGTTTAAGACACGATAGATTTGCGTACACAAATGGAGGTGGCTCATTGCCCAACGTAGTATGTAGCTGGGGTTGGGGTTGGACAAACCCTGACGCACAAACTGGAACATTGGCTGAAAGATGGTATACCACCATGGCTTATGATGACCAATGTGATGATTGGGGAGTGAATTGCTCTCGCATAAATCATTGGTCTAATCCAAATGTAACTGTAGCTGGTGATGCCACTGGCTCTGCAATAGGCAATAGTGATGAAGCACACAACGAATATGTTTTGGACAGAGCTGTTTGCCAAGTAATCGACTTTAAAGTTTCGCCATGTGATACCTGTGTAATTTATACCCAATGTGAAAATTATAGTTCAGCAACAAGTTCTGGACCAGGCAATACTACAACCATTACTATAAATGGATCATTTTCAACGGCTAATCCAAGTGGACCAAACCCTCAAGTTTGCGTATATTATTATGGAGACAACAACAATTCATCTGAAACTTTTGACGTAGATGATGAAAACGGAAATTTTTTGGGTACCACAGTTGCCGGATTTGATTGCGACTTGCCAACACGTGTTTGCTTTAGCGTAACTACTGCAACATATAATAGTTGGATTGGAGATAATATCATAACCGTAACCCTTGATCCTACGAGCACTCAAATAAATCCTAATTTATGTACTTATGGAAATTATGCATGTGCCGAAATTGTGTTAAGTGACACATCCGCTGGTTGCTCAACAGAAGTTACCTCAACTTTGGGAAGTGGGCCAGGCTCACTGCGAGAAGCCGTTAATTGCGCAGTTGCTGGCGATACGATAACTTTTGCAACAGCTTTAAACAACATGACCATAGAATCTGAATTGCCTGTAATTAACCTTAACAAATTGCTTTATTTTAGAGCAAATGCAGGTCAAAATATTACCTTGAGCAACCAGTTAATTTCCAACACAGGCGTATTGTTTTCTATTACAGATGACTTGCATGTTTTAGGATTGAGAATAGTTGGAAAATCGGAAGATTCAATGATACTAGAAGTTGGCACAACAGGTTCCTTAAATATACAAGAAGGAGATTTAGACAAAGTTGATATTAGAAATTAACTTACCCAATAAAATAAATAGTGAAGCCCACCTGCAAATAAGCAGTAGGGTTTCTTGGTGTTTAACTGAATCTTAAAAACAAATAATTTAAAATGTTGGTTTGTTTTCATTGGCTAATCAGCCTATAAATATTATTCGGAAGGAGTTGAACAATTAACGATTTGATGATGGATTATTTGTAGCTAAAGATTATTTGCTGTAAAATTCGAGCATCCTGAAATTCAGAAATTTTGACAATTCTCTTTTCATTATCAAATTCTAGTTCTCTATGGAATACTTTGTTCAACACTTCTGAAGATCTAAGTAGTGGGTATTCATCCATAGATTTAATAAAAATGGGCCCTAGTGGTAAATCCCATCCTATTGAGAAATCCACAAGTAGTCTATTTAAAAAATCTGATTTGTTAAAGAAGGTGTTAATTCTTGGAGGTGGAATTGAAATATATTCGAGAACCTCATTAGAGTACGTTTTACCTTTAGCAAACACTCGTTTACCTCTCAATTTGTATTCAGTGTAATAGGTGTAAATCAAATTTTCACTCTTATTTGGTTTTGAATGATACACCTTACCACCCTTTTTGGCATATAAATCTTTTACTATTGCTTTTGTTTGCTTCCCGTTGTCCATCCTTATGTAGGAATCGATAATAGAATCATTTCTATAAACAAACTTGCCATTGGAAATTGTTTTGCTCTTAGGCTCTATAATAGCGTAGCTAGTTGGCCAATTTTCATCAAATGTTATATTACGAATCTCTATTAGAATGTGACTAGTATCAGTAAATGAATACGTTTCAGTGTGGATCTGCTCTAACCGATTTTCATAATACTCTTCTGCAGCAACCTTAAACCGCTCATAATCATTTTGGTGCAATATTGAATCGCCTAATTTGGTATCTGTACCATCATAATTATCTATGCCCCATTCAAAATAAATGCTATCTCCACGAGAACCAACCATTTCGAACTCTTTATCTAAATAGGTTGTATATGAGTTCGGTTCATATTTAACAGAATAATATTTTATTCGTTGTTTTTTAATAGCTCCAATATTGTGCGTTTTAACTACAATGTAAATTGATGATTTTAAATAGTGTTTGGTATATCCTACTTCCGTTTCAGATAAAATTTCTTTTACTTCAATGGAGATAAGTTTGCCCTCAGCATCATAAAAACTTGCTGTAACCGTTTGGGCTAAACCAACAAAGTATATTAAGGAAGAAATAAAGATGCAAATAATAATTCTCAATCTAGTTGGATAACGCATAATCCGTGAAAATTAGTGTAATCGGTGGCTAAGCGCACGGGTGATCATTTAATCATTCCTAACCACCAACATATACCAATCATTATCCAATTCCAAGTAACCTTGCTCGTAGCAGAAGCGGTAGGTTTTACCAGCTTTAGTTTTTAAAATGTTGGTATGAAATTCAAAATTGTAACCTGCTTTTAGTAGCCGTTCCTTATTGGTTTTTTTCTTATCACCTTCAGGATTAAACTCCATTAAGATTCTGCGATTTTTGCGGAGTATGCCGTTTACTTTTCGCATGTAATTATTGGAATCACTATTTTGGCGGTTGTTGTAAGTATTGCGGCAAGCATCACTGCAGAATTTTTTATCTACCCTGCCGAATAATTCTGAATTACACTCATTGCAAAAATTTTTGGTAGTTGACATCTTGTTGGGTTTTAATGACCTTCCTTTAACAAATCGGGGTGCTTCTTTTTAAAACGATTTAATCGTGGCACACTTACCCCTAAAACATAAGGATTGTTAGGATTTCGTTTTTCATAATTTTGATGATATTCTTCCGCTGCATAAAATTTATCCAACTTTGAAACTTTAGTAACCACTTCATTTTTCCAAATGTCACTTTGGTTTACTGATTCTATTTTTTTTAGCGACAACTTTTTTTCTGCTTCTGTTTGATAAAAAATTTCTGAACGATATTGACTCCCTCTGTCTGGTCCTTGTCTATTTAATGTTGTTGGATCTTGGCTATCGAAAAATACCGTAAGCAATGTTTCATAACTAATAATTTCAGCATCATAATAAATCGCAACAGCTTCTGCATGGTTGGTCAATCCTGCAGATACTTGCTTATAATTGGCATCACTAGCACTGCCACCGGCATAACCGCTAACAGCATCTTTTACTCCTTTTACACTTTCAAATACAGCCTCAACACACCAAAAACAACCACTGGCAAAGTAGGCCGTATCGGTTACCAATACATTATCGTGTACAGTATTGGTTTCAGTTTTTGTTGTACTTGCACCGCAAGCTAGGGCAATTAAACTTGTTAAAAACAAAATTATTTTCATTATTATTTAAATTTTATGCTTTTATTCAATTTATAGAAAATATTGATTTACAAATATATATCCATTTACAAATACTTACAAACGTTTACTGTCGACTACAAATACTTATTAACCGAATAACGTTTGCACCTCCCCTCACCTTTGCATTGTCAATCGCAATAAAGCAATTGATAAATTTTAAAAATTAACAAACAAAGCACTTACGTAAGGTAGGGCATTTAAAACAAAAATTATGAAAAGTTTAAGAAACAAAGTGAGTTTAATTGGAAATTTAGGAATGGACGTTGAGTTAAAAACTTTAACAAGCGGAACGCATTTGGCAAAATTTAGCTTAGCCACCAACGACAGTTATAAAGATGCGAATGGCGAGCGAGTAGAAGACACCCAATGGCATAACGTTATTGCATGGGGAAAAACTGCAGAGTTGGCCGAAAAGTTATTGGTTAAAGGAAGTGAAGTAGCGCTTGAAGGTAAACTGGTTAACCGCAGTTATGAAGACAAAGACGGTAATAAAAAATACATTTCAGAAATTGTATTGAATGAATTTTTATTGTTAGGTAAGCGTGAGTCTGCTGGCAAACCTTTTTAATTATTAACCAACTTTAAATTGAAATCCGCAGCACATTGTGTTGCGGATTTTTTTGTCTGCCCATATTTCTAATAAATGTAGTCTATAGAAAATCGATCCCGTTAACCTATTAAGATTTTACCATATTAAACAGCGGGAAAAACAACAATATTCCTTTCAGTCTCGAAAAGTTTTACGCTTATCTCGTATCGGTCATCCATTTTGGCTCGCAGTTTATTGTAAATTACCATTGCAATGTTTTCAGCTGTAGGTATCAAATTTTCAAACTCTTCAGTATCCAAATTTAAATTTCGGTGATCAAAAGGATCTATCACTTCACTTTGTATAAAGTCTTTTACAATTTTTAAATCGATTACATAGCCCGTAATTGGGTCAATTTCTCCGGTAACAGAAACTTCTAAATGATAATTGTGTCCATGAAAATTAGGATTGTTGCATAATCCAAACACTTCATTGTTCCTTTCATCAGACCAATTTTTAACGTATAATCTATGCGCGGCATTGAAGCGCGACTTTCTAATTACTGTTGCTTTCACAAGTATAAAACTACATCAAAAAAATAAGTAACTTTGGTATTGCGAGTTTCAAAACGATAACAAAAAGACCTTTTCGGTCGTCAATATAAAATTTGCCTTGATAGGTGGCAAAGCATAATTTAATAACAATAAACTCGCACTATTTTAATCAATAGTGCTATGCGGTTTAAAAATGTAGAAGGTAACGAACAAGTTAAAAAGCAACTTGTAAATGCGGTTAAGCTCAATCGCATACCCCACGCCCAAATGTTTTATGGGCCGTTAGGCAGTGCAAAGTTAGCTTTGGCTTTGGCCTATACTCAATATCTTTTTTGCGAAAATGTTTCTAATAATTTATTGGGTGATGTGGCTGAAGATAGCTGCGGGCAATGTGTATCTTGCCAAAAAATTGCCAAGCTAATCCATCCAGATGTTCATTTTTCTTACCCCATTTATGCCAGCAAAGAAAAAAGAAAACAAATAGCTACCGATTATATTTTAGATTGGAGAAAAGCATTGAGCACTAGCCCATACATGAATAGCTTGGAGTGGCAAGAGCAAATGGGTGCCGACAACAAAAAGTTGAACATACCTGCTTTGGAGTGCCGCGAGATTAGAAAAAAATTATCGCTTAAAGCTTTTGAAGGAAAGAAAAAGGTATTGATCATGTGGTTGCCCGAATATTTAGCTAAAGAAGGCAACATCCTTTTAAAACTAATAGAAGAGCCACCTGATGATACCATAATTATTTTAGTTGCCGAAAATTTAGATGAGATATTAACAACCATAAAATCTCGAGTACAGCATATAATTGTTAAGCGATTTACCAATATAAACATTGAAAATCATCTTAAAACATTGGGATGTGATGATGCTAAAGCAAGTAACATTGCCAAAGGTTGTGATGGCAATTTAAATATTGCCCTCCGTTTAATGGGTGAAGAAAGCAATGATTATGAGGAGCTTTTAACAACTTGGATTGCCGCTTGTTTGGATAAGGACATATCAGGCATTGTTAACTTCTCGCAAAAAATTGCTTCAACTTCTATTGGCCGAGAAGGTAGAAAAAGTTTTATCACCTATGTACTTCAATTTATAAGACAAGTGATGACAAGGCGTACTAATGAAGGTGATGTGTTAACTAAAAATGAGTTAACATTGTTAAACAGAATGCAAATGAACTTGCAAATTGAACAATATGAGCAAGTTAATGAGTTGTTGAATGATGCGCATTATAGCATACAGCGCAATGCAAATGCCAAGCTACTGTTTTTAAATCTTGGGATACAAATAAGTAATGTATTAAACAAACAATTAACTAATCAAACGGCTCCTGTAGCTGTTTTTAAATAATTTTATAATGGGATGTGAATCATGTGGAAGCAAGAGTAAAGGAAAAGCCGGAGGTTGCAAAAGCAACGGACGTTGCGGCACTGGCTCATGCAACAGATTAAATTCATACGATTGGTTGGCAGACATAGTTTTGCCTGAAGATCAAAGATTTGATATTGTTGAATTGAGCTTTAGAAATGGAAGTAGAAAAGAGTTTTTTAGAAATTCGAAAAAACTTCAGTTGCACAAAGGTGAGCCAGTAGTTGTTGAAAGTAAAATTGGTTTTGATTTAGGTGAAGTAGCTTTAACGGGAGAGTTGGTTAAGCTTCAAATGAAAAAGAAAAAAGTTAAAGCCAACTCTAAAGATATTTTAAATATTATTAGACACGCCCGAGAAGAAGACATACAAAAATGGAGTGATGCTAAGGCTTTAGAACAAGGTATAATGTTGCAAGCAAGAGCAATTGCTCGCACACTTAATTTAGATATGAAAGTGAGTGATGTAAACTTGCAGCCAGATAAACGAAAAGCAACCTTTTATTATATCGCAGATCAACGAGTAGACTTTAGAGAATTGATTAAAACATATGCCAAAGAATTTCAGGTTAAAGTTGAAATGCGCCAAATTGGAGCAAGACAAGAAGCAGGAAGAATAGGTGGAATTGGATCATGTGGCCGTGAATTGTGTTGCTCAACATGGTTAACCAATTTTAAAAGTGTTTCTACACAAGCCGCACGTTATCAGCAACTATCAATTAATCAAACTAAGCTGAGCGGGCAATGTGGAAGATTGAAATGTTGCCTAAACTTTGAGTTAGATCAATATCAAAGTGCTCTTAAAGAATTTCCGAAAGCAGACTCAATTAAAACAAAAGAAGGCAAAGCCTATAAAGTAAAAATTGACATTTTTAAAGGATTGATTTGGTATAAGTATGCTGATAAAAACACGCACTATCCTTTAACTACTGCGCGAGTTAAGGAAGTTTTAGAAATGAATAAAAAGGGAGAAGCCCCTGAAAGTTTAATGGGTGTAAAGGTTGATTTAGAACCTGCCAAAGCAGAATATGACGTTGATGAAAATGTTGAGTTGGTAGGACAAGTATCTCTTGGACAACTGAACAAGTTTGGCAAGTCTAGGAAAAGTAAAAACTACAAGGGTAAATCAAGATATAAAAAGAAAAATCCTAACAGTTCACAACAAGCCCAAAGCAAGGCGATAACAGGTGATGCTAAAACAGGTGCAGCCAAACCTAAAAAGAAAAGGTATTACAAACCCAAAAAGAAGAAGTGAAACAAGTACTAGGTTTAATTTTAGGTAGTTCAATAGCCATATTGATTTTTGTTTCGTGCACTGGCGGTGCGTTTTATGAAGAAAATAAAAAGTTGGAGAACTTTATTTGGACCTATGATAATCCGGCAGATTTTAATGTAACCATTGATGATACTGTTACTAAATATCATTTAAAGGTGAACATTCGGCACCGTGAGATTTATCCTTATAAAAACATGTGGATTCAAATATTAACCACTTTTCCTAAAGGCGAAAAAAGCGAGCAATTGGTAAACTTGCCTTTGGCCGATAAGGAAGGTAATTGGTACGGCAAAAAAACTGGCGACATAGTAATGCAAAGCATAACCATACAACCCAATGCCATTATGCCAGAGATTGGCGACTACAACTTTATCATAAACCAACACATGCGCATGGACACGCTAGAGTCTGTTATGGATGTTGGCTTAAGGATTGAGAAGTTGGATTAGTCTTCAACCCAACATCTCCCCTACTTTAGCTAACAACCACTGCCTATCTGCAACTGGGCTAGTATCATTAATTCGGGTTTGTAGCAACTGTAATCTTTTGGTATCTCTTGGTGAGGTTCGGCTAATTTGTTTTGTCAACTTCACAAAATTTAAATAAGCCTTTTTTAAATTGACAGATATTTTCTGTCTGCGCAAGAAAGTTGAAAACGATTCAAGCATGCTATCCAAAGCGTCAAATTCATTTTCTTCAAAATAGATTTTGATTAAGAGCGCTCTATAATCTGTAGCATAAACTACATCTAAAAACTCCACCTTAAATAGTTGTTGTTGCGACTTTGAATATTCTCCATTGTAAAAAAAGTAATTGGCCAAATTGTAGGCCATGGCCGTTGGCCTATGTTCTTTTTCAATTTTAGTTTTATAGTTATCAATGGTGGTTTTTGTCCAATCAAAAGCTTTGCACCTTAAGGCAACACTCACAATGTTTTTAAACAAAAATGGCTCAATAAATCCTTCAGTAATCAGCAACTCGCTTTCTAAGGCAAATTTATACAACTCAAAAAGCTCGGTTAAATAATCGCCAGAACCAGTGTTTATCTTTCTTACACAGTAATTGGTAGCATAAACATAAATATCTAGCAGATCTTCTTTAGTCAATATTTCTTGATAGGCTTTTAAATTTTCCTTGATTCTAAAAAACCATACTTCATTGTTTGGCTCAGTTAATGAATGATACAGATTAAGGTAGGTGACAACTACCGGATTGTTTTTAAAAGTATTTTGCGTGGCATAGGCTGCAATTTGCTGAGGAAACAAATTAGCTTCATTGCTGCCAAACACATTGCCTTGCGACAAACGCTCACAAATCAACTTTAATCTACTCGATAGATAAAATTCATCCAACCCTTTGATCAAATCATTTAATCCTTCTGCGATATTTCTACTTTCATTATTTACATAATAGTCAACTTCTACTTGCTTAATCATGTATTCATGCAGATAATATTTTTCACTTTTAACTTCAATGGCATTGGCTAAATGTTGTTTTCTTACCTTATTAAAAAGCTTGCTATGGTTGGTTTGATTTAGGGCTTCCAATTTAAAAGCAGTTTTTAATGACTTGCTTTGCTCAAAATATTGCTGCGCCAAAAAGTTTTCTGCTTGTTCGGTAAGGGCCGAAAGCTGAACTCTAAAGTAATTTTGATTATATGTTTTCCCAAAAACGGTTTTGTAAATTTTAGCTACTTGTTTATCAGTAATGTTAAAGTTTGGATAAAATTTTAAAATGGCATCATTTAACTTAATCAATGATTTATCTTTATTATGATAAGGAGATTGCAAGTATAAATTGAAGTTTGCCATCTGCTTTGAGCTAAAAGAAGTAAATAATTGAAGTAATCTGTGGCTTATCATGCATACAATTTACTAATTATTAATTTTTAATTCCTAATTTTTATTTACTTATTACATTGAAATATAAGTTTTTAGAAAATATTAAGATGAAATTTAAAATTAAAACATACTAATTATGCCTATATTTTGTCTTTGTTGCATCACACATTGCGAATCATATTTGTATTGTGAAATTGTATCAAAACATGAAAACTATAAACATGAAAA
>Ga0114956_1000492_pt1 | contig 28822 bp, 23 predicted proteins | sample MaitaG_FD_87304 | JGI IMG/M metagenome (GOLD analysis project Ga0114956, IMG submission 87304) | Marine algal microbial communities from Maine, USA - Maine_Asex2 metaG | ecosystem: Host-associated > Algae > Red algae > Unclassified | place: Maine, USA | collected 2015-01-05
TTTATGTCTTTTTTTATGTCTTTTTCGGGTTGAGAATGCTGCATATTTAATCGAGGAATTGGATGTTAGGCTGGTGTGTCGAATTGGTTATACTGCCAGGTTACGAGTCATTATTAGTGAGAACACCCTATGAGCAACTACAAACTAACGTACTTCGATTTTGATGGCGGCCGCGCCGAGCCGATACGTATCGCCATGCACGCCGCTGGTATAAGCTTTGAAGATGTGCGTTGGTCATTTCCCGAATTTGCAGAAAAGCGCGAATCTGTCCGATTTAACGCAGTGCCTTCAATCGAAATTGATGGCAAAACCATAACACAATCGAATGCTATCAGTCGCTATATTGGAAAAATGGCTGGACTGTATCCTGAGGATGCAACACAGGCATTGTATTGTGACGAAGTTGTAGGCGCGCTTGAAGATTTGAACCACTATGTAGTCCAAACCTTCGGGCTGCAAGGTGATGATTTGAAACAGGCGCGTGAGAAACTGGTTTCGGGACGGTTGCCGGTTTTTCTTAAGGGACTAGATGAGCTACTGACTCGCGGTGGCGGGCGATATTTTGCCAACCAAAGCCTGAGCATTGCTGATTTGAAAACTGTGCAGCAGATAAAGCACATTCAAGCAGGAAGTCTGGAACATATACCAGCGGATTTAGTCGATAAGCTTACACCTGCTCTTGCCGAACATCGGAAAAACATCGAGAAAGAGCCGCAGGTAGTAGCGTATTACGAATCATTGCAACGTTAGGTTGCGCACTCCATATCAGAACCTGGTGAACTCGCATAAGTAACCATAAATCATCAGAATAGTGGCGAATTGTGCAATTTTTCTGATATCCACCCGTTTTGTGCTTTTTCGGTGCCTGTACGCGGGCAGTTTGGAAGGCTTTTCGCATACGATTTAGTATGCATTCGAACCTGGTTCAGCCACTCGAATCTTACTATTTAAGCTTCCCCAGGATTTTCTAAACGTTGGAACTGCTACTTTTACTTGTTAATGTCGCTGGAGCAGTAACCTTGTTGCTGTGGTCAGTGCGCATGGTACGAACAGGTTTTGATCGTGCGAAAGGTGATGAGTTGCGGGCAGCGGTTCGTCGCTCAGGCAGTGGTCGTATAAAGGCTGCGCTCATGGGTACTGGCGTGGCTATGTTGTTGCAAAGCTCAACGGCTGTGGCTGTACTTGCTGCCGGGTTTGCATCCTCTGGTATTCTCAGTGTTGGTCAAGGTATAGCTCTATTACTCGGTGCTGATCTTGGCTCTGCCATAGTTGCTCAGTTGCTGTCCTTTAATGTGCAATGGCTAGTACCGGTATGCCTGATTGCCGGTGGCCTGCTTTTCTTCAAAGGTCATTCCAGTTATTTGCGTCAGGTCGGACGCATAATTTTGGGCATCGGTTTAATACTTATCTCGTTACGTTTGCTTGGCGATGCGACGTCACCACTGCAACACAGTGAATTTCTTGCTGCTGTCATGCAGTACTTAAATGACGATATTATTACTTCATTTCTGGTTGGCGCTCTGGTCACCTGGATGTTGCACTCAAGCGTTGCTTCTGTGTTATTGATAGCCACTCTATTATCGCAATCGGTTGTGCCATGGGGAGTTGGGCTTGGATTTGTACTGGGAGCTAATCTTGGTAGCGGTTTAATTGCTTACATGCTAACTCGTGAACAGGCTCCTGCTGGTAGACGAATCCCTATTGCCAATTTGATTTTCCGTGGCGTGTTGTCTATCGTGATTATTGCTTTAGTGATGTTCGTGTCGTTGCCGGTGCCTGCAACCGCTGGTGATGCAGGTTTATGGGTCGTATACGCACACGTTGGTTTCAATATATTGATGTTGTTGTTGTGTTTGCCATTAGCTGGTGCAATGGAAGTATTAACACGTAAGCTGGTTCCGGAGCCTGCACAACTTGGAACGCGACTCGATGCTGTGCATGATCGTAAAAGTGCACTCGACCCAAATATCATTCACTTGCCTCAGCTTGCACTTGCCAGTGCAAGTCGTGAGTGTTTGCGTATGGCAGATGTATTGGAGTTGATGTTGCGCCCGGTGATGGGCTTTTATGAAAGCAGCGACAGCCTGGCAATGTCGGAGGTCATGGACTTGGAGCAGCTGGTTAACAAGATGCATTCCGACATTAAACTCTATGTTTCAGAAATCGAAGAAGAAGGCCTGACTGATCAGGATAGAGATCGCAAGCTTGCATTGATCAACTTTGCCGTAAATCTGGAATCGGTAGGAGATGTTATTGCCAAGAATCTACTACCACTTGCTGAAAAGAAAAATCGTGAATGTCTTGAATTCTCGCCGCAGGGTTGGGCTGAACTGCTTGAATTGCATGAACAGGTCATTGCCAATATGCATTTGTCGTTAAACACACTGGTATCTGGTGATCAAGCATCGGCAAGGCAGCTCATAGAAGAGAAAGACCGCATCAGGAATCAGGAACGTTACAGTAATGCACAGCATTTTCAAAGATTGCAGTCGGGTTCTTCAGCGAGTATAGAAACCAGTGATATTCATTTAGAAACGTTGCGTGCACTGCGGCAGATCAACTCTCTGTTTGCAGCGGTTGCGTATCCGATACTGATACAAAGTGGAGATCTGCTCGAGAGTCGCTTGGCAAAAAGCCATCGAGGGTAAGCTGGTTGGCAAGATCAGGTATCTGTAATGGCTAGTCAGGTTTTTTCAAAGACCGTTATTGGCCTTATTTCAACGGTTATTCTGAAATCCCCATAGATCATACTTGTTGTACCAGTAGTCGAGCTGTAGCTACTGTTCCAGTGTTATTGGTACAAACTGTCCTAGCGCGATCCTTGTTGCGATTTAATAGTCCTCGCGCAAGCCTAATTAATTATTGAGTGTGAACCGTGTGCGTTGCATACTTCAATGTCTGACACATTGAGTTTGCATGGGAGAAGAAGGGCATGTCTGATTCATCTGCTGAAGTTCAGGTTCAAACATGGTTAGACAATTTTGGTAGCGCTTTACAATCCGGGGATACATCTGCGGCAGCGGATCTTTTTGAAGATGATGGGTTTTGGCGCGACCTGGTTAGCTTTACCTGGAATATAAAAACACTCGAAGGTCAGTCAGCAATCAAGGCTATGCTGGATTCATGCAATGCCAATACAAACGCCATGAACTGGGAAATATCCGAGCCGCCAGCAGAGGCCGATGGCATTGTTGAGGCGTGGTTAACTTTTGAAACCAGTGTTGCCAGAGGCCTTGGTCATGTTCGATTGCGCAATGGCAAGGCGTTTACACTGCTCACTACCATGGTCGAACTTAAAGGTTATGAGGCACCTGAAGGACGAAGCCGGGGGATGGGTGTAGAACATGGTGAAAGTACAGGCCGTAAGAACTGGTTGGAAAAACGCGAAGAAGAAACACTTAGCTTAGGTTATAAAGAACAGCCTTATTGTTTGATCGTTGGCGGAGGGCAAGGTGGTATTGCACTCGGTGCGCGAATGCGTATGCTGGGTGTACCTACCATTATTGTTGAAAAAAACAGACGTGCAGGCGATAGTTGGCGTAACCGCTACAAATCATTGTGTTTGCACGATCCGGTTTGGTACGACCATCTTCCATACATCCCCTTTCCTGAACATTGGCCAGTATTTGCACCCAAAGATAAACTGGGTGATTGGCTTGAAACTTACACAAAGCTGATGGAGCTCAATTATTGGGGTTCAACTATTTGTAAATCTGCAGATTACGATGAGGTGGCACAGGAATGGACTGTGCAGCTCGAACGCGAAGGTAAAGCCGTTACGCTAAAGCCAAAACAACTCGTGTTAGCAACAGGTATGTCAGCAAAGCCCAACATTCCAGAGTTTCCCGGGCATGATAAGTTCAGGGGGGAAATTCAACACTCCAGTCAGCATCCGGGACCCGATGCCTATAAAAATAGAAAAGTCGTTGTCATTGGTTCAAACAATTCTGCACATGATATCTGTGCGGCATTGGTTGAGCAGGGCGGTGATGTCACCATGGTGCAGCGCAGCAGCACACACATTGCCAAGTCGGATACGTTAATGGAGCTTGCTTTGGGTGGCTTATATTCAGAAGACGCAATTGCTAATGGTATAGATCACCACAAGGCCGATTTAATTTTTGCGTCGGTGCCGTATAAAATTATGCATGGTTTCCAAATTCCTGTGTATGAGGAGATGGCCAAACGCGATAAGGAATTTTACGAGCGATTGGAGAAAGCCGGATTCATGCTTGATTTTGGTGAAGACGGTTCAGGATTGTTCATGAAGTATCTGCGCCGGGGTTCTGGGTACTATATTGATGTTGGTGCATCTGAAATGGTTGCCAATGGAAAAATCAAGCTTAAAAGTGGTGTTGCAGTAAAAGAAATTACTGAAACAGGTGTGGCGTTTGACGATGGTACTGAGCTGCCGGCTGATCTCATTATCATGGCCACTGGCTATACGTCGATGAATGGCTGGGCGGCAGACCTGATCAGTCAAGATGTTGCAGATAAGGTTGGTAAGTGCTGGGGACTTGGCTCTGATACCAAGAAAGACCCTGGCCCCTGGGAAGGTGAGCTTAGAAACATGTGGAAGCCTGTGCAGCAAAACGGTCTGTGGTTTCACGGCGGCAACTTGCACCAGTCACGCCACTACTCCCAGTTTTTGTCTTTGCAGATTAAGGCTCGCCACGAAGGAATACCCACGCCAGTGTATGAATTAGCGCCGGTAAATCATGTGGCTTAGGCTGATATAACTGCTGTACAGGGAATATCTTGCGCTTCGTGGTAGAAATGTCACACTTGAAAGGTCAGGATAGAGTAGCCTAACAGGCACATTTCGCTACGGTGCGCGCCAGGATTGTCGTCATCTGGCGAGTGATTGCCGATCAACCTGAACAAGATAAAACCTATGAGCCGTTCTGAACCTGCCAGCCGAATTTATTGTGTTGGCGAGGCCATGGCCGAACTCATGTTGGGCGACAGTGAAGACTATCCACCGGCGCTCGGGTTCGCAGGCGATACCATGAACACAGCGTTGTACCTGAATCGCTTAATGGGCGACACCGCATCTGTTTCCTATGTCACTGTCCTGGGTCGCGATCCTTTGTCAGCTCGATTGGTGCGATTGCTAGAGTCAGAATCTGTTGACACAAGTTTAATCCAGTATTCCGACGATCGTTTGATTGGTCTGTATGCGATAACGACAGACCAGTCAGGAGAACGCAGCTTTAGTTACTGGCGTAGTCAGTCAGCCGCACGAACTCTTTTTAAGAAGGATTCTGCGATGGATTTTACTCAGCTGTCCGCTGCAAATGTGGTGTATCTTTCTGCAATTAGCCTGGCAATACTGCCAGCCAGTATCAGGTCGGCATTGCTGGAAGAGCTAGATAAATTACGTGCTGAAAATCAACTCACAGTAGTATTTGATTCAAACTATCGGCCGGCTTTGTGGGAGTCACAAGCGCAAGCTCAAAGTATCGTCTCTGCCGCCTGGGAGATTACCGACATTGCACTTCCATCTGTCGATGATGAGCAGATGCTTTTTGACGATAAGGATGAAACTGCAGTGATTGCGCGTCTGCACAGTTATGGAATTAAACGTGGCGCGTTAAAGCGGGGAGCCTCTGGTCCATTGTCGTTAAATGCAGAGTTAGCCCAATCGGCACGTACAATCACTTCGCTGGACAATAGCGCAGTGCAAGTCGTTGATACGACCGCTGCCGGGGATAGTTTCAATGCCGGATACTTGAGTGCAATACTCACCGGCGCAGACGATCAGGCAGCGCTGCAAGCCGGTCATGATTGCTCCGTGCGCGTTATTGGACATGCCGGGGCAATTATTCCGCTCGACGCTTGGGGTTGAGGCCCGGTAGTGTGGGCCAGCAACGCCTTTTTTTAGTAAATTGGAAACCTGGCAGTCAGTTCCAGCACCGATTGTTTAACGTCGGCCTCAACTGCAGCATTACCTTCTTCACCGTTTGCAGACAAGCCATCGAGTACGGTGTTTATCATTTCACCAACTTGAACAAACTCTGCTTTACCAAAGCCTCTTGTTGTTGCCGCAGGTGAGCCAAGGCGAACGCCAGAGGTAACAAAAGGTGATTCGGGGTCGAATGGGATGCCATTCTTATTGCAAGTGATCGCTGCCTTGCCCAGCGCTGCTTCCGCTGCCTTGCCAGTCACTTTCTTAGCGCGCAAATCGACCAGCAGTAGATGTGTGTCGGTGCCGCCAGAAATGATGTTAGATCCACCTTTCATAATAGTGTCGGAGAGTGCTTGCGCATTATCAACAACATTTTGCGAATAGGTTTTAAATTCTGGTTTGAGTGCTTCACCAAAGGCTACAGCTTTCGCGGCGATAACATGCATCAACGGTCCTCCTTGTAAGCCGGGGAAAACAGCGGAGTTCATTTTCTTGCCAAGCTCAGTATCGTTCGACAGAATCATTCCACCACGAGGACCTCGTAGCGTTTTATGTGTAGTGGTTGTGACAACGTCGGCATGGTCAAGTGGGTTTGCATGCACACCGCCTGCTACCAGTCCGGCAAAGTGCGCCATGTCGACCATGAGTTTCGCACCGACACTATCGGCAATTTTTCGGAATCGTGCAAAGTCGATAGTGCGAGGGTAGGCTGAACCGCCGGCTATGATAAGTTTTGGCTTGCACTTAGTTGCCTGTGCCTCCAGTTCGTCGTAGTCAATAAGGTGAGTTTTCTCATCTACTCCGTAAGGTACCGCGTTGAACCACTTGCCAGACTGGTTAACTGGCGAGCCATGTGTCAGGTGACCACCGGCGGCCAGATTCAAACCCATGTAGGTATCGCCAGGCTGCAGCAAGGTGAAGAACACAGCTTGGTTGGCTTGTGCGCCCGAGTGTGGCTGCACATTGGCGAACTCGCAGTTGAATAGCTTTTTAGCTCGGTCTCTTGCCAGATCTTCAGCAATGTCAACGTACTCACAACCGCCATAGTAGCGGCGGCCGGGGTAGCCTTCTGCATACTTGTTAGTCATCACCGAGCCTTGCGCTTCCATTACTGCCTTGGATACGATATTTTCAGATGCAATCAATTCGATTTCGTGCTGTTGCCGACCAAGCTCTGAATTGATTGATTTCAATATTTCCGGATCGGATTCGGCTAGTGAATTGTTAAGGATGGTCTGGGCCGCAACGCTATTGGCATTTTTTGCTGAGCTGTTCATAGTAGTATTTTGTAGTGGCACTGTCAGGATGCAGAAGCATGAGTATCATAGCAATTTCTGCTGTGCATTCGTTCAGAACAGATGGTGTATAGCGATTTTTTACTGGTGTTGCAGAAAAGCGCCGCGGATGCGGCGCTTTAGATTATTGCTTAGTGTACGTTAAATTGGTATCGAGCACTTCCGGACGTAGCATTGCAGTTGAACCATCTTTAGAACCGTCGGTATCACCGGTCAGCAGCTCACCGTCAACAACTCGATAAATCGAAAATAGCATGTCTGGAACATTATAGAATTCCAGCGGAATGTTGTTGATATCGTCGATACCTTGATCGGCGGCTATACTCTCCAAAGTTTCGCCTTCAGCTGCAAGGGCGGCATCAGCATCGGCACCAGAGCTTAGCGTATTTTTTGAAAAGTCCAGATCAATATGTTTTGCATCGCCGCCGAAAACTACGGCTACTTCTCCACTAACAGTGAATGTTGCCAGGCTGTTCACACTGATAAAATTTGAGCCTTCGCATGGGGTTGCACTCAAGAAGGTGACTATTGAACGCTGCAGTGAACTTCCACTGACTGTGATTTGGTCTTGTATTCTGTCACCATCTTCATCGGTGAAGCATTCTGAATGCCAAACACCTTGTAAGTCGGCAGAAGGCGAAGGTGTTGAGCTGCCGCCACTGCTACTGCACGCGCTCAAAAGCATGATGGCTGGCAGTGCCAGAAATTTTAATTTAGATTGCATGGATACTCCGTTGATGCAATTAGTCGGAAAAGTGTTTAGATTTTAATCAATCTACAGGACGGAGTCCAGTAGGAGTTCTGTGATGTGTGCCCGATAGGTCGTTACACGGCGGCGCTATATCGTGGTTTCAGGCACAAACTGTTGCTGTAGGAATAACAATTATCTATTCCTACAGTGAGCACGTCACAATCTAAGCAATAGCGGCTCGCAAATCTGTTGTCGCAACGATCAACCGTATAGGCAAAGCATGAATGAATTAATTCTCACCTATAAAGAAATAGATAAGTCAGTAGATTTTTCTGGTGTTACCTTGCACGGTACCTTGTGTTTGCCGGTAAAAACAGCACCGAAGAAACTGGTTTTAATGATAACAGGCAGTGGCGAAATTGATCGGAACGAAAACGCCTTGAAAATGCAATTGAATACGTTTAATTCTATCGCGCACAGTTTGGCTGATGCTGGTATCGCCAGTTACAGATTCGACAAACGTGGATGCTCGATGAGTGGTGGTAGCTATTACGAAACCGGTTTTTATAATTTTGTAGATGATGCGCAAGCCTGCCTGAATACACTACACAGCTTTGATGAGGTTAGTCAGACACAGATATATTTGCTGGGTCATAGTGAAGGTACATTGATATCGGCAATTCTGAGCACGACAAATCCGAAAGTACATGGTCAGATTCTATTGACACCTTTTCTGGAGAACATGGAACTCGCTATTGAGCGGCAGTTGCAACGTACGCTAGCTGAGGTCAGCGCGCTAAAAGGACTAAAGGGCGTGGTAGTACGACTATTTATTCAACTAAGCGGTAACCAGCTAAGTAAGCAAAGAAAAATAATGAAGCGAGTCAAGAATACAACGAAATCTACCATCAAATTGAAGAAGACGCTCATCAATGCCAAGTGGCTGCGTGAAATTACGTCGATCGACCCTGCCAGTGTTTATGAAAAGGTCAGCGTTCCAACGTTGTCTATTGGTGGGGAAAAAGATTTGCAATGTCTGCCGGCTGATTCTTTAGATATTAAAAACCATGTAGCAGGGCCGGTAGAGACACATATGTTGTCAGACATGACGCACATTCTCCGAATTGATACAGGTGAGCCTTCTACGTTCAAATACAAAGCACTCTCGGTAAACCCGCTAGACCCCCGGGTTTGCGAAATTATTATTCAATGGTTGTCCGGGCACTAGATTTAAAGCTGGTGCTAACGGGCTTTGCTTTGTCGATCAACGGGGTCGATTAGCAGGGTTTATCTATAGGCTTATTTATAGGGTGTGTTCGACGCAATAACGCCATTCTCCAGAGCTATACGCGTGGCTTCAGCGATGGTACTGATATTGAGTTTGCGATAAATACTGGATACATGCTTTGCTGCTGTATTCGATGTTATCGCCAGAGATTCGCCAATTTCCTTGCGAGAGTATCCGGCGGCCACCAGAGTCAGTACATCGATTTCACGTCTCGAGAGTACTCTGACGCACAGGCCGTTCAGGCGCAGTTTCGACTCTGGCATAGTAGCTCGAGTTGATGTGGTAGTTGGATAAGTATGGTTATTCAGTCGATCGCGTAGCGCCTGTAGTTCGCGATTTGTTAGTGCATTAATTTCTCGATAAAGGCGATTAACTCGATCGGTTGGTGGTATCGTTTCGTTAAAAATTGCGCTTTTGTATGACATCAGAATAACCTCCGGTACGACTGTCTAAAGAGCATTGCACCCACGCAAAGCTACGGATGTGGTAAATCGCACATAATTGTTGTAATTGTGTCTTAATGTTTCCTATAAGATCAGACAGTCCGACGTCGCATGTTTCAGTGATTGATTTGTGGCGTGAATTCGCGCAAGGTTAAGTATCTGAGATTCTTAGTCTTATCGTTGTGTGGATTAAGTGATATGTATATGAATGCCAATTTATGGCAATTCCTGATCACTGATCAGGAGCGTGGTGCAAAATGAAGCTGCGAGATTCGGCAGAGCGTCGGCTTGTAACCATATTGCACTGCGATCTGGTTAATTCCACCCAATTGGTTGATCGACTCGACCCCGAAGAGTTTTTGGGTGTAGTCGAGCAGTTTCTAGATATGACGTCGGTTGTGGTAGAGGATTTCCACGGCACCGTTGCAGGTTTTACCGGTGATGGTATCGAGGCTTATTTTGGCTACCCCGTTACTACCGAGACACCGGCTGTTGATGCCATTTTTGCAGCACTGCGTATTCGAAATTCGCTTATCTCTAATCGCTTGAATTTGCCAGTGGAGCTGGAATGTCGAGTGGGTGTTGCGACGGGCATTGCCGTCGTCGGTATTCCAGAGGGCGGCAATCTTGGCCGTCGTTTGATGGCATTCGGTTCTGTTGCACACCTGGCTGAACGGTTGCAATCTGCAGCTAAACCCAATCAAGTCTTCATCGATTCAGAAACACGGAAATTGAGTGCACAGAATTTTAATTTCTTCGATGTTGGAGCGGCACAGCTCAAGGGATTTGAAGAAGATGTAGAGATAACCGAGGTTATCGATCAATTCAATACCACAGCAAGGTTCGATTATTCAGCACAGCACGCTGTGCCGATAACCGGTCGTCAGCATGTGCTCAACGTGCTGCACGATCGATGGGAAGTGGCGTCGCGAGGTGATGGTCAGATCGTACATCTGGTTGGAGACGCTGGGATCGGTAAGTCACGCGTATTGCATGAGTTTCAAAATAACTTATCTGATGAGAATCTACGCATTTATCACTTACAGTGTTCCAGTCAACACGCGTCTTCACCGTTACATCCGTGGATTCACTACATACCATCGCTGGCGAAGTTTAACCAATCTGACAATATTGAACAGCGTACAGAGAAAACGCGTGTCTATCTGGCAGATAGATTGGAATTACCCGATCATCTCGTGGAACTCAGCATGTCGCTACTTGGTATTGGTGATAATGCGGAAGCCAGTGTCGGGGTGGTTCCACCAACTGCCGCTCTATCTGACCTACATCATCGTCTGGCGGCAAGAGTTGTAGAAGAATCGCGGGTTTCACCGGTTATGATTTTGTTTGAAGATATCCAATGGATAGATGCGACATCATCAAGCTGGCTGGAGCTTATCGTGGATATGGTGTCGGAAGAGTCGGTATTAATCGGTGTGACATCAAGGCAATGTAGCCAGCTGGTTTCTACAAGCTCGAATGTCTCCACCCTGTCATTGGCAAAACTAAGCAATTCAGAAGTTCATCAATTTATAACCCGGCTTACCGATAAAGAGGATGTTACTTTGTCGGCAGAAACAATCGAGCAAATTGTTGATCGGTCGGACGGCAACCCTTTGTACATTGAAGAATTGACGTCGATGTTTCTCGATCAATCCTCGAAATCAATTAGTGGCTCGACAATCGGACTACACTTACAAGTTCCTATAACCTTGCAAATGTCATTGCTTGCTCGTATTGATCGGATAAAACGAGGACGAGAGCTTGCGCAAATTGCGGCGGTCATCGGCGTGTCGTTCACACTTGCGCAAATGGAAAATTTAACGAAAAGGCAAGAAGATAGCGTGAGTCTCGGGTTGTCTGAATTGGTCAGCTCCAACGTTTTGCGACGTACTGATCAGGGTGGTCAGGTTCGATATGAATTCAGGCACTCTTTGTTACAGGATGCAATTTACTCCAGTCTGCTTAATAAGCGGCGTGAACAAATACACAGTGAAATTGCTCGTGACTTACAGAACAGTATTGAGCTTGATGGTTTTTGGGGGCCCGACGTTATCGCCTATCATTTTGACTCAGCGAACGATTGGTCAGGTGCATTTAACTATTGGGTGCTGGCAGGGGAGCGTGCACTTAATACTGGGGCAACCAGTGAAGCCATTACTCTGCTTGAAAAAGCCTTTGAGTTTATTGACAAAGCTAAGTCCGAAGAATCTCATCTTGCGCAGCTACAACGTCTGCATATGGCCTATGGTATGGCCATTAATGCAGTGCGTGGCGCAATTGCAGACCCAGGGGCGCAATTCAAACTTGCGAGTGAAGTTGGTGAGCAACTTGATGACATCGAGCTCACCGTTGCAGCACTCGACTGGCAATTCGGGATGGCATTTAACTCGGGTCAGTTAAAGTTGTGCACGGAGCCCGCTGAGCGATTGATTCAGATAGGACAGCGTACCGATAACCCATTACCGTTCATAGCTGGTTCACAGGCGCTTGGTCTTGTCTATTTTAATCAAGGCCGTTTTCAGGATGCAGTAGATCAGTTCGATGTATTGTTCGCCCATGCGCCCAATATAATATCAGGACAGCACTGCCATCCAAGTTTGTCGCTGACATACTTTGCGTGGGCAAAGTGTATGCTGGGTGATAAGTGGTCTGCGTATCAATTGGCGGAGCGGGCTATTGAAAGCGCAGGTGATGAATCTCCACATGCTTATACTATTGCCTTAAGTAATTGTTCGTATGTATATTCGTCATTAGGCAACCATGCATTGCTTGAGTCCTGCAACCAGAAACTCAACGATCATTGCGCTGCCACCGGTGAATTTATGTATTCGCATCGTGCCGCTATGATGCGTGACTATCTACTGACCAAACGTACTGGTTCGGAGGCATACCTTCCATCGATCGTCGAAAACATGACAGCGTTGTTGAATGCAAAGGAAGAAGTAGAGATAACTTACCTGTTTGCGCTGTTGGCCGAATTGCAGATAGAGTTAAAGCTATATGCCGAAGCCAGAGAGTCTTTATTAACCGGAATTGGTATCGCAAACAGAAATGGAGAAATGTTCTGGTACGCTCAGCTAAACAGGCTCATGGCAGTGGTTGCAGAACACACGTCTCCGTTAGGCAGTCATGATGTTGGGCCAGCGTATTATCTTAATCAGGCCATCACAGTAGCATCGCAACAAGGTGCGAAGGCCTGGGCAGAAGAAGCACGGCAATACCAGTTAATGATTAAGTCTCGCTTTGAAGGAGTAGACAGTGGAATGCATTGACGAAGATAATCGGACACAACATCAATTGCAAAAGCAAACCAGCATAAAGGAGTTGTTTGCACAAGCGATCGACATAGATGAGAAAATGAAAGTACCAGAGTCACTGTGGTCTCGTCTGGCACGTAAACAAGTCAAGACGGTCGACTATGATAAAGAACTATGGTTCAGAAATATGGCCGATGGCAAAGCCTCGCATTTTCATAATTTCCCGGTACCGGCTGTTAATACCGGTCGTGCCAAGCCCTTAACTTTAGATGAAGCAAACGTGCGATTAGTGAAAGCATTAAAGGCCTGGCGCTCACAGCACAAGTATCGATTTCGAACTGGCCGCAGTGGCAGTTTGAAATACTTGACCGTTCGTGAATTAATGAAGCTTTGGTGTAATCCACGTGCGATTATTACAACCACAGATTTACACATCAGGGAAACACCAATGGAGAAGGTTATTGATGTAAAAGCGCTGGGGGAATTTAACTTGCTGCCATTGATGCATGAAGAAACCGGTTCGTTGGAAATGATGAGCCTGATCATCAGTTCAGCCAGAGCGTTAACAGACTCTCATTCCGATGATCTGGATATATCCAACTACTGCTTTTGCGGCTCGAAACTGTGGTTGGCCTGGGATACGCAAGAAGGTCTTCAAAATGGTCTGGATGATCGAGATCGGGTGCCAATAGGTGATAGCGCTCGGTTTGATATGAAAACGTATTTATCGCTAAAGAGCGCACGGTGGTTTCTTGTTGATGATGGCAACATGATGTATTTACCGGGGAATATGGCGCATCGAGTGGTCACTTTGAAACCCTATATAGGTGTAGGGGCATTTTATATCGCGTTTCCGAATGCACTCAGGACAGTTTCTCGATGGCAGCAATATACTGCAAACTGGGAATTGGATAAGGAGCCGGAAGACATCGAATACTGTAGCAGAGAGGAGGTAGCGTCGTTTGTCGCAGCAAAATTCAAATCTGGTTCAAAAAGCTTGAAAAACAAAGCAGGAGCCGACTATAGTGGATACGCACTGAATGCTTGGGTGAAAGCCTATTCTCAGTCCAAAAGAACTAAATGGACAAGCGCGACCCATATAGCTGACGCGTATAACAGCTCGCCGTAAACGGATTTTGTTGCTTGCTCGAATTGTTTACGAGGAACGATGTCTTTATCGCAGGGAAGAATCACGGGTACCACGCTTGGGTCTTTCGAACTCTTTCAGAAACTTGATGCCAAGTCACGCAATGAAATTGCTCGGTACTTCAGAGTGAGGCAGTTCGTCAAAGGACAGTATGTTATTTCTGAGGCGCAGGCGAACAGTGAAGTCTATTTTGTAATATCCGGTACTGTGCATGCATGTGCGTTCACCCAAAACGGTAAGCAGGTTCAGTTTGAACAGCTCCTGCCAGGGATGATGTTCGGTGAGCTTGCAGCTATCGATAACAAAGAACGCAGTAGCGATTGTATTGCTGTGACGCCGCTAACTCTGGCTGTTGTCTCCTCAGAAGACTTTCATCTACTTATCGATGAGCACAAAGTTGTGCGCACTTTAGTCATCCAAAGACTGGCCTATATGGTGCGCTTGCATATGAGAAAGCTATATGAGCTCACCACCTATCCGGTAAATCAACGAGTCAGATTTGAATTGCTAAGAATCGCATCACTGCATGTTGGCGATGAGCTCCGCGATACTGAGCAGACTTCCATACAGCTCGAAGCTGTACCCACACATGCTGAGATTGCGGCACGTATTGGCACCCACCGTGAAGCGGTAACTCGTGAATTGAAATCGCTTGAAGGTGCTGGTGCGATCACCTGGCGGCCAGGGAAATATATTATCCACGACGTTACGCTGTTGACACAGGGTGTGGCCAACACAGACAGTCAGGTTTAGTTTCGTTGAAAAATTAAGCTATGCTACTTAGAATTGAATTGATGGAAAAACAACCAGCGTGTGCAAGAAAATTGTTGTAGTTGGCGGCGGAGCAGGTGGTCTTGAACTGGTTATAAAGCTTGCTCGTCGATTCAAAAAAAATGACGATATTGAAGTTACACTGATTGATTGCAATCCTACGCATATCTGGAAACCGCTGTTACATGAAATTGCCACCGGATCGCTGAACAGCAATCATGATGAAACCAGCTACTTAATGTTGGCCAGGAAGTACCGTTTTGCATTTGTGCTAGGCAGAGTCGATAGAATTGACAGTGACACTGGTTGTGTACACATACAGCCAACTACCGATGATAAGGGTATAGAAATTGTTGCTGCTCGCAACGTTGATTACTATCGTCTGGTGCTAAGTGTCGGTAGTTTGTGTAATGATTTTGGTACACCAGGTGTTGAAAAGCATTGTTTGTTACTGGACACACGCGCCCAGGCTGAGCGCTTCCATCAGCAGTTTCTTAATCAACTTCATAAAATACACGCTAACAGTGATGACACTCGCAGACTCTCTCTGGTCATTGTTGGTGCTGGTGCTACGGGTGTCGAGCTTGCAGCCGACCTTCACAATGTGGCCAAACGGTTACCGGAATATGGCTTTAATGCTTTTTCGTCAGATCGGCTTCGTGTCATGATTGTTGAGGCAGCACCGCTCATACTGGCACAGTTGCCTGAACGTGTGAGCAACTCTGTGACACGCGAATTACAAAAAATTGGCGTTGAAATTCGAACTGACACTATGGTCAGTGCTATTGAATCAGATGCGGTTTTGACCAAGTCTGGTGACAAGATTTCAGCTGATCTGGTTGTCTGGGCAGCTGGGATAAAAGCGCCTGAATTTATAGCGCAAAGTGTTCTGCCCACCGACCATATTGGTCGAGTTAGGGTCGATACCCATTTGCAAGTAGAAGGCTCAGATGCCATATTTGCGATAGGTGATTGCTGTGCTTGCCCATTAATTGATGCTAAAGATAGTGGTGGAAAAGAGGAAGGAAAAGTAGTTCCACCGAGGGCGCAGTCGGCGCATCAGATGGCCGCAGTTGCTTATAAAAATATTGTTGCAGACCTTGCCGGGAAACCAATGAAATCTTTTAGGTATAGAGATTTTGGTAGTTTGATCAGCTTGAGTGAATTCTCGACCGTTGGCAATCTGATGGGAAATCTGATGCGTGGTTCGGTTTTCATTGAAGGTTGGTTAGCCAGGATGTTTTATTTGTCTTTGTACCGAATGCATCAGTCAGCGGTGCATGGTTTTGGTGCCATGTTGTTGATTATGCTTGGTGACTCAATTTACAAGGCGACAAGAGCCGATATTAAATTGCACTGACTTTCGAAAGCGCACGGAAAAAGCCAAGCCAAAAAAAAGCCCCGGCAAGCGGGGCTTTTCTACATCGACTGCAAAATTACTTCAGGAAAGAAGTATCGATAACTTTGCTGTAGTCTTCAAGCGCCGGGTTTTCATCAGATGCGAACGCACCACCAACAACACCAATAGCTTCAGCAGCCAAGCCGCCCTCGCCAAAGTAGTCGGCTAGCTGTTCAGCATTGCTTGGCAATACGAAGTCAGCCATTTGGTTCATAGTGGTTTCTTTATCCATGCCAGACTCTGCCATGATCAGGTCGAGTTTTGACTGGTCAGCAGCGAATGCAGCGTTAGCTTCATTAGTGACTTCCATGAACGCTTTAATTAGATCAGGGTTCGCTTTTGCAAATGCATCCGTTACCGAGACAACGTCAAAGCTGATGATGCCGGCTTCTTGCATATCTTCGTCGGACATTAATTTAGCACCCGTTTCAAGTGCTTTCTTGACTGTGTCACCACCGAACAGGCAGGCCATGTCAACCGCACCATCAGTCAATGAAACAACACCATCAGGCGGTGCCTGGTCAACAATAGTTATGCTATCCAGATCAACATCAAGAGCACGCATTTGCATGCGGAAGCTGTAGTCAGCCATGGTTGCTAAAGGCACAGCAACTGTTTTGCCTTCAAGTTCTGAAGCGTTGTCCATAGTGATGCCAGCACCGTTTGCAACGATACATGGGTTAGCTGGGTAGCCAACAGCGATACCAACCATTCTGATTGGCGCGCCTGCGTTAACACCCGTTATGAATGGTGCAAGGCCCTGGCTGTAAGAAATATCGATATCGCCCGAAAGCATCGCTTCGGTCATCGCAGTACCGGCATCGAAATTAGTCCAGTTGACTTTAACGCCCATAGCATCGTCATATGCTTTTTCGACTTTGGCAATCAAGTTTGGCGTTGCCCACTCGAGGAAAAACCCTACGTTGACTTCGTCAGCAGCTTGTACTGGTGCACTCACTGCAAATGCAGTTGCAGTAGCTGCAATAATACCTGCATACTTTTGTGGTAGTTTCATAATGAATCCTGTATTGATTGTTGGTTGTTTACTCTTGGCATCTTCATTTACAACAAGACGCCCAGCGTGATTGGTTCGAGCTATTGCTCTTTGGCAATGAGCCCGACAAACTTCAGCTGATACTCCAATAATGGCTGGAAGCGCAACTCTAACATGACTAAGACTAACCATCATAGTTGGTTATCGCTACTCTTTGTGGTTCAGCACTGCGAGTGACGCACCTGCCACAGAATCGGCTCATGGAACCCTCAAATGCGACGTGGTTATCATTAGAGCCGGATTTACTGGACTCAATGCTGAGCTAAAACTGGCTTCACCGGGTGCGCGTATTTATGTCCTGGAAGCGGGTGAATCAGGTGCTGGTTCTGCGGTTCGTAGTGGTGGTCAGGTGAACACAAGGGTGCTTCGATGGCAGTAAAATGGTATGGGTAAAGAGATTATATTGAAGGATTATGAAGACACTTAACTACGGCCTGCTTGGGTGCGGGATGATGGGGCAGGAGCATATCCGCAATATAGCGTTACAGGAGAACTGTCGTGTTCACGCGGTCTATGAACCCGATGCCCGAATGTGTGCTGCCGCAGCGGCTGCGGTACCCGATGTTGTCGTCCACAGTTCACTTGCCGAACTCGTAACTGATGCAACTCTGGACTGTCTGGTTATCGTCAGCCCTAATTACCTGCATGCTGATCAGCTCAGGCAGATTGCCGGGTTGCGAACGTTACCTATATTAGTGGAGAAACCGTTGTTCACTAATCCGGATGATGAAAAATTCATATCTGAATTGCAAAGCAACTATGCAGCACCTGTCTGGGTTGCCATGGAATACCGGTACATGCCACCGTTGGCGCGCTTTATCGATATGTGTGATGAGGTCACAGGTGGAGTTCAAATGTTGACTGTTCGAGAACATCGTTTCCCGTTTCTTGAAAAGGTCAATGACTGGAATCGCTTCAACAAATATTCAGGTGGTACCCTGGTAGAGAAGTGTTGTCATTTTTTCGACTTAATGCGCCTGGTATTGAAAGCAGAGCCAACGCGAGTTATGGCGTCGGGCGCGCAGATGGTGAATCACCTTGACGAGGTTTACGATGGGGAGTGTTCGGATATCTGGGATGCCGCGTATGCCATATTTGATTTCAACAATGGTGCCAAATCGATGTTGGAACTGGCTATGTTTGCCGAGGGGTCAGAGTTTCAGGAACACATAACTGCAGTGGGTCAGAAAGGTAAAATAGAATGTTTGATTCCTGGCCCAACTCGTTTTTGGCCTGAGCATCTGGGTGACCCGCCTGAACCGCGTTTAATTATCAGCCCTCGTGAACCGAGCGGGGCCTCTGTTATTGAAGTTAGCGTTGATGAGAAATTGTTAGCCGCAGGAGATCACCATGGCTCAACTTTTTATCAGCATCAGGCTTTTCGTCGAGTGGTACTTGGCAGGCAGGATGTGGAAGTAACCCTCAACGATGGCTATCAGGCGGTGAGAATGGGTTTGGCTGCGCAACGATCATCTGAACAGAGTGCGGTGATCACATTTACTTGAGTTATTCATTATTTAGCGTACCAAGATCGCTTTAACAGACCAATATAGCCTGCCAGCAACAACAGTAGAAAATCCAGGTTCATCTTGCCATTGCTCATCGGCCCATTGTTCACCGTCCCATTGATCACCGACCCATTGTTCACCGAAATGCTGCAACCAGAGGATGGCTTGGCAGTTGTTGCGGTAGTATCGTCGGATATATTATCAGCTGCCGCCATAGCCGCCTGAATTTCTGGAGATGCTTGTCCATCATACCCTGGTGTTTGGTGATGCAGGTTTCTGGCTTCCATAACGAACCCATCCCAGTGTGAGTGCATAACCTGTCGGTCTTCGTTTCTGGGCACGTGATGAAAAGAGATACGGTGCCAGACAACAATGTCTTCATCTATCAGACTTTCGTCGTTGACAAATTGCAGAATGTTCTCATCGCAATCAGGATAGTACTTGGCATTTTCGCTAACGAATCGTTCGCAATCGTTTTGCCGGGTTACGAAAAAATCAAATTCGGTATGTGGATCGGTCACGCTGTTAACCAGCTTATGACCATAGTTAATGGGTTCGATCAAATACCCGGGAACCTGAGGCTTGCTCTCATCGCCATCAGAGATTAGCCATGAAGTCATCTTTGCCGGGTTAATCGCTCTTGCAGATTCGGCGCTCAATCTTGTCTCCGAGCGTGCTCTGCGTCCTTGATTGTCAGTTGTAAACTGTAGTTCGCTCACCACATCATCATTAGCCGACTCACCCAGATCAAAATCTATTTTCCAGTAGTAATTGTGTGTATGCGATAACCATGCTTTGCCTTCAACGCCTTCGAGTTCCCTGCCAAAATGAGAATGCGGGTCTTTTGATGAGCGTTGTAGTGCGCCGGCAGCGCCAATGCTGGGTTGAACAGAACCGTCCGCAAAGAACTTCCAGGTTACCAGGTATGAATACGAGCCAACCTGCGATACAGAAAAGACACTCAGACTTTGTGACTGCTGAGTTTCACTGGCTGTAGTGTAGCTGTCATCACCTTTGGAAATGAGTTCGCAAATTCCAGCTCGACCAGCAATGTCGATCAGACGCCCATCGGGACAATCGTGCTCATCGAGCGTGCTGACGTAACCGCCACCGAGTCCAAATTGGGTTACATCATTGTAGTTAACGTTGCTGTCGTCGTAGCTTACGTGCAGCTGAGACAAGCGAATACTGTTGAAGACGGAATAGGGTTCTGCGCCAGCAGCTTGATAGTGGACGTTGCTTAAAACGATATTCTCGCGCTTTCTTGAATCCCAGCACATGCTCCAACCTGAGCCATCATCAAAGTTTGCGTTAATCTGATTCTGAGCAGGGCAATCCGGTTGCGCAATGGCTACTCCACTGAACAGGTTGCACATAGCTGCAAAGATTGCATGACTGAAAATACGCGATAGAGCATTCATTGGGATAGTGGTGTAAATGGTGTAGATGAAGACCAGTCGAACGGAATTAGCTTGAAGCTGGCTTCTCTGGTGGTTATTGCCGGGAAGTCCTCCGACTTGGGTAGCAATTGTCTGGCAATGCTAAACCACACTACCGGGTTCTGGTTTGTTAGTGATTCACCATTCACGAACTGATCAAGGCTGTCATCGCAGTGATGGGTCTCATTGCTATTGCCAGATGCGAACTGTTCACATGCTTGCCTGCGCGTTACCGCTAAGTCGAATAGCGCCCAGTTGTTTCTTTTGCTTACGTAGTCAAAACCCGAACTCTGTGGGTCGAGGTAGTAGCCCATGCGTGTTGTGCCATTTGGACCTGCGGAAATTTTTGTATCACGTATAAGCCAGCCACGAAACCGGGTTCGATGGACCTTATGAAACGACTCAATATCCAACGTACGGTTGGTGATTGATCGACGCACAACATTACTTACATGGGGTACAAATTCCAGTTGTTCGACAATATCGTCGTTTGGCGTTCCACCGATGTCGAAATCAAGACGCCAGGTAAATAGTAGAGTCGCATTTGCGGCAAGCGGACCGGTATCGGTCACTGCTGTACCGTATTGTTGCTTGTTAGTGAATCGGCTTAGTTCACCACTGACCCGAACGGCAGGAGTGACTTCACCGTCTTCACTAAAGCGCCATACCTGCTCATAGATGTGCGTGCCTACACTGGAAAATGCATGAATCGATAGCTCGTGTCTTCGAAGTGCGGCACTTCGACGAACGCTGGTTAGTATATTCAAGTCGCGCAATTTGGCGCAGACGCCTGACCCGTTGTTGTCTAGTTGTGTATCACCTGTATGGCAGCTGTTGCTATCTGGCAGTACATGATTCTTTCCACCGAGCCCGTCACCCGACAGAATATGCTCAGCATTCGTGTCTTCGTCATATTTGACTAGAATTTGTGCGAGCGATGCGGACTCCATTAATTTTGTAGCAGTTTCAGCTGGTGGACCGTAGTGCAGGTTGCTAATGGTGAGACCAGCGCGTTCGTCTATATGCCAACAGAATTCCCAGCGCGCACCCGAGTCAAACTGATGCATGAAAGCGGTTGCGCTGCTTGACGCCTCCGATGTTGGGCACGACATGCCCATTGCCGGTGAATGGGAAAATAGCGATATCAACAGTACGATTGTGTACGCACCGACGCTTTGACCTCTTGTCATTGCACCAGGTCCAGATACACAATGGCGTTTTGTAACTCGACTACTGGCTCGACTGAAAAATTATAGTGCTCCTGTGTAAATACAGAAACCAGTGCGCAACGTGTTTGCTTACAGTTTCCTGTGTCGATGTCGCTAACACCGGGCTCCCAAATTGATACTTTCATATCCAATTGAGCAAGCGTTGCCAGCGGTTGACCAAATTGTTCAACATACTCGTTTGTGAGTTCACTTAAAAGATCGTCGTTGCTGAGTAATATCTGAACTGCGAGTGCTCTTTCTCTTTGGTTAAGCGGTAGATGAATGTTGGTGATTGGGTGTGTGCTGACGAGCTCGTGTGAAACTGTATCGATCAGCTGTCGGCTTGCTCTATTAGTTGAGTAATCATAGATGAACACTTCGGCGAGGCGAGGCGCGTTTGGTTCCCTGGATTTTTTTTCCTGAAGCTCGACCATGAGCACTTCAACATCAAGTGTAAAACCGGTTTTAAGATCGGCGCTTGACCGATTGCTAATGCGGTATTGCGCTATTGCCCGCGCACTCAGTGATGCTACGTCTTGCTCAGTTAACGGAGTTTGCCAGGCAGCACTGGCGTTGGTGGCGCACAGGACCACAGTAATCAGAAAAGCGGCACAGTAGTGTGCGGATCGGTAGGCTAAAAGCATTCTTGTCAGCGTGCGTTGCGCTTAAATTGGACTGACTGTATCTTTGCAATTTAGCAACCAGATAATGCGTTTCAAGCTGCGTGAGCTGAGTTGCTGTTTCGCCATTTTTTACGCCGATATTGACTTGCGCGCAATTCTGCTGCCTATTGGAAGGCCAATAAATTGACATCGTTTCCGACATGCAGCTTCAGATGCTACGTAGAAGCTTGTTCCTCGCTTGTTTGGCAATGATTAGTTCTTGTCGCAAAAAAATAAATCTGTGTTCGTTGTAATAACTGAACACTTACAAACCGGAGAGAATTATGTACACCGAGAATAGCTTGATAGACCAAACAAGATCGAAAAGTCGCTCGCTGATACGTGGCTATACTAATCGGCGTCCGCTGGCAGCACTGGCTGTTTTAACTTTGTTGCTGCAAACAGCCTGTGTCACCAATATGTCCTCACCTATTAGTGAGAGTGACAAAGACACAACTCGTGCATTTGATGGTGTCTGGACTGCTCAGGTACAGCGTTCTGCCGGTACGCAACTTATGCCCGGTAACTGGTTGGTTCGCTGCAATGGCAAGCCTCGGGAATATAATATGCGTGTCGAAGACGGAGTAGTATCTTACCGACGCTATGCTTATAAAGATGGTCCGATAGTAGTTGAAAAAGCATTTGTTAGTCAGGAAGGATCATTTTATTTTAATATTCCAATGAAGGAAAAAGTGAACACTAAAGTAAAAGCAGATACAGAGGATGGTGCGAAGTTGAAAGACCGGGAAGTTCACCCTAACATGGTGCTGAAGGGTCAGAGCCACATAATTTATGGCAACTTCGTCGATGCTAAAGGTCGAGATACCTATGCCTATGCTGATTTTGGAAACAATGGCTGCACCGCAGTGATTAAATTTGTTAAAAAAGATACCAAATCAAGCTAAGTCGCATTAGTAGGGGGTCAGTCCATTCGGGATGACCCTCTTTGTTGGTTTCTTCAAATTCTATATACTCCTGCAATCCGGCAAAAATTGAAGATCACCTTTGAGCCCATCTACTCAGGGAACCGTTGCTGCACTCATAGCTTATGGTGTCTGGGGCGTTTTTCCGATTTATTTTAAGCAAATAGCATCTGTCACACCATTAGATGTCGTTGGATGGCGCATAGTGCTGTGCTTTGTATTGCTGTTTGCTATGTTTCTGTTGTGGCAAGGTCCGATGAAACTCGCTCGGAAACTAGCAACGATTGATCAATGGTGGCTACTACTGAGCTCCTCTATATTGTTGAGTTGCAACTGGCTAGTCTTTGTTTATGCAATGAAAACTAACCAGATACTGCAGTCAAGTCTGGGTTATTTTCTTGTACCTATCGTTAGTGTTGGTTTGGGTGTGTTTGTTTTTAAAGAGAAAACAAACCAGTTTAAATTAATGGCTGTTGGCATTGCGATTGTCGGTATGGTTGTAACGTTCGTTGTCGCTGGTGTGCTGCCGTGGATCTCCCTGGCCTTGGGTATCACGTTTGGCATTTATGGCATGCTTCGAAAGAAGGCTCGCTACGACAGTGCAATTGGTTTGTTTCTGGAAACGTCTGTGCTGTTACCAGTTGCCGTTGTCTATGTCGTGTTTTGGGCCGAGCCGTTGGCATCATTCGATAGCCAAACGCGATCCTGGGTATATTTGCTTGGCGTAGTAACGGCTCTGCCGCTGCTAACCATGATATACGCAGCGCGTCGTATTGAGCTGAGCGCTCTGGGTTTTTTCCAGTACATTACACCGTGCATGCATTTGCTACTGGCCATAGTGGTTTACAACGAATCTATCGATTTGTCTCGACTTATTGCATTGATCACTACGCTTGTTGCGGTGGGGTTCTGGTTGATTGGCAGTTTACCCGGGTTTGCTGCCAACAGACCCGGATGAACCCTTAATTCATTAAACGATTGCAGCGTATAGACTATCCGCCGGTGTCAGCGACAAAGCCCGCTGCCTCAATTCCGGCAACAGCGCACAATTCATCATTGTCTGATGTATCACCGGTTACACCCACAGCACCAACCAGATTACCTTCTTTATCCCGTACCAGTACACCGCCAGCAACAGGCACTAGTGAACCGTCACAAAGTGAATTAACCGCTTGAATAAAGAAAGGTTCTACTTTTGCGCGCTCGAACAAGGCGCGTGACCCGATGCCAAGTGAAATTGCACCAAAGGCTTTTCCATGAGCAACTTTCGGGCGTAACAGGCTTGTGCCATCCTGACTTTCGCTGGCGCGGATAGTACCCGCGGAACCAAGTACAACGACCGCCATGGGTTTCAGGTTGTGCTTGGCTTGAGCCGCTAGTGTGTGTTCGATAATTTTTTTGGCTTCTGCCAGTTTCAAGTCCATTGGTAATTCTCGTTATCTAGTGGGTTGGAATAAGTAACTCATTGTAAGCAATTATTGCGTGCAATATAGCGCTCAGACGCTATCGGCAGCAAAGACACGTCTTTTTGGCCGGATTGTGCGGATTCTTTAGTAACCAGAGCTAACAGAATTTTCAGTAGGGTCTCAGAGCTGATAACATTCTATTGCGAACTTAGAACATTTTGTATTGCCTGGTAGGCCGGTTTCGCTATATAGCTTTGATCAAACAGAAGTGGCTCGAATATTTTCCTGAACGAATATTGATCGGTAAATCCCCAGGTTTGGATCGCTTTGCAGCGAGGCTGTTCCAGACAGATACTAACAATATTTTCGTAGACGTCAGCTTGTATTTGAAAGTTGGCTCCTGAACTTAACGCAACATCAAGTTCGGTGATATAAATATCAAGACCTCGATCAGCCACTTTTTGAAAATTCTCTCTGACATCATCAAATTGATCGAAGTCTGTAAACACGTGTAGCTGAAAGCCGATACCATCTATCGGCACATCACGTTCTAACAAGCCGTCAACCATCGTGAACAATGAGTCTGCCTTGGGTCCATTAAAGGCAATATCAAACTCGTTAAGCAAAAGGGTTGCATCGGGGATAGTTTCGCGCGCCTGACGAAAAGCAATGTCGAGATAGGATTCGCCCATAGCGTCATACCACACCGAGCTTCGAAAACCGCCGTTTTCACCAACAGGTTCGTTAACAACATCCCACAGTTTTATCTCATTTTTATATCGACTCATTAAGCGGTGAATATACTCGCGCATATGTCCTTCTACCGATGCGGGTTCAGCGTTTTGAATCCAGTCTGGTACTTGTCGATACCAGAGAACCGGGTGACCGTGCACGTCCATGTTATGTAGTTGAGCAAAGCTAAGCAGGTTATCAATGTCTGCAAACTGATAGCGCCCTGGTAATGGGTTAACCAGATCCATCTTCATTGAGTTTTCTGGTGTAACGATATTGAATTCACTGGCAGCGGTAGCCGCATAGATTCCACCATCTGGGCGGTGATAGAACGATGGTGTTGATGCGTAGCCAATGGCAATATTGCGTGCTGCTGCAAGATCTCGCAATCTTGAGCCTGCACGATCAAAAGCAGCAGCAGGTAACACGTTTATCGACACAGTGTCGGTGCTGGTCAAGCTTGTATCGATTGAATCGCGCGCAAGTATGTCAATTTCGAGTAAGCCTGCGCTCGATGGGGTGAAGTGCAGTGTGTAAATTTCCTCGTAACGCGGGTGTTGGACAAAGCTTGCACCTGGTAAGTCTGTCACCAGCTCCAGTGAGGGTATAGAGCCATTCAGATCGATGCCTTTGAGTTCCAGTACAACAACATCATTTACTCTGGCAGTGTGTGGCGCAAACTCATCAAGCATTGGCGGCACGTTCGGTATAGTTGATAGATCTTCTGGTAAATCAACTTTAATACGAATGGTTCTGCGAGTTCGGTATTGATCATTAAGCGGATCGATGGCAACTACAGTGAACTCGTTTATACCTGCATCCATTTGCAAAGGTTGCCAACGATAGGTTTTAGTTCCATCGAAGTTATCGTCAAAACTTGCACCCGGTGGCAATTTTTCGGGAAACATGCCCGGCAAATCACCATCTGGATCAAGCGGCTTGTAGATAATTTCCAGTTGTTCTCCGGCGAGAGCTTCAACATCATTCAGATTTTCAAAATAAGGTGGTGCGTTTGTGTTCGGGTCGACGTTGTCAGGTGTGATAATGACCGGTGGCAGGGGGCCGGCATCGAAGTCAGCTTGCGTCAGAGCAACTGTGACCGGTGCCGGGATTCTGGGGCCCGGGTCACGCACTACTTGAAAGCTGGTAATTGTGTTGAAATTCGGGTCTTCGGCAATTGGCTCGTCATCTTGTGATGGTGGTGCGGAAAGTGGAGGGTTTGGCAAAGCGCCCAGAGTGGTTGAACCCTCTCCATTGCCTTCACCAGTTGTGCTGCCATCTGTAGACCCTGCGGTGGCATCCTCATCATTGCTGCTTGAGCAGCCGCTGATCAGCACTATTGCGGCATAACAAGTAATACACAGCGACAAAAGGTTTATTTTTCTAGACAATTGATTTTTAATCCGGCGCTTCATGTTGAATAACGAGCCTCGCTATCTGAAAGTAAACCGTACCCGGGTTCACTTAAAATGTGCAGTTTAGGGGATCGTAGCTTAAACATCAGTGTATTGGGAATATCTGTCTGATTGCATTGTGGAATTGTGGCTGGTGATCTGCGCAAATGGTGGGAAACCACCGGCAAGGCGCTATTTTGTTCGTTCCCCTCACAAAGTGCGTGCTGCATGCTCGTATGTCTCATATAATCGATCGGGGTTACTGCATGGGTGGCATGCTTCACCTGAACCATTTTTGAGGAAAATCTGATGCAAACCAATTTGTTCCTACGAGCGATAAAAAAGCGTGAGCCGCAGGCTGGTTTGTGGATTAGTTTGTGTAGTAACTATGCTGCAGATGTCGTCGCCACAGCAGGGTTCGACTGGGCGCTGCTCGACATGGAGCACTCGCCGAATGAAATTGGAATTGTACTAAGCCAAATGCAGGCGCTTACTGCCGGAAACACATCGGCCATTGCCAGGCCCATGTGGAATGATCCGGTTACGGTAAAAAGGTTGATGGATGTGGGTGCGCAATCTTTACTGTTTCCAATGGTGCAATCTGTTGAGGAAGCAAAGCTGGCTGTAAGTGCAACACGATATCCGCCAGAGGGGATACGTGGTGTCAGTGGTGTGCAACGCGCAAATCATTTTGGCCGCGTAACCGATTACTTTGATCAGGTTCATAATGAAACGTGTGTATTGATTCAAATCGAAACTATGCATGCATTAGAGCAAGTAGAAGAAATTGCGAAAGTAGACGGTGTCGATGGCGTTTTTTTTGGTCCGGCAGACTTGTCAGCAGATATGGGGAAGCTTGGTAAAGTCAACGATGTTCAGTTATGGGAGCATATAGGTAACGCAGCGAAGGTTGTAGAGGCCGTGGGTAAACCTGCTGGAACACTGGTTTTGGACGCAGAGAAAGCTGCCCGACTTTTTAATAACGGATTCAGTTTTGTAGCTTGCGGGTCAGATCTTGGTCTTCTGGCAAGAGGTGCGGATAATTTGATCGCGCAAGTTAGAAAGGGTATTAACTCCTAGGCTGCCGCTTAATAAGTATTAAGCACACAATCCTAACTTCATTTAACAAGAATAATTTATATAGAAGGATGCAGGTATGTCAGACGAACAAATTGCATTAGTTACCGGCGGTGCGCAAGGCATAGGCTTGGCTTGTGCAAAGGCGCTTGCAGACAATGGTGCCCGGATCGTGTTGGCTGATTTGAAACAGAGTGAGGTTGAAGCTGCAGCCAAGAGCATTGGTGTAAATGCAATGGGCCTGGTCTGCGATGTTGCAGTGCCTGCAGATGTGAATGCCATGTTTGATCAGATTGAAAAACAAGCAGGTGTGGTATCAATACTCATTAATAATGCGGGAATATCTTTGCCCGGAGATTTTCTCGACACCAGTGTTGAGGATTTTCAACGTGTTATTGCAGTTAACCTTACTGGTGCTTTTTGTGTTTTGCAGAGAGCTTCAAAGTCGATGGTTCAAAACAAGATCAAAGGTAGCGTTGTTAATATGTCTTCTATAAACGCACAGGTTGCAATTCCTACCATAGCTGCATATTGCTCTTCAAAAGGCGGACTCATGCAATTGACAAAGGCAAGTTCATTGGCGTTGGCGCCACATGGTATACGCGTTAACGCAGTTGGTCCTGGTTCGATTGATACAGAAATGCTGGCAGCGGTTAATTCAAGCCCTGAAGCAATGGCGACGGTGATGTCACGTACGCCTTTGCAGCGCTTGGGGGCACCGGAAGAGATCGCTAATGTCGTCGCTTTCCTGTGCAGTGAGAAAGCCAGCTACATTACTGGAGAAACAATCTATGTCGATGGCGGTCGGCTAGGTATGAATTACACCTGTTAACCTGAAAATGTTCTGCTGTGTTCGATCCGATGATTGACGCAACGTCGGGTGTGCCAGATGCTTTTACCGCAACAACCCGGTAATGTCGCGGGTGCAGGCAATATGTGTGCTCTGGGTCATATTAAACTTGGATCATGTCGACATCGAGCGTTCTGATTCGGTGTATTCGACCATCTTGACTTCGCCCGGAAGCCAGAAGTTGGTAAACTACAGTCCTTGGAGAGTGATTCAGGCAGCAGGTCGTCTGCGGTCTCAACGAATGGCCGCTGCTTGAATAATTGACGAGAACAACCATGTTGGGCCTTTTTTGTGTCCGCATAACTGCTGTCCGGCATGCGTGAAAGCATATCGGTCCACACCATCAGGAGATATCTCTTTATGAAAA